>Ga0315285_10002800_pt1 | contig 18245 bp, 20 predicted proteins | sample YL17G09_36_MG_FD_203698 | JGI IMG/M metagenome (GOLD analysis project Ga0315285, IMG submission 203698) | Sediment microbial communities from Yellowstone Lake, YNP, Wyoming, USA - YL17G09_36 | ecosystem: Environmental > Aquatic > Freshwater > Lake > Sediment | place: USA: Wyoming | collected... | reverse complement strand
ATGGTTGGTTTAATAATATTCGTAGCATTGCATTATCATAACTGGAAAGGTAGTAAAAGATAATGGCTCGTAGACAGTTTCTAAAAAGGAACGAGACACTGGACCTTGGCGTAGGCTTAAAGGCACTGGGTAAGGCTTTGGTAAAAAGCCCAGACCGTAAGATGCTATATAAAACAAAGTATTTCGACGTGATGCGGGCAACGGCAATAGACACTTACAAAACAATGAAGGATGATGGGGATACGTCGACGCCAGAGCAAATGCTGGCAGGGCTCGATAAAAATATCAAAGGCATGTGTGAATTATTGGGGATAACGGATGAGGAGATACTCGCCATCTTCCGAGAAGCGGTGGAGAAGGCGGGATAAATAGTAGAAAGGATAAGAATATGGAAATTAGAAATCGGGATGATGCTGAGTTTATCTTGAGACACCGAGCTTTGAAAGAGTTGGGGAAACAATGGAAGAAGAAAGGTAGGATATTTTATTGCTTGCTTGCACCGTTAGCGATTTATCTTGTATGCATGATGGTAACCTTCCCACATTCTGGAGAAGCGGGTTATGGTGATTTGCCCGAAGGTGTCACTTGGGGGTTTATTGTATTAATGGTCTGGCTTGCGATGCCTGCGCTTGTTGCTGGAGCATGTTACGAGAAAGACAAGGAGCTACTGACAAAGAAATACATGGACGAAGCGACAGAGGCTGGAACCATAGATAAGGAACAGGACAAAAAATAGGCACAGGTATCTTGTTTCAGCGGTATTGACTCCTGTGTTATACTGAAGGGGATGGGCAAAGTCAGGAGATAAAATGAAATGCGATAAGTGCGGGGAAGAGAAAAGAAACTTTGTCAAAGTGGTTGGAGTCGGTTTGGTTTGCCGAGACTGTGTTGCTAAAATAAACGAGAAACTACTCAAGGCTAGAATAACGATTGATAAAAAACGTAAAGCTGGATATGTCCCCCACCTGTCGGGCACTGGAATCAATTGGGTGTTGTTTAAAGACAAAAAGACGCATGGTAAATAGCAATAAGCTGAGGCTAATGATAGTAAAGCGAAGGCTGTTAGTTTCGGCTAACGGTCTTTTCTTTTAAGTACACGCAGATATATGTGGTAAAAATAATCTCAGGTGGAGGTGTATAATGGCAAGTGGCGATAGAGTCCCGTTGGTGTGCGGTTTCTGTGGTTTTAAGATACGGTCTATCAAGACCGCTAAACTCGACCCGAAGACGCACAAGTTCTATCATAGTGAGTGCGATAAAGCGAGAAAAGCGAAGGGGCGATAAATGACGAGGTATGTAACAAAGGTCGGCATCATCAGCCAACCCAAAAAAGTCAAGAAACAACCCCCTGCATTAAAAAGTAAGCCAGACTTACGTGAGGCTAAGGTGCGTATCTGTCATTCCCCGAAGGAACCAACTACAGTAGGTGGGTACAAAACGGCAATCCGCAAGAAAACGGCTAATGCGCTGAAGAGTGAGAAATCTGAGCTAGAACAACTTATGAAGTATATGTCACTGGATGGGCTGAAAAGTATCTATAATACTGTCACTGTTACATGGGAACGCCGTATATCATGGTAAGAAGAAGTGGATAAAAAGGAGATACTTAAAAAATACAAACAGAACAAAGTGTTTGGCCTCGTGCCCATAGCACGTGGCAACTTACGAACGAGACCAGAATCCCAACGCAAAAACAAGCCGATGTCATGAAAGCACTCCATGTCCCGCTAAGTATCGACCCTGAACTCAGACCAGTGGTGATAGCACTAAACAGGAAAGGATATAAAACCTTGTTCTCATGCGCAGGTCACCCCGGTTGGTTAGAACAAAAAGGAGCTCTATTGTTCCGTAAGAGGTTTACGCCCGAGGATAAGATTGCGATAATGGATATCATGAAAAAATATGGGCTTAAAAACGTAGTCGAGGATAAAAAGCACACAAGATACACGTGGTTTGCTATAGAATTTAAACAGATAGGGAAAAGAGTCACTCGTAAGCAATTGGGGGAAAAGGAATATCTTCGCCTTAGTAAGTTGGCAGTTAATAAAGGAAGGCGGGTAACATGTCTAAAAGGACGATAGAGGGGTCGGAAGATTCTAAGGGTACCATGTCAAGGGCGAGCAGGAATAAGCTCGTCTTTTTTTTGAGTCTAGTTATAGGTCTTCCAATTCTGTTCCTGAGTGTGGTGGGATTATTTCAATACAAGCAGACAGAAGGATTGATATTGAGTATTTTGGGGATACTGTTGTCCGGCTTTTTCATGATGTATTCTATTGCATGTTTTAAAGGCGGTAAAAAAGGCAAAGGGTAGAAGGCATGGGGAGTATCAAGAAGGAATTTAAAAAAGTCGTGGTCAGTAGTTGGAAAGAACTACCTAAGGCTGTGATTAGACAATTGGATAAGGAGCACACAAACAAGAACACACTGGCAAGTATAAAATTACTAGATTATGGCATTAAGTATGTTATCCAGAAGCCTAAACCTGCGGAAAAAGTTGTGTGGGTGGATAATTGGAAAGACTTACCAAAGCATAAAGGTAAAGGACAAGAAGGAGAAAGTGGCTGGATTGGGACATCAAGCGCAAGACAGAATAAGATATGGCTTGTTAAAGGCAAAGCGACAGCAGAAACCGAATGGCACGAACGCTATCATCTAAAAAAACGCCATGGGCAGGGCGGGTTGCCAAAGAAGTCAAGGGATTTCTTGGTGCATGAGATACGTGCAGATGTATATGCTTTTAACCATACAGGTAATCCGAAACATTGTTTGCCAGTATTAAGGGCTCTGTATAGAAGTGTAGGTCGTATTTACGGTATGGTCCCTGCACAAAGATTAAGAGATATTCGATGGGCATTGATACAGGGGAAAGCTCCGCCTGCTTGGATGGCTGATTTTAAGAACCTAGAGGCTTCTGTCGGAAAGTTTAATGCAAAAAAGAGAGGGCAAATACAAAAGACACAGGGGCAACTTGATGCAACTAGGAAAATATTTAAGAAGATGGCTGATAAAGGGGCAACAAAAAAAGAGTTAGCAACGGGTGGGTATCTCAAGGACCTTCCTAGGATACAGAAAGACCTAGATGATGTAAAGAAAGGTTACTGGGAGTGGTGATGGACAGAAAAATTAAGTGGGTCAAAAGCGAAAAGGATATCCCCGCTTATAAGCTTCGAGGGAAATCTCCTAACAAGAAGATAACCTCTGGGGCGTATATGCCATGGAACAATACGATATACCTGATTAAAGGTAAATCACCAAAATATGTGGAATATCATGAGATATTTCATGCTCAGAAGAGGCACCCTCTTAAGCCGAAGACGCCTTTACAAGATGTATCAATGGAGATAGAGGCAACCATGTATGCCTATAAGCAAACAGGGCATCCTACGCATGTGCTTGGCACGTTGGGCGGGATTTGTAAAGGATTGATAATTGACTGGCACCTAAGCGCAAGCAGAGCATCACAAATAATCAACCACGCATTAATCAAAAACCACGCTCCTGATGGATGGATGCGAGACTTGGCAGAGTTAAAGTCGCATATCAGCAAAGGATATTGGGATGGTGTAGGCAAGGAGGAAAAGAAATGACCAAGGAGCCGAGCACTAAGAAGTTCTACAAGGCAAAGATTAAGAAATCAGAGGATTTATATATCCGCCTTGCTAGGCATGGCGCACAACATGATTTCGGGTGGACATACGAGTATAGGTGGGCAAACTCCTACCAAGACGCCTACGGGAAATTCAGGAGGGCTTTCAGGGGAAGAGAAATAATGGAATTAACAGAGTCTACTTATGAGCCAAGAAAGAAGAAGAAGGGATAATATGGAAAAAATAAAAAAGATTAAAAACTTGAGACCACTTTGGCAGTGGTTTGTTTTGTATAGCACGGCGTGGGCTATACTTTGTGCAGGGTTTGCAGTCATCATCGGGCTGGCAAAAGTGGGCATGGATACATCCGCCCTAGGATATCTACTCATAGTAATATTTGTAGGTGTTGCCAGTGTATATTGGCATTGGCATTTTAAAATGAAAGCATATGCGATTATGGGAGTGTGGACAAAACCACTTTTCGCAAAATTAAAGAAAGTGAAAATAGCTAAGGAATCGGCACTATTAGGAGGCTCCAATGTCCAAATTGAGGGGTAAACTGCCACTGCAAGATGCGAGGAGGGTCGCCGACAAGGTCCTTCGGCAGATTGGCGGGAAGGCAATGGTCTGTGGTAGCATCAGGCGCAGGGTTCCCATGGTGGGGGATATAGACATCGTTGCCATAAAGACGCCCAGCCTATCAAAAGCATTAGCCCTTTTGGGACTAAAAGTAACGGATACCATGGCAACTGGGACGGTAGACGGAATGCCCGTCGCTGTTTATTTTGCTACGGCAAGTAATTGGGGGTCGATGGTGATGCATTTCACTGGCTCGAAAGACCTTAATATCATGATGAGGGGTATGGCTAAAAAGAACGGGATGACCCTGAACCAATACGGGGTATTTAGAGGTTCGAAAAACATTGCCTCGAAAACCGAAAACGAAGTATACGACGCCCTTGGCGTAAGGCATATAAAACCAGAAGAGAGAAATAAGGTATTTAAGGAGTAGCGATGGTCAAGGTAAATACTAAGAGGTGCTCCTATTGTCGTGGAAGCGGTTGGGTTAGGTGCTCATCCTGTTCTGGTGCGGGTCGTCATTGTGGTAAGATTTGTCCAAAATGTCAGGGGCGGGCGCGGATGGTATGCCGAGCGTGCGGTGGTTCAGGCAGATGCTAAAAGGCGAGAAGATGTTATTTATTCGCTAGCCTAACTAGGGTTATTTAGGTATTCTTGGTGGCAGAATCTAAGGTACTTGATTTCTATCGGATTCTGTGATAGCCTATGCATTAGTAATAGGAATCTCTTTACTATTTAGTCGGAGATATGGAAATGAGGCGTCTAGCCTATGCAGTCATATAGTTGAGTGTCAAAAGAATAAACAACGAAGCTAAGTCTTTTAACTTGGCTTCTATTTTGTTTTATATGGCATCAGTATGAACCCGTCGGTTGGCGGGTTTTTGTTTGGAGTAAAACAGGAGGAGAATCATGAAATACAGAATGGGGGCTAAGGCAGGCAGACTGGTGAGGGTACTGGCAGTTATCGCTATCGTGATGATATCGGCAATGGCGGTGCTGGTCTCGGGTAGCGTGGCTCGGGCGGATGCCCCTGTTTATGTTCCGTCGGGGTCGATGTTTATTTATGGTGGAAGTGAGTTTCCCTTCATGTTCTATAGGGCGGACCTCGGTTATTATTATTTAGGAGGGCAGAACGCATGGGACATGTCAGGGGAGAATGATATTGATTGCGGTCTCTATTATGTGCCTGTAATGGATGTGAACGCATCCGTCCTTTATGAGCATGGTCAGAAGGCTGTCGTAGACGGGCGGTTTGGCTCTCCAATAGATTATTCCGAGAGCCTGTTTGTCCCTACGGACGGTGTCTATGCATACCAAGGAGACCCTGCGGGGTGGACAGTAATGGAGGGAGAGGGGTTAATTGCCCCGCCCACACTGGAAATTTATATCCCATTGCCTGTGTCTGGTAATAGGTCGGTATTTAAAACTCCAGAAACGAACTTCTCAGATACGGATACATTATATGTTTACTCTTCGGTAGCAATACCCGCAGAAGATACATGTCTGGCTTGGGAAGCAGTATGGGAGGAAGGGTATCTTTATCCGCCGATGCCATTGATGGCGGGTAATGAACTCGGAGAAGGAGGGATGGGTTCGGTACTGGCTAGGGCATTATTGGCTTACAATACCTCCAGTATACCAGATGACGCCGTCATCACCAACGCCTATCTGAGAGTAATTGCTTATGGGATATATAGCGATATGGTGGAGGATTATACTTTCGTGGTGGGAGGGACACACAATACATCGCTCACTCCTTGGTATCTTGGTGAAGGAATGCCAGTAGTTTACTATAATCAATCAGAATTCTATGGGGACTTCGCAGATTTTAATGTTAGTGAGTTTCCTTCAGGATTCAGTTATGGCAATGGTATTTCTACAGATGCCACTTTCAATAACGACGGTTTAGGTTATATCAACGCAGGCGGGTTTACCGTATTGTCTATAAGGGCGGAGTCCGATATCAACCACATATGCCCATTGCCAAACGGCTCGTCTTTTGCGGGACTCTGGGGCGTAAATTCCATAGTGGATGGGATTTCAAACCAGCCAGCGACCCTGCTGGTTGTGGATTGGTATATACCAGAGGAAGGTGGTGGGCTGGTAAGCCCGCAGGTTGCAGTGATGATGGACATCATGGCTATATTATTCCTTACGGGCGGAATCATCGGTCTGTTGTTTGTCGTCGGCAAGAATGATGGCATGTCTGTGACAACTAAGGCGGGTATTGTAACGACGGTGGCGGTTATGGCGGTAGTTGGGGTCATAATCATCGAATCCTTGGTAGTAGCATTTAAATAGGAGAAAGAACTATGAAACACAGAAGTAGTTATTTATTCACAACGGGGGCGAGGATACTGGCGGTTATCGTTATCGTGATGATGTCGGCGATAACGGCACTGGTGTCTTTGGGGGGTAGTGCTACTGCTGACCCGTGCCCTATTTGGGATATCAACTGCGACGGTGAAGTCAATTCAGATGATTTAGCACTTATTGGTCTGCATTGGGGAGAGACGGGGGCTCCGGGGTGGATTCCAGAGGATTGTATACTCGATGGTACGATTGATGTTCTCGATATGGGACTTGTAGGTCAGCATTGGACAGGTGATATCGACGGACACATAACCACGGACGGTGCTTATACCGTCCACACATTCAACGAGGATGGTTATATTACTTTTAACGCAAGCGGGAATATATCGGTACTTGTTGTTGGCGAGGGTGGGGCGGGTGGCGGTGGCGGTAATGCCAATACAGCGGGAGGAGGAGGCGGAGGCGGTCTTGTTTATAATGCTTCATACTATGTGGATGCAGGTCGGCATATTGTCTCGGTTGACCCGCCTTCTGGTACAGGAGCAGATAGTCCCGGTTTATCTGCATTCTATGATTTAGTTCTGCCGTTATCGGCTCCACTTCCTTCATACGACGGAGCTATCTTACAATTACCGTTTAGCAACGCAAGCGTAGCCGCGACCAATTGCGTATTGGCAAAACCAGATACTAGGGGGGACGTAAACGCGGACGGGTATATAGATGAGTTGGATACCAACTTAATTAAGGAAATATATTTACTTGCGGTCCAGACGAATGCGAGCGTGCTTTACCGTGGCGATGCTAACGGAGACGGTAATAATTCTGTAGCAGATTACCTATATAGTATGCATATGAGGCATGGAGATTATGGATACGTGAATTCCAGCCATACTATAACAGGGCTCGGGGACGCAGACGGGGACGGGGGGCTGGACATAGATGATTATTATATAGTTCAGAATATCATTGGCGGGTATAAGCCTACAGTGGATGAGTTTTGGCGGGCAGATAGAAATTGTGACGGCGATATCGATGTCTCGGATTTATACATGTACCCCAGATACCCGTTTAGCAACTCAAGTGTGTCTGCGACGGATTGCGTATTGGCAAAGCCAAATACTAGGGGTGATATAAATGCGGACGGGTATGTGGACCTTATAGATTACTACCTATGCAGAAATATGTTGTTTGGGAGAATCACAGTGACCCCAGACGAGAACTACCGTGCCGATGCTAACGGGGACGGGAGCTTGAGTGGATTGGATTATAGCACAATAAGGCTGATGACATATCATGCGGGAAATTACAGCGATTATGTACCTGCCTCCCGTGTTGTAACTGGGCTCGGGGACGTAGACGGGGACGGGGTAGTAACTACAAGCGATTTTAACAAAGTGTTTGATAGCGACGAGGCTTATTATCCCCGTCGCTATTGGCCCACACCTGCGGAGTGGGGGAGGATGGATGCCAATTGCGATGGGTACATAACCTCCTTGGATGTGACAAAAATGAATAATTCTTGTTACTTCCCTAACGCCGCAATCGCTCCAGTGAGCACCCGAGGGGATATTAATGCGGATGGGTATGTGGACGAGGTGGATTACGATTTATGCCAGCAGATACGTTTCGGCACGGTTCAGACAAATGCAAGCGTGCTGTATCGTGCTGATGCTAATGGGGACGGTGCTGTTAATTTATCGGATTATAGCCTTATAAAATTAATGCAATGGGGGCAAACAGGACTAACTCTAACTTATCGTGTTACGGACGGGTGGGGGGACGGGGATTGTAACGGACTCCTTGAGCTCAATGATAAGAATTTGGTTAAAGGTTATATGTTTGGATATAAACCCACTGTAGATGAATGGTGGCGAATGGATATCAGTATGGATGGGTATCCAGATTCTACGGACATAGCATGGTATAGCTATATCCTCACGGGTTTACGTGGTCATATTGGAGGGAAAGGTGCGCCAACCGCTTATACTACGTATGCCTCAACAGGCGGTGGCACGTCCATAGGCGACCCGCCGGGGACGGTATTAGCTCCACCACAGGGATTCAGGGGAGGGGAAGGATATAATTCGATTGGAGGCGGTGGAGGAGGCGGGGCGGGTGAACTCGGGTTCAACGGAAGTGGGTCTTACGGGGGAAATGGTGGAAACGGTTCACCTTATGATATACAAGAGGAGGGCGTTGATATTTACTATGCAGGTGGGGGCGGTGGTGCTATTCTGGATGGCATCGGGGGTACAGCGGGGCTTGGGGGGCGGGGTGGCGGTGGCGCAGGTAACATATCCATAGGGGAAAGTGGAGTTACAGGCACTGGTGGAGGGGGCGGAGGCGGACATACTGTTGGTGGTATCGGAGGGTCGGGTGTAGTAATAATCAGATATTTAACCAGTGAGTTTCCTGCGCCGACACCAACACCAACACCAACACCGACACCAACAGGAGGGACTCCAACGCCGACACCAACAGGAGGGACTCCAACGCCGACACCAACAGGAGGGACTCCAACGCCGACACCAACAGGAGGGACTCCAACGCCGACACCAACTCCCACCCCCTATATCCCACCGCCCCCATCTGGTGGGCAGTCTATATTTACTTTGCCAGTTTTGGATGTGGTGAATGAGTCATATTATGAGATGTGGGCTCTCACATCGGTGAATTGGTCTACGGGGGGTACATGCGAAGGCTGGGCATCTGCATGGGGTGGGATGGAAACGACAATATATTATGTCACACAAACAAGAAATACAGAGTCAGGGCTAGCTAGGTCTTTATATGGTTTTGATACCTCAAGCATACCGGACGATGCGGTCATTACCGACGCATACCTGAGAGCCGTTCCGTATACGTGGAGCAGTTCCTCCGATTGGGATGTCAACTATGACGGTCTCGTCGATGACGGGGACGAAGATGCCGTTGGTCTGCATTGGGGGGAGACAGGGGCGCCGGGGTGGATTAAAGAGGATGTCAACAAAGATGGTATTATCAATGTAGGGGATATGGTAGTGATAGGTCAGCATTATGGGTGGGATTATACCTTTGTGCTTGGCGGTACCCATAATGCATCGGTTCTCCCTGTTATTTATCAAGATGGGAATTGGGGATTTGTGAATTATAATGAATCGGAGTTCTACGGAAATTTTGGCGAGTTTAATACATCCGATATCCCAGTGCCGGTGGGGGAAGAAAATTTTAATTCTAGCTCATTTGTAGACATCCCGCTCAATGCGGGCGGGTTAGAATATATAAATGTTGGGGGACGGACCACACTTTCCTTACGGGCGGAATCGGATATTAACCATATTTGTCCCGTAGGTAACGGCTCGGCAGATATTTTACTTTGGACTGGTCCAGTAATGGAATATTGGTTTCCTGACTTAACCCTCGTAGTGAACTGGTATCAACCACCCATTATTGAAGATGCCCAGATATCGGCGATAATGACCATACAAGCCATCCTATTCACGCTGGGCGGGTTACTGGGTATCCTCCTCCTGATTTTGAGACCAGAGATTGTTGGATTCGGAGTGAGAATGGGGTTGCTCTTGGGGCTAACTATAATGACTATAATCGGCGTTTCGATACTTGAATCCATAATAGTAGCAATGACTTAAGGAGCCTAGAATGAAGAAATTAGCGAGAATACTGGCGGTATTAACCATAATGATGGTATCGCTCCTTGGGGCGTTAATTCCAACTAAATTAATATATGCCGATTCTACATATAACTTGTCTCAATCTCCGTTCACTTGGAACGGAACGAATTTTTCAAATGGTGTGGGATGGTCTAATGGCAGTGCGTTTAATACCTACACGATTTCTTGGGATATGACTGGTGACAATAATATCAGTTGTGGTCTCTATAGCGATGGAGTAACCGCTGGAACGGTGTATTACGAATATGGCGATAAGGCATCGGTAGATGCTTTGATGGCGGTTTATAGTCAATTATGTCAGGCATACGCCGATAACTTATTTATGCCGACCATGGAGAATTATGAATATCAGGGCGACCCAAGCGGTTGGGCTGTTATCGGAGGATATACTGACCCGCCGACCTTGACGAACACCGACCCGATTAGGTGGTTCCCCGACCCATATCTTGATGAAGTTGCTCACATTGCTACTGGCGTTTCCAATACCAGCGATATGCATCAATCAGACTTAGATGGAGTGGCAAGTTTTTATTCCCAAGACTCTTACATAGAAGACCTGACGGGGATGGAATATTGGACATCTTTAACTGTTTTAAACCTTGGTTGGAATAGAATCACCGATATCACACCGCTGGCTAGTCTCACATCATTAACTAATCTTAATATAGGTGCGAATTTTATTAGCAATATATCGTGCTTAGTCGGAGTATTGGATTCGGGGGATATTTTAAGTGTAACTACCAATCCACTTAATGAGCAGGCTTACGATACAGATATCCCGGCACTGGAAGCAGATGGGGTCACTGTATATTATGACGAAGAGCCAGTGCCAGCACCTACTATCCCACCACCACCTTCGGGCAATAGGTCTGTCTTTACTCTGCCAGCGACAGAATTTCTGCCAGAAGAGACATATTTCTGGGGAATGTTTACATATGCTACTAATATTTATAATTGCTCGGAGTGGTACGAGGCGTGGGACGAGATGCCTTTGATGGTATATTATCTTACAATAATCGAAAATTCGGACTTTGGTTCCGATGGCGAAATAGCTAGGTCATTGTATGGTTTTAATACATCGGAGATACCAGACGACGCCATCATTACCGATGCCTTCTTGAGAATCGTTCCTTGGAGATGGGACAGTGAGTCCGATTGGGATGTCAACGATGACGGTCTCGTCGATGAAGGGGATATGGATGCTATTGGTCTGCATTGGGGCGAGACAGGGGCACCGGGGTGGATTCCAGAAGATGCTAATAAGGATGGGGTTATTAATGTAGGAGACGAGGTAGTCGTAGGCCAGCACTGGGGGTTGGATTATGATTTTATTGTGGGCGGAACGCACAACACATCAATCTTCCCATTTGTTTACGATTACCATACTTTAGAATACGGAACTTATAGAGAGTCCGAGTTCTATGGTAATTTTGGTAGTTTTAATACATCTGATATACCGTTAGCAATAGGGACGGAGAACACGAACTCCAGTTATTATGTAGACATCCCATTTAATGATGACGGGGTGGAGTATATTAATCCTGCTGGGTTGACCGCACTTTCTATAAGAACGCAATCGGATATTGACAGGGTATGCCCCAACGAAAGTGGTTCAGTTGAATTGTTTTTATGGGCTGGACAACTTGGGCAATATTATTACATACCTAATATACAACTCGTAGTGGATTGGCACGAGCCATCTGAAATTATCATCACCAACGATTCGATATCGGTGATGATGACGATACAGGCACTCATATTCGCCTTGGGCGGGATACTGGGTATTCTGGCGTTGCTTATGAAGCCAGATGTGTTTAGTTTTGGATTGAGGGTAGGCTTGTTGCTCGGTTTGACTATAATGACAGTTATAGGAGTGGCGATGCTGGAGTCTATCATTGTGACAGTGACGAGGTAATAGGGGGCTAGGATGAAGAAATTAGCGAGAATAATGGCAGTGGTGATGATAACGGTGGGGTTACTGGCTGGAGCCATAATCCCGTCGATTCCAGTCTGCGCCGATATTGCGGGTGCGCCTGATTATTATAAGCTTACTAATACCGTGACCGAAGGCGGTTGTGATGCCACCGAAGGAATAGGCATAAACGGTTCGGCAGAATTCGAAACTGTTGCAGACTGGTATCTCGTAATTGGGAGAAATGAAAGTGAAACAGTATTTAAATCTATCAATATGGGGATAATATTCCCAGCAGTAGAGCTACCAAATGCAAGCGAGGCTCAGGTATTGAGTGCGTATATTAAGGTGCACTCCGATGGTCTTGGATACAGGGATTTAATAGCTTATATTTATGGTGAGGATGCCCCAAATCCTGAGATGTACGTTAATAGCGAGAATGCCAGTATTTCTATAAGAAATAGAACAGGTATATATGTCTATATAGATGCCGACACTATAGAAGACGCCGATTATTATATAGACGTCACTCCTGTAGTCGAAGCGTTGCAAGCATCTCCTAATTGGAGCCAAAGTAACAATATGAGTTTCCTGTTTATTGCAGACACAGGACGAGGAGATTACCTTGGTGTATATGGTCCTTATGAAGCTTCACCAGATAAATGGCATTCAGAGCTTACAATCTATTATGCTCCTGTATCCGAGACCCATTACGTTATCCCGTTCGGTCATGAGGATACAGTAGATGCCGGGACTTCCCAGTCAATTAACATGAGTGTAGATTGTGCAGTTTATCATGCTATGAATGCGCAGGAAAACGATTCCATGCTGGTAGGATTTCAATATTATGGGCTGAACTATATGGTTACAGCAAACTATATCGAACCTTTATACCCAATGATGATAATTGATAGAAGTATTATCGGGTTTAATACATCTGTTTTGCCTGACGATGCCTCAATAACTGATGTATCTCTATTTATGAATCCCTACTTACATTTATCTGCAACTAATAACTCAAGTGTTGTAGTGACTAAATATACTGACTATTCGATATTGGCGAGGCTTATGGAAATGGGAAGCCCCTTCTTCAACCGCTCAAAATTTGAAGGGAACCTTGGGGAATTTGATTCAAGAGAATTCCCGCAGTATGACGGGATACTTCCCTTACCCAATAACAGCGATATCGTGGTAAAAACAACTCTTACTGGTGCCAACTCATTTATAGACAAAACTGACTATACGTTGTTTGGGTTCAGGGATATCCTTGATATCAATGACGTTTGTCCTGATGGTATCACAAGCAACGGTTCCACTGCGTTGTTCAGATTGATACCGCCAAAGGCGTATCAATCTTCCTCTTACGGAGAGATTGAGCCACCTGCACCATCATGGCTGGTTGTGGATATAGAAGAGGGAGCACCAATTATTCCCACTGGTCCAGTGTCGGTGATGATGACCATACAGGCACTTATATTCGCCTTGGGTGGCATCTTAGGTATTCTGGCGTTGCTCATGAAGCCAGATGCTTTTGGTTTTGGGTTGAGGATGGGGCTATTACTTGGCTTAACTATAATGACCGTGGTAGGCGTAGCGATGCTTGAGTCTATCATTGTGGCAATGACGAAGTAAAAGGGGGCATATCATGAAATCAATAGCGAGGGCACTAGGTGTAATCTGCGTATTAGTATTAATGCTTTGCTCTGTTCTTTTTAGTGGTGGCAATGCTTATGCGGATGACCCATGTTGGAAATTAATTGCTGGGTCTGGTGGGTTAATCGACCCACCTACGTTAACATATCACGAAGGAGCATATTACCTCTCAGACTCACCATTTAAATATGATGGGATTAACTATAACTTCGGTTATTATTTCTATTCAGGAGCCATAGAATATGAAGGCGAGGGGCTTATGCCTATCATGATGGGCGAACCCATAATGTTCGTTGACGGGGAGGTAAATGTAGATGTTGGGCTATATAGTGCTCTCACCCCCACTCCGCCAATAATGACCGTTCATATGACCATATATTATGCTAATGGTTACAAGAGTTTTCTTGAAACTATTTTGGATGTGTCAATGGGTTCGGGCAATTGGTCTTGCGATATATACCACGAAGGGGTGTTCGTGAACGAGAGCGGAGAATATGTTTATCATGCGCCTGCTCCGATTTGTGAACCAGTGCCGACGCCTACATTACCGCCGGGAGATAATGTAAGTGAATTTATCATACCCGAATACAACGAATCATCAGCTTTGATTTGGTCGGCAACAACCATGAACCAATCCGACAGTGAGGGAGACTCCTGTGAAAATTGGGAATCTATCTGGGATGAGCAAATGCTTATCTTGGGGGTCCACCCGTATAATATAGTCGCAAGTGTAAACATGATGGGAGCAGGGGTAATAGCGAGGAACATACTTGCTTTTAATACCAGCGATATACCAGACGATGCGATTATCACTGGGGCATATTTAAGAGTTATCCCTTATCTATGGATGATGGTGGGTGAAAGCGAAGATATCGTGGTGGGCGGGACGCATAATACGTCTATCTTCCCGTTGGCTTATACTGGTGAAGGTGGAGAAAGTCCTACTATTATAGGTACTTATAGCGAATCTGAATTTTATGGCGACTTCGGCAGGCTCCCTGCGGACGATATTCCTATAGGGATGATGGCACAAAATTATAACGAGAGTATCTATACGGACGTGTGGTTTAATAGCAGTGGTCTTTCATATATAAACCCAGAAGGATTAACAGCCCTGACATTACGAACAGTAGGTGATATGAATTATGAATGTCCTGCAAGTTCTATGTCTGGGGAAGAATTAGTAATATGGGCTGGCAATCTTTCAGGAGAAGAGCCCTCTCCATCCTCAAAGCTCGTTATAGCATGGCACATGCCGGGGGACGAACCTATACCCTCGGGTGATTTGATAAGCCCGCAGGTTGCAGTAATGATGGATATCATTGCTATACTATTCCTTACAGGAGGAATAATCGGGCTGTTGTTTGTCATCGCCAAGAGCGATGGCATGTCAATGGCAACTAAGGCGGGTATTGTAACGATGGTGGCGGTTATGGCTGTGGTGGGGGTCATAATCATCGAATCCTTGGTGGTAGCATTCAAATAGAGAACGAGTATGAAAAACAGTAACTGTTATTTATTCACAACCATGGCGAGGGTGCTGACGGTTATCGCTATCGTGATGGGGTAGGAGAACGAGATGTATAAAGGATGGAAACAATTAAATCCAGAAGACCGAGAGCATCTCAAGACAACAGGTGCATTCCAGAAAGGCAGAGGGGGATACAAGAGGCGTGGTGGGTGTACCACGGAGGCTTTAAAGTCCGAATTCCGATATCAGAAGCGATTGGGTAAGAGCAGAAATGAAAAAGGTCTGTCTTGCCCACATTGCGAGCGTATAGGTAAAAAACTTGGGTATATAAAATCAAAGGAGGGATAACATGAAAGGGAAACGCGGATTATGGAAAGGATTAATGGCGGTGCTTCTATTCCTAGCAGTATTATTGCCAATGGGTATGGTATATGCCGAGACCCCATTGGCGCACTCGACCGTAGCGGGTGGAGTCGGCTTCGATGGGCTGGGAATGACTTACCAGCGACATAGTTTCTATGCGCTGGATAGGGAATGGGTATTCTATGTAAACAGTTCCAACGGGTTCATAGAATACCGCTCTTCCAATGATAATGAAAACTGGGGCGGTGCGCATCAAGTCTTGCCCCACATATGTGACAGACCATACGGCTATTGCTCATGGAACGGCTCTGATTTCTCTCTGTGGTATGATGAGCCATCTGGTATGGTGGCGATGGCAGTGATACCGATTGGAGGAATGGATTACGATATCCTGTATACCTACGGTCAGCCATATTCCAATGGCTCTATCGTGTGGGGTAACTTATCAACGGCAGTTGAGGGAGAGGCAGATTTAGAATACTTCGCCCCAAGCATCTGCGTTGATACTGGTGGTTATCCGTATATAGCGTACATGGCGCAGAACTGGAGCGCAGGCTCAATGGAGTCATGGCTGACGACATCTATACTCGTGATGGATAACGACTGGTTCACATTCGACATAGTGGGTAACTTCACAGGGAGTGAAAATAATGTGATGTATCCATCGGTTATCCCTATCACCGCTGGCAACGTTTCGTTGATGTATGTTGCTGATACTGGACTACTCGGGAACCTGCAATTGATTCAACAGTACGTTAACGGATGGAGGATGGAAACGGAGCCATTGAGTGTGGTTAATTCGCCGTTGAATCCTATCGACTTAAACAATGCGATGTATCACAGCGAAGTATCTATTAATACATCTCTGAACCCAGACGATATCTTCGTGGTATGGGCGGAGAATGAAAGCGGGGTAAACAGGATGATGTTTAACCGCTACGGCAATCCGGGGGAGAACTGGATGGACGGGCAAGAACTCGCCACGTATTTGAATCCTGCGGCGATATCTGTCCGAAATGACATCGGTGGCATCACAGTGACAGCCGTTAACGGTATCAGTCTCACCGATATCATGTCGTCCGATGGGGCTAGACCTAATTATGTGATGACTCCATTGGTGAATGTCATGAACACCAGTATGACATGGTATAGCATGATGGCATCCTACCAGCATGGCAGTCCCTTAGGATTCTTGTATCTGGATAATGGTATGCCGTTTGACCTGAACCTCGGAGAATACGGAAACGGAGCACCATCTACACCACCGAGTGTATCATCAATTTTAACCGTGATGATGCAGATAGTCGGGATACTTATGATTGTGGTGGGAATATTATTGCTGGTGGCGATGCTCTTTAAAGTTGATGGGCTTGGTGTGATAGGCAAAATGGGTATTGTCGTCGGCATATCGGTGCTTATAGCTATCGGAGCTATAGTAACGATGGGTATAATAGGTGCCTTCTAAAAGGAGGGTCGTATGGGAAAAGACTATAGCGAGACAAATCGAACAAGAAAGGTGCCTGCAGAAAAGAGTGGGGGTTCCGTAGGGAAAAGCAAGCAAGGTAAGGCGCACAATACCCCCGCTCTTAGGGCGGAAATTAAAAAGGCGCAAGCTCAGGGCTATGGGGTCAATTCCTTCACATATGGGCTTGAGGAAAAGTGGAAGGTGATGGGTAAAGAAAGCAAATGGGGTCGCAGAGACACACCTCCATTCCAATTCCGTGAACGGGTGAGGAAACTCTGGGAGCAGGAGGAAAAACGGGCTCTGAGCAAGAAGCCAGTCAGAAGCGACTCGGTGGGGCGCAAGGGGGCACCAAAGACGGAATGGTTTGTGGAAGTGTATGAGAATAAAACAACAGGCAATTCCTCTATGGCGCATATCGTAAGAGCGATAAACGGTAGGCTACCGAAGAAGCATGCAAGGCATGTAGCCTACCGTGGTCCCTATGAAACAAGAAGCAAGGCGGAGTATTTCATGAAAGGGTTTAATATATTTTGGTCGAGGTGGAAGAGTGAAAGGAAAGGAGGATGATATGGTAACCAATAAGACCTTGAAGCTCGTATTTGCGAATTGGAAGAAGGCTCAAAAGAAAAGGATAAAAGCCAGCGGTGTATTGGGAGCATATATTGGTGGGGGCAAGCCAGCCAATATGACTATGGCACAGTATAAACAAAAACTTGCAACCTCGGAGAGGGCTTGGAGAAAAGCGTGCAAAGAAGAAACACACACATGCGTTATATTGCAGGAAGAGAGTATGAAAGCGATACGGGAAGGGAAAGAGGCGATGAAAAGGAAGAAGCCTGTTAGGAGTGACTCGGTGGGGCAAAAAGGAACACCAAAGAAGACGCCTATTAAGAATTGGTATCTGGAAGAATTTGGTTATCACAAAATAAAGGTGGTGAGGGGTAAATCCAACGGCGATAAGCCTAAAAAGAGTGCCTCCCACAAGAGGTTCTTTGGTCCATGGTCGACAAAGGAGCAGGCTGATGCCTTAGTGTGGAGAGGCGCAGATTTCGCATGGGGGAAGCCGAACCGATAGCGAAGGCGATGACTATTAAAGAGAGCAGAAAAGGAGGATGACATGGTAATCAAGAAGAAGAAAACAGCTAGTGTAGACGCAGTGGATAAGGCTAAGTCGGCTGCGAAGAACTACGACAAAGCGGTAAAAAATCTTAAGAGCGCACTTAAGAAATTA
>Ga0315285_10002796_pt1 | contig 18259 bp, 17 predicted proteins | sample YL17G09_36_MG_FD_203698 | JGI IMG/M metagenome (GOLD analysis project Ga0315285, IMG submission 203698) | Sediment microbial communities from Yellowstone Lake, YNP, Wyoming, USA - YL17G09_36 | ecosystem: Environmental > Aquatic > Freshwater > Lake > Sediment | place: USA: Wyoming | collected... | reverse complement strand
AAGTCAGCTCGGTACATCTCGATCGGCTTCATCCTTTCTATTTCTGAGAACCGGGGAGCGATGAAAGGCATAGTTGGTGTGGCGACCAAGTCATGTTCCTTCAAGACTCTGGCATAATCGCTGATTACGATTTGCCTTACTGAGAGAGCCTTGAGATAGTACCTGTTCCTGAAACCGACCATCCTCGAATATGTTCCAAGAAGGATCCTCCTCTTTGCCTCTTTGCCGAAGTTCTTCGATCTGACGCTTGAGAAATAATCATTGAAATGCTGTGTAACATCATCTCCTTTCACTCCGAATCTCATCCCGCAGTATCTAGCGAGATTCGTAGAAGCCTCGGAGGTAGCCAGAACGTAGTATGCCGGGAGGGCGAATCTTAGTGATGGGACAGTGACCTCATGAATGTCGATCGAAAGTCGATCCCTCATGATGTCGAGAGCCCTTAGGAAGGAATCCATCACCGCAGGGTGTATGTTCTCCATGGCCTCCCTCGGGACCGCAATAGAATCGATTTGGGTCTCGTCAAGATCGAGAGCTGGTTGTGCACATGATGTCGGGTCCATTGGATCCGATCCAGCAATTGTAGGGAAGTGATTCTTGATCATCGATGATGAGCGTGCGAGGATTCCCACTTTGTCCAATGAGTTACCATAGTCTACAAGACCGTATCTTGACACCCTTCCATAGGTCGGTGTCAGACCGACGACTCCGCAGAATGAGGCAGGACAGGATATGGATCCTCCGGTCGACACGCCCAACGAAATGTGGTCCTCCAGTAGGCAAGCAGCGGCTGCCGCACCGCCACTGGACCCACCACAGCTCCTCTCAATATCGAATGGATTTCTCGGGACGCCGTAGCCGGAGTTGGTGCAAAAGGTCCCGAAGCCGAACTCATCCATGTTCGTCTTGCCTACGAGCAGTCCACCAGCCTTTCTCAATCTCCTGACTGGAGTTGCGTCGAAGGGAGGACGATAACCGTCAAGGATCCTCGATCCAGCTCTTGTCTGGAAGTCGATGGTGCAGAGGTTGTCCTTTGCGGAGAAGTTGAATTTGAAGGACGAATCCAGCGGCATCTCATCGATCAGCTCCGAGAACATGAAATGCCTCTTGTTCAGAAGCTTCAACTTCTCCAATGGGAAGTGGTCTGTCAAACCAGTCGTGGCCCCCTAACAAGATCCTCGAACATGTCCATCATCTTGACCAGCAGCTCGGGGTCAATATCCTGTCCGACCTCGTCTTCCCTGAGCATGTCGAGGATTTCGACTGGATTTAGGCCGTACTCCTTCTCTCCCGGAGCTTCATCGAGCATTGAGAAGTATTCCAGGACTTCCTCAAGATCTCTGGAGAACTCCGTCCTCTCTGTTTCGGTCAATTCCAGTCTCGCGATTCTGGCCACTTCTTCAATTGTTTCGGATTTCATATCCTGCCCCGTCCATCTTGAATGATCTACCCGAAGGTCGAAAGCTCTGTTTTCCGGATATTGCCCGTGCCTATTGGCAGTATCTATGTATTCCTTATCAATTTTTGGAGGACTGCTATTGATGTGCTATTTCAATTTTCGAAACACTGGGGGAAAGTATTTATCTCTACGTCCGAGTTTACTCGAAATGGTGCTTTGATGGATGAGCTCGAAAAGCTTGTGAAACAGGGATTTCAGCTGCTTAGCGAAGGGGAGTACTCTCAAGCTCTCTCTAGGTTCGATAAGGCAATCAAGGCCGATCCAAAGAATGCAGAGGCGTATTTTGGAAAGGCTGAAGCCGGTATGCTTGTACCGAAGGTGAGCGTCGATGATGTACTCGCGCTTTACAAGAAAGCGGTCGAGCTCGATTCAAAGAACCCGTACTATCTGACGTCCATGGGCGCGTTCTGTATCGACATCGGTCGTTTCAATGAGGCCGAATCAGCGTACAACAAGGCCGCTGAGCTCGATCCAGATAATGCCCCATACTATTATTCTGAATTCGGAGTCGAGTATTTCAGAAAGGCGCCTGAGGTAATGGAACAGTTCTTGGACGATAAAACTAAGGACATCATCGCAAAGAAGGCGCTCAAATATCTGATGAAATCAATAGGGCTTGATGAGGAGAAAGCGAGGAAGCTTCTGGCTCAGGTTTGATTCATATATCGTTCTACCTCTTGAGCCAAGGTCGTTCTTCATCTCTGGGCCCGCTGCTCGGAGAGCACTCGCTGCAGAGATGCTCTCTCTGCCGAAAATGTCTCTCACAGACCATTCGACCGCAAATCGCGCAGGTGTGATGCGCGGGCCTTCCACACATCCCGCACTGACCAAGGACTTCCACGGATTTCACATGTTCCTTGATGACTATAAATGCTCGCGCGGGACAATTCGACTGGGAAATACACGCATTGACCGGGATAATATCTAGAGTAGACCTAGCCAACGCAATCCTTCGATCACACCATCTGCATGAGGTTCTCTGCAGACGTATTTTGCTGCCATCTTCGCGGCCGGGGAGGCATTCGCAACGGCTATACCAACGCCGCAGTCTTGCAGCATGGAAACGTCGTTGTCGGAATCACCGAAGGCGGCGATGTCTTTCGTGTCGATCCCTATGAGCTCGCTTGCCTTTCTTACGCCATTCATTTTGCTATGTCCAAGCTCCATTATGTGGATCGCGAATCCAGTGGTCTCGATCACGACACTCCATCCTTTCAGTATCTCCTCGATAATCTTCGGGTCAGCGGTCCTCTTCAGAGCAACCTCGCTCTCTCTCCATCTGTCGGTGAAGAGTCTCTCGACTTCGACTTTCGTCTTCAGATAATCATACGCTCTCACGGGCAACGTGTTGCTATTCAATTTGTACACATTCTCCTTGAAAGACACAACTCCACCGTTCTCGGCGATAACTGGTCCCTTGAGACCAATGAAGATTGAGAGACCGAATGTGATTGGAAGGACGTTGCCGCTCGACAACATGACAGCAACACCTTTCTGTTGGACCTGTCGAAGTGCTTCTATGCCTTGAGGTTGAATCATTCTCTTAGAATCCGTGATTGTCCCATCAATGTCGACAACTACTGCCTTGATCAACTTCATCATACTCCGAACTATGGGCGGTCATCCGGAATCCGGTAGGATTATTCTCGTAATTCCTTTAATGTTGTGATTCGTTCAGCGAATGCGTTGTGCTTGTGTATCGATTCCTCGCTCTCACTCCTGACCGTCACAATCACCTCGTCGGGAAGCCCGCTGTACTTCTCTAGTATTCTTGTGAGTATCTCTCTCACAACATCTTCCACGAATTTTGGATTCTCGTGTGCCGCTAGGACGACCTTCGCTTCTTCTGAGCGTTTGAGGATCTCGTAGGTAGGGCTGCTGATAGATCGTTCGACTATATCGATGAGGTCATCAGCCTCTACGTCATATTCCTCTGGGACTTCAATCATCAAGGTGGTAATGTTCCTCTGATTGTGAGTTATCATGGGGATCCTTTCCCTCTCGATCGTCAATTTACCCCTAAACTCTTCCCTCAGCGTTTCCATCGCACAGGGGCAAGCTGTCATGCCTATCACTTCCACGCCGATCAACTTCTTCAGTCCATTGTTTCTCCTGTCGACGGCCTTCGCGATCAACTTGTACGATTCCAGTGTCGTCCTCCCACTCAATCCGATCCGTTCCAAGAAGTAATCAGCTTTCAGGTTCACTTCGGAGTAAGAGGCGTATTCATGTCTCTCCAGAAGCGAGCGGCATATATTCGCACTGAGAATCTCCAGTCCAGCGACGGGTTCTCTCACACTTTGGTCTACGATTTCCGATATGACCTCGAGGTTTCGCGACATGTGCGAACCCTTCTGGCTAGAAGGAAGGTCAACAAACACATCAATTTGACAAGTCAGAGTCACGGTTTTGTCGCCCCTATTGACGGTGACCGGTTTTCTAACACCTGTCACGCCAACCCTCGTCAGCTTGAATCCATTTGTCAGGCGTCTGTTCTGGACGTCACTTGTCGATATGTGATTCACCGGTTATCGAGATTGAAATCGCTACCTTAAACGCTAGCTTTCAACAACATTGTTGGTAGATTCAATGTATGGTTGTTAAACCTGAGAGATTGAGGGAGTACCGCTTCAGACTTCGACCAACCTGTAGCTCCTGCATCCTAGGCCGATCTCCTCTGCATATGAGAGCTGGACTCTCCAATCTACACCGTGGATCACATCGAACTTGTCCGTGCCAGGAGCTACTCTCTTCCCCAATCTTGTGTTGTCGATGCCGACCTCTCTGTTCACCAAGTCCACCGAGGCTTGGTCTATTGCCACGATGTCCTTAGATGCCAGAATACCAATGTCAGCAACGATGGATTTATCACTCCATGGAGGGCAGTCACAATCTGGAGTCACATCCATCACGAAGTTGATGAAGCCGCTCTTTCTTTTCTTGTTCTTGAGGACCCCGTAGCAATACTCGACTATCTTCTCCTGAAGAACTTGCTTTCCTACGTATCCACCTGGGTCTATCGCTTTGTTGGGACAACATACGTAGCATTCTCCGCAACCTAAGCATGTCCTTTTGTTTATAGACGCCGTCTTCCCAATCTTGACGGCTCCAGAAGGACAATTCTCGACACATAGGCCGCAGCCCTTGCACATTTCCTTCTTGACGGTCGGATGTACGTCGCAATGCATATCGAGTTTCCCGGTCCTGGATCCGAATCCCATTCCGATATTCTTTATTGATCCTCCAAAGCCACACATGCCGTGACCCTTGAAATGAGCGACCCCGATGATGGCGTCAGCAGAATATGCCGCCGCGCCGATCTTCACGGTCTTGCAGTGTTTCAGGGAGACCTTCACCTCCACCTGCTCGTTCCCCTTTAGACCATCTGCGATTACCACTGGTGCGTCGACGACCGGCGCACAATATCCGTGTCGTGCCGCAGTGATCAGGTGATCGACCGCGTTCGATCTGCCCCCAATGTACAGTGTGTTCGAATCGGTCAGGAATGGCTTTCCTCCTTTCTTTCTGACTATGTCGACCATTCTCGCCGCAAATTGGGGTCGTAGGAACGAGGTGTTCCCCGGTTCCCCAAAATGCAATTTGATTGCGACCAGGTCTCCCCTGTCGAACACTCTATCCAGACCAGAGCTCTTGACCAATTTGCTCATCTTGTTCAAGAGGTTCTCTGATTTCTTCTGTGCCCGTATATGAGCGAAAAACACATCCGAGCTTGTCATCTGAGTGAACATCTCGAGGATGACTATTGAACTTTTTCATTCGTTGGGAATCTGGTCGAGTGTTCTGGATTGATCATAGTGGCAAGTTCGACATCAATTTATATCCGCCTAATGAATGAAGCAAATGATGATTTGTGGGGTGGACGAGGCTGGAAGAGGTCCGGTTCTCGGTCCGATGGTCGTTGCCGCGGTCATGGTCGATGACGACAGCGAGCTTAGAATGATGAATGTGAGGGACTCGAAGAAGCTGACACCCAGTAGTCGAGAAAGGCTGGCGGTCAAGATTAGGGAAATCGCCTCTATCGAAATAGCAGTGATACCCGCTGAAGAAATCGATGAGAAGAGGGGACGGATTTCACTAAATGAGTTCGAAGCATGTGTTTTCGCATCCTTGATAGATCGACTCAGTCCACAGGAGGCATACGTCGATGCGGCCGACGTCGATGTGAATCGTTTCAGATTTTGGATCAAGAAGCGGCTTTCATGCAACCCGCAAATAACATGCTGCCATAGAGCGGATGACAAATATCCAGTCGTGTCGGCCGCTTCGATAATCGCCAAGACTGTTAGAGATCAATTCATAGTTGAAATCCAAAGAGAGATGGGGGTGCCTATCGGCAGCGGATATGCATCGGATCCGACCACTATATTGTTCCTGGAAAGTTGGTTGAGGGAGAAGGGTGATTTTCCACCACACACTCGGAGATCCTGGAAGACGGCCAAACGAGCAGAGACGCTCGCGAAGAATTCAAGACTCACAGACTGGAGCGCTGACAAATGACTTTGAAACCTATCTTGGAGAACCTCGTAACGACCTTTAATGAGAAAGTAGAGATGGACGCGGACCTGCGGAAGGATCTCGAAGGAATATGCAAGAAGATCCAGATCGATCTCGGATCTGAAAGATACAGACTGATCCTTGAGAATCAGCGCATAAGTTGTTTCGATGAAGGCACGATCGACGATCCTGACATAACATTGATATCCGATCCAGATACGATCCAAGGTCTCATTTCTGGAAGCATGAAACCGATGAAGGCATTGGCGCTCAAGAAGCTCAAGGTGAAAGGATCTCTGGAAGATATTTTGCGACTCAGAAAACTCTTCTGAATATCCAAAGGTTTAATTAATGGACGTGTGTTAGGAGACTGCGTCTCACAGCGGGGTGGGGTAGCCAGGATATCCCGTCGGGCTCATAACCCGGAGATCGGTCGTTCAAATCGACCCCCCGCTACTTCTCCTCGAAATCCGAAATTCATATTGAGCTTCCAATAATAATCTGTTCTCTTGCGAAGTGAGAATCCATTGATTTCGCCCTGTTATCGGTTCGGACTTGAACGGTCAATTCCTTGTTGCGAACAAAATCGAAATACTGATAATGGCAATACCTCGTCAACAAGGTTGATGAGATGCCAAGCTACGTTGGAGCCATAGATCAGGGGACTACTGGTACTCGCTTTGCCGTTTTTGACCATTCCGGAAATCTTGTGTCATCGGCGTATGAGGAGCATACTCAGATTTTCCCCAAAGCTGGTTGGGTTGAGCACAATCCTATTGAGATCTGGCAGAAGACAAAGATGGTCGTGAGAGAAGCATTGGAGAGAGGTGGAATAGACCCTAAGGATCTCGCCGGTATTGGCATCACGAACCAGAGGGAGACCACGGTACTATGGGACAAGCGGACTGGCCTGCCGATTCATAACGCGATCGTCTGGCAGTGCCGGCGCACATCTGGTATGTGCCAGGAGTTGACAGAAGAGGGATTCTCGGACATGTTCAAGCAACGAACAGGTCTCATTCTCGACTCATATTTCTCTGGAACGAAGATCAAGTGGATTCTCGACAACGTCGTGGGGGCTAAGGAAAAGGCTCTCGATGGCGATCTGATCTTCGGAAACATAGACACCTGGCTGATCTGGAAGCTCACGGGCGAGCACATCACCGACTGCACCAACGCATCTCGCACCCTCCTGTTCAACATATTCAAGTGCGACTGGGATAGAGAACTACTGGAGACGCTAGAAATACCGGAGATCATCCTTCCAGAGGTCAGACCCTCGGTAGATCCGAACGCATACGGACTGACGAAACCATCTGAGTTCATGGGTGCTGAGGTCCCAGTCTGTGGTGACCTTGGAGATCAGCAGGCCGCTTTGTTCGGGCAGACCTGCTTCGATTCCGGCGAGGCCAAGAACACCTATGGTACTGGCTGCTTCATGCTCATGAACACCGGGACGGACAAAGTTCTTTCGAAGAGAGGTCTCCTGACAACAATCGCCTACAAGATCGGGGAGGAATCGCCTCATTACGCGTTGGAGGGATCGATCTTCATAACGGGTGCTGCGGTTCAGTGGTTGAGAGACGGACTTGGAATCATCGAGACGGCTTCGGAGACTGAGAAATTAGCATCAAGCGTACAGGACACCGATGGTGTCTACTTCGTACCAGCGTTCGTCGGGCTTGGCGCTCCGTATTGGGATCCCTACGCAAGGGGGATGATAATAGGGATCACGCGAGGAACGAAGAGAGAACATATAGTCAGGGCTGTGCTGGAATCGATATGCTTTCAGACAAGAGACGTGATTGAGACGATGAACTTGGATTCTGGGATTCCTCTGAAGCTGCTGAAGGTGGATGGAGGGGCCGTCAGGAATAATTTCCTCTGCCAACTTCAATCCGACATTCTCCAGGTCCAGGTTCTGCGACCAATAGTCCAGGAGACGACCGCACTCGGTGCCGCATACGCCGCTGGTCTTGCGGTGAGGTTCTGGGAGAACCTGGATGAATTGAGGAACAATTGGGTGATCGACCGGACTTTCGAACCGACCATGGCCAAGAATAACAGCGAGGTGCTTTTTTCGAGATGGAGGCGCGCGGTCGAAAGGGTAAGGGACTGGCTGCCTCCTGAGGAGCGCTGAGGTGTCTCATTGCCCAAGACAGAAGTGCTCATTGTTGGTGGAGGCGTGACCGGAGCCGGGATAGCTCGAGACTTGGCCCTCCGTGGAACCAGTGTGATGCTTCTTGAAAAGGAGGACTTCTCCAACGGCGCAACCGGGAGGAGTCATGGGATGCTTCATAGCGGCGGCAGATATGCGGTGAAAGATCCCGAATCTGCAATGGAGTGCGCGAGAGAAGGTGCAACCCTGAAGAAAATAGCCAGCTACTGCATTGAAGACACAGGTGGACTGTTCATCGGTATCGAGGCCGACGATCCGACTTTCGTCAATCTGTTCCTTCGAGGTTGCGCAGGAACGGGGGTGCAGGCAAAAGAGATTACGACAAAGGAAGCGCTTTCTCTCGAACCACGCCTCTCCAGTCGTGTCAGCAGCTCAGTCGAAGTGCTTGACGCATCGATTGACCCGTTTGCCCTCACTCTCGGAAACGTAGAAGATGCGAGAGATTGCGGTGCCGAGATCCTCAACTATCGTGCTGTTCACAGATTCCTTGTCAAGGAAGGGAGAATCCAGGAGGTGGTATTCGAGAACCTTCGCAACGGATCTAGGGAAAGCGTGAGACCGGAGATCGTCGTCAACGCTTCCGGCGCGTGGGCCGACAATGTTGCCTCTCTCGCCGGACTTCGCATTCCGATGAGTATCGATAGAGGAACTCTCGTCGTTTTCAATGGGAGGTTGGTCAGTCGCTTGGTCAACCGGCTCAGAATGCCTTCCGATGGGGACATAATCGTTCCTAGCCATTCGGCTTCGATCGTCGGTACGACTTCTCATAAAGTGGATTCTGTTGAGGATTTTGTCGTCGATCGTTCTGACGTCGATCTTCTGATATCAGAGGGACAAAGGATGGTTCCTAATCTGAGATATGCGCGGGCCATTCGGGCCTATGCTGGTGTAAGACCTTTGCTTGGCGGTGGAAAGGAAGGTCGGGACATAAGCAGGACTTACAGGGTGATCGATCACGAGGAAGAGGGGGTTGACAATCTTGTGAGCATAGTCGGTGGCAAACTCACTACCTATCGCCTTATGGCTGAGAAGACCTCGGACCTCATCATGCGCAAGCTCGGCTCCGCGGGTCATTGTATCACGGCGTCGGAACCAATATCCGATCCAATGGCAGCAAAGACTGTTCGGGACTTCTTGGTCTTTCCGCTGATCCGCATGAATAGGAAGTATGGGGATGAACAAACCGACATCATAGATGGATGTATGACCAGCCTGAGGGGAAAGGAGATCCTCTGTACTTGCGAGGAGGTACTTAGGGGAGAGGCCGAGTATTTTTGCAGTAGAGAGGACGTAGTGAGACTTTCAGATGTGATGAGACGGACAAGGATCGGAATGGGTTACTGCCAGGCAGGGTTGTGCATTTTCGACATGGCTTCGGTGATGATGGAACATTCCAATGAGGAGCCACTGGATCTCATTGGTCAGTATCTCAGAGAGCGGTGGAAAGGTGTCGAACCTGTTCTCTTCGGTTCTCAGCTCCGACAGGAGGTGTTCAAGCGGTACCTGTACGACGGCGTGTATCAATTGGAATCGTTGCTCGGAGGTGAGGCACACTGAGACCGATCAAGGAGCTAGACGTCGATTTTGTCATCATTGGACATGGGGCCGCTGGATTGCTCTCTGGGTCTTTGATTGCCTCACGGGGAAGGAGCGTGGCCGTAGTTGGTCGAGCAATAACAGCGACCGCATTATCCACTGGTTGCGTCACTCTGTTTCGTCCACCAGGTATTATGCTGAGTCCATTGAAGACCGACTTCGAAATGCTGAATAGGCTCATATCACCTTTCAACTTGATTGTCGGACAGAAGCCAGAGAGTATTGCGTGTGCTCTGGACGAGTTGCGGGGCTTCTTGATGCCGAGGTTAGAGGAACAGGGTCTCCCGATGTCAGGAGACTTCAATCAATCCCGTTGTCTAATATCGAACATAGGTTCTCCATATTCCTGCTCGATCAACCCAAAGTACTCAGAGAATGGCAGGCTTGATTTGAGTGAAAGGAAGACTGTCGCACTGTTGGGGTTCCTAGGACTGAGAGGTTTCGATCCCGATCTTGCAGCATCCATATTCAAATCCTCGGTAGGGCGGAGGGGCATCAGGGCGTACTGGACTCAGATACCGGAGATTAGGGAAAGGTACGACGTGTCCCCATCGGAGGTTGCTGCAAGAAGCGACCATTCGCCTCTCGAGGAGAATATCGGACGTTCCATGAAGGAACTCGATGAGGAATTCATAGGGATTCCTCCAATCTTCGGACTGTCCCAGTATCAAAAGAAAATGAATCACTTGGAGAGGGACACCGGAAAGAGAATATTTGAGGTCGTGACACCTCTATCTCTTCCAGGTCACAGGCTACAAACCGCTCTTGAGAAGGTTGCCGCACGCGAAGGCTGCAGACGACTGAAAGGATTGACTGCGATCGACATAGGGTTCTCAGGAAATCATGCTTCCTCGGTCACTGTTCGCAGTCGATCAAGAGAGCAGAGAATTACGTTCTCAAAGATGATTCTTGCTAGTGGGAATCTTGTTTCAGGCGGCCTCGTGACCGATGTCGACGAGCCAGATCAGATTGTGGCACCTCTTCAGGCGGACATAAGTCGCTTGCCATCCACAATATCGGCCTCGGACGCAAGCTTAGGGTCTCAGGCTCTTCGGAGCGCAATGACAACAGGAATCAGGACAGATGCCGATTTCCACATTGTCTGCAGGAAAGGCGAAGTGCTCGATAACGTGTTCGGGGCGGGCTCTGCACTCTCGGGATTCTCCTTACCGACCGGAGTCGGATTGGGAGGCGTGATGTTCACCGCTTGGATCGCTGCAGAGAACGCTATGGAGGGAGGTTAGATGAAGGATCATCTAATCGAGACCAGCGGCTGCATCAAGTGTGGTGCATGTATCAACGAATGTCCCGTCATCGCCATAGAGGGAGTCCAGAGGTTCTCCGGACCGAGAAACCTTGGAGTAGACGCGCCGAGGTTCCTGCCCGACATCGGGGCCACTGCAGACAACATAATGATGTGTACGACATGCTGGAGATGTGAAGAAGTCTGTCCTGCAAACCTGCCTATCCCAGAGGCAGTACTTCACGTCAGGAGACAGATCTTCTCTGCTCCCACTATGCTTTATGGACATAGAAGAATCGCGGAAAACATTGATAGGTATGGAAGGTCAGTCGAACCGAAGAACACTCATGATCAAGAATCTCTAAGGGGAAAGGGGAACGTCATGTACTTCCCGGGTTGCATAAGCAAGGAAAGGATCACGTCGATCTACGAATCATCCGTGGGCGTACTCGACAAGGTAGGGACCGACCCTTGGATCCCCGAGGGATGGGTATGCTGCGGAGCTCCCCTTGAGAAGATCGGAGATTGGGATAGGTTGCGAATGCTGCGCGAGGAGAACTTGACACGATTCGAAGGCCGTGGGGAGATAGTGACTTCTTGTCCTGGGTGTACTTCTCATCTCATCGCACACTACAATTTGGAGCCCCTCCACACCATCGAATTCCTGTACGAGAACGTTGGCATTAGTCGTCTTCGCTTCAAGCCTAACGAACGAACGATTCGGGTCGCACTTCATCATCCATGTCATCTAGCACGAACGATCGGTCCTCATGCGATAGACTACGCCTATTCCATTCTGCATGAGATGCCTGGTGTGAAGTTGGTCGAGATGGAAGATCCAGGTGCGTGTTGCGGCGGCGGAGGAGGGGTCGTCGCTGGATATCCAGACATAGCGTTGAATCTCGCGACTGAGAAGATGAGAAAGGCCAGGGAAGTGGGAGCCGAACTGTTGCTCGCACCTTGTCCATTTTGCGTTCTAAACCTGGGAAGGCTCGACTTCCCGGAGATCATGGAATTCATTTCATTCGTCAATGAACGTCTGGAATGAGCGAAATCGCAAAGCAAGAAATAGATGCAGCGACATATTTGTCCCGGGACATATGAGTCGTGACGCGCTTTGCTTCTCTTGCCTCTACAAGGACGAGAGACCTGAGCTGGGTTTTAACAGCGAGCTCATATATTGTATGAAGAAGGAGATCGTCGTCAGACCGAAGATCCAGTGCGACCTATATGTCAAAACGACGGAAGAGGGCAGAGAAGAGATGCGCAACGTGATGTATGGCGTCATGTCGGATGACGATCTCCACGAAGAATGAGTCAGTCCGTTCCATCGAATTGTGCTATTTCCACTCTAGAAGTGACGCTCTTTCTCCTTTGAATATCTGCTTGATCTCGAAAGGAATCCATTGGGAAGTGGTCGGGTATCCTCTCATGTGTCGTATCCTCATCCTTCGATTCAGATTGTCATCGAATTTCAATTCTATGACCCCGTCAGCAATGGCCATAAGATGGTTCATAGTCTTCTCGTCATGGACTCCGTCATGGATCGTGAAGAACCCCGTCCCAAACTCGGTCCGTATGCGTGAGGCGGATATCTGGAAGAACTTGAGCACCACATTGCTCTGATTATAGAGGAACAGTGTCGACAAAGAGTGCAAGAAGATGTGGACAGGCTTTGCTGTCTCGTTCGCGATTGAGGACACGTTGAACATGATCCCCTCAATATCTGAAACTTGGCGCACTTCTCCCCCTTGCTTCGTATCCTTGCTTTCAAATGAGCCCAGTATGCTTGAATGATAGTCTATGATGAAAAGGCTGCGACCTAGTATTTCATCGACGTTGATGCCGAACGATCCCATAGATGACAAGACATCCGATGGGGTCAGGTCGACGGCGACGAAGATCACAGTATCTCCATTCTCGACATAGCTTTTCGCGATCCCGACGTTGAACTCGAGTAGGCCTATGCCAGGGCTTCCAACCATGATTATCGAGGATTTATCGGGAAACGTCGCCTTGATCATAATAAACGCCTGTCTCACAGAATCGGTGTCAGCGAGACGTCGCCTCCTTTCTCTTTCTCCTCGAATGTGACCGCATTGCACGCTGTGAAGGGTTTCTCGCCAAACAGAACGACAGTGCCAGCGATTCTATCTATCTTCACGTGCGTCGTTGCCAAATCAGCTAAGCGATGGACCGAAGATGTCGAAGGCGATGTTATGCCGACGAACACGCCGCTGTTCCGCCTGATGGATAAGAGGTGATCGGTAAGTTGATCCATGACGTGATTGCCATAGATGGACTCCATCGTGTCGAAACCTATTAGCGATAGGAACGGCGCTCCCGCGTCCTTAAGGCTGAAAGCCAGACTCTGCCAGTTGAAATCGGCCAATGCTGTAGCCCCCTCAACCGGAAGAACGTAATGTTCCTGCACGGCGCCCATCTGTGTCGCCTTTTCTGGAATTCTGACATACTTGTCAAACACCTCCTTATGCAGCATTCTCGTGATGTTCTTTCTTGCACCTTCAGCACTAGCCTTCCTCAAAGGCACCCAAAGGACACCTCTCTTCAATTCAATGAAGTTCGCTACTAGGCTACACTCTAACGCGCTGCTTATTGTCGTCGGGACGTTGCTACCCAACTCGATCAACACAACTGAGCCCTTCTCCAGACCCCCAAGAAGCAATCTATCTAGATCCATTATTCCCCAGGAGGTCCGATCGGAAGAATCCTCCACGGGCGACCATGCTTTCGACATCAGGGATTGCTCTCTGATGTCGTGAGCGAAGCTGGTGATCTTTCCTCCGTCGAGCGTGAATAGATATCTGGGTTGTCGGATTTCGCATCCTCTCAGTTTCAGTATCTCCATATCACGTATTCTTCTGCCCTGATAGTCGGTTGATCGCAATAGGACCACACCATCTCCCAAGTAATCGAGCTGAGGGTCGGCGCTCTCAAGCACGAACATAACGTTCGCACAGTAGCCTTCGACGATATCTTTCTGGATTGCAATCATGAGCTTCGCGCATGTCTCTCCGTACTTCTCCGCCAGTGCATCGATGCTGTCAAGGACGATGAGCGATTTTGCGGGAAGATTCTTCTCAATGATACCGTATACCGTCTCCAGTTCTCCCAAATCATGTCCTATTGATATCGACATGATCGTCTCTTCTCCTTCAGACGAATCCCCAAGCCCTTTTAGGTCCCTGAGTCTGGTCCTTCTCCGAGCGAGCGATTCGTGTTCCTCGGTCTTTCCCTTGCCAAGCCCGCAAGATGATGTCTCACCCCGTTCGATCTTCTTCTTAAGCCAAGGAAATTGGGCGAAAAGCGAGGTGTCTGAGACGCGAGTTGAAAGATAGAAACTCTTTTCGATCGCAGAGATGTCCTCGATCGTCTGGAGTGCGAACGTAGTCTTCCCCGTACCAGCGTTCCCACGTACAATCAAGGAGTGGCCTCCCTCGGCGGTGAAGAAATGATAAATATCTCTTGGGATCCCGGGAACCGATTCCATTGAATCTCCTCTATTGTTGGATTCGGATTCAGTCAATTTGCTCCCTTATCAATTCAGTACCTCTTTCTTAAAGTTTGTTGGCTTATTTTCTCGATTGATATTGTGATGGGACGAATGTGTCGTCCTGGCTGCTATGCGATCCCACGATGCGAAAAGTATTAAGAGCAACGACCCGAATCCAGATAGTCGGAGGATTGAAGATTGAAGGCGGTAGTCCTTGCGGCTGGAGAGGGAACGAGGCTCCGTCCTTTCACGGTATCTCGCCCGAAAGTGATGATCCCTGTCGGCAATAGACCCATACTGGAGTATGTTGTGTCAGCGCTTGTGGACAATGGCGTTCGGGACATCGTCCTTGTGGTTGGGTATCGGAAAGAGAGGATCATGTCTCATTTCGCGGATGGGAAGAAGTTCGGGGCGAAGATTACCTATGCCGTTCAGGAGAAACAGCTTGGGACCGCCCACGCACTCACCGTCGCAAAGAAACACCTGGATGAAGATTTTCTTGTCGTTGCGGGGGACAACTTGATAGATGGGAGGGCGATTTCTGACTTGGTTGGCTGTAGGCGTGTACCAGCAATCCTAGTAACTGAGAGTGAAACGCCATCAAAGTATGGAGTAGTACTGGTTGAAAACGAGAAGGTTGTTCGGATCATTGAGAAACCGGAAGCGAAAATCGGTAACATCATCAGCACTGGAACATACTGGTTCGACAAGGCGCTACTTAGGGCCGTTGAGGAGAACGTTGGATATGGAGTAATTGGCATAACTCAAGTTCTGCAGTCGCTCATCCCGATGATGGGACTCTCGGCGGTGCATACGACTGGTAGATGGATTGACGCCGTCTATCCATGGGATCTGATCGGTGTCAATGCAGCGGCATTGACCATCCGCGGACAGGAGATCGCCGGCACTATCGAGTCGGGAGTGACGATAAAGGGCAATGTGTCGATCGGGGCCGGAACCAGAATTCGATCGGGAACGTACATCGAAGGCCCGGTCACTATCGGGGAGGGCTGCGATATCGGTCCCAGCGTCACGATTCTTCCATCGACGAGCGTGGGCAATGGTGTCCAGATCGGGTCTTTCAGTCTGGTATCCAACTGTCTGATAATGAACAACGTAGATGTTGGTTCTCATTCGCATCTGTCCCATTCCGTCCTCGACGACGGAGTGACCATCTCTACTGGTCTTGCCGCACCGGCGGGTATGGCTTTCGCGAAGGTCGAAGATGAATTCTTCAAGCTAGAACGAGTAGGAGCACTGATCGGAGAAGCGACCGAGATGGGTGCCGGTGTCGTCATCTCTCCTGGTTCTATAGTCGGTTCGGGTTGCCGGATTGGGAGCGAGGTCAGGGTGACTGGGAACCTTGAGAACAAGAGCGTTGTGGTCTGAATGTGTGGAATAGTCGGCTATTCTGGCTCGAGACAGGCAGTCGAAGTGCTGATTGATGCATTGAAGCGGCTCGAGTACAGAGGATACGATTCATCCGGAATCGCGGTCTGCGGGAAGGAGCTGCAGGTACACAAAGACAAGGGAGAAATTGCCAGACTCGAAGAAACCCTGCCGACGCTCAAAGGGACGGTTGGAATCAGTCATACCAGATGGGCAACGTGTGGAAGACCATCAAAGGAGAACGCTCATCCATTCGTCGATTGCAGGGGCAAGTTCGCACTGGTCCATAACGGCATAATCGAGAATCACATTGCTTTAAGGAAGGAGTTGCGGGCGAGGGGTCATAAGTTCACTTCCGAAACCGACACCGAGGTTCTTGTTCATCTCTTGGAGGAGAACTTCAAGGGTGACACTCACGAGGCCCTTCTGGAATCCCTCAAGAAGGTCAAGGGGACCTACGCCGTGGCCGTGATCCGCCTTGGGTCGAAGGAGGTCGTGGCGGCAAGGAAGGAGAATCCTCTGGTCATTGGTCTGGGTGTTGGCGAGAACTTCGTGGCATCGGACGTCACCGCGCTTCTGAATTACACCAATAAGGTCCTCTATATTATGGATGGGGAATCGGCCGTCATCACCCCCAGCAGCGTGAAGTTGTTCAATGAATCTGGGGGGAGAGTCGAGCGCGAACCGACTCTCGTGTCTTGGACGGTCGAGGATGCTGAAAAAGGTGGTTTTGATCACTTCATGTTGAAGGAGATTTTTGAGGAACCCTCTGCGATCCACAATACGCTGCTTGGAAACCTGGATGAGATGACCACTGGTGACTTGATCGAAAATTCGAATTTCAGTTCGGTGAAAATCATTGCCTGTGGGTCGTCCTATCACGCAGCGATGGTCGGGAAGTATCTAATGGAGACGATGTCTTCCATACCAACAACCCTGGAGTTCGCCTCTGAGTACAGATACTCATCTGGTGCGAAGGAGATGCCCTTGGTCGTTCTTGTCTCCCAGAGTGGAGAGACAGCTGACACACTGGCAGCCGCTAGAGAGGCACGCAGAAGGGGATGCAAGACCTTGGCGATCACGAACGTCGTCGGAAGCACCATAACACGCGAGGTGGACGAGGTATTCTATACCCACGCCGGTCCGGAGATATGTGTCGCCGCAACTAAAACCTACATCACCCAGCTTATGGCACTTTACATCCTGGGCATGCGAATAGGTCATTCACGTGGCGCCTTAGGTCACGATGCTCTGAGACGGTTGAGGTCGGAACTGCGTTCTATGCCTCAATATGTCAGGGAGGTCCTTGAAAATGCAGCCGTGATAGAAGAAGCGACGGACATGCTTGTGAACGCTAAGGATGTCTTCTTCATAGGTCGCAACATAAACTATCCTACGGTTCTCGAGGGGGCGCTGAAGTTGAAGGAGATCTCCTACATACATGCGGAAGGATATGCCGCGGGGGAGCTCAAACATGGACCATTGGCTCTATTAAATCCCGATATGCCAGTCGTTGCTGTATGTATCAGGGATCACACCTACGAGAAAATGCTTGCGAATTTGACCGAAGTCGCTGCAAGGGATAGTCCGGTGCTCGCTATCGGATATGACGACGACACCGAGTTGAACTCAGTAGCCAATAAGGTGATAGGCATACCGAAGGTCAAACCAATATTCACTCCCGTGCTGATTGCGGTGATCCTCCAGTTACTGGCCTACTATACCGCGAGAAGAAAGGGTTGTCCGATAGACAAGCCACGGAATCTCGCCAAGAGTGTGACCGTGGAGTGATCAGGCTAGCCTCTCAGGGCAGACGTTTCTTCTTGAACAGGACCGACACTTGCCAACTCTGTTATGGTTCCGATGTACGTCTTGGGTCTTGATCAGGTTCCTCATATCGTCCAGCTTTGAGATTAGAAGCGCCTTCATTTCGTCATTGAACTCTATCTCGTGCTCGATGTTGTCATACTTGAGTATTCCATGTGTGACCTTGGTCCCATCTTCCTCGCTCAGGAGGAGGCAGTAGGCCGCCACGCGTAGGATATGCGAGAACAAAGGCCCTTTAGGTTTGCGTCCAGTTTTCACGTCGACTGGTACCAACTCTCCATCGATCGATAGTATGTAGTCCGGTCTTCCTGCCAACCCATATCGTTCAGACTTCAACAGTTTGGATTCTTTTCTTCCAACGTATCTTATCTCTCCGCTTATGTCCTTCTTCCTTTTTTTCTGAGTAGCTGTCTGGCTTGCCGACATCGAAATGTACAACGCGATACTGGCTCCCATAAGCCAGATCAACGCCGCAACCTCGTAGATCATCGCGATCTCAGGGTCCACACCCAGTGCCGTCACGGAATTCAGAGTGAT
>Ga0315285_10002795_pt1 | contig 18267 bp, 9 predicted proteins | sample YL17G09_36_MG_FD_203698 | JGI IMG/M metagenome (GOLD analysis project Ga0315285, IMG submission 203698) | Sediment microbial communities from Yellowstone Lake, YNP, Wyoming, USA - YL17G09_36 | ecosystem: Environmental > Aquatic > Freshwater > Lake > Sediment | place: USA: Wyoming | collected... | reverse complement strand
CTCTCCACGTCGTCCACCAGGTGGCAGGCGGCGGCGTACAGGGCGCCGGCGCCAACGAGGGGGAGGTCGGAGGAGGCGGCGGCGGCGTCGCCGCCTCCGTTCACCACCCCCAACGCCCTCTCCACGACCGCCCGCCGCCCCGCGCCGTCCACCGCCCTCGCAGCAGCGTCCAGCACGCGCGCCTCGGGCGGCAGCAACGCGGCCGCCGCGTCGACGAGCGCGGCGCGCAGGCCGGCCAGCCGCCGCGCGCTCAAGGCGTCGCCCGCGTCGGCCGCGCAGGCGGCCGCTATTCCCAGCGCCACCAGCACCGCTTCATCCACGTCGTCGCCCGCGGCCGCCGCGACGCGGGCCGCCGCCGCGGCCTCCGCCGCGTCGGCGCTGTCGGCCGCCCCCCCCTCCGCCCCACCTTGCCGCGCCATGATCTCCTCGACCGCGCTGTCGACAAAGACCTCGCGCTGCAGGTCGCGCATCAGGTCGTTGACGCGCGCCATGGCGCGCCGCGCCGCGTCGGCAGCGGGGCGCGCGGCGTCCGGCTCGGCGGCCGCCGGGCGGCAGAGTGGCGGCGTGCGCGCCAGTGTCGGCCGGCACGCGGGCCGGCAGCGGGGGACGCGGAGAGGCTTCATGGTGGTGTGCGCCGACGGCGCAGCGGCCGCGGTCGCTCGCGGCCTTCTCCCCGCCGCGCCTGGACCCCTTGCAGTGCTGCCCGCGCGACGCCGCCCCTTCTCTCTCAGCGTCACCCGGGCGGCGGCGGCGGTGGCACGTCGTCCGGCGGCGGCGGCGGCGGCGGGCCGCCGAAGCCGAAGCCGGGCGGCGGCCGCGGCGGCGGCCCGCCCCAGCCCGGCGGCGGCATGGGGGGAGGCGGCCCGCCCCAGCCGGGCGGCGGCATGCCCGACGCCGCCGGCGGCGTCGGGCCGCCCCACGAGCCGGGCGGCGGCGGCGGCGGCCCGCCCCAGCCGGGCCTCGGCGGCGGCGCGCCCCACCCGCCCGCCGCCGGCGGCGGCGCGAGCGGCGCGCCCGCGCCCCCACCAGCTTTCTCCTCTTTCGACCCCGGCGGCCCCGCGGCGAAGCGCGTGTGCGGCCGCGCGCCCCCCCCGCGCGCCTGAAACTGTTCCGCCAGCAGCCGCTCCGCTGGCGTGCCGTGCCGCTCGCCCCGCGAATCCTTTTTAAACGCGTACTGCACCGCGATCGTGCGGTTGGCCAGAAACTGGCCGTCCATGGCGGCGACCGCCGCGTCGGACGCGGCAAAGCAATCGTACGAGACGAACCCAAACCCGCGCGACAGGCCCGTTTCCGGGTCGCGCGCGACGTGGGGCGCGTCGACGAGCACGCCAAACGCGGCAAAGGTGTCGTGCAAAGTTTTTTCGTCGACGTCGGGGTCGAGGTTGCCCACAAACAGGTTTGCCCCCACGTCCGCCGAGTCCCGGTCCTGGGCCGACCGGTTGACCCGCAACGGCTTGCCGTGCAGGCGCACCATGTTGAGCGCCTTGATCGCGTACTCGGCGTCGGCCTCGCCCGCGAATTCGACAAACGCATACCCCTGGTGCGCGCCCGTCACCCGGTCCTTGGGCATGTGGACGGAGGACACGGGGCCGGCCTGGGCGGCGAGTTCCCAGAGCAGGGCCTCGGTCGCCGCCGCGTCGACGTTGCCGATGAACACTGTCGCCTCCGGGTTGCGGTCGGCCGTGTGCGAGGCGAGCAGGGAGACGCCCAGGCCGGTGCTGATGCGGCCGCCGGCGGCGGCCATGGTCGGGAAAAGGAGGGGGCGGCGGCGGCGGCGGCGCGATGCGGGGGCGGCCGCTCAGGCTCCGCGGCCGGCTGCGGGCGCGTGCGCGCCTCGGGCGCCGCGCTGGGTGGGCGATGCGCGCCGAGTGTGGGGGTGAGAGCGCGGGCGCGGCCGGGGTCGGTCGGCGTCGGCGCGCCCACACACTCTCTCTCTTCCGGCGCCCCGCGCCCTCGACCCGGGGCGGCCGCCGCCCATGGCCGCCGCCGGCCCATCGCCCGCGACCGCCGCGGCGGTCGCCGGCGTGGCCGCGCCCGCCTCTCCGCCACCCCCGCGCCAGCAGCCCGAGTCGTGCGTCAAGTATTTCGACGCGCTCTGGTTTTGCTACTGTGAGCGAGGAGAGAGAGGGGGGAAGTGGGCGAGGCGACGCACAGCGCCTCGACCCACCCCCCGCACCCCTCCCTTCTCCTAGCCCCTGGCCACCAGCTGCGCCAATACTATCGCTACGGCAACGTGGACGACTGCTATACGTGCTGGACCTCGCTGTGGGGCTGCTTGAGCCAGCGCACCCGTTTCGCCGACACGAGCGCTGCGGCCGACCCGACCGCGCACCCGCTCTGGCGCCTGCGCTCGCCCGAGGAGGCGCGGGTGGTGTGGGAGGCCGAGTTCGGGGGTGGGGTCGAGGGTGGGGACGGGGATGGAGGAGAGGCGCGCTGAGGCGAGCGCGCCGCCGCCTCGCGCCGCTCCGACCCTCTCCCGCCTCCCGCCTCTGCGCGCGCGCGATTGATTTCCAAACTGAAACAACCCGTCCAACCCCTCCCCCCAACGAAAAATCCAAGAGCGGGCCGCCGCCTCTCCCCCCTAGCGCCCGCCTCCCCCCCCCACCCCTCTCTCCGCCCTCTGCCGCTCGCGCACGCGCGATATGACGCCCTCGAGCGCGCTGCACACGTCGGCCGCGGCCGGGCGCGTCGCGGGGTCTTCCCGCCAGCAGGCGGCGGCGAGGGACGCGACGTCGGCGAGTTCGGGCAGCGGCGGGTCGACGACCGTCGGAAACGCCAGCCGCGCCCCGCGCGGCACGGACGAGATGACGAAAAACGCGGTGTCGACCATGCCGCCCGCGTTGGGGCCGCCGTTGGGGCCAGAGGCGGGGGAGGGAGGAGGGGCGGCGCCAGAGGCCGAGGCGCCCCCCCCCACCCCACTCACCCCCCCTCGATCCGCCCACGGCACCTGCAGCGTCACCAGCTCGTGCAGGATGACGCCCAGCGAGTAGACGTCGGCCGCGGGGCCGTACTCGCGGCCGGCGAGGCGTTCGGGCGCGGCCCACTCGGGCGAGTTGAGCGCGCCCGACGCCGGGAGCACGCCCGCGCCGCCGCGCAGGGCGCGGGCGAGGTTGAAGTCCGACACTTTGGCCTCAAACCGGTCGGTGATGAGGACGTTGTACGAGGTGAGGTCTCTGTGGACGACGCGCTGCGAGTGCATCCAGGCCAGCGCGGCCGCGACGTGCTGCCCAAGCGCCAGCCTCGTCGTCCACGACGCGTGCAGGCGCCACCCGGGCGAGGCCCGCAGGCGGGCCGCGTCCGGGGTGGGGGGCGGGGCGGCGCCGGAGCGGACCGAGGGCGGGAGCGCCGCGACGCGGCGCGCGTACTCCAAACATTTGAACAGGGTGCCACACCGGCACAGCTCCATGACGATGGCCAGCGTGGCGCCCGACCCGGAGCCGGAGGAGGCGCCGCCGGCCGCCAGGGGCCTGGGCACGTGGTAGCACGCGCCCAGGAAGCGCACGATGAACGGGTGGAGCGAGAGCCGGCGCTGGAGGTCGACCTCCTCTTTGAACCGCGCCAGCGACGCGGGGTCGGGCGACGCGTCGGTGTCGAGGGCCAGGATTTTGACGGCCATGTCTGAATGCCGGAAAAAGGCTGCGGAGAGGGTGGGGGTGAGCGCGGGCGCGCGCGCGCGCGGCGGCCGCCGACCCCCGCCCCCGTGTCCCTCCTCCCTCACCTTGGTAGACGCTCGAGAACGAGCCCGACCCCAGCTTTTTTACGAGCGTCGGCCGCAGCTCGGCCCAGTCGACCTGCCAGAACGGGTCCTCGCGGCCCCACGGCAGGTCGGGCTCGTCGGCGGGCGAGGCGCCACGCGAGCCGCGCCCGCTGCGCGCGCGCGACCGCGACCGCGAGTCGGACGCCGACTCGGGGCGGCGCCGGCCCAGCAGGCGCTCGGTCCAGGCCCAGTGTCGGCCACGGGGCGGGGGGGGCGGCGACGCGCCGCGCGGCAGCGCGGGAGGGACGAGCGCGGCGGGCGCGCCGGCGTCGTCCCAGCCGTCGATGGGCAGGCCCTGGGCGGCTTCAAACGGCGACAGCGTGGTGCGGGACGGTGGCGCGGGCGGCACGGGCGGCGGCGGTGCGGGCGTCGCCGCGGCGGCGGCCGCGCTGCCGCGCCCGGCGCCCGCCGCCCCCGCGCGCGCCGGCCCACCCCCGCCCCCGCTCCCGCCCGCCGCCGGCGTCGCCGGCCGCGGCGGCATCCCGAGCAGGGCCGACGGCGCAGCCGGCAGCCTCCGACCCCCACACTCCCTGTCTGCCGCATCGCGCTTCGCCTTGAGCAGCCGCCGCACGCGCAGAATCGCGTTGACGAGCGCGTCCGCCGCGCGCCTCAGGGAGGCATAGTGCCGCAGCCCGCCGGGGCCGCGGCCGAGGAGGGAGACGTCGAGGTCGCGCACAAAGACGACGGCGGCGCACGCTTGCTCCTCCAGCAGTTCCAGGGCCCAACAGGCGAGGCCCGACGGGGACGCGCACAGGGCGGCGACGCGGCGGGCGGACGCAAAGGCGAGGTCGTACATGGCGTCGGACAGGCGCTCGGTGAGGGCGGCGGACGGGGGCGGCGGGGGCGGCGGGGGCGGGGGGGCTTCGCCCTCGCCGCGCGGCGTCACCGCCGCGCTCGCCCCCGCGCCTTCGAGCGCGACCGCGGCCGCGTGCTCAGCGGCAGCCAGCAGGGCGGTGAGGCAGGACGGGAGCCAGGCCTGGGCCTGGAGCTCGTCGTCGTGGATGGCGGCAGGGGGAGGGTCGGCCGTGCCTGGCGCCTCCGCGGGCCACCCGCCGCCGCCGCCAGCCCAGCCACCACCCTGGTGCCCAACACCCCACGCGCTCCTGGGCGTGGCCGCCCCGCTGCCCGGCTCGTCCGCGTCCGACGGCGGCGCCGACACGGGCTCGCCGCCCGCCGTCGCGGCGCGCTGGGCCGACGCCGCGCCGCGGGCGGCGGCCAAGAAGACGAGCAACCAGTCGCGCACGAGTTCGGGGCGCTGCTCGGGCCAGGCAGCCGCCACAGCCTCGACTAAATCGCCAGCGCCGAGCCAGAGCGCGGCGAGCGTGCGCGCGAGCACGGCGAGCTCGTGCCCCGCCGCGCTCGGGGCGAGCGAGGCGGGGGTGAGTAGGGCGGCGCCGGCGTCGGACGCGGCGTCGAGGGCGGCGAGGGCGACGCGGGCGCAGGCACAGCCGAGGTCTGCGACGGCGTCGCTCAAGTCAGGAGGGGTGGGGGCAGCCCCGCTTTCCGTCGCCACCGTCGTCGTCGTCAGCTCATTCAACTCGGCGGCCGACAGGGGCGGCGGCGCGCCGACATCACCGGGCGGGCCGCCCGCCTCGAGCGCGGCGAGTCCGCGCAGGCGAGCAGCCAGCCCCGCCACGACGCCCACCGCGCGCGCCGCCGCGCGCAGCGCGCGCCGGGTGTCGGCGTCGCCCGGCACCAGCGCGCGCAGGCCGTCGGCGACGGCGTCGCAGGCAGCGACAGCCGTCTCGGCCAACGACGCCGCGACGCCGCGCACGACGCCCACGTACGCCCCAGGCCCGCACGGCCCCGCGCCCGCGGCGCCCGGCGTGAGCGCGCCGTGCTGGCGCAGGCCCGTCGCGATGTCGCGCGCCTCGCCCAGCGCGGCCTCCAACCAGTCCAGCCGCTGCTCCCGCGCCGGCCAGCACGGGTCGGGCGGGCCGCGCCACAGGGCGAGTTGGTCGACGAGGTCGCCCGCTTTGGAGCGGGCGAGGGAGAGGGCGAGCTCCCAGTCTTCGCGCGCGAAATCGCCGTCGAGCAGGTGCGAGAGGGACGCGTGCCAGGCCAGGCGCTCGGCGGAGACCGAGGAGGCAGAGGCGGAGGCGTTCGGGGTTTGTTGGAGAAGAGGTGGCGGCGCGGACTGCGGCTGCGGTTGCGGCGGCGGCGGCCGCGCGCGCGCGCGCGGCGCGTCGGCCCTCGCCCCCGCGTCGCTCTCGGGCGGCGTCTCAAACCCCAGCCGCCGCGTCGACCGCGGCCGCCCGTCGGCAGCCCTCGGCGGCCCGTCCGCGGGCGGCGCGGCCCCGGCCCCGACCCCTGGCTCGATGCCCAGCGCCGCGAGCGCCGAGTCGAGCTCCTTGAACGCGCGCGCGTCCAGCCGGGCCCGGGCCCGAGCGTGCCGCTTGGCGCGGCGGGCGGTCTTGTCGGCGTCCGGGGGGGGGAGCGGGCGCGACTTGGCGCGGTGGGCTGGGAAAAGAGGGGAGTTGGGGGGGTCCGGGGGCGAGCGCGCGCGCATGACGGCGCGTTGGCGGCCCCGCCCCGCCACGCCCACGCCCGACACGGCGCTCACGCACGCACCCGCGCGCCGGCCCCCAACCGCCGCCACCCCCCACCCTTCTCACCTCCGCGCTGCGCCTTGCCGTGCGTGCTGCTGCCGTACGCCGCCGCCAGCTCCTCCGCGCGCGCCGACGCCGCGTCCACGCGCGGACCGCGGCGGGCGCCGGACGGGGACGCGCAGGCGCCGCCGTCGCTGGACGACGACGACGCCATGGTGGGGGCGGGCGCGGCGGCTGGTCAGGCGGCCGGGTGCGACGCGGACTGCGTCGCGGGTGGCGGGGTGGGGCGGGGCGGGCGGCGCCCGCCCCAGGCGCGCGAGGTGTGTGTGCGCAAAGGCGCGCCGCTTGCAGACTCGTCTCGTTTCCTCCCGCCCGCCACACGCCACGATACTGCACGCACTCTACGCCACGGAGAGCGTCTGCCCCCCCACCCACTCCCCCCCGGGCGCCACCTCGACCGGCCCCGACCCCGCCGCCGCGGGCTCGACGCACACAAACTCCCTCCACTCGTTGTCCCCCAGGTCGCCCGTCGCAGCCGCTTTGGCGGTCCACGGGTTCCACACGACGGCGTCGGGCAGGCCGGTCGTGGCGATGGTGACGGTGCGGGAGGAGGAGGAAGAGGAGTCGGCGACGGAGAGCGACGAGGGCGCGCCCATGTAGATGCGATCCACCTCGCCCGCAAAGGACACCGCCGCTTCATTGTCCACCTTGCGTACGCGCCCGTCGAGCGAGTCGAGGTAGGGCACGCTGGCCAGCCCATTCACCGTCGCGGTCCGCACGTCTGCGACGCGGATGTAGGTGTGCAGCGCCAGCGTCGCGCGCAGCGGCTCAACGCCCGTATTCTTCACGGTCACCGTCTGCTGCAGCGCGCCGGCGGGCGTGAGCGAGACCGCGACGCGGAGCTCGTGCGGGTGTGGAAACGCGGCGTCGCCCGCGTGCTTCAGACAGAGCGTCGCCGCCGACTCGGTCGCGATCTCCAGCTCAAACGCACTATTGCGCGCAAACCCGTGCTGCGTGGGCAGCCCCCCCATGTCCCCAAACTGGGGCCAGCACAGCGGCACGCCGCCGCGGATGGCCTTGGGCGGCTTGAACACCGCCTCCCGGCTCACAAACAGGACGTCGCGGTCGCCGCCGGGTGGGACGTAAGACGTGACGTGGGCGCCGTGCAGGTAGACGGTGGCGGCCGAGCGCTGGAGAAGAGGGGGGTCGTCGTCGTTGCGCGGTCGTCGACCCCCCAGCCCGCCCCAGGGGCAAGATCGCGGCATGGCACATCCTTCGACGCATCGCCGAGCCAGCGGCGGCGCGGTCGGCCGCCCGCGAGCGCGCTGCCGCCGCGCGCGCCCTCGCCCTCGCCTCACCTACCTCGGGCCCCTTAAGCAGGACGCGCTCCATGCCGTGCTCGTCCACGGAGATCATGGTGGGGATCGCCGGGAGCGCGGCCTGGGTCGACGCCGTCGTCGAGGTGTGAGCGCCGATGGCCCGCCGCCTCGCCTCCACTCTCCGCCGTGCCGCCACGCCGGCCGCGCGCCCTCCCACCCCGCCCACACACCGCCCCGCGCCGGCGAGCGGGCGCCCGCCGATTGGCGCCGCGCGCGATGGCGGGCGCCGACGACGTGCACGCCCTGCGCGCCGCCGTGGACGCCGCGCTGTGCGGCGCGCCCGGCGTGGATGCAGTCGACCTGCGGGCGCGCCTGGGGCGGGCGCGGGCGGGGCTGCTCGACCTGCTCGCGATGCAGGTGCGTCGAATGGGGGCGTGGGGGGGAGGGGGCGCCGCGCGCCGCGCCGCGCGGCCAGGGGTCGCGGCGACGGTCGCCAGCGCCCAACCGCCGCCGACCGACCCCACCCTCCCTCCGCCAGCCGCCCAACGCCGACGCGCGCGCCGCCGTGCAGACCCTGCACCCGCAGACGCCGCTCGGCCGCGTGCGCCTGGATGCGGGCGACGTGCAGCAGGTATGCGTGCGGGAGCGGGAGCAGGGCGGCCGGGGCGGGGCGCGCCGACGCGGTGCGCTCGCCCACCGCCGCCCTTTTCCTCCAGGTCTTGCTCCTCTCGGACGAGCTGCGCGTCGACGAAATGACGGCCCTCATGTGTCTGGTCGCCGCGCACGACGCGCGCGGCGACGCGAGCGCGGCGGCCGCGGCGGGCGTCTTTTTCGACGGCCGCGCCGCGGCGCTCGCGTCGCTGCGCGCCCTGCTCCAGTCCCAACTCTTTTCGGCCGGCGACGCCGCCCCCGACGTCGCTACCGCGGTGCGCGACTTTGTGGGCGACCTGCTGGCCGCGCGGTCGCCCGACGGGCGGTCGACGCTGCTCGCGCGGCTGACCACTCTGGCCACCGACGCCTCGCTCGACCCCGAGCCCGGCGCCGCCCTGGCCCGCGTCGTGGACGAGCGCGGCGCGGAGGCGGATCGGCGGGCGCTGGTGGCCGCTGAACGGGCGGCGGTGTGCGAGTGCCTGGCGCTCGCGGCGCGCGCGGCGCCGTCGCGCGCGGCAGCCGCCGACGTCGCCGCGCTCGTCGACGCCGCGCACGCCCTGTCCCTGCGCGCGCGCACGACCGATGCCGCGCTCGCGCCGGCCGCGTGGTCGGCGGCGGCCACGGTCGCGCTCGCGGCAGGGGCCGCGCTCGCGCCGCGCGCCGGCCCCGACGCCGCCGGCGCGTCCGACGCCAACGCTTTGGCCGCCTTGGCGGCCGACGCGCCGCTCGCGTCCCGCCTGGATGCGCCGCCGCCCGCGGGCGACCGGCTGGCGCCCTTGCTCCGCCTCGCGTGGGGCGCGCTCCTCTCCACGCACGGCCCCGCGTCCGCGCGCGACCGCGCCGCCGACGCGATCACCGTCGCCCTGGACGCGGGCGCGTGCGGCACCCTGGCCTCGCTGCTGGGCGGCCCCGCGCTCGGCGACGAGCCGCCCGCCGCGCGCCGCGTCGCGGCGGCGGCGGCGCACGACGTTCTCGCCTCCTTCCTGGACTCGGACGCGGGCCGGGACGCGGTCGGGGATTTGGCGACCCGGTCGGCCGACGCCGCCGCGGCCGCGGCCGCCTCTGGCGGCGCGCTCACGGTCGCGGCCCCGCCGCCACCGCCCTTCTCCGGCATGCACCGCCCCGGCGACGCCGCCCCCCCCCCCCCGTCCGACGCCCTGGACGCCCCCCTGGCCGCCATCGGCGCCGTCCTGGACGCCGCGCCCGAGCTGTGGCTCGACCCGGGCCTCCGCGCGGCGACGCTCGCCGACTTTTTGGAGTACGTGGGGGGGCACCCCGTGCTGGCGGAAGCCCCTCCGACCCTCGTCGCCTACCTGCGTGTCTTGGCGTCCGTCGCGCGCGGCGGCCGGGGCGGCGCTGCGGCCGTGCTCAACCAGCTGCGCGCGGCGCACGCGCCGGGCACCGTCTCGTGGCGCGCGGGCCTGGGCGCCATGGCGGAATATTGTGCGAGGTATGCAGGGCCCGCTGGAGCCGCGGAAGCCGCCGCCGCCGCCGCGGCGGGCGGCTACGGTGGCTACGGGTTTGGCGGCGCCGCCCCGCCGCCACCCCCTCCCCCTGCCGCCGAGCTCGCCGTGCCCGACTCGGACGCGGCCGGCATGGCGGCCTACGCCGACCTGGCGGCCGCTGTATTGGCCGCGGCACCCAGGCGGGCGGCAGCGTCGTGGCGGTCGACGCTCGAGGCCGAGGCTGGCGGCGCGCCGCTCGCCGAGCTCGCCCTCCAGCTCATGTGCCACCCCGTGCCCTCGTCGCTAAAAGCGTCGCTGGACGGCTTGCTGACTGCGCTCGCGGGCGAGCCGGGCGCGGCGGGGCCGCTGCTGGACCGGCTCGGGGCTTGCTTGCTCGCGGGCGGCGGCGCCACCGGCGCCCTCGCCGCCACCCCCCACGGCGCCCCCTCCTCCTCCCTCGCCCGCTACGACGCCGCCTACCAACTGGCCGAAGTGGAGGCCCGCCGGGAAGAGTATGGCGAGACGCTGGCGCTCGTGCGGCTGCTCACGGCGTGCGTGACGCGCGCCGCCGCGTCCGCAGGCGGCCTCGCCGCGGCCGGCGCCTCCCACGCCCACCTCGCCCTCTTTGTCCGCCGCGACGTCCTGGGCGCCGTCGTCGGGCGCGGCTTCCGTGACCCGGCCCAGCGGTGGGCGCTGGCGGCGGCCGCGTTTGATCATGTGAGCGCGTGGCTGGCCGACGCGGTGCGCGCGCGCGCGGCGCCCGGCGGCCCTTTCGCCGGCGCGCGCTCGCCCGCGCCCGGCGCCCGCCCGCCGCCCGCTTTGGATGCTGTCCTCGACCTCTTATCCGAGGGCGACGCCGCGCGCGCCGCGCTGGCCGTGCTGCTCCCCGGCGCCGACGCGCTCGCGGCCGAGCCGCGCGCGCGCGGCGCGGGGGCGGCGCGCGAGAGTGCGGTCGCCGCGGCCCTGCGCCTGCTGCGGCTGGCCGCCTCCCTGGACGGCGCCGCCCTGGACGCCGTGCGCGCCGCGGGCGGCAAAGGCGCGTACGAACCCCTCGCCGCCGCGCTTTCGCGCGACGTCCGCGTCCTCCCCGCCCTCCTCGACCACGCCCGCTACTCGCCCTCGCCCAAGTTGCAGGCTGAAGCCATGCGCCTCGCGGTCGCTCTCGCCCCCCGCCTGCCGCGCGCCGCCGACGCCCTGCTCCAGGCCGGCGCGGGCGGCGCGCCCGGCGCGCCGTCGCCCGCCGCGCGTGTGCGCGACGGCGTGGCAGCGTGCTTGGCAGCGGGCCTGTTTGGTGGGGGTGGAAGCGACGAAATTGATTGGGGGAGCGACGAGGGCGGCGACAGCGACGGCGACGACGACGACTTTGCTGCGCCCCCCCCGCGCCGCCGTGCGCGCGACCCGCGCGCCGCGCTCGCCCTCGAACTCCTCGCCGGCGGTGCTGCGTCCGCCTCCCCCTCCCTGGCCCACCTGCTCATCGGCTACGACGTCTCCCGCGGCGAGGCCGGCCTCACGGCGTCGACACTCGACGCGCGCTTTGGCGGCGCGGCCGCCTGCCCCCTGGTTCGCGCCTCGCTCACCCCCGCCCACCTGGACGCCGACACCGACGCGTGCGTTCTGGCCGTGCTGGCCGACCTGGCGGGCGCGCCCGCGGCGGGCGGGCCGGCGCGCGCGCTGCTGCGCGCGGCACGCGTGCTGCCGCTGCGCCTGGCGGACGAGGCGGACGCGGCGCGCGGGGGGGTCGGGGCGCCCAGGCCGCGGGCGGCTGCTTTGCTGTTGCGGGCGGCGTCGGAGGAGCTGCTGCGCGCCGACGCGGCCGACCCGGCGGCTGCCGCGGGCGTCGCCGACCTCGCCGCCGCCCTGCTCGACCGCGGCGGCGGCCGTGGGGGCGACCTGGCGGCAGCCGCTTTACTCGCTGCCGCCGCGCCCGCAAACGGCGGCCCGCCGCCCCCAGCGCCGCACGGCGGCCGCGCGCCGCCGCCGGCCGTCGCGGCGGCGGCGGCCGCGCTCGGCGTCGACGCGTTGCTGGCCAGCCCCGACGTGCGCACATCAACCGGCTCTGGCGCCGATGGCGTGCCCGCGTTCGACGTGGGCGCTCTGGCCGCCGCGCTCGCGGCGCGCTGCGCCGACGCCGACGCCGACGCGCGCCGCGGCGGCCCCGCCGCCCCGCCGCCTTCCGCCGCGCGCGCCGCCTGCCGGGCCGCACTCGAGTTTGCGGCGGCGCACAACGATTGGGCGGCCGACGCGGCGGCGCGCGGCGACGCGGCGGCGGCGTGGGCGGCCGCGGTCGGCCTCTTGTTCGCGCGCCGCTTTGACGCCGTCGCCGCCACCCCCGCCGCCTCTGGCGCCGACGGCGGCGGCCGCTTCGCGCTGGAGCTCGCGCGCGCGGCCCTATCCGGCGTGCGCGCGTGCCTGCCCGGCGACGCGGCTCGCGCGGCCGCGCCGCTCGCGCGCGCCGCCACCGCCCTGCTCGCCCGCGCGCGCGAAGTGGGTGCCCGCTCCTTGGGCGCCCCTGGCGACGCGCCCGCCGCCGTGCGCGCGCCCGCCGCGCTGGCGGGCGTGCTGGAGGACCTGTTGGCCGCGCTCGCCGCCGCGCGCGGCGCAGCCGCCCCGCGCTCTGCGCTCCACGGCGCCCTCGTCGAGTTCCTGGGCCTCGCCGCCCCCCCCGCCGCCTCGCGCGCGCCGCCCTCGGTGCTCGCGGCCCTGGTGGCGGCCGCGCCCGCGGGCCGCGGGGGCGAGGGGGAGAGCGCGGTCGACGCGGGCGTCGCGGCCGCGCTGGCTGCGGCGCCGGGCCTCGTCGAAGCGGCTGCCGCCGACGCGCTCGAGGCCGGCGCCCGGGCCGCGCCGTCGCGCGTCACCGCGCTCGCCGCCCTGGCCGCGCTCGCCGCGCTGCCCGGCGGCGACGTCGCGGCGCGCGTGCGCGCGTCGGGCCTGCCCGCGCGGCTTGCCGGGGCGTTGGCGGCCGCGCCGGCGACCGCGTTTGTCGCGCCCGCGATGGCAGACGGCGGCGCCGGCACGCTGGCGGGGCGGGCGGCCGCGCTCGAGGCGGAGGCCGCGCTGGCGCTGCTTGCGCGGTGCGCGCGCGCGGGCGGCGCCTCGACCGCCCCCGCCGCCGCCGCGGCCGAGGTCTCCGCCCTGGCCCGGTGCGCCGCGCTCGACCTGGAGCCCGAGGACGCCGGCGCGGGCGGCCCCCCGCGCGCCGGTGGCGCGCGCGCCGCGCTCGCGCGCGTGCTGCCGGCCGCGCTGCGACTCGTGTCGCTGCGCCTGTCAACCCACCCGGGCTCCCCCGACGTCGTCGACGCCGTGTCCTCGTTCGTCACATCCCACCGGCGCGCCCTGGTGCGCGTCCTGGTCGAGGCCGGGTCGCCGGGCGCGCGCGGGTGGGTGCCGGGGCCGGCCGAGCTCGGCCAAGCGTCGCTCGCGCTCGGCCTGCTGGCGCGCCTGGCGGCCTGCTCGCACGCCTCCCCCTCCCTGGGCGACGCCGGCGCCGAGCTGCGGGACGCGGGCACGCGCCTGGCGGCCGCCCTCTTCGCCGTCGACGCGCGCGGCGCGCTCCCCGCCCCCGCGCGGCTCGCCGCCGCGCGCGACGCGGGCGGCGTCCCGCCCGACGACGTGGACGCGCTGCGCGCGCTGGAAGCCGCCGTGCGCCGCGTGCGCGTCGAGGCGGCGGCGTACGTGCTGGCGCTGGTGCGTGGAGGGGGAGGGGGGGGTGGCGGCGGCGCGTCCTCCGCCCCTCTTCTCCTGCGCGCGGCCCCCCCCCCGGGCGCCGCCCCTGGTCGCCTCTCCCTACTCTCCGTGAAAGACTGCCTGTTCCAGGCGGCCGAGGACCTGTACGCCGCGGCCGACGCGCGGCGCGCGGCGCTCGCCGCGCTCGCGGCGCCGCCGTCGCCGACGGCCGACCGCGGCGCGGCCCTCGCCGCCGCCGTCGCGGCCGACGGAGCGGTCCGCCACCTGCTGCGCCTGGCCGAGACGTGCATGGCCATCGTGTTTTGCGCGCTGCGGGCGCGCGGCGGCGGCGCGGGCGGCGACGCCGACCGCGCCGCGCTCGGCCGCGTGCTCGCGCCCGCGCTCGACCACCTGGCCCGGCTGCCGCCCGACGGCGCGGGCGGCGAGGGGCGGGCGGCCGCCTTGGCCGCGCTGGCGCGCCGGGTCGAGGGCGAGTTGATGGCGGCGTGAGAGGAAGGGGAGAGATTTTGGGGGGGGGGGGGCGGCATCGTGTGTTGCATGCCCCGACCCTCCTCCCTCTCACGCCGCCAACCACTCCTCCGCGTCCCGCCGCTTGCGCGCCTGCGGCATGGGCTGCAGCGGGGATCCGTGGGGCGCCTTGCGCCCGCCCGTCAGCGTGGCCACCACCTCCTCGGCGCGGCGCGCGCGCGCCGCCGCGGCCTCGACCTCGGCCGCCGCGTCGGCTGCGGCTCGCGCGGCGTCCGCCCGGGCCACCGCTGCCGCCCGCGCAGCTTCCGCCGCCTCACGCCTTGCAGCCGCCTCGCGCGCCGACGCCGCCGCGGCGTCGGCGCGAGCGGCGCGCGCGTCGGCCGCCGCGCGCGCGGCCTCGTCCGACTCGGCCGCCGCGGCGAGCAGCTGCCGCTCCAGGGAGTCGACGGTGGCGCGTTCGGCCTGGAGCCGCGCCCGGGCGTCGGCCAGGGCGGCGTCGCGGGCGGCGAGGGCGGCGGCCAGGTCGGCCGCGTCGCGGGGGTCGGCGCCGCCGCGCTCGCGCTCGCGGCCGGCAGCGGCGGCGGCGGCGGCGAGGCCGGCTGCGCGGTCTCGGGCAGAGGCGACGTCGCGGCGCAGTTCATCGGCTTCGGCGCGCGCGTCTGCGAGCGCGGCTTCGGCGGCGTGGGCGCGGCGTTCCGCTGCATCGCCCGCGCCCACCGCCTCGACCGCGCGCAGCTCCGCGCCTTCCACGGCCGCCATCGCTTCATCCGCCTCTGCGCGCGCCGATGCCGCCGCGCGCTCGGCGGCGGCGGCCCGCTTGCGGGCCTCTTTTTCGGCGGCGACCGCGCCGTCGACCGCGGCCGCGTCGCGCGCCGCGCGCCGCGGGCCGGCCGCGGCCGCCGCTTCCGCGTCGGCCAGCTTGGCCAGAGTACTTTCCAAACGGGCCTCGACGGTGGTCAGTCGAGTCGCCAACCGCTCGGCCCGTGCCTCAGCGCGCGCCCGGCCCGCGGCCGCCGCGTCGGCCGCCGCGCGCGCGTCGGCCGCGCGCCCGTCGCGGCCGCCGTCGGCCAGCGCGCGCAGGCGGGCTTGCTGGCTGGACAGCAGGGAGCCAGCTTCGACCAGGCGCTCGTCCAGGGCGGCGGCGCGTTTTTCGGCGGCGTCAGCGCGCCGCGTCGCAGCGGCCGCCGTGCGCTCGGCCGCGAGGGCGCGCCCGTCGGCGTCGCCGCCGGCAGAATGGGCGGTGGTCAAGGCATGCACCGCATCCGCAGCCCGCTGCTCGGCCGCAGTCGCCGCCGCGTCGGCCGCTTCCGCGCGCGACACCGCGTCGGCCGCCGCGCGGCGCGCCGCGTCGGCCTCGCCGCGCGCCACCGCCTCCCGGTCGGCAGCCGCGCGCAGGGCGTCGCGGGTGGCGTCATTGGCGGACTCGCCGTCGCGCCGGAGGGCGCGCAGCGCGGATTCCGCGCGGTCGGCCCGCGCGGCCGCGGCGGCCGCCGCGTCGTCGAGCGCACCGCACCGACGCTCGGCTTCCGCGGCAGCGGCGTGCGCCAGGTCCAGGGCGCGCTCGAGTTCGGTTTCCCGGGCGGACGCCGCGTCGGCGGCTTCCCGCGCCGCGCGCTGTGCCCGCCCTTCCCTCCGGTTGGCCGACGCGCGCGCCGCGTCGGCGTCGGCGCGCGCCTCCTCGGCCGCCGCGCGCGCGGCGGCGACGTCCGCGTGAGCCTTGTCCAACGCCTCGTCGCGCGCGGCCAGCGCGGCGCGCGCGCGCGCCTCGACGTCGGCCGCCGCGGCGCGCGCGGCCGCCGCGTCGGCCGCCGCGGCCTCCGCCCTCCCCTCAGCATCCGCCGCCCTCTGGCTCAACGCCAGCAACCTCTCCCCCGACACCGCCCGCGCGTCCGACTCGGCGACGCGCGCCGACGCGGCCGCCGCGGCGTCGCGCGCTCGGCCGCCGTCGGCGCGCGCGGCGGCCGCCTCGCCGCGCGAGGACGCGAGTTCGGCCTGCAGCGCTTCCCGCAGGGCACGCTCCTTGGCCAGCGCGCCCCGCTGGGCGGCCGCGTCGGCGACCGCCACCTCGCAGCGCGCGGTCGCGCCCGCGGCGGCGGCGGCGGAACGCTGGGCCGTGGCCAGCTCGCGCCGCAGCCTGTCGCACTCGCCGCGCAGCAGGCGCTCGGTGTCGGCGGCCGCGAGGGACGCTTTGAAAGCGGCGGCGGGGGAGGGGGCGGCGGCGACCGCCGCGGCCACAGTCGCCGCCGACAGCGGCGGCCGGCGCGGCGTCGGCGTCGCGCGCGAGTGCCGGTCCAGGGCGGCAGCGGTCGGGGACACGGGGCGCGCGTGCCGGGCGGCCGACGGCGGCGGCGGGTCGGCAAACGAGAGCCGCGCTCGCACGCCGTCGGCGCGGCGCGGCGTCGGCGACGGCCGGGCAGCCGCAGACAGCGAGCGCAGCTTTTCGACCGTGGCGTTCAGGGCGGCGACCGCGGCGTCGCTCTCGGTCGCGGGGTGGTGACGGTAGTGGGCTTGGGGAGGGGAGAAGGGTGGAGGGCGTCGGCGGTCTTCCCGCCTCCAGGCCCACCCCCGCAAGCAGCCGCCCGCGCACACTCACCCGGCGTGTGGTCGGCCATGCCTGCTCGCCGAGGGCACTGCGGGAGGGAAGGAAAGAGTGTGGGCGGGGCGCGGCACCTGACAAGATGCGCGCGGCGTGCGCGCCCGCCCGGTGTCCGGCGTGGGAGCCTCTCTCCCTCGCTCCAGGCATGCGCCACATCTCGAGGCTTTCGAGGGCGGCGACACCGGCCAGAGAAACCGCGGCGTGCGCGACGCGCGGCGTCGCGCGCGCGCGCGCGGCATGGGGCGGGCGCGGCCCGAGCCTGGCGCCCGTCCCCGACGCACCCGGCGACGGCTGGCGGTCGCGCCCGCGGCGGGCGGGGGCGCGGCAGAGAGTGAGCGAGCTGCGGCGGGCGGCGGCGGGCCGACGCTGCCACACTCGCCTGGCGGCCCCGGTCGCGGCGGCCCCCCGCGCGCGCCTGGCGACACCCGGCGGCCGGCCACGCCATGGCAGGCGGCCCTGCGCCATCGCTGCCGCCGCCCGCCCCTGCAGCCAAGCCGACGTTTTCATCTCGCTTGCTCGGCATGAAGTTCATGCAGCGCGGAGCGGAGAAGGCGGCTGCGAAGACAGACGCTCGGGCTGCGGCGCGCGCCGCAACGGCGGCGCGCTGGACGGCGGCCGGCGCCGCGGCCCCGACCGGCTGCGTGCTGGTGCGCCAGGGAGAGCCGCGGCCGGCGACCGTGGCGCGCCGGTCGTTCGGGCCCGGGAAGCCGGTGGAAGGGGCGGTGGCCGGGGAAAGCGCGGCCGACGGCGCCGACACGGCCGACGCCGTCATGGCCGCCGTCCTCGCCGGCGGCCCCCTGTCCAGCGGCGGCGGCAAGCGCAAGGGGGGGCTGCCGTGGGGCAAAGGCAAGGGCGGCAAGGGCGGGGTGGCCAAGCCGGCGAAGAAGAAGAAGAAGTAGAGAGAGAGACGGGGAGCCCCTGTTTTGTTGCATGGTTTGTGCTTCCATGTTGCCCCTGCCCATACCGCACTCGTCACGCCGGCCTGCTCCCCCCGGGGCGCGGGTAGTCGCCCTGGAGGAGGTCGAGGCCGGGGTCGGAGAGGGAGAAGAGGGACGTGCGCACCACGACGCGCGCGGCGGCGGCGGGGTCGCCGCCCCGGCGCTCGATGACGGCGCGCCGGGCGGCGGCGGGCGGGCGGGCGTAGGAGAAGATCATGAGGTCGTCGCGCGCGTCAGAGAGCGAGTGCAGCGCGACCGCGGGCGCGGCCCGCACGGGCGCGCTCGATGGCGGCGGTGGCGCGGTCGAGGCCGCGGACCGGCGGCCGGCCGCGGCCAGGGCGGCGGCGAGGCGGCTGCGTCAGATTTTGGTGGGAGGTCGGGCCCGGTCGCGCGCGGCGCGCACGCTCGTGCGCTCGCGCCCGACGCGCACGGACCCACACCGGCACCCGGACAGCAGCCCGCCTCTACTCCGAAACCAACGTGAGCGTTGACGGCGTGAGCGGGCGGCCTGGCGGAGCACGCTCGGCGCGCACTCCGACGCCCCCATGCCGGCTGCCCGACAGCCCGAAACCCCCATCCTGCTCGGCAGCGGTGTCGCGCACCTGGAGGAGCGTTCGAAAGCGACGAGCATGGCGGGCGACGGCGGGAGCGGGGACTCGGCAGTGTGCACCCGCCGCTTTTGCTGTGCCCCACACCCCACTAGGCGCCCGCGCGCCACGCGGGCGCCGCCGCCTGACATGGCGACGTCCCCGCCCCCGCGGGCGCCCGCCCCGCCGCCGGCCGCCCCCCCCATCGCGCTCGAGCTGAGGATCAAGGCGGTGGAGGGCCTCGTCGCGCCCAGTGGAGCCATCAGCGTGCAG
>Ga0315285_10002793_pt1 | contig 18276 bp, 22 predicted proteins | sample YL17G09_36_MG_FD_203698 | JGI IMG/M metagenome (GOLD analysis project Ga0315285, IMG submission 203698) | Sediment microbial communities from Yellowstone Lake, YNP, Wyoming, USA - YL17G09_36 | ecosystem: Environmental > Aquatic > Freshwater > Lake > Sediment | place: USA: Wyoming | collected... | reverse complement strand
CTTCCAATCCAGAACACGAGAACCGGTTCTTGAGGCCTTCAGAAGTTCCGTTTGTCTTCCCCAATAAGGCCTTCTGGTCTTGGCGTTCTTGGCGCCTTGGCGGTTAATAATTTCGGATTGGGGTGGGTTCACGCTTGACCCATTCGTGAGGCTTGCACATGGCCTGGCGATTTCGGAGAACCTGCTGGGTATCTCGTCGGTTCAGGTAGACCCGGCTTTCGGCCGTGAGCACGGCGGCAAGGCCGATCAAGAGTGCAATGAGGCTTACGTCTATCCAGCTCAGACCCATGCGGCAATCTCTCTGAGGATTGTCGGGCAAATTGCCATCAACGCCGGTTGGCTGCTCCAGGGAAAAAAGCAATCTGTATGCGAATCCCCGTAATCAGACGAATCTGTGGATGCCTGTTGTGCGGCCTGGCTGACGCAGCGAAATTGCGAGGCAAGATCCGATCTCCCAGTGCTTCATCCAGCGTTTCTGAGCTCTTGGGCGAACCTATCGGCTTGGCGTGGCGGGTGCGCGTGGGGCTTTTTGAGAATGGATCCGACCTCTCGTGGCAGCAGGCAACCGCCATCGGGCCCCGCTGCCACCCCGCCCTGGCGGGGTCACGAATGCTTCAGGGCGATCTCCTCGAGGATGTTGGCCACATCCTCGCATCGGTCCGTGGCCGTCTCCATCGTCTCGTAGATCTCCTTCCACTTGATGACATCGAGGGGAGAGACCTCTTCCACGAAGAGGGCCGCAATGGCCTCTCGCGAGACCTCGTCCGCCTCGTTCTCCAGGCGGTTGATCTCGATGCAGTGCTCCTGAAGGAACTCGAAGCGCGGGAGGGCGGTCACCCCGCGGACGATCTGGTCGGTGGAGCGGACGATGATTCCGGCCAGGTGCTGGGCGGCGGGCGTCGGCTTGGCGATCCGATACATCGCCATGCGGGCGGCCGAGCCCTCGATGAGGTCAATGACATCGTCCAGTGCCGAAGTCAGCTTGTGGATGTCCTCCCGGTCTATCGGGGTGATAAAGGTCTGGTGGAGCGTGCGGAGGATCCGGTGAGTGATCTTGTCCCCCTCGTGCTCGTACTCTTCCACGGCTTGCCACTGCTCGTCCGTACCGTGGAAGTCCTCCAGCATCTGCTGGAAGGCCCGCGCCCCCTGGTGGATGTTGCGCGCCGCCTCGATGAACATGTCGAAGAACTTCTCGCTGCGGGGAAAGAGACGAAGTCGGAACATGGCCTCACCTTACTCCTCTTCCGGCTGAGGGACCCGTCGCGGCCAGTGGCGCCAGACGAACCAGCCCGCGCCCGCCGCCAGCCCGAGCACGATCACGAAGTCCAAAGAGTGCAGCACGCCGCTCACCCGATCCCAGTGTTCTCCGAGAAGCATGCCCACGTATGCCAGCGCCCAGCTCCAGGGCAGCGAACCCAGGAAGGCGTAGATCAGGAACCGAGTAAAGGGGACCCGGGCGATGCCGGCCGGGAGCGAGATGAAGGTCCGGATGACCGGCAGCAGGCGGCTGATGAAGGTCGCCGCCATGCCGTAGCGTGCGAACCAGCGATCGGCGCGGTCCACCTCGTGTGCGGTGACCAGGAAGTACCGGCCGTATTTCAGGATGAAGGGGCGCCCCCCGTAGGCGCCGGCGGCATAGGCGGCCGCCGACCCCAGGGTGCAGCCCAGGGCCCCGGCCAGCGAGACCCCCCACAGGGTGAAGCGTCCCTGGCTCACCAGGTAGCCCGAGAAGGGCATGATGACCTCGCTGGGCAGCGGGATGCAGGCGCTTTCGATGGCCATGGCCACGACGATCCCCGCATAGCCCAGGCTGCTGATGATCCAAATGACGAACGTGGAGAGCAGGACGAGAATCTTGTAGAAGAGGTCCATGGGCACCTGAACGTCAGAGGTCAAGAGTCTCAGGTCGCGGGAGCGCCAGGAGCGGGACCGACACGATGTTACGGGCGCACCGGGCCGGATGGACGCTCGGTGATCATCCCCACGGTCTCAATGCCTGCGGCCTTGAGCGCATCCATCACCTCGATCACCAGGCCGTAGGGCACCTGGGCGTCCCCCCGGAAGTGGACGACGCGTTCGCGGTTGCGAGTCAGGGCCATCAGGCGATACCGCAGGCCGGCCCGCAGGATCTCCTGGTTGTTCAGGTAGAGGCGGCCCTCCCGGGTGAGGGTGAGCGTGATCCGCTCCTCCTCCTTCGGCTCGGATTGCTCGGCCTGGGGGAGCTGCACGTCGGTCCCTCGCTGGAGCATCGGCGTGGTCACCATGAAGATGATCAACAGGACCAGCATCACGTCCACCAGCGGGGTGACGTTGATTTCCGAGAGCACGCGCCGATCGCCGGCGCGCGATGGCAAGGTCATGGCCATGCGGGCACCTACCTGATGGAAACGGGGTCTGACCCCTGGCGCATTCTGGGCGGACGAATCGGCCCGGGCCGCTCAGACGCCGGGCCGCAGGACGGCGGACTCGACGGCCGCGGTACGCTGCGCCCAGCTGAGGAGTTCGGAGCCAGCCCCGTCCATCTCGGTCGCGCAGTCCTTGACCCGCGACACGAAATGGTTGTAGGCGGTCACGGCTGGGATGGCGACGAACAGGCCGGCGGCCGTGGCCACTAATGCTTCGGCGATCCCGGCCGAGACGGTGCCCAACCCGCCACTCCCCGTCCGCGAGATCGCCTCGAAGGCGCGCATCACGCCGATCACTGTTCCGAAGAGCCCCACGAACGGGCTGATATTCCCGAGTGTAGCCAGGGCGGTGAGGTGGCGCTCCAGTCGCCCGATCTCCGTGGCCGTGACCCGCTGGATGGCCTCTCGTGCCGCGGCCGTGACTCGATCGAGGGCGGGACCGGCGTGCAGCCCGGGGTTCTTCGACGCCAGGGGCAAGAGCTCCCGCAGGCCGGCCGCCAGGACAGGGCCCACATGGCTGCCCTTCCCCCGCTCGCAGAGTTCCAGCGCCTCCTGCGGGTTGCCCTGCTCCACAGATGCCAGCACCCGGCGCACGAGGCCGGCCGAGGCCAGACGGGCCCGCCGGAAGGTCCACCACCGCTCGCCGATCACGGCCAGCGAATAGACCGAGAACAAGACCAGGGTCGTCATGGTGAGCGACACCATGAGGCCGGCGGCGTGCATCAGGATCGGGATGAGAACTTGGTCTAGCATGAAGTCGGGTCCAGCCCTCTTGATCAGGGGAAGAATGCCCGGATCACGAGCGATGTACTATACCATCCCCCTCCGAAGGCCGCCAGGGCAAATACAAATCCCTTGCCGGAATGTCCTGAGTCTGCTATATTTAATTGTCAATTTCCCTGCGCCTTCCGATGATTCCTGGCCTGAATACGAACGTCACCCGCGGCGGCATCGAGTATCACGTCCAGACCGAGGATCTGGGTCGCGGAAACCCGTACGTCCTGACCTTGGTCTTCCGGGCCGGGGCCATCATCGCCCGGGAGAAAGTCAACTACCGCGAGCTCCTGGGCGAGGGCGCCCCTGAGGCCCAGATCAAGCGATTCATAGACCAGCAGCACCAGCGGATCATCCAGGGCATCCTGGCTGGCCAGCCCCAGGGATCCGCCGCATCGGCACCGGTGCAGCAGCCTCCCTCGCAAGCAGCAGCCGCGCCGCCGAAGCCTTCGCTTCCCCCCGCCGACAAGAGCCTCGACCAACTCATCACGCAGTATCTGCGGAGTCGCGGCGCCACCAAGCCCCGCTAATCACCACCGTCTCCGGCCTCGCATCCGCCAGACGCACGGCCTCTCAGAAAGAGCGCCTGAGGATTCCGACCCAGAGGGTCTGCGAGTAGAAAGGGCCGCGGGACGGTGGAGGCCTTGGGAAAACGGGCGGGCGACTAGGACGCCGTCTCGACCCGTGGTGGGTGGGGTTCCTCGCGTTCGCGGGGCAACGGCTTCAGGGCGTCCTGGAGTCGGAGGTCGGCCTGCCGGGTCTGCTCCAGCACGCGGCTAAGCAACTTGCTCTTGCCGCCATCCTGGCTCTTGTACTTCTGATAGATCCCGTCCAACTCGGCGAACAGGTTCTGCGGGCGGTATTCGGCCGCGGTGGCGTACCGCTCCAGGGCCGCCTGGCGCTCACCGCAATAGCTGGCCAGCGCATCGAACTCCTCCGTCACGCGAGGTTCGGCCAGCGACTCCAGGAGCTTCTGCTGCTCCTTGAGGTAGCGCCCGAAGGGCTCCAGCTTTTCCTCCAGCTCCCGGAAGACGTGCTCGATGGCCCGCTGCTGGTCCTCCAGGTACTGGGCCATGGGACGCGGCTGCTCCTCCAGGTAGCGCTGGGCCCGCTCCAGGATCTGCCGCTGCTCGGCCAGGAACTTCTCGAAGGTCTCGAACTGGTCCGTCAGCTCCGTCTTCAAGTGTATGCCGACGCGCTCGAGGTTGTTCTCCTGTCCCTCGAGGTACTGGCGCAGGGGTTTGATGCGGGCCTCGAGTTGCTTCAGGGCCTGGTCCACGTTGCGCCGCTGCTCCCAGATATGCCGCTGGAACGGGCTCAGCCGCTCCTCGAGCAGGCGCTTGGCCTCCTCGATGGTCCGGATCTGCTCGTCGAGTTCGCGATGGATGCGCTCCAGGGAGGGTGAGGCGGCCCAGGCCAGGCCCTGGCTCCGCCGCTTGGGAGCGGGCAGCGAATCGGGTTGGCTCTGTTCGACGTCGCCGAGGAGGGTTTCTTCCCGCTCCGGACGGCCGGTCCACCGAGACAGGAACGTGGACATCGTCAGGCACTCCTCAGAGCCCTTGGGACAATCGGCGGTGAGACGCCGGGATGCCCAGTTGGGCCGCAAATGACACCGTCAGGGAGCGCCACTAAATTCCCACACTTCCCCCGGGGGTGTCAAGGGAAAATCGGGCCTCAGCCAGCGCCCTGAGCCCGGAGGCGATCGAGGCCGTGGAACTGCTCCAGCCCGCCGGCAGCATCGTAGAGGCGGTCTTGAGCTTGACAGGCTGGTCGCACCTGGGGGTACGGCCACATTGCCTCGGCAGTCGCCCCAGGTTGGTTTGCAGGGAGGGGGGCGGGGTCGTCGGGCGGGCAGGCTTCAGTGAGCGATGCGCGGGATGTCCGAGCGCGCACCAGGATCGCAGCGGTCGTTCGGGGCGCGGTCCGCCCTGAAGGGTCGTGTTCTATGGACGGTGATTCCCCACCGTCGCGTCGCCATGATTCACAATTCGAATAGGGCCCATCTTGGCTTCACCGAGCCCGAATCCCAAGGCCGCTTTCTGTTTAAACGACTTGCCGCGCAAGAGGTGTCCGGTACCTTCGTTTGGGGGGCGGAGGCGAGGCTTCTCACATCTGCCCGAGATGAGCAAGGCATATTTTCATGACCGTCCCCCCTCCCAGGCCTCCGCCACGAGTAACGCCCCCCGCCCGGGGTCAGGTCTTGAACTGCCACTTTTGTCACGACCTGACCCCGCCGGCGGCGCCTACATCTTCACAAACTCGACGCGGCGGTTCTCGGCGCGCCCCTGCGGCGTCTCATTGGGCGCGAGCGGCTTGGTCTGCCCGAGGCCGTCGGCCGTGAGCCGGTCGGCGCCGATCCCCAGCTTGACGAGCGCCGCCTTCACCGATTCGGCGCGCCGCTTCGACAGGTCGAGGTTCTTCGCGGCATCGCCCGTCGAATCGGTGTGCCCTTCAACCCGCACCTTGAGCGCCGGCTGCTGCTTCAGCGCGTCGGCCACCTGTTTGATGATGTTCATCGATTCGGGCCGCAGGCGATCGCTGTTCACGTCGAACTGGATGCCGTGGCTCACGAACTTCCCCGCCGAGAACATCGTCTTGCTGATGTCGGGCGTGGATTCGGCGATGCGCGTGCTGACGATGTAGACGGGCACGTCGCTCACGTTGAACTCGAGCAGCGCGACGGTCGGCTGCTTGAATTCCACCTGGTTCACGTCGAACGCGCGCTCGTTGTTGACGTAGGCCCGCACGCGCGCATCCTGGAACCACACCGCCAGCCTGATCGGCTGGCCGTACTTCACCTTGATGGACCGGCTGGGATGGCCTTCGTAATCGCTGTGGCCATGGCCGGTTTCGAGGCGGGCGGTGACTTCGCCCTCGTCGAACTGGAAGCCGACATCCCACACCGATTCGTCGGCCGCGTCGGTGAACATCCACCGGACGCCGCCCGAGGACACCGCCTCCTGCGGCGTGATCTCCATTTCTACCGTGAAGTTCTTCGGCAGCGCCTTGAGGTTGGGGTACATCGTCCCCTGATCGTTGAGCAGCAGGCGGCCGTCGGGCGAGAGCTTCGCGGCGCCGCCCCGGACCTTCCAGTGGGGCGGGGCCGCGCCTCTCGCCATGTCGGTGAAGTCGTCGAAGAAGACCACGCGCTCGCCGGGCACGAAGTCGCGCTCCTCGTCGGATTGACGTGGCTGCGCGCCCGCGGGGCCGAGCAGCGACAGGGCCAGCGTGACGGTGCAAGCCAGGCAGTGCAGTTTCATGACCAGGACCCCTCCGTTCGAATGGCTGGTGGTTCTCGCGCCCGTCCTGCGGATCAGCGGCAGGCGACCGTGACGGTGGCCGCATCAGACGTGATGTCCGCATTCCCCGACCGCACCCGGATCTTCTCCCCCCGATAGGAAGTTGGAAACGGGCGCGGCCGGGACCGGCCAGGCCGGCGCAGCGCGGGACCCCAAAAACCGGCGAACGGGGCACAACAACCCAGGGGAAACCCGACGGTGACGGGGAGGCTACTACCAGCGGAGTGGCGGGTCAAGCGGAATCTTGCGGGTTTTGAGGCAGGGGAAGATCAGACGAGACAGACCGGTCCCTCGGCCCCGGCTATGCGAGCACCTGCCTGCCGGCAGGCAGGCCGGATCGGGGACGGGCAGGTCGCCTGTCTGCGCCTGCCTGTCGCCACGCGACGGCAGACAGGTGCGACCTGCCTACCGCCCCGGCGGGGCAGGCAGGCGCACAGGCAGGTCAAAGAGCAGTTCATAGGACCACTCGCGGGGCGGGTCAGCCGGCAGGCCATCGGGCGGGTCGGGCGGCGCGCGAAAGCTGGGCGCTGCGGTGGAGAGGCCGAGGTGCTCGAGGATCTGCCGGATGATCGCCGGACGCCTGTCTGCCGTGTCGGCACAGGCAGGCTCAATCACGGCAATGATTTTCATGGTTCCGCCGCAATGGGGACAGAGCAGCGGATCGACCTCGTAGACCTGGCGGATCAGGCTTCGTCGCGAGCTCAGCCGAGCGGCGCGCCCGTCTCGCCTGAGGGCTTCGCGTGAGCCTCAGCCGAACGCCTCGACGCAGGCACGATCGGCGGACCTCCAGGGGCGCCCGGGCAACCGGGCCGGGGACTGGGTCCGCCGCTTCGGCTTTCGCGAGGAGCCCGTGCCGCTTGCGGTAGCCTCGCATTTGTCATCATTTGTGGCGGGGTGTGCCAGTTAGATTCGGATGGAATAGTGGAATCGGAGGACGAATGAGGGTGGCTAGCGAATGTCTGACGGTGGGGGCAATGTTTCCTGCCATGGGAAAGGGCGTGCATCGGGATGGTGCTTCTTGTAGGTTTCAAGCTCTTCTCTGTTAAGGGGATACCACTCGTCATATGGATACCGACGGAAAAACTCTGCTATGCGTTCGCGGAAGTGTTCATCGGCAACGGGACAGAGTCGTCCTTTGCGCAGGGAGCGCAGTTCTTCAAGGTCGGTCCTGAGAACCCGTAGGGTTACCCTGAAATCAACCGCCATCTTCTCAACGAACCCAATCTTTTCATCTGGAGGAAGATAAAACCACTTTTGATTCACTCGTGCATGCTGTGTAATGATCTTCGTCCAGGTATGCGGCGATGTTACATCCTTGCCCCTCGGCTCCACCAATGGAAACCGTTGGATCTCGCAAAGTGTCACATCAATTCCATGAGTGGTATCGCAATCTTGAGAGGCCACGATCGCGGCAACAGGGCGCAGAGCCAGCACCGCAGTAACGGCCTGGCCATCCTTGGCGATCTCTTCCCAAGGTGCTTCAAGCTGCTTTCCGTCTGCTGCAAGGATCGGAACCCTACGAAGGGAAATATCCGCTCTCGGCAAGCCCACAAAGATGTCGCCTTGCCGTATCGGATCAGCAGGGGGTGGATACTCATAAATCATGTTGCTTCCTCAAGGTCAATCCACTGTCGGGCTTCCTCTTCTCCCGCGCGAAGGCGGGCCGCTTCTGCTGCGGCGAGAACCTCAAGCGCGATTGCCCTGGCCTCAGCAAGCGTAATGCTTCTTTGGCGCGACAACACCGAAGAACTGCTTAGTACGGAAGAGGTCTGCTGCGTCTGATCTTTGTCCCACAGTTCAATGGAGGTCGCGGGCGAGGCGGTTGCGATGAATAAAGAGAGGGTTGCATACACACCAGCTGCCATGGTCCCGAACGTAACCGGATGGGGATGGGGATCTTTGCTCCACGTAGCAGGGGCGGCAATCTCGGGCTCATCCAGGCCGGTCAGGAGTTCTGCCGTGCTGACACTACTCACCGGAGAACCTCCTCTCAAGGTCACCCTCGATCAATTTGAAAAACCAATCATCCGTTATGTCATGGGCAGATATCAACCATGAAGAGAACTCATCGGGTAACTTGGGAATCTTGGACCCAACGGAAGATACAACTAAAGTCTCCCATAAGAGCACAGGCTGATCGTGTTGGCGCCCGGTGCCGAACCGGAGAGTCACCTTTCCCTCTGAATTCTTACGTGGAAAGGACACCTCCCATTTAAATCCAGACGGGGTGCAATCTACCGGAACCCCATCGAACAGATTGTTAGGGAGGGCCAAAGTTGTCTTCATCTTGTCGCGCAGAAATTGGAACAGGTTATCCTTTGTGAAGTCGAATGGGATAGCATCGATATAACGGAGGATTATCTGTTGGAGGCGGAAATCGTGGGGAGCAGGGTAGGAATTTATTAGCGTTGTGACCGCTCGCTCGCAGCGTGGCTGAAAGTCGCTCCATGTATAACTTGAAGTATCATTAATGGTAAAGATACCAGGGCCTACTTGAAGCAACGGCCAGGAGCCGGGGCTTGCGCGAAAGCGATGCTGCACTATGTGAGCGGCCATTTGATCGGGAATTGTGGAAGTCGGCAGTGGCTCGTGTGATGGGTACTCTCCTGCGACTCGCTCAGATAGGCGACCCAACAGAATCCGATAATGGGGGTCAAGTCGTAGGCCAGGCGCTTCCTGATTGGGCAGTACCCATCTTATCTCCAGGATCGCTTCGACCAATGGCTTATTCTTGAGGTCTTTGCGGGGCATTCGTCTCTCACCCGAACCCGATAGGAAGTTGGAAACGGGCGCGGCCGGGACCGGCCAAGCCGGCGCGGCGCGGGACCCCAAAGAACCGGAACCGGGCACAACAACCCAAGAGGAACCTGACGGTGACAGGAACGCTACCACCAGCGGAGGGGCGGGTCAAGCGGAATCTTCCGGGTTTTGAGGGAGGGGAAGATCAGACGGGACAGACCGGCGCATCGGCCCCGGCTATCCGAGCACCTGCCTGCCGGCAGGCAGGCCGGATCGGGGATGGGGAGGTCGCCTGTCTGCGCCTGCCTGTCGCCACGCGACGGCAGACAGGTGCGACCTGCCTACCGCCCCGGCGGGGCAGGCAGGCGCACAGGCAGGTCAAAGAGCAGTTCATAGGACCACTCGCGGAGCGGGTCAGCCGCCAGGCCAACCAGAAAAACGAAGAGCCCGGATTGATGGTCCGGGCTCATGGTAGGTGATCGACTGGACTGGGATCAGTCTTTCGATGCTAGTACAAATGACGCTGCACCAGGATACTGCTTGGAGGAACGCCGTTCCGTGCTCCAGTCCGTCGTTTGGATGATGACTTTGACCGGCTGTTGGAGTGGAAAACGGCTTGCTCGTTCGATGCGCTCTGCTGCCCCCGAATGTCGCTTGAGAAGCGACTCGATTGTTGCCTTTCGAGTTGTCTTCATACGTCTTCCTTTCATAATGGACGTAGTCTATCCTGCTTGGAACGAAGAGTCAACAGTCTCAAGGAGTTTCCTGCCGGACTCCCCACGGTTAACAACAAATGTGCTCCTGGTATACAAATCTCTTGCGTTCCTCCATAACTCTGATCGCAAGTCGATCTCTTCGATATTCAACCCGCAATGCCCAAGATGTTCAATGCTCAGTGCTCTGCCGTGCGAAAAGGTGATATCCGGGTCCGTAAAGCACTTGATTCTCTGCTTGATTGTTCTCGCGCTTTGGGCCTTCAGCATTCCTCGCTTCAGGGAAGATATGGCAATGCTCTCAGACAGCTTCGTTGATGACCGTAGCATCTGTATTTGGGTTGCATTGAACTGAGCCAGCTGCTGCAGGTAAGGTTCAATGTGACCCTCCTTCAACGCCACCGCGCCGGACATCAGTAATGGGGGACGTTGTTGACTGAGAGGAATAACTCTGATGGCGTTCCGCACGACTCAAGACGGAGGGCCAGCGCGAGGATGCCACGACAGGCACGGCTGGATGCCCCGGGGACACCGCACCACGTCATCCTCCGGGGAACACGGGCAGATGGTGGCCGCTCGCGAGGACCGCGAAAGCTTCCTCGCGCACCTCGGGCTGTCCCTCGCCGACAGGGCGCGGCTGCTCGGGTCTCCACGTCGGGGATTGCGAAAGCGGTCGCGAGAGCGGAGCGACCATCAGTCCACTGAGTCAACAACGTCCCGCATTATGGCTGCGCCTCTTCGAGGGCCCAGGCCAGCCGGTCCGGGCCTCGCTCGGAAATCCGTAGGCTTCCGCCCCAATTCTGGGGGTTGGAACTCATGAACAGCGGGCGGGTATACCGCATGGGAGACGAGAGGATTTTTATAATTTTATGGACGTCCCCCACTGGACACATTACTTCAGAAGATCATGCGTGCCGACTCGGAGCAGGACGTATGCATCACTTTCAATGCTGAAGATAACGCGATAGTGGAGGGTCACGCGACCCTCCCAGCGGTTTTCGTGGCCTTTGATTTTCTTGATCTGGAGGGAGGGGTGGCGGGGATCAGCAAGCAGGAGCCCCAGCGTTTTGTCCACGCGGTGTTGAACATGCTGGGGTAATTCCTCGTAGTCTTGTGCGAAACGTTCCGTCGACTGGAGCTTCATACGCGGGCGCGTCTTCGCAGGCCTTCCCTGAAGGCTTCGACTGTGGCGAAGGGCCCGAGTACTCGCCCGGCCCGGGCGTCCGCCTCGGCCGCGCGCTCGCCCTTTTGCCAGGCTTCGGTCCACCAGTACAACTGGGCGGGATCAATGAGGCCCACCTTGGCTGCCATCTGGGCCTCCTCTTGTGTGAGGCCCTTGGCGTGGAGCAGATCGCGGCGGATCCGCTCGATCTTCGCCTTCGCGCGGGCGAGCACACGCTGCTCGGCGGGGGTCAGGCAGGGCGCCGGGGCCTTGGCCGTAAGCTGGACCGGCCTGAGGATAATCCGGCCGCCCTCGACCGTTGCGTCCAGGAGATCACCTGCGTTGAGCCGGAGAGCCTCGAATACATCCTTGGGGACGGTGATCTGATGCTTGGGGCCGATTCGAACCGCGGCCATATTTCTTTCCTTCTTCTGGAGGCGTGAGGTCATACTTACTTTCCTACTGTAAGGATAGACCCTCGGAGAGCAGAAGTCAAGGGCCGGCCAAGATTACAGCAGGGCAGTGTGGGGCAGGATACGGAGATGAATGGCAGCGCCGCTTTGTAGAGCGGCGCTGCCATACCAGGCTACGAAGGACATCGTCCTGGTGAGTCGCGCCCTGCGACACCTCGACGTCAAGAGCACACAGCGCTACGCCCACCTGGCGGATCGAACGCTGGCCACGGCGGTGAATGGGATGTGGTGAGGCGAGTCTACTGCAGGGGGCTGCTGGGGTTATGCGCTGGAAGGTCTGGCAAACGGCGCGAGGATGGAGAGCCTGGCGATGTTGGGCTTGCCCACACCTGGGTGACCCGCGTGGAGACGAGGAATTGGACAGCTGCCGGGAGCGGAATCGTGGGTCAGGCGCGGTGCGCTATCCGGAAACAGTATGCACGGATTGACATCGGCATGAGTGCATATTATGCTTTCCACGGTCGAGTAATACTCATTGGGGAGGAATGTCCATGGCGGCAAAGAAGCGCACGAGCGTTCTCTTGGATGAAGCCCTGCTGAAGAAGGCGCGAAGGGCCTTGAGGGTCTCCACCAATACAGAAGCGATCAGCAAGTCCCTCGAACAAGCCCTGCTGAACAAAGACATTGAGACGGCCCTTAGGGAGCTGATCCGGAAAGGCCGAGAACGTTTCGTGGATGTTTACAGGTAGCGGCGATGCCCATTATCCTCGACACGAACGTCTATCTTTTCGCTATGAGATCAGACGAGGGGGCGGAGCTCTTTGAGCATCGCTTTCTGCCCTTGGCCTTTCAAACGGTCCTTTCCAGCATTGTCGTGGAGGAACTGTACGCGGGGGCTCTCGATGCGGAGGCAGTCCGCCTGGTCGAGCGCTATGCGGGGGCCCTGGAAAGAGCAAGTCGGGTCGTGACTCCATCGTTTCAGGACTGGAAGGACGCGGGCAAGCTGGTCGCTCGCATCACCTCCAAGGAGCCCGGTCGCAAAGCGAAGATCCAGCAAATGCTAAACGACATCCTTCTGGCATTATGCGCCCGGCGAATCGGCGCCGACCTTTTTACCTTCAACCGAGACGACTTCGAACTCATCCGCCGTCACAAACCCTTCTCGCTCAGGCTGCTTCCGTAACAAGCTCAAGCTATCGAGGAAGACTCTGCGCCCCCCTCTGCGTCGGCCCCCATGCGTTGGCGGTTCAGCCGCTACGTTTCGCTCAATGGGCAACGTCCTGTAGAAGCCCGGGCGAAGCCCGCCAGCGTCATTCTTGTGCTTGTGGAGTCTCCCAGACGCTTACGCCGAAGCGGCCGAGCAGCTCCGCCAGGGTAACGAGGGGGAGGCCGACGACGGTGGAGTAATCGCCCTCGATCCCCTCCACCAGGAGGGCTCCGCGCCCCTGGATGGCGTAGGCCCCCGCCTTATCCAAGGGCTCGCCGGTGGCGACGTAGGCGGCGATCTCGGCCGGATCGAAGGGTCGCATCCGAACCGCCGTCACCGCGCCGGCAACCTCCGCGCGCCCCGTCTCCGCCTCCACCACCGCCACTCCTGTGATCACCTGGTGGGTCCGACCCGCCAAGCGCAGCAGCATGGTCCGCGCCTCATCGCCATCGCGGGGCTTTCCAAAGGCGATGCCCTCACACACCACGATCGTGTCCGCCCCGATGACGAGGCCTCGCCCGAGCCGGGCAGCGACCTCCTCGGCCTTGGCCCGGGCCAAGTGGCAGGCGCGCGCCTCATAATCCTCGCTGGGACTTTCCGGCCAGGCCTGCCTGCCGCCTGTCTGCCGTCGCACAGGCAGGCGACGACTGCGGCGCAGGCAGGCCCCATTCTCGTCCAGTGTGCTGGGGACGAGGCGGAAAGGCAGGCCGATCTGTGTGAGGAGGGCCGCCCGTCGCGGTGAGGCCGAGGCCAGGATGATCTCGGGCATGCGCACGAAGGACCCCAAACCCTAAACCGCCAAGACGCCATGAACGCCAAGGCTCATTGGTGATCTATCAATTTCGATTTGTGATTGACGATTCACTTGGTCACAGCGGCAACAAATTCACAGGCACCAAATCGCCGGACCACCCGGCAACCAGTTCTCGGACACAGGCCCCGGCCCCCAGTTCCTCTTCATCTCCAAGCGTGTTCAGTTCTTGGCGACCTTGGCGCCATGGCGGTTCAACTGCGTCGGCAGGGCTTAGAGCTTCCTGTAGATCAGGAGGGCCAGGGCGATCCCGAGTAAGCTCGCCAGGTTGATTTTCATCGTGAGGCCGAGGGTCAGCGTGATGACCTTGAGATCCAGAACCGCCGGCGGTGCGATGCCGGGGTTCACTCCCCTAGAGAAGACCTTCTCCAGATACCCGCCTGGGGCCAGGGTGCCGATGACCTCGCCGACCACGCTGCCGATCAGCGCCCCCAGGATCAGGATCACCAGCAGGACGATGACGCTATCCAGTTTCTTGGCCACTGTTCGGCCCCTCCTCCGAGGCCCCGGCCCTCCAGGTGGGTGCCTTGCGCAAGACCATGCCGAAGATGAAGAGGACACTGGCGCTCCCGGCCAGGGCCAGCAGGGAGAGGCGGAGCGTCACCGAGGAGACCAGGAGAGCCGTGAGGGCATGCGACAGCGAGAAAAGATAGATGAGCAGGACGGCCTCCACCCGGCCCAGTCCCAAGTTCACCAGCCGGTGGGAGGAGTGATCGCGTCCGCCCACGACCGGCGATTGCCCGCGCCGCAGGCGCAGGATCACCACCAGGGTGGTGTCGAAGATGGGGTAGGCCAGGACCAAGAGCGGGATGATGATCGAGGTGGGCGCGGTGGGGCTGCGCCAACTGCCCAGGGCGGCCAGGCAAGCCAGGGTGAAGCCGATGAACAGGCTCCCCGCGTCGCCCATGAAGATGCGGGATCGAAAGTTGCTGGGCAGAAACCCCAGGCACGCGCCGGCCAACGCCGCCGCCGCGCGGGCAGTGGGCAACTGCTCGGGGCCGGCGTCGACGTAGCGCGTGGCCAGAACTGCGAAGGTCAGGCCGGCGATGGCTGCCACGCCCGCGGACAGACCGTTCATGTTGTCGAGGAGGTTGAAGGCGTTCGTGATGCCCACGATCCACAGCAGGATGACCGGAATGCTGAGCCAAGGCGTGCGAAGAAACCCGAGCGTGACCCCCGGATAAATCACGAAGACGGCCAGGAACCCTTGGAAGAGCAGCCGGAGCCACCAGCGCACCCCCTTGGCGTGGGGGTCCAGGTCATCGTGGATCCCCAGGAAGAGGATGAGCCCCCCGGCCACCAGGATGGTGGCCGAGACCTGATCCACGGGCCCGGCGGCCAGCACGCCGGCAGCGTGGGCGACGGCAATGGCCGGCCCGCCGAGGAGGGGGGTCGGGTGCAGGTGGATCTTCTTGCCGCCTGGCCGGTCCAGCACCCCGAGCCCGAGGGCTAGTCGGCGGCACAAGGGCGTGAGGATCAGGGCCGACCCGAACGCCACCAGGAAGGGGGTGAGAAGCGGCGCAAGGTAGCTCATGGCCTCAGAGGCGAATCACCGTGCCGCGGTCCTGGGGGAATCGGCGCGTGGCGCCCGTGGCATCCATCAGCAGCCGGCTGTGTTTGAGGAGCCAGGGGATGTCGAAGGTGCTGTGGGCCACCGCCAGGCAGACGCAGTCCTGGGATGCGAGGGTACTCTCGGTGAGCGGCATCGAGGTGAGGCGCCGGGCCGGGGCCGCCCCGGGCGCGTGGTCGCCGAGTAAGGACACCTCCGGCACGTACGGATCGTGGTAGCTGACCTCGGCCCCCCGGTGGAGGAGCGCCTTCATCACCTCCAGCGCGGGCGCGTTCCGGGGATCGTCGATGTCTTTCTTGAAGGCCGCGCCCAGCACCAGGATGCGGGCATCCAGGAGAGGTTTTCCCTGGCGGTTGAGCGCCTCGGCGATGCGGTTCACCGTGAAGAAGGGCATGCTGGAGTTGACCTCGGCCGCCAGCTCGATGAACTTGGTGTAGAAGTCGTACTCCCGCGCCTTCCAGGACAGATAATAGGGATCGACGGGGATGCAGTGGCCGCCCACGCCGGGGCCGGGATAGAAGGGCATGAAGCCGAAGGGCTTGGTGGCAGCGGCGTCGATCACCTCCCAGATGTCGATCTGCATGCGGTCGCAGAGCTTGGCCAGCTCGTTCACCAGCGCGATGTTGACGCTGCGGAAGATATTCTCCAGCAGCTTGCACATCTCCGCCACGCGGGTGCTCGAGACCCGGTGGATCTGCTCGGGCGGGACGAGGAGCGCAAACAGGGCGCAGGCGGCCTCGGTCGAGGCTGGGTCGATGCCGCCCACGACCTTGGGCGTATTGTGGGCACCGAACTGCTTGTTGCCCGGGTCGATCCGCTCCGGCGAGAAGGCCAGGAGAAAATCGCGTCCCGCCTGCCGTGCGGGCGTCTCCAGGAGGGGACGCACCAGCTCCTCGGTGGTGCCGGGGTAGGTGGTGGATTGGAGGACCACCAGGCTGCCCGGGCCGACGTGGGGCGCGAGGGAATTGCAGGCCGCCTCGATGTAGGAGAGATCCGGCGCCTTCATGCGGGTGAACGGCGTGGGCACGCAGATCACCATGGCGTCCGCCTGGGCGCAGTCCCGGTACGCCGTGCTGGCGGAGAGGCGCCCGGCCTCCACCAGGGGCGCCAGGGTGGCACTGGGGACGTCCGGGATGTGGCTCTCGCCCCGGTTGATGCCCTGCACGCGATGCCCGTTCACGTCGATCCCGAACACCCGCACACCGGCGCGGGCGAACTCGACCGCCAGGGGGAGCCCCACGTAGCCCAGGCCGATGACGGCCACGGTCAGGTTCTTGGTCCGAGCCTTCTCCTGGAAATCCACGCGCGATCCGCTCATGCATCCACTCCGTTTGGCATGGGTGGTCTCGTGTAACGTATGTCGTGGAGCGTGTAACGTCACACGAAACACGTTACGCGTTCCACGCTGGTCAGTGTGTGAAGTGCTCGCGGCACCAGGCAATGGTCTTTTTCAGGCCGGTCTCCAGGTCCGCCTTGGGCGCGAAGCCCAGGAGGCGCTTGGCCTTGTCCACCGATGGCACCCGGCGCCGGGGGTCCTCGAATCCCTCGCCGTAGTACGCCTCGTACGCCTGGAAGGCAATCGGCGACTTGGATCGCGTGAGGCGCTTGATCAGCTTTGCCAGGTCCAAGATGCTGGTCTCGTTGGGGCTGCCGATGTTGAAGGCCTCGCCGACGGCCTCCTTGACCTCGCCGGCCAGCAGCGTCCCGGCCACCGTGTCGTCGATGTAGGTGAAGCAGCGGGTCTGCTTCCCATCGCCATGGACCGTGAGGGGCTCGCCCCGCAGGGCCTGCCGGGTGAGGTTGGCCACCACGCTGCCGTAGCCCCGCTCATCCAGACGCGGGCCGTAGGAGTTGAAGTAGCGCAGGATGGAGACCGGGAGACCCTTGACGGCGTAGGCGAAGGCGAAGTGCTCATCGATCGCCTTGGACATGGAGTAGGACCAGCGCGCCACCGCGGTGGACCCCAGCACCCGGTCGTCGTCCTCCCGGAAGGGGACGTGGCTCGCCTTGCCGTAGATCTCCGAGGTGGAGGCCAGGACCAGCCGCTTCCAGTACTTGAAGGCCAGGCCCAGGACGACCTCGGTCCCGCGAACGTTGGTATTGATGGCCGCCAGCGGATCCTGGAGGACGTTCCGGACGCCCACCGCGGCGGCGAGATGGAAGATCAGATCCATGGAGGGGACGAACCGCTCCAGGAGTGCCTCGTTCAGGATGGAGTCGTTGATGAAGTGGAAGGTTGGATGGCCCAGGACGTGCCGGATGTTCTCGATCTTCCCCGTGGACAGGTTATCAATGACCAGCACCTCGTCGCCCCGCTTGATCAGGGCATCAACGAGATGCGAGCCGATGTACCCGGCGCCACCCGTCACCAGGACACGCACACTCAACCTCCTTTCACACGACCTCGTCCCTGACTCGCCGCACTTTCCCATCGGCCTCGTGGCAGGTGCGACCCGATATACCCGGCCCCGCCAGTCACCAGAGCACGCACACTCGACCTCCTCTCATAGCTTCAATGAAAAACCGACAACCGATCCGCCCAGGGCGGATCAACCGGCCAATTCTCGTTCCCGGTTTTGCATTGTCGGTTGTCAGTTTGAGATTTTTCATTGGCTCCACTTGCCCGCCAACACGTCCGCATAGAGCGTTTCCATGCGATGGATCAGTCCTTTCACGTGGTGCTTCTCCAGGGCCACGGGCCGGGCCGCGACCGCCAGGCGGCCGCACAGCTCCGGATCCCCCAGCAACCTCTGGATCCCCTGCCCCAGGGCCGCCGGATCGCCGGCTGGGACCAGCCAGCCGGTCTCTCCGTGCACCAAGAGGTCGCCCACCCCACCCACATCGGTGGACACGACCGGCACGCCCGCAGCCATGGCCTCGATGAGGGCCACGGGCGTGCCCTCATTCCGCGAGCAACAGATTACCACGTCCAGTCCACCCAGGATAGCCTCCAGATCGTCCCGCCATCCCAGGAAGTGGACGCGAGATGCCAGACCCAGGTGATGGGCGAGTCGCTGGAGCTCCTCCCGCCGCTCTCCGTCCCCCACGATGAGGAGGTGCGGCGCCTGGCCTCCACCCGGGAGCAGGGTCAGCGCCTGGAAGAGCGTGGGGTGATCCTTGATCGGCACGAGGCGCCCCACGATCCCCAGGAGCGGCGTCCCAGCCGGGATGCGGAGCGTCCGG
>Ga0315285_10002792_pt1 | contig 18278 bp, 23 predicted proteins | sample YL17G09_36_MG_FD_203698 | JGI IMG/M metagenome (GOLD analysis project Ga0315285, IMG submission 203698) | Sediment microbial communities from Yellowstone Lake, YNP, Wyoming, USA - YL17G09_36 | ecosystem: Environmental > Aquatic > Freshwater > Lake > Sediment | place: USA: Wyoming | collected... | reverse complement strand
CTCGTCAGGATAATAGGCCCGGGGACCGACGAGACTCATTTCCCCTTTTAAAATGTTAAAAATCTGGGCTAATTCATCTAAAGAGAAACGGCGGATTAACCGGCCGACTCGAGTAACTCTGGGGTCGTCTTTCAGTTTATAACTGTTTTGTTTATATTTGGCGTAAAGCTGCCGGAATTTGGGGTCCGTCCGCATCAATTCTCGGGCGTTGGCAATCATCGAACGAAATTTGTACATATAAAAGAGTTTTTTGCCTTTACCGACTCGGGTTGATTTTTCCACGAAGATCGGGCCAGGAGAATCCAGTTTAATTAAAAGAGGAATGCAAATCAAGACCGGAGAAAACAAAATCAACAAAACAATCGACCCAATCAAATCAATGATCCGTTTGGTAAAATCATAAAACATCTTCTTATAAATACTCGTCCCTGCCCCTTTTTTTAAGATAATTGACAAATTTTTTAACATCCTCAGCCCTGTCTTTTTTGCAAACTAGAATGACGTCCTCAACATCAACAATGACCAAATCTTCAACACCAATAGCCGCAATGAGCTGATCATCAAATTGAATTAGATTGTTTTTAGCATCAATCTCCAGGAATTCGCCTTTTTCGCCAAAATGAAGGATAACATTTCCTTTTTTATCTTTTTTGGAAACTTCGTAAACGACTTTCCAATCCCCAATATCAATCCAGCCAAACTTACCCTCGACCATCAAAAAGTTCTTTGCCTTTTCGGAAACAGCATAATCAATAGAAACCTTAGGAGCCTCCTGGTAAACTTTCTTGATTGTCATTCGTTCATCTTTCTTTCCAAGAGAGGCTTCTATTTTCTCTAACCCTCTCCCTATTTCAGGTTTGTGCTTTTTAAGCGCCTTAAGAATTGTATCTGCCCGCCAAACATACTCATTGGCATTCCAAAAATAATTTCCTTCTTTGACAAATTTTTTGGCGTTTTTGAGATCTGGCTTCTCTGTAAAAGCACTAATTTTTAAAACAGGCATATTGTTTATTTGCTGTTTAGTTTTTCCAGTCTTAATATAGCCCATACCTGTGTGAGGAGAAGCTGGCTTGATGCCAATGGCGACTAATAAATCGCCGCAATAAGCGGCCTGACTAGCAACAAGCAGTGTTTTAATATAAAGGGGTAAATTTTGGATTGGGTGATCGGCGCTTTCGTTGACAATCACCGCCTCAGAATCAATTTTTTTAATGTAAAGGGCGCCTAAACCATGAGCGATGGCCGTATCACGGCGCACAGGCTCAATAATAATATTTTTGTCAGGGACTTTCGGAGCTTGCTTTTTGCAAATTCTGCCATAGCGCTGGGTAGTGGTGACGACAAAAATCCTTTCCCAAGGAATAAATTTTCCAAACCGCCTGATGGTCGCTTGAAAAATGCTTTCTTTAGTCGTTATTTTGGCAAATTGCTTGGGAAACTTATTTGTTGATCGAGGCCAAAGACGGGTGCCGCCGCCCCCGCAAAGAATTAAACCGAATAAATGTTTTTTTACTTCTTCTTGGTCCATTCTTTTTCGACTCTTTTTTTAAATTCCTTTTTAAATCTTGCTTGGCTAAACTTCGCCAGGTTCTCTTGGTAAGCCTCTGGCTTAAACTTCATTTTCTCTAATCGCTTCAGGGCTTTGGCTAAGGCGGCTCTTGTCTGCGGCTCAAAAAACAAGCCGGTTTCTCCTTCAACCACTGTTTCCAGGGCGCCCCCTTTGCGATAGGCGATAACCGGCCTGCCACTTGCTTGTGCCTCTAAAGGTACCAAGCCAAAATCTTCTTCGTGCGGAAAGATGACCGCCCGACTCTTTTGATAGTAACTTAAAAGTTCTCCGTCTGTCAATTCTCCCAGAAATTCGATATTTCCTCTGGCGATTTTTTTCAATCTTTTCTTTTCTCGGCCGTCGCCAATGATTTTCAAAGACCATTGCAATTGGTTAAAAACTTCGATGGCCAAATCGACTCGCTTATAACTGACCAGACGGGAGACAATCAAAAAATAATCTTCTGGTTTCTCGTCGGTGGGAGACCATTGGTCAAGATTGACGGGCGGGTAAATGACCTCTGAATCCCGACCATAGTATTGTTTGATTCTGTTTTGGACATTTTGGGAAATGGCTAAGTAAACATCCGGCCTTTGGGCGGCGATTAAGTCCCAGGTGCGGAGATATTTAACGATGGGCTTGGTCAGGAAACGAAAGGCTCGATTCTGAAAATAGTCTTCATAATGACTCCAAAGATAGTGAGTGGGAGTCAGACAATAACAGAGATGCAAAGTTTTCGGTTTGGTGATGATTCCCTTGGCCGCTTCGCTGGTCACGGAAATGACAATGTCATACTCATCAAAGTTAAAAGACTCAAAAGCCAGGGGCATGAGAAAAGGATAGTCCTCATGCTTTCTTTTGTCTAAAGGGAACTTGTTAAGAAAGGAAGGAATGACTTGAAAATCTTTGGCCCAGGGAGCGGTTTCCGGATGATAGACGGCGGTGTAAAGTGGGGCGTCAGGAAAGATCTCATGCAGAGCCAACAAAACTCTTTCCGCTCCTCCCCATTTATTGACCCGGTCATAAACTAAAGCGACTCTCATTTCGCCTATTTTACCAGATTCAGGAAGGAATTTTATTGAATCATTTTAACAGACAACCAAGGGTGAGGATTTTGTCGGCCAAATTAATCTTTTCTCTTTTGTTTTTTAGTGGGCGAGTCGTCTCTTTTTCTAATTGAAAAATTTTATTGGAGAATTCTCTGGCTTTTTTGTTTTTTGTTTCCAACAGAATTTTTCGGGCGTGCTGCAAAAAAATTAGATGGGTTTTTCCTTTGGGTTTGAGATAAAAAGCCATGGCTGAACGTTGAAGGTCAGTAAAACAATGCCTAAATTTTTCTTTAAGACTCTGTTTATTTGACATGATCTCTTAAAATACCTTTGGCGATTTTTAAAAATTTTTTTCTGGTTTGGGGGTCTAAAATCTCCGTGCTGTCGTTTTTTCCCGATCTCAAATTAATAATCGCGTTCGTTTCCCATTGTTTTGTTTCTAAATTGACTCCCCCACCCCAAAGATTTTCTTGTTTTGAACCTTGGTCCAAGAGTTTTTTTTCGGCGTCAGCGTGATATTCACCCCCCAAAGCGACTTTTTGTCGTTTGATATCAATGGTTAATTTAATATACCCCTGATATTCTTCTCTTGCTTTTTGAAAATCTTTTTTTGAAAGTTTACCTTCAACAATGATAATGGCCATCTTTCTTATTTTACCAGATTCAAGGAGAAATATTAGATAGAATTAGTGTTATTTATAACCCAATTTATTTAAAAAATCTTTTTGATAAGGAATTATATTTTGAGGGAGTCTTTTGAAAAAAACATTTTCTTTTTTTTGGGAAGAAAGAGTCCATTTTTTCGGGTCCTTCATTTTAAATCGGGAAACATGATGAAGTAAATGACCTCTGGGATCGCCATTAACATTTTCAAACAGACCTAAAAATTCACCTTTTTTTACTTTTACGGGCTGACCCAGTTCGTCCTTGGATAATCTTTCAAGACAGTGTTTGATTGATTCACCCTTTAAGAGAAAGCCCCCAGGAAGATGCCATTTGTTTTCAAAGGGAGTCTTTGTTCTTCGAATAAGAAGAATGCCTTTTTGGGAATGCTCCAATATTATTTCGATTGACAACCTTGGAGAAAGGCGTAAGCTTAACAAAAAATCCTCGTAAGATAGTTTTTTAATTCTCATAATCATATTTTACCAGATTCGGGGAAAATTTTTTTGAAGAAATGAGATTAACTTATATCCTGTCTAAAACGAATCTCGAAATAACCTTTAAACTTCTGAAAATCAAGTTTTGCGATTTCAAAAAGAGTATCTTCTCCTAAAATGCAAGGCCAAATTAGATGGGGGTTATCGATGACGAAAAATTTAAAGCTAAAAGAATAACCGTAAATTTCTACATTTATTAAATCAGGTAAAATCCAAGTTTTATAAAAGCCACTGACCGATGTTCCTCCTGGTTTGGCTACCCCTAGTTTTTTAAAGTCAAATCCTAACGCCTCGGCAATCTCCATGTGCAAGAAAGAAGAACTCGCTCCAGAATCTACAAGAGAAAGAACTGATTGTGGTAAGGTTTTATCCCGGTGAGAAAGTTTAATGTCGACGATGGGCCAAGGAGTTTTGGGAAATTTCGGAAGTGGTTTATACCAAATCTTAATCGGTGGCGCTAATTCAATGGGCTTCATACTCCCACATAACCAGAGTAATCTTTTGCTGCTCTCATCAAATAACCATCGGGGTTGCCCATTTTCTCAAGTTTTTGAAGAAGGGTTTTCAGCGTCCTTCCGGAAGCGATTACTTTTTTGTAATCTTTAGAGATGGAAACCCAGCCAGAAGTGTAATTTTTAAGAATTTTTGCCAGATTTTTTTCTTTCATGAACCTTTTGATTCTATTCTAGCCAATTTTTGACCTTTTGTCAAAACTATTTTACCAGATTCAGGGAGGAATTTTATTGAATCATTTTAACAGACAACCAAGGGTAAGAATTTTATCGGCCAAATTAATCTTTTCTCTTTTGTTTTTGAGTGGGTGAGTCGTCTCTTTTTCTAATTGGAAAATTTTATTAGAGAATTCTCTGGCTTTTTGGTTTTTTATTCCTGACAAAATTTTTCGGGCGTGCTGTAAAAAAATTAGATGGGTTTTTCCTTTGGGTTTGAGGTAGAAAGCCATGGCTGCGCGCTGAAGATCCAAAAAGCAGTGATTCAATTTTTCCTCTAAATTCTGTTTATTTAACATAGTTTTTCAAGACTTCTTTAGCAATTTAGAGAAATTTTTTTCTTTTGAAGATATTCCTTAATCAGTTCGATGTCTTTCAAGTCTCTTTCTCTACCGGCTTTCTTTTTCCATTCCATGGTCATTTTCAAATTAACAAAACGAATGCCGTTAATAATATCCGCGCTTTCAATCATTTCTCGAGCTTCAAAACCAAGATCTGGTTCTGAGGCTACTTCTATGTTTTTAGTGAGAAAAGCTTTGTATCTTTTCGGGTCAATCTTTATTTTTTTCACCGGATATTTTTTCACCAACTCTTGCCAAAGTTCTGGCAAAACCACCAAATCCAGGTCATTGATTTCTCTAATGCCCCTGACACCCAATGGGCCACTGCCAAAGATGGCAAATTTATCTTTGGGTAAATTAAGTTTTTCTAACTGTTTTAAAAGTTTTTTCATTACATCATATTTTACCAGATTCAGGGGGAAATTTTTATGGTGAATGATATAATTAGCGGTATGGAGAGAAGAACTGTTTTAGATTTAAAAGCCTTGGGAATTGGTCCAGAAGGGGAAAAAAAGGCCTTGGAAAGAAGAATAAGTGCAAGCGATTTTTTTCAAAACATCCTTCTGTCAGGAATCAAAGCAGGCGAGATTAAAAAAGGGGATGATGTTTACGAGGCTCTAAGGGAATATCGCCGCAGTCAAAAGGCAGATATCAATATTCTCCATGTTTTGGGACCGGTCCATGATCAGATGCTTTTGGCTATGAGAAAATGTCGATCAGGTCAAGTCCCCTTTGATTTTTTTGAAATTGATTCTGCTTTTACTTTGGTTACCGACGCCATTACTAAAAGTGATCAATATTTTCAAGAACCAGATTGTAATCAATCGGTACTAACTAGAGAGGTTTACAGAACGTTTAGAAGCGCTGTTTTGAAATTTGTTCACAATGTCGGACTAAAAAAAAGATTAATCGGACTTCAAGGCCAATAAATCCCCAGAGAGGCGTTTTACCGAAGGAGGAGTATTTTAAGCTTTCCGATTAGGTGCAAACCTCTTCCACCGTTCGGCTGAGCTCACGGCCGAAGCCTTCCCGGTGTTTAGGTATTCCCGCGAGAAAGGTAATCATCAAGAGCACTTAAATACTCAACAATATGTTCCATTCCTTTCTCGGGCGGCTCGCCTCTTTTTATTTTTTCCCTAAGCTCCCTCAGGTCTTTTTCACTCATTTTCTTGTATATCGAATCCTGGTCAGAATTGACTATCTTCATCCAAGCCTTCTTCATTCTTTCAGGTGCATCACTAACTCTTGATTCTGGAATTTTCTGTTTTTCTATAGTCATCTCTAATGGACAGAAAGTTAGGGGAATTATACCAAATTAAAGGAGAAAATATTTGAAGCGGCAGGATTTTAGGGTTTATATCTTAGGAGCTATGATCCGGGATACTGGTATTTTAAATTTGCGCGTTTTGGTCACCCAAGCAAACTTGGTGATTCATATCCCACCACAGCCAAGGTAACGCCTCCTTATCTACTTGGGGAGATTCGGTTGTCATTAATGACTGATATTTCTTTTTAAAATTATTTTTGGAGCGAAGATGTGAAGTTTTTGCATCGTTTCCCTTGAGAAGTGAGATCAGTACCATGTTTGAAGGCTCAAGAAATAATTTTGCCGTTTTATCCTCTAATGGCCTGGTGATTTTATTTTCATTGTACATTAACACAAAATCGTCATCATAACCAATATATGCCTTGGTGCCCTTTTTAATACTCCTTGGCCCAAGAACTTTGGCTGATCGGCAAGCAAGCGCATAGACTATTTTTTCTGCAAGCAATTGTTCATTTACTCTCGCTTTGATTAAAACTTCATTATTAAATCCTGTCACCGTTTGATCATCACCGTGTCCGTTTAGGGAAACCAAACTTGGATTTGTTTTCCTAATGACACTCTCAAACTCTTTTCTGTTAGCCCGCTTTTTGTCTAAGTCAATCACTTTTACTCTGCTTTTTCGAGCTTGTTGGATAACTTTCTCGCACCAATAATATAAGTAATTTGTTAAAGGATCATGATTTGGTCGGGTAAGGAGAAGACTTTTATTCATCCAAAATTTTCCCTTTTCCCAATGCTCGCAAGTATTCTAACTGGATTTCGGTTATCTTTTTGCCAAGACTATCCTTTCTCTCAACAGCGGAAACCAATTCTTCTTTTGTAAACGAACCTTCCTGACCAACTGATAGTCTTTTTCCGGTGGGAAAAGTTCTTAATCGTTCTATTACCAATTTCTGAATCTCTTTGTCAGTAATTTTTTTTGTTTGATTTTGTTTTGCCATCTTAAATAATTCTCAAGGCTTCTAATTTTTCTAAAATGGTCTCGCCTAATTTAGTGTTGTTATCAATTTCTAATTTAGCCACTTTCCAGCTTATCGGTTGATCATCAATGACCATTACTATTTCGCTCCGTAAATTAAGCGGGAGATTGCTGTATGCCTTATAAAACTTTTCTTTTTTGGGCATTTATTTTCGATTTTGGCGATTAATGATGATGTACTGTTTTTATTCTAATAAACCTGTTAAACAATTGCAATCAAATGCTTTGTTCTGAAAATTTGGCATTTGGGTTTTTTCGAGCGCTTGCGAGAAACAAGGTTCTGCGCGAAGCGAGGTTCTTCTTTGAGCTTGCGAGAAACAAGGTTCTGCGCGAAGCGCAGGTTCTTATTATAGCACGCACGGGCGGACTTTTAAGTTCTATTCCTCTTTAAACCTAATTTCTCTTCTTTCAAAATATAATCCGGCATCAGCAAAAACCTTTTCAACATCATCAAAATTGAGATCATCTAAATTGCCCTCGGCAACTATCTTTGCGAGTTTTTGGGCTTGGGGATTGGGTTGTCTTACTTTGAATGATTCGGTGGACGCCAGTTGCAAAAGGTCTTTAAACCCTTCTACAACCTCATCACCTGTTTCAAACTCGCCAAATTGAATTTCACTCATATTTTATATTTTACCAGATTCAGGGAGAAAATTTATTTACCAGATCCGACCTGGTTTCTCAGACAGCTTCTTGGTAATCAAAACTCGTTGACAAATCCTATAGTCTGTGTTATTCTTCAAGTAAGTTCATTGAGAAAATTGTTTTCTTTCCAAAGCTCTGATTTGAATGTTTCGGAAGTTCCGGGACCTGGTTAAGTTTGATCTGAGGTCAACAGGTTGGGCTTAATCAGTCGCCAGGGTTAATCACCCTTTCACAAATTGAGGTGAAAAATGGCTGGATCAGATAAGTCTGGCAAGGGCAAGTCAGGTAGTTCGGACCGCGGTCGAGATGTTTATATTGACGCCAGTAGCCACGTCCACTCGACTCCCGACCGGGCCATCGCCGGCAGCCTCGCTTTTGAACAAGCGAGTGGCACTGGCGCTGGTTGTGGTCAGAGTCCTGACAACGTCAGTAGCTCTTCCGATTCAAAGTCGGACAAGTAGACCAAGAAATGGAAGGCTGCCACTGGAGGGAGAAAAGGTGGAGTCCCAGCTCCCTTGAAAGCACCAGCTTTACCTTTTCTCCGTTTTTTATTATTCTTAATGTTAAAGCCAATCAAGATGGCAAAAAAAGACTTTAAAGATAAAAAATCTCCTCAATATCTGAAATTTCTTATTCAATACCGGTTTCCTGCGAGTAAAAATGAAGCTTTACCGATCAAACCAGAAAAGCTCAATCAACTAATTAAAGAGTCTTCGCAAAAAGCGACCCAAAACTACAAAAAACTCAGCTCTCCTAAAACCTGTGACCTTCCCACTTATATTAATTACTGGACCCAGCAAACGGTTATAACTGAATTAGCTAAGAAAAAGCTTATAAAACTAGGTCCGGGAATTACTTTTCGTCGAGATGATATTCTTAATCAACTTAATCAAGCGTTAATCCGTTATTTTTCCCTCTTACCCATGGAGGAAATAGAAGAACGTCGTCGAGAAATTCTTGACCCCCTGCCCTACAGTAAAAGAGAGTTGGCTTGGAAAAAAAATCAAGCTTTGGCGAGAAAGTTAGAAAACGCCTTTAAAGATTTGGCGGAGGGCAGAAATCAACTTGCTCAAAAAAAAGGATATCAAAAATATCCAGAACTCGCCTGTGCCAACGGACAAATACCAAAATCAGTTTTTAGGAATTTTAATAAAAATGTTGATGAGATTATCATTCAGATTCATCAGCAATTGCCCAAATTAACTGATTTACCGCCTTGGTTTTATTCCCCCCTGAATCTCCCTTGCTTTATTTGTCGATTGCCTTTTCCTGATTTGAAAATACCAGAGGATGTATTTGATCTGGCAGAAAAAGAATATCCTCTTTTAAAAGATTATCGTCAGAAGATTTCGGTTCATTTGAGAAAGAAGACACGAATTGAGTATGAGAAAAAAACTGATCGTTTTAGAATTGAACTTATAAAAAGAGAGAATAAACGTCATCAGACCCTTGGCCTAATTCATGAATTAGGCCATGCTATCGTTATGATTAGGGAATTTAAGAAAGGTAAAACGCCCCTGGAAACAGGAAAGTACAAAACGGAAAAGATGGCCTCAGAAATCGAATTAAAACTACTGAAAAAGCTATCCCCAATGGTTTTCAAAGGCCGGCTCGCCGATATTCTCTTGGTTTTTCATCGGGTCCTTTTTGAAATGGCTGTTTATGAAAACCTCAAACAAGATCTTCCCCAGCTTTATGCCAAAACATTTAATCGTTGCTTTCCAGAAGCAAAGCAGAAAAGAAATTGGCTTTATCTTTTCGATGAAATGATTGTTTTAAAACCACTTTCTTCTTTACCCCAGGCAGTTGCCTATGTAGAGCTTTTGAGCAAGAAATAGTTTAAATTACTGGATTAAGTCTACCGGCACAAAGCTTCAAAATTCAAAACGAAATTTTTCGTGGTCTGTGCGATAATGAAAAGAGATGACAAAGAAGAAAAAAATTCTCCTCATCTCAGCCGCCGTTCTTTTTGTTTTAGGCGTCATGATCCTTGTCTACTGGTTCTTCTTTAGAAAAGCCAGTCCTCCAGTTAATCCCCAGCCAGTAACACCCACTGAAAGTCACTTTAACTTTGAGATTTCGCCGGCCCCAAAAGGCCAGTTTAACCTCCTTCTCTTGGGCCAGGGCGATCCGAGTCATGAAGGCAGCAATCTGACTGACTCAATGATGGTTCTCCATCTCGATACTAAGAGTAAAACCGCTTCTTTGATCTTCATCCCCCGCGATCTTTGGGTCGGTTACAAAATTAACGAAGCCTATTCTAAAGACGGATTGAAACTGGCCAAAGAGGCGGTCAGTTTTGTCACCGGTTTACCGATTCAAAACGCGATTTTAATTGACTTTAACGGCTTTGTTCAAGCCATCGATTCCTTAGGCGGGATTGAGGTGACGGTTGCTCAAACCTTTGATGATTATTATTATCCCATTCAAGGAAAAGAATTGGAGATTTGCGACAAGTCACCGGAAGAAGTCGCCCAGCTTTCGGCCACCCTGTCGGGATTTGAACTTGAGAAACAATTTCCTTGCCGGTATGAAGACCTTCATTTTGAGGCTGGCAAAACTCACCTGAATGGAGCGACGGCCTTAAAATTTGCCCGCTCCCGCCACTCGGCCCAGTCTGGCTCCGATTTTGCCCGAGGCCAGCGCCAACAGGCAATTTTAATCGGCCTTAAAGATAAACTCTTAAGTCTTGACGCTTTAAAAAATGTTGATCAATTCTTCAAGCAAATGGTTAAACTCGTTAAAACTGATTTGGATTTGGAGGGAGCGAGAGCCATCGCGGTTTTAATTATTGATCCCCAGGAATACAAAATCAGCCAAATTATTCCTTCAGAGGAAAATGTTTTGGTGGCCTCAAAATCGCCCAGAGGTCAGGCTATTCTTCTTCCCAAAGCCGGAGAAAACAACTGGGATAGCTTCCGTGATTTTATTCGACTGTTCAAGAACACCACCGATTTTTAAATCGGGGATGAATTGAACAAGAGAAAACATTCTCCTTTAGAGGTGAAACACCAGACTTTAGTCTGGTGAGAATGTTATTAAAACTCAATCAGGATTTTAAGGGCACTATTTTGATGGATATTTCCTTTCTTCCCAACAGTTCAAAAGGTATTGCAGATGGTTTCCTTCCTTTTCCAAATGCTTCAACGCTTCTTGTGGATATTTATTTGGAAATCGCCTTGCAAAAAGAATCTCTAACTCGATTTCTTTCAATCTAGATGTGTCGAAAGCTTTAGCCATCTCAAAAAAGTCATGGAACACCGCCCTAGTTCCTTCCCCTACCGGGTATGCTAAATATTTTTCTTCTTCTCTAACTGCTTCGCTTAATTCTCCCAGTTTCTGTTTTATTAACTGATCAAGTTTTTTACTTGAAATATTTTTTGCCATTTTTCTCACCGCCTCGGGATTTTTTTCTGAATTTAAAAAGCCTTTTAACAAAAAAAACATAGATATAAATAATAAGTCCATAAGAAATTGCTACAAGAATACCCGCCAAAACATTTCCTACAGATTGATGAGCATTAAAGAAGGCGATGTTACTCATTAAGATAGGAATAGCAAAAAACAGAAAAGGACTAATAACAAATAGCGAAGCTACAAAAATAAGAAGAAAGAAAAATTTTCTTAAAAAGGAAGTTATTTCCACAATTTATATTTTACCCACGCTTTTTTCAATGCAATTTTTACTCACCAGCAAGATTTTAAGGTTTGTTTTTGATTTTCTTTTGAATAAAACCACAACGCTTTATCAATTGTTCGCAAAGAAAAACTAAACTTTCTACCTAAAGATTTTAACTCTCCCCCATATTTTTGCCAAAATTCAAAATTATAACTTTTTGGCTGGTTCCAACCCAAGGACCATATAACTCGATAGTCCATAATCGGATATCTTTCTGGAAAGGTGAAATGTAAAATAACAGAAGCTACTGGCCAGGAAACACCTTTTATTCCTCCTTTTGCACCCAACAAAGTCTCTATCCTCTTCCGTTCATCGTCAGTTTCAAAAGCAAAAGAAGTTATTTTTTTTACAAATTTATCAGTGTTTCTGGAACTCTTATAATGCTTTTGAGGTCTTTTTGATTTCCAAAGCCCTAGTTTAATGAATTTTTCTCTAGTTAAATATTTGTGCTTCGAAAGCCAACTTTTAAGTTCTTTTTCGACACGTTCATCATCAGTTCCTTTATATTTTTCGTTATATTTTTGACTATTGTGAAGAAAAAACTCTCTTGAATGTTTCATTGCCTTACTAATAAACGAGCCATAATTTTAAGTTCTCATTTTTCTACCAGGTCCGACCTGGTTTCCAAAGCCCACCCCGGCATACTTGGTCGGGAAATTCCCAACCGACGGTCAAGATAGAAACACCGCGGACATTCTAAGAAAAGATCAATCTTCGAGCGGCTTAATTTAAAAAAATCCTTCGATTTTGGATTATAAATATTTTTCATATTTTCACATAAGCCTATTGTACCAAAAATTGCTCCTTTTATTTTTTCTTTGGGTTTTTTGAAAAAAAGAAATATGATAAACTGGTTTGATAATTGTTAAAGAAATAGAAACATGGAGATTATAAGGCTTGTTGATAAAATCTATAAGAATTTAAAAAAAGATCCGGCCTTAATTTTTTCTGAAAATGACTTGACTTGCCAAATTTATAAAGAACTTATCCAAGATGAGACTAAAAGAGTGTTTACGGAATGGTCTGTAAAGAAAAAAAGGGGGGGACCCGGCAAAAGAATCGGCAGGTCTCAATTTGACATCGTTGTGTGTAACAAGAAAGACTTAGTGTTCGATGGAAGAAACGATATCTCCATTTCCTATTTTAAGAAAATAATGGAATTAAAAGTTCACTGGCAAACAAGTGGAAGTCATATGTTGAACCAAATAAGGCGGGATTATGAAAAATTAAAATCCTTGAGCGACGAGATTGTAGAGAAAAAATACATGATTGCCTTCAATTTATGCAGAAAAGACATTTCTGAAAAACAACTTTTGGATTGGGACAGGAAATTAAAGAAAGCAAATATTATTTTTATCTATAGATTTCTTAACACCCGGAAATTACTGTAGATCTTGCTTAATTTTAAGTTCTCTTATTTTTCCGCCTTACCAATTAGCTCCCTATAAGCACAGTATTCACAATTCTCACTCGAGGATGGGATTTTACTTGCATCAAGACATTTTTTAATTTCAACAATAGTGGGTTCCACCCAAGAATCATCTCCCTTATGAGGGATGATTTGCAACTCAAATTCTAATCGGGCATCAAATTTAGGCCTCTTTCTGCTGGCGTTGGCATAAACAAAGTAACCGGTCTTATTGACTTTAAAACCCTTTTGCCGAAAGATCCATTGATAAACTTCCATCTGTTTCTTAAAGCCTTGCTTATATTCATCTTCAAGGGAAATTTCTTGGCTGGTGCTGGTTGATTTATAATCAACAATCATTAATTCTTCCTGGCTGTTTATCCAAAGATCATCGATAATGCCGCAGATTTCCAAATTAGTCGGTTGATGAATGACCGAAGCGCCCACAAATTTAAAAACATCATCTCGCCAAATGGGCAAGTCAGGATGAGCAAAAGGAATGGCATCAATCTTGTAATGCTTCATCAATTGATGTCTTTCCCCGCTTTTCCTCAACAGGTCAAATTCATTTTTTAAAAGTTGGTCAACGGCCGAGTTTAAAGCCCACCCCGGCATGCTTGGCCGACCCAGGCCCAATCTTCTGTCTAAGTAAAAACAACGAGGGCACTCCAAAAACAAATCAATCTTTCCCCGACTGATCCGAAAGGGAATTTTTGATTTTGGGTTATATAAATTTCTTTTTCTTTGTTGGTATTTAGTCATGTTAGGTCACCGGCAGAATTTCAATTTCTCTTCTCCCTTTATTCAATAGACACCGTCCACGAGCCATCAGCATTAACATCTAATAAATAAACACCGTCTTCAGGAATTTTTACAGCTTTCGAGCCGTCGAATGGTCCAATTTCATTAACCAGCACCTCAATTTTATTTCCCTCACTGTCTAGCAACCAAACAATGAAATTATGACTTCCAGAATGAATCATTTTGAATACGGCTAAACCTTCTTTTAAAGTAAACTTCTCAGTGGCTTTTTGACCCACGCCACTAATTTTGAAAGGTTCAGTTTCTTCTTTAGGCTCTACCTCTTCTACCGCTTCCTCCTCTGTAACTTCCTCAGTAACTTTTTCAGGTTCTTGTTGAGTTATGACTTCCTCTTTTTTCTTTTCTCCACCACCACTAACTCCTATTAATCCAACCAATACAAAAAATCCTACTCCAAGAAGGATTAAAATTAAACAGCCTTTGCCCAGTTTTGATTTTTTCTTTTTGGGCTCTTTTGGCTCTTCAGTTTTTTCTTCTTTTTCATCCTTTTTCTCCTCTTCGTTTTCTTCAGTCATTTTTTTTCACCTCCTTCCTTTTGAAAATAAAAAATCCGCCTTTGAGCGGATTAAAATTTAATCTTTTGAATAATGGCAGGCAAGTAGTGATTTCCTGCCTTCATTTTCCTAATATTACCAATTATTTTATAATTCAGCAAGAACCTATTTTACAACAACAGCCAACATTTCACCACCAATCATGAAAACAATGATTTTTTTGGAAAGTGGTTTGGGCAGAATTTTAAGTTCTTTTTATCAAGTTATTTATAAAATCCTATTGCGCTTGAGAATTTTGACAATTTCCATTTAATAAAAACAAAAATAATCTTTATTAATTCAAATAAATACCTCAAGGGTCTTTTAGAAAAGTTGGGTAGAGTCCACCATAAATCAATAATCTCTCGGCTTAAAATCGAGCTTCGATAATCAAAAAGATTCCCACTAACATCTTCTATAAAGAATTCATAACGGTATTTTGGAAGGAGTAATCCAGAATCTCCCCACTTTTTAAGCGAAGTTATCAGCTTTTCATCTCGAGTTCCAGTTAAGGGAAATTCGAATACTATTTCGAGCCGAAAGGCCTGTTTTGAATCGAATCGTAATGGTAAATAAACCAGGTCATCAGTGTTAATATCTTTTACTTCCTCCACTGTATGACCGAACCTAAGCACTGAACCACGCTTTTTATTTTCCCATACCGTCAAATAAAGCCTTACGATTGTATTCGGTGAAAGAGATATATTTCTTAGAATTCCTGAAAAGTGGTACTCACAGACTTTAAGCTTATCTCTTTTGGAGAATTCCGCATGAGAACTCTCGAAAGTAAAGCTAAACGATGGGCGGTGTTTTCGATTGTTGTGTATCTGATAGAAGATTCCTGCTAATCCGGCTAAGGCACCTATCTTAAAAATTGCATCGATTATTGCTCTTACCGCCTGTTTATCCATGCTCGTCTAATTAATCCTCCACTATTTTTACTTCACTTAATCAAATTTTTCTCAACTTCCGGGTAAAGTTTGTTGAGTTGGGTTTTGCAGTTGCGTTCTTAATTTAAACAAGGAACTTAGTCTCAAACGCTTCTTCAAAAACTTGTTTTAGGCTTTCGTTGTAAAAAGGCAACCCTATTAGCTTAAAGTGTTTATTTTGCAATTTTAAATCAGTTTCTGATTTTTTTTCCATCTCAAGTAAAAATTTTTGCTTCCAGCCCTCTTTAGAATTTTCGAATCCGCCTTGGCTATCTTTAAACTGATCTCCTTTTGATTCTACAAAGATCTGATAAATGCTAATGGTTCTATTCCTTTTTTTCAAAATCATTATAAAATCTGGCTCAAATGCTCTGCCTTCATCAAAATCAAAAACTTGAAAAAACTTTTCATTGCGAAATAAAGCAATATCAGAATATTTTTGTCTTAATTTTTCAATAAAACCATCAATAAATTCTATAAAATCTCTTTCTTCGCTAGTACCATACAAACCGGTTTGCGCGTACCAATCTTTATTCGTCAAATCTACCTTAGTCATTTCTTTCGCTTGTTCGCTATCGCTATCTAATTTTAAAACTTTATCCCTAAAAACATCCCGCAACATTTTTACTTTGAACTGCTCTGTTCCTTTAAATTCTGAAGTGTTGGTTCTTGCTTGTTCTGATACCTTTCTAACTACAAATAAAGCCATCTCTAATTTTTGAGCTGGAGTTAATTTATTTATTTTGTCTTTTGGACCTAAAACCTCTATGCCAACGTTGCCTAAATAATTGAGCGATAAAATAAATTCTTTAACTGATTTTATATGCGGGAAATATTTCTTTAGTGTTTCAAATTTATAAAACTCAAACCTATCTAATGCATTTCGAACCGTATTTTCTCCAAAATCAACAAATTTATATACTATCTTGTCGCGCGCAATATGTTTTGATGACTTTGGTTTCTTCACTTCATCTAGGATAATTTCTTCTTTAATTTCTCCAGTCCTCAATTCGTATTTATGATTTTTTTCAATTTTTGCATCTTCTAAGCTCTTTATATCAGTTCTCGGATTTTGTATCCTGTCATTTATAAAAATCACACCATCTTTCCAAAATTCAGTTTTCTTAAAAGAATCTTTAATAAACAAATCTCTCTGAATATACTTTTCCGGTAAAATTCCGATTTCAGTAAGAGCAGTCTTTATTTCTTCAATGTATTTAGGATTTCGAAGACTATGATAATGTAAAGTTTCGATAACGCGGAGTTCGTTTTCAGCATCTTCATCAAATTTTCTTTTATACCTATCCTGTATTTCATCTAATTGAAATGGGAAATATCTTGCTCCTCTGCCAATAAGCTGCGCTTCACCCATTGTCGTATTGCCGGGCTTATACTTACCGTGGACCCATTTTCCGTCCCGTGTATCGTATAGCCTTACAATGTCAAACAAGTTAAGCACATCCCAGCCTTCATTTAGCATATTGACTGCAAAAATAACCCTTATTTCATTATTCTTGCCTTCTAAAGAATTAAGTCTTAATTGCTTTTCTTCATCAACATTTTCAGAATCCAAAAGCATACACTTTTCTTCGGAAAAATCCTCTTGCAGTTCTCTAATTGAATTGTCAAAAGTTATATTCTCTTTTTGGAAATAGTTAAACACATCTTCTAAAATTGTGCCTTTTGCCCGTAAGTGTATTTCTTGAATATCTTTAGAAGACAAATTTTTTATTTTTGATAAAAAACCTTCATAATTTTCTTTCGACTCTTTAATACTCTTAGATTTAAAAAGAATCACTGGTTTTAACTTTATTTTGTGTTTCTCGGCAATTTTTCTGCGATACTGGCTTAATACAACTGCCTGTAAAGCTCGGTCAATCGGGTCTAAATCTGCCTGTAAAACCTCTATTTCTTTTGAATATTTATCCAAGCGAAATTGCTTTAAATCATATTGAAAAATAATTTTGCCTTCGTATTTTTGCCTGATATTTTGATCACCCAAATCAATCGTCGCTGTAAATTCCAATAAAATATTTCTTGGATTACTTCTCAAAATCCGCTCAACTGTGTATTCCCAACTTCTTTTTTCTTGTTCTTCGCTTTTGGAAAGTTTAGATTTTGTTAGAGTTTGTAAATGATGCGCTTCATCGGAAATTAGGACTGCTTCTTTATCTTCAAAATCTTCATATGTTAAAGTGTTCTCGTGAGGATAATTTAAACGCGTATGCAATCCCTGAATAGTGGTAAAAACAATATTGATATTTTCCGGATTTGCCGTTTCAAAATTCTGAACCTCTTTAATATCAACTTGCTTTTCGCCAAACTTAATTTTTGGCGCAAAAAGATACTTTTCAGATAAAGGATTTAAAAAGTTATCTTTTGTCTTTTCAATAATATTGGTGCTGTTTACGAAAAAGATGAAGTTGCGGTAACCAAGATTATATAAATACAAAATATTAGCTGCCATTATGAGGGTTTTACCGCTGCCAGTAGCCATATGGAAAAGAAGCTGCGTCGGAAACTGTCTTTTTTGAAAACCATTAAAATAAAAATCGAATCGGCCCAATGCCTCTTTTTGATACTCTCGCAGTTCAAATCTTGGATTCAAATTCTGTGTCATCTCGCCATCAAGACGAGAGGTGAAATAATCCTCTGTGAGCGTGCGTTTTAGTGAATCAAAATCTTCGTAGAGCATAGCTATTTTTGATTAGATCCTGAATCTTTCTTCCTACAATCAATCAAAAAGATTTCTTTATTGTCTACCGATTTATTTAATTCTCTCAAAATTTTATTTGCCCTATCTAAATCCTTGTCAGAAAAGAAAAATATCGTTATTATTACATGTTTCAAACTTGAATCTTCTTGATAAACTTTGCTTTGGTTCAATAAGTTCTGTTTCAGTTTCGTGTTAGACGCAAGTTTCAATTCAAGACCGATTTTGTCTTGACTACCAAATGAAATAATAAAATCAATTGGACCTCTACCGTTATTTACTTCAGAGTTATAGTCAAATAGACTATTGTAAGTAGCCATCTTAAACATGAGCTGCAATTGCTTTTCTTGTAAACCTTTTCCTCTGATGTACAAGGAGTTGCTATTTGATTCTAGTGTTTTCTTGAAAAAGACAAT
>Ga0315285_10002791_pt1 | contig 18283 bp, 11 predicted proteins | sample YL17G09_36_MG_FD_203698 | JGI IMG/M metagenome (GOLD analysis project Ga0315285, IMG submission 203698) | Sediment microbial communities from Yellowstone Lake, YNP, Wyoming, USA - YL17G09_36 | ecosystem: Environmental > Aquatic > Freshwater > Lake > Sediment | place: USA: Wyoming | collected... | reverse complement strand
AGCCAATATATTTCTTTACATTATAGACAAATGAATCAATAGCGAGTTGCGCACGTTTATTACCATTTTTGGCAGATTCAACAATGTCTTTCATTTCACCACTCACACCTGAGATTCCCAGTAATCCACTTTCTTTGGATAATTTTTCTATCATATCATCAACAAAGAGATTTTCTTTTTTCATCAGATAAAGAACTACAAAGGGGTCGAGGTCGCCATGTCTTGTTGAATGCGGGATTCCTGACTGTGGTGAAAATCCCATTGAAGTGTCGATAGATTTGCCATCTTTAACTGCGCCGATTGACGAGCTTCCACCTAAATGACAGATAATTTGTTTCAAATCAGTTTTCCCTAAAATGTTTGTGATACGTTCTGAGACATACCTTAATGAAGCACCGTGAAATCCGTATTTCCTAATTCCATATTTTTCAATCCATTCATAGGGAACTCCATAACAATATGCGTATTCAGGAATAGTTTTGTGGAAAGCAGGTTCGAATAAACCCACAAGAGATTTGTCAGGCAACAATTGTTTGATGTTTTTGATAGCGTTTATATAAGACGGATTATGGGCAGGTGCAACTGGAATAAATTCTTCCATCTTTTCAACAACATCATCAGTGAGCAATACTGCATCATTAATTCCTTTTGCGATAACAGTTTTAAAACCGACAGCAGTTATTTCTTTTATATCTTTGATAATCTTAGCTTCATTGATTAGGAACTTTAATATTCTATTGATTCCTGCGTTGTAATCGGCGAATGATTCGGTACCTTGCTGGATAATTCCATCTTTTGATGAGAATTTATATTCTGATTTTTCTTTACTGATGCCCTCGATTTTCCCTTCAGCAAGAATTGTCTCATCGTCCATCTCAAACAATTTAAACTTCAGAGATGTTGAGCCAACATTTACCACAATAACAACCATATAAAATTCCTCCATTTTAGATTGGTTAATAATTGTATTTGTAATTTATTAATCAGAAAACTTTAAAAAACCACGGATAAACACTGATGAACACCGTAAAAAATGAATTAAGATTTTTTATTATTAAATATAACCGTGTTAATCCGTGTTCATCGGTGGTTAATATTGATATTTTTTCATTTTAACAAAGTAACACTTTTTAATGATATTTGGTTGAAAAGCAATATAAAATATTGCTAGATTACACATAAAAATATTAAGAAAAATATAAAGAAAAAAAATTAAACCATAGAGATAATAGGATATAATTAAATTCGTAGAAGAAATCCAATAATGACAAAGAAAATTGGCAAAAGAAAAATTTTAGAACTCATTGATATGAATATTGTGCGACAGCTCCTGAATTATTTTACACGTGCGACAGAATTGAGTGTGTTGTTTCTTGATAGTGAGGGGAACGAACTTTTAACAACTGGTGGGAAAAATCTTCAATCTGAATTTTGTTCATTGGTTCATTCGACTGAGAAAGGAATAATGCGATGTAGAGAAATGTTTAAAAAAGCGGGGCAAGAGGCATTGAGATGGGGTTCTCCTTATATTTTCAATTGTCATCTCGGTTTGATGGAATGGGCAGTTCCCGTCGTCATTGAAAATGAACTTATTGGAATGTTTATTTGTGGTCAGATACTAATTCAAGATATGGATGACTTGAGTTATATTGATGTAATCAAGCAATGCAGGGATTTTGGACTCAAAGATAAAGATATAAATAGCGCTCTCGAGAAGGTAAGAATTTTATCGGGGGAAAAGGTTCAGGCAGCTGCGGAGATGCTCTTTCTGATAAGTAACACTCTCATAAAATCTGCTCATAAAGCCTTGGAACAACGTAGAGAAATTCTTGAACAACAAGCACGCCTTGCAGAGGAAATTCATCTTCGAAAAGATATGGGTATCGGTCTGATTTATCCACAGGAAAAAGAGAAGGAGCTAATTGGTCTCGTAAAATTAGGTGATAAAGTGGGAGCAAAGACGATTCTAAACAAGATTTTAGGAAATATCCTTGTTAATAATTATGAAGACCTTATGACATCAAAAGGGAGATTACTTGAATTAATGATATTGCTTTCAAGGTCAGCAATGGAGGCGGGTGCGGACAGAAAAGGAATTTTTAATGCTTATGATAAATATTTGAAAGATTTTACCAAGATTAATTCTCAAGAAAAATTGTGCAACTGGATTGTCAATTGTCTTGATGATTTTACTGATTCTGTTTACAAATCAAGGAATGTTGAGAAGATAACACTGATTTCAAAAGGGCTTGATTATATTAAGAAGCATTGTTGTGAAAAAATTACCCTCGAAGATGTTGCTCATTATGTCCATAAGAGTCCGTTTTATTTCAGTCACATTATCAAGGAAGAGACTGGACTGACCTTCAATGATTACTTGACTAAGATGAGAGTGGAAAAGGCAAAGGAACTTTTAAAAGATAGTAATCTCTCGATAGCGACTATTGCGATAGAAGTAGGATACAATGACCAGAGTTACTTCAGCAAGATCTTTAAATATTTGGAAGGAATAACACCGGCGAGGTACAGGAAAAAGGTTCTGTAATCCTGTTATCCATTTTGTAGGGAACGGTTTGAAACCGTTCCTTTAGTGTCTCGTTCCCAAGCCTCTGCTTGGGAACGAATATGACTCGAAGCCCCTGCTTCGATAATGAGGTGTCAAAGCTGGGACTTTGACAATAATATTTCTGTTCCCAAGGTAGGCCTTGGGAACAAGACATAATAGAACACTGTTCTGTCCCTACAAAAGAAAGCGAAAGCAAGCTTTCGCACTACACAAAAATAGCTAAGATTTGAAAAACAATTGTTTCAATAATTTATTTCGTAAAGAGAGATATTGTTTTTTGAGTAAAGAAGTTTGAGATGTTGATTCCAGAAATCCCAGTTAACCTTATGTTCAGGGCGATTGAAGTTGATGATAATGTGGGTTACGTTTAAATCCTGGAATTGTTTAAGAAAGGAACGCATATATGCGTTCCCTACAGTTTTATTCAAGTCAAGTTTGAAATAGGCACCGTATCCGAAGAGGTCTCCGATGACTTTGTTTTCATATAGATATTTTTTCGAGGCATCGCCATACGTATAAATAATTGTATTCTCAGGTAAATGATTATTGGCGAATTGTATTACAGAATAGGAATCCATATTATTATTGTAGAATTCTGCCCTTTGAGAATTGTCATAAGGAACTTTTCGCAGTAAGTTAAAAAATGAATCATAAGCTATCAGGTGTAGAAAAGTTCCGATGAGGAGAATCAAAATTGAGATTAATCTTATCCACTCTTTTATTTTCCTCAAACCAAATCTAATATCACAATTTTCTTCTTCATTTAAAATCCCCTTTGTAGAGACGCAATGCGTTGCGTCTCTACTGCGAAGCGGACGGGGTGTGTATTCCCCTTTCGAAGTTAAGTCTACCCAACCATTGATTCTGACAAGAGTATAGGCAGAGATAATTGAGAAGAGCATCAAAACAGGCAAAAGAAATCTCATCTGTTGCGATGTTATAAACCAGATTAAAGTGAATAGCATAGAATAAAAGATAAATGATTTTATTATCTTGGACACATTTTTTAGAAAGAGTAGTGGGAATGAAAAGAGAAGTAGGAATATTCCCATATTCCCGTGAAATTCTTTTGGGAAAATTGTTAGGGTTATCGGAAGCAAAAAGAAGTGTATAGGGGATTGCCCAATACCATTATAGCTTTTTAGGGATTCTTTAAGAGTCAACACATCCTGTGGAGTAATATATTCTCCTCCTCCAAAAATATTGGTCATAAAGGGGATAAAGGGATTGCCTGTGTATAAATAGGCTCTATAATACCATAGATAAACAACGATTAGGGCTGAAAATATTAGTGTGCATTCAGCGAGAAGAAAAAATCCCAATTGTTTTTTATGCGTAATGGTTTTTTGAATAATTGCGAGGACTAAAAGCATCAGAACAATCAAGGCTATGTGCTTAGTTCCAAGAGCGAATCCGAGAAGTAATCCCGATAAGATGAGCCATCTGTCCTTTTCATTTTTGAACCAGATTACAAACGCATAGACAGATAGAAATACATAAAATGTGAGTCCAAAATCAATGTAGGCTATAGGTGATAAGTAACCTATAATGGGCATTGTATAGAAGATAAATGCGGAAAAATATGCCGTGTTTTTACAAAAGAATCGTCGTGAAAATGTAAAGAGTGAAAGCATTGTTAAAATTGTCATCCAGTTATGAATTAATCGTGCGGAGATATCACTATCAAAAAGCATTGCGAGAGTATAGAGCATCTCCATATTCAAGGGCATATAAGAATAGATAATCTCAGGTGTGTAAGAAATATGATTCTCTTCGATATAACGTTTTGGTGCCATTAAGTGATACATTAATTCATCCCATTCTGTCGGAGGGAAAAGGGATGAATAGATATTTGAAAATAAACATAGAAGAATAATGATGAAGAGAAAAATGTGATACCGTTTGAGTGAAATTTCATTATTTAGAGAGGAAAAGGCTAATTTCAAAAAGCTATAGAGACTTTTAATGGATAAAATAACCGCAAGAACTGCGAGAATAAGAAAGGCACTTTTATTAAGTGAGAAATACATTCCAAGAATTAGAGTGATTATAGAAATTAGTCCGAAACCTATTCCCGAAGCGAATAAGAAGATTTCAAGTAGGGGCGAGGTTCCCTCGCTCATATAGAAGGGCGGGGTGACCCCGCCCCTACTGATTTTCGTGACAAATCGGATTTTGAGTAATTTGAGAATGAAAAGACCGAGTCCTAAGGCAATTATGGATAAAATAAATAGAAAGAGTATTTTTGAGATAATTGCATTGTAGAATATCAGAAAATATTTGATGAATAGGGTAATCATAATTTTACAAGCTTTACAACTGTTTCAATGTGATAGGTATGAGGGAACATATCAATTGGTTGAATTTTAGTAATCTTATAACCACCAGAAGTAATCGCCATAATGTCACGCGAAAGTGTCGTGGGATTGCAAGAAACGTAAATAAGTGTCCTTGGCATCAACGAAAGAATTGTATTAACAACTTTTTTATGCATACCATTTCGAGGAGGATCAACCACAATCACATCAAATTCATACCCACTGTTTCTTATAAATTTGGGGAGGGTAGTTTTGACATCACCCAACAAGAAAATTGTGTTGTCAATTTTGTTTAAGGTGGCGTTTTCTCTTGCATCCCAGACAGCGTCTTTTACTTCTTCTATGCCGACCACTTTTTTTACATATTTTGCAAGATAAAGAGCTATTCCTCCTGTTCCCGAATACAAATCAAGAAGATTTTGATATGATTCCAAATCGGCGAAATCTTTTATGGTTCGATAAAGAATTTCTGTCCCTTGAGTATTTGTTTGGAAAAAAGAAAGGGGAGAGATGCGATATTGTACACCATTAATTTTTTCGATGATGAATTTTTGTCCGTAGAATAACTTCTCTTCATCAAGACGAGCGAAATCAGAAACGCTTCTGTGAATGCCCAATTGAATTCCTTTTATGTTTGGGAATTGTTTGATGAGCAAGTCGATCAATTTATCTATATCTGGAAACTCTCCATCATTAGTAAAAATCGAGATTAGAATTTCATCGGAAGTTTTGGCGTGTCGCACAATTAAACTACGCAAAAAACCTGTATGCGTTATAGGATTATAAGGTTCCAGATTTCTCTCGTGAGTAAATTTTCTAATTATTTTAAGAATATCATTGAAAAAGGGTGGAGGAAGAAGACAGTTTTCCACATTAATGACCCTGTGAAATTCTCCTATTTTGTGGAAGCCGAGAGTAAATTGTTCGTAATCATCTTTACCAAAAGCGAAGTCCATCTTGTTACGGTAATGAAAGATATTGGGTGAGGGAATAATCTCTTCTACTTTAATCGCTTTTTGATTACCAATTCTCTCAAATGAATCGATGACGATTTTCTGTTTATATTTTAGTTGTGAGTTATAATTTATATGAAGCCAGTTACAACCACCGCATCTTCCAAATATTTTACATTCAGGAATGGTTCGGAAGGTTGAAAGTTTTATTATGGAAATGATTTCAGCTTCAGCGAAATTTGATTTTTTATTTGTGATTTTTATTTTTAATTCATCACCTGGTACAGAATAGGGAACAAAGACAGCAAAATTTTCGATGCGACCTATACCTTTTCCGCCATAAGCAAGGTCATCAATTTTTATGTCATAAATTCCTGAAACAGTTAATTCCATATTTTAACCAATAGTAGGGACAGAACAGTGTTCTGTCCCTACAATACATAACATTGGATTTGATGAATCAAGCCCCTACAATTATTTCTTAATGAACTCCTTTATTTTCATAATCCCGATATAACCGAGTGTTTTATCTTTGAGGAATAAATAATCATACTCTTTAAGCAATTCCATAAGTTCTTCTAATTTGGCTTCTGGATTAACTTCGATGGCTTTTCTTCCGTCTGCAAATATCAATAATTTTTTTTCTTTTTCTTCCTTAATTTCATATTTCACATTACCGATATCAATGTAATTCAACAAAATCGGGTCGATGTTTGATAAGGCTAAATTCTTAGCTTTAGTCTCTGAATAACTAGTAGGTGGTTGCTTTAATGAGTTTGGTAAGGGCGTATCGCGATACGCCCCTACAGCGATTTTACTAATGGTATCTTTTTCTGTTTTTTTTTGGGGTGCAGATTTTAAGTATGTTCTGAATAAGCTTTCGTCTCTTTTATCTTCTTTAATTCTTCGTCTGGAAATATTCCATATAACAGCGACAATAATCAGGAATCCCAGTCCTATTATGACAGCAATCGTCATAATGTCATTAAGAACGTCGGGTGTTATAGACGTTTCCTGCACCTCAGAAGTTTCATTTACTGATGAAGCAGAAATGAAAGAAAGGATTTTTAGATACTTGATTATTAAAGGTAACATTATTAGAACCATTTTATAAGAATAAAGATAGAAATGCCTACCCAGATAAGAATATCAATCAAGAGCGACTTATCTTTTAATAAAAGAACTTCAGGAGAGCCCCCTTCTCCTTTTTTATAAACAAGATAGAGATATCTGAAGACGCCATATAAAACAAACGGGATAGTATAAACCAATCTTTTCTCTTCCCAACGAGTTATAGTGTATAAGGTATATGAAATAACAGTAGAGGCTGTCACAATGGAAATCATCTGGTCAAGAAAGGATGGGGAATATTCTTCCAGGACTTTTCTGTGGATACTGGCATTATTGCTTAATGCCACAAGTTCGAATCTTCTTTTACATAGTGCGAGGAATAAAGCGAGGAACATTGTGCAGATGAGTAGCCAGGTAGAGAAGGAAACATTGATTACCTGTGCGCCTGCAATAGCCCTTATAACAAAACCTATGCTCACTATCATTATGTCAAGAATTACAATATGTTTAAGAAAAAGAGAATAGAGAAGAATCAGAAGAACATATACCAGAGCAGAATGACCAAATCGAACGTTCAACAAGTAAGAAAATGTCAAGGCTAATAAGATAATTGCAATACCGAAAGTGAGTGCAACAGGAATTGGTATTTTCCCTGAGGCAATAGGACGGTTCTTTTTGACTGGATGAAATTTATCTTCTTCAACATCTTTTATGTCATTAATGATATAGATAGCTCCGGAGATTAAACAAAATAGGACAAATCCTAAGAAGGCTTTTAAAGTTAAATCAGGGTTGTTGAATTTTTTATCGAATATAAGAGCGGCGAATAACAGAAGATTTTTCGTCCACTGTCTCGGTCGCATCGATTTAAGTAGTTCTATGATTATCATTAATTCCCTAATTCCCTCAAAATAATTTTAACAGTAGTGTTGAGACTTATTTCCGTCCAATATTGAATAAGTGGGAACAGAAGAAAGTTCCATTACTACAATATCTTAAATTTCTATTTAATAAATCCTTGTTAATATAAATGTTTTTATCAATCTATTTTTTAGTTTTTTTAATCTTTTATTCTTTCCCTATCGAGTTAAAAATGTCATGGCGCGAGATTATAAATTTTTAAAAAATATTGTTCACAAATTGAAATCTCTGAAAAACTAACTACTCTGTCATTCCCGTGAAAACGGGAATCCAGAATCATATCAAATCTCAGTAAATAATCTCTGGATTCCCACTTTCGTGGGAATGACACAATCTCAGTCTTTAGTTTTTCAGAGGTCTCAAATTGTTGCCCCGTTTTTCACAAGGACATGCTTTGGAGTGCGAAAGCTTGCTTTTGCATTTCTTATTACCCTCTCCCCTTGTGAGAGAAAGATCTTGTGAGAGAAAGATAGGGAGAGGGGTAGCAGAAACTTGTTCCCGCTGTAGGGAACGCATATATGCATTCCCTACAAATCCCCTCTTGAGAGGGGTTAGGGTGTGTAATTGTCAAGACCAAGGTCTCGCTATTAAAAACAGTAGTAAGCTATTGCACACCACATTGTATTGGTTTCATTTATGAACAAAATTTTATGAAAATTTATTATGTTGTAAGGTTTTCGTAAGATAAATCTCGTGTTGCAAAGTAATAAAATGTTAAAAAAAATTTTGACAAGTAAATTACTAACAAATACTTTTCTAACTTGATTTACTTTTAATAGAATTTAATAAGACAATACATTTCACAGTCTATTTTACTGAGTAAAGCGAGATTTATGTCGCATTACAACAAGAGAATTAGAGGTGTTATGAAAAGACTCGTAGTTTTAATTTTCTTATCATTTTTATTTGTATCTGCTCAGACTAATCAGTATTACTCCAAACAAGAAGTTGCTCAAGAAATCAATGAGTTATTAAATAGTAAAAAGGATGGTATTAATTGGGGAATAAAGATTGAATCGCTTGATAATGGCGAAGTCATTTACGAGAAAAATGCTGAACAAAATTTTCTTCCCGCCTCAAATATGAAAATCATCACAACTGCAGCCGCTCTGGAAATCTTGAAACCAAATTATACTTACAAAACATATGTGTATAAAAATGGTGAAATTTCTGCTGACGGCACTTTAAATGGCGATCTCATTATTAAGGGAAGTGGTGATCCAACCTTTTCTTATCGCTCTCCTAATAATAATACTTCTCTTTCAGTCTTTAAACGTTGGGCAAAGGATTTAAAAGAAAAAGGAATCAGCAAAATCAACGGTAGCATCATCGGTGATGATTCTTGTTTTGATAATGATAGATTTGGTAGAGGCTGGACTAAAGATAATGAACTCGATAATTTTTCTGCTCAAGTAAGCGGTTTGGCATTCGATGAAAATTGCATCGCACTCCAATTTATTCCAGCCGATAAAATCGGCGAAAGAATCACAGTGAAATCAGTTCCCGAAACTTCAGCCATAAAAATTATTAATAGTGCAAACACAGGTCAAAAGGGCATCGGCTCAAGATTAAACGTTAAGCGCGAAGATGGGAGCAATATATTCACCGTCATAGGAAGTCTCGGTATCGATTCTAAAACTCAATCTGCTACATACACCGTCGATAATCCATCAGTATATTTTGTGACCGTCTTAAAAGAAGTGCTTCAGAGCGAAGGCATCGCAATCACAGGAGAAGCTATAGTCGAAAATTCCGGCTTATATAAAAAATATCAAACACCTGAAAATCTCTTAACTTCCTATGAATCACCCGAACTCAAAACTATCATTACACTAATGAACAAAGACAGTTTGAATTTTTATGCTGAACAATTATTCAAAACGCTCGGTTATTATTGTTACAGTCGCGGTAGCTTTCCTAATGGTGAAAAAGCAATAAACAAATTCTTAGAAAAAACAGGAGTCAAAACAAACAATATTAATGTCGCTGATGGTTCGGGACTTTCCAGATTGAATCTTATTTCTCCTGATGCATTTGTCAAAGTTTTGAGATATGTTGCCAAGAGCGATTATTATTCAGATTTCAGGAAATCGCTTCCTATATCCGGAATTTCGGGCACTCTCAAATACAGATTGGGAGGGAAAGAGACAGGTGGAAAAATTTTTGCTAAGACGGGAAGTATACGATATGTCAGCGCCCTATCAGGTTATTTAATGACACAAAAAGGCGACACAATCGTCTTTTCCACATTAGCAAACAACTTCACCAACCATCCTTATGAAATCATCAAAATTCAGGATAAAATCTGTAATCTGCTTGTGAGACTGCGATAATCAAAACCTAAAGATGAAAAAAACAATTTTAACAGGGATAGACAGGATTAGCAGGATAAACAAGAAACCACTAATCACATGAACTTTTTGATGATTATTATTCGTGTAAATTGGCGCAAATCGCGGTTAAATCTTATTTATATTTGACATTTCAATCAATATTCACTTTAATTTTTAGATTATTAAAATCCCATTAGGAGAAAAAGAAAATGCTTCAGATTGAAAAACAACGTGAACCGAATTTTGAGCAATTCAAGGCGACTCTACTTTGTCAAAAAGCAGATTATATCCCGCTTATTGAATTAGCTGTTCACAAAGATATTAAAGCGAAGATTCTTGGCAGAGAAATGGTCACGGTCAAAGACAACATCGAGTTCTGGTATAAAGCAGGCTACGATTATGCGATTCTTCCCATTCGAATTGATTGGACGCCACAGAAAAAACTCCAGGAGCGATTCAGCTGGGCATCTGAAGGAAAAGGATTCATTACTACCCGCGAAGAATTTGAGAATTATCCTTGGCCCCAAATCGAAGAATTTGATTTCTCTTACCTTAAAGAAGCCGAAAAATATTTACCAAAAGGAATGGGAGTTATCTTCCAACAAGGCGACATCTTCACTCAGGTCTGGAATCTGATGGGATTTACAGAATTCTCTTATGCCCTTGTTGAAAATGAAGAATTAATTAAGGTGATGTTTGAGAAAATTGGTAGTATCATTACATATTGCTTTGAAAAAGCAATCAAATATCCTGTTGTGAAGTGCCTCTGGTATAGTGATGACCTTGCCTATACATCAGGATTATTAGTTCAACCAGAAGTTTATCGTAAATACCTCTGGCAATTTGTGAGACGAATGTCAGAAGCGGCAAGGAAAATTAACAGTCCCTTTATTTATCACACTGATGGTGTCTTATACGAAATATTCGATGACTTTATCGAGATGGGAGTAAATGCAATTCATCCAATTGAACCGAAATCAATGGATATAATGGAAGTGAAAAAAGTTGTAGGAAATAAATTGTGCTTATGTGGACATCTCGAAATGGATTTCCCATTAACGAGAGGCAAACCTGAAGATGTCGTAGAAGAAGCAAAGCGACTGATAAAACTTATGGCGCCTTATGGAGGCTACTGCCTCGGCTCCTCCAACACCATTCCCGACTACGTCCCACTCGAAAATTATATCGCAATGGTTAATACAAATCATAAATATGGAAAATTGCCAATTAAATTTTAAGTGCATTAAAATTGTTAGTTTGGTGAACGTATCGATTAAATTAAAAATAACCTACTGACTTTTTACTCATTCTCTTTAATACTCTGCAACTCTCGTGATTCCTTAAAAATCTTCTGCCCCTCTTCTGTGGCAAATTCGATTTGGAGAGATTGGAGAGTAAGAGATTCTGTAAGTATTTGTTTCACTTTGTCTTTAGCGAGTGTTCCGTCTACAAAGATATAACCAATCACATTACTGTTTTCTCTTTTCCATCTGAAATCGCGAGTCTTAATGTCTTCGGGCAATTTGGATTTGAATTCCTTATAAAGTTCTTCGCCATCTTTCGGTTTGAATGATTCCTTTCCTGCAAACACAATAATATAGACATCATTAATATCAGTAGAAATTTTATCTTTTATCTTCTCAAAACGTTCCGGATTCGGTGCTTTTTCACCCACCATATCTTCATAGATTTGAAATGATTTGTAAGCCAATTCAGGATTCGTTTCATATTGATTCAAATAATCTTCAAGGACTTTCTTCGCTAAATCTTTATTTCTTTCCAAACCCCATTGAATGCGATGATAATTATTCGGTTCTTTATCATCCATTGCAATTTCAAGAAGTCGCCTGACAACCGCATCATTAGGCTCTCTCACTATGGATAAACCAGAGTAAACAGCTTCCGAACGTACTTCTCTATTTTCGTCCTTAGAGAGTTCAATCATCAAATCAATCGCTTCTGGCTTCGGTTCTTTTGCTCTCCTTATCCAATTAGTACTGAAAGTCCAGGCGACTTTTTTACGAATTTTTGAATCAGGGTCTTTCGCACAGGCTCTCCAGGCTTCAATGAAGGAATCATCCATAATAAGTGTAATAGCATTTTCATTAATTAATCTGATAACCTCTTTTCTTGTTTGAGAATTACCATTCAAAAGCTTTTCTTTAATCTCAGGCAATTTATCCGTAAATTCTGCTTTTGCTTTTTCTCTTGTCCTATCCCAAGCCCATTTAAATGCTTCGAGTTCACCCTTTAAGATTTTTTCAACCGTTAATGCCTTCTCGTGAACTTCTTCATCAGTGTTATCCAGATAAGGTTTCAGATATGGCAAAATTTCATCACGCTGATTACGAGTTCCCCAGGCAACTCTACTCAGGTCATCCGGGTCATCGACTCGGATGCAGAGCTCTACAAGCGCTCTTAAAATATTCGGTGTTTTGGGTTGAACGACCGAGAGCCCAAATAAAGCTGCATTAAATGCAGTATAAGATTTATCATCTATAGCGTGATACATAATTTCAATTGCTTCTGGATTTTGTGGTTGTTTACCCCGAACATATTTATTCCCTATCCACCAAAGGATAATATCTTTGCGTGTAGAACTTCTCCTTAGACCATTACGGACTGTTGATAAAATTTCCTCATCAGACCGTGAGTCCTTATCATTCGCATTCCACAAGGCATCGAGTTTCTTCCCACCTTCTTCATCATCAGGGAAATATGCTTCAAAATCAGGTGGGATATATTGGTCGGTCCTTTGCCAATCAAATTGCTTTTTGCTTGAACTTACCTGTGGGTCTTCTGATGGATTAAGATCAATTTTTTCCTGTGCCGAGTTTATGATATTTAAAAAAGATAATAAAAAAGTCAAAACCAAATATTTGATTAAAATAATCCGTTTCATTTTTGGCTTCTCCCATATAGCTAAGGATGAAACAAAACTTTCCTTTTAATTATTAGACGATATTACATTTCATATTTTAAATTGAAAATTGGAAATATTAAATTTTAAATTTACAATTCCCAATCTCAAATTTCCAATAAATTAGATGGAAGGTTCATCTACTGGTGCAAGGAACATTATCTCGCTGATTGAATAATATCCATCTCCCGCTCTCGGACTAATTTTTAACCATTTATAATGGGATAAATCATCATTTAAAAAACACTCCTTTACTTGCATCCCATATCCATCAACAGAAGGGCACAGTCCAATCTCTTTGAACTCTAAATTATCTTTTGAACCGTAAATGATTAATTCATCATTACCATCAGCCGATAAAACCAATTTTGTAACATTACCATCTGGCACTGCTACACATACCGATGCTTCTTTGTTCATTAAAACCACGCACAAAGGGTCATCGTAATTTGCACCATTGGGTGGTATAACTCCATCAATAATCTTCTTAGGATCCCCTTTTATATTAACATTGTGGGTAGGACACAGGGAATGGCTTTTATAGACTTGGTATTTTTCACCTTTCGGCTTAAGATACACATAAATAGCATAGTCTGTATCAGCACAATGACCTTCTTTAATTAAAATTAAATTCTTATAATTCGTGTTTAAAGATTTAAGATAGAATTGAAGTTCAACGGTAGGTGGGTTCCCTTTATGCTTAAACTGTTCGCCAAACATAAACAGGTTCTCATCATCTATAGTAAACCTCTCTCCCTCTTCATAAAGAAATAAAATAACGGATGCCGCTACGGGCCAGGCACGTTTATGAACAAGATGAACAAAATAATCATTAATTCTATTTTGATTTAAATACTGTTTCACTTCCTTTGCAATCTGTCCCACTTCATAATTATGGAGAGGAACATAGCGAATGTTTAATTTAATCTGGTGATGAATACATAGGACTAAGACCAATACAAATACTACTGACAAAAAACCATCACTCACTACAGTCCTTAATTTATTTTTAACTACAAATTGCTCAAAAAATGGTAAAAAGGCATCAACTACCCCGATCAAACCAATGATGCCAAGCCCTGATACCCACTTTATAAGATATTCATTCACATCCCCTCGAATATTCCTAATACTCCAGAAGGCGATGACAATACCTATGAATGTTAACGCACAAACATTTGCTCCATAATATTTTTTTTGTTTATATTCAACAAATACACCTAAAGAAATAATAAGCAATAATAACAAAAATACAATTTTAGTGCCTGTTTCACTTAATTTTAAACCTAAAAAGCTAATTATCGGTGATAACATCTGTGTTGAAGTGAGTGTGAACACCTCACTGAAAGAATGACCTATATCCTTCTTCGTAAAAAATCTATATAACTTTGTTAAATTCCCCGGTGAATGTATCAATTCTTCGATTAAAGGAGGAAGCCACATAAGGAACAAAACGATAAACGCTATTATGCAATACTTTACATAATTGAGATATTTCGCAGAATCTTCTGAATAAAATCCCTTTTTTTTCTTAATGTAATAAAAGATGTAGAAAATAATTGATATTCCCACAATGGAACAAGCGATGGGTGCTGTTCCAATATGCGTTTGCACAACAAAAAAAGCTGTAAAGAAAATCAACGGTAAATTGCTAATTTTACCTACAGACAAACCTGCACACAAAAAGAATAGCAACATAATCGGCAAGATAACTACAATAGGATTCCACAAATATGTAAGATTAAGAGTCCCCAGGAAAGATAGATAAATCGTGAATAATAATAGCATAATCAGATAAGAATGGAGGGACGAAGCATTCTTATAAAGTGTTACTATAATACAAGAAATAGCTATAAGATTGATAACAAAAACACCCAAAATAAGAAAGGCTGTTTTCCCACCAGATAAAACATAGAAAGGCATTAACATATAAAAAAATATTGGTCCGGGATGATTCCATTCAAATCGGGAATACGGACCAAGTAGTTGACTGAAATGAGAAGCCTGAATTGTATGAATTCCTATAACCGCCGCATCAGCCCATAAAAAAATTTCCTTCTTAAATACCCCTCTTATTTGATAATGCACCATAAAAAATAACAAAATCAAAATCAAAACAAGACTTATAACAAAAAAAATAATGTTCTTTTTGAACTTTGTTGATAACGATTTTAGATGCATAATCCCCGCTGCTAATGTAAATCCCAAGATTTTAAATAGTTAATAGACAACCCTCCAGAGCAAATCTATTCCAAAATATTAAAATTATTTATGGAATTTATAATCCACAAATCTCATAAAGTCAATTTCAAATAATTTAAAATCAAAACCACAGATGAACACGGATTAACACATATAAATCAAGAAAATTTAAAATGTAAAACTGACAACTTACAATTTAAAATGATTAACTTTTTTATTTAATTGGTCGGTTGTCAGTTTTTAATTGTCAGTTTTAAATTGATAATCTGTGTAAATCCGCGTTCCATTCTTCTTTTTAGGCAAAAAAATTATTAATTGACTTTGCGCTTCATTCTATATTTTAAATTGGAAATTGGAAATATTAAATTTTAAATTTACAATTTCAAATTTCCAATGTTTTATAAATCCCATTTTTGAAGAGGAAAATAGAATGTACTTATCAATTGTCATCCCTGTAAAAAACGAACGAGACAATATCCAGCCTCTTGTTAGAGAAGTTGCTTCAGCAATGCAAATTCTTGCCCAGCAATATGAAATCATTTTCATCGATGATGGTTCCACTGACGGTTCACTCGATGAAATGATAAAAATGAAAAAGGAATTTTCTCAAATCCGAATATTAAAATTCGATAAAAATTATGGGCAGACTTCCGCTCTGGATGCCGGTTTCAGAAATGCTCGAGGCGAAATTATCGCCATATTAGATGGGGATATGCAAAGCGATCCTGATGACATTCTAAAATTGCTTCCTATTCTTAAAGACTGCGATATGGTCTGTGGTATTAGACAAAAAAGACAGGATAATTTTATCAGAAAAATCTCATCAAAAATTGCCAACTCTGTAAGAAATAAATTTACAAATGAAGATATAATTGATACAGGATGTCCTCTCAAAGTATTTAAAAAAGAGTGCTTCAATAAAATTAAATTATTCACCGGATTACACCGATTTTTACCCACAATTGTTAAACTCGAAGGATACAAAGTGAAACAAGTTCCTGTTAAACACCTTCCCAGATTAAGAGGAAAAACCAAATACAATATCCGAAACAGAGTATTCAAATCCCTTCGTGACTTATTTGCTGTGAGATGGATGCAGAATCGGTATTTACATTACAAGATTGAAAAGGAGTTATGAAATGGATGTACACTTTTGCATTACTTTAGCCGCATTTACCATACAAAATTTAATTACGAAATGGACAGGGATGTCAGTTATAGAGAAATTCTGGTACATATTCGGTTTCGTAGGTCAAGCTGCTTTTGCTTCACGGTTTATTGTTCAATGGATTGTTAGTGAAAAAGCTAAGAAGAGTATTGTTCCCATTCACTTCTGGTTCTTAAGTATTCTTGGTGGACTAATCCTTTTTATTTATGCTATACACATCCGTGATGCAGTTTTCATTGTCGGTCAAGGCTCTGGGCTTTTAGTCTATTCAAGGAATCTCGTTCTTATTAATAAACATAAAAAATCACTAAAACAAAATATGTAGGGGCATAACGCATATGCCCTATGGTATTGCAGGTGTCCCGCCTGCCTTAATTAAAAATATTAGTGGGGAATTATAGACATGAAGATTTTTTTATTCACGTTATTATTTATTCTTTTATGTATTGTGGCTATTCCTAATACAGTCTATGTTGTCCTTAGCTCCGATACTTCTATCTGGACTAATACCTCTGGTAGTGATGATGCCTATACTTATGCCAATGAATTTGATTTTGATGTCTTTGCCAATCCCAATGGGGTTTACCACGATGTCTTTGATTCGACCTTTAGAACAACTCACACAGATAGTCTCGGTTATCCTTTCAAAGTTACCTGGTTTATGCATGGTGGTGGTTGGTTTCAAGAAGGAACTAATTCAAATTCCACCACAACAATGTATCAGATAAGAAAGTATTGGCAAGATGAGCTTGATTATTGGGGTGATGCTCTTGAATATCACTTCCATCATTTCAAATGGACAGGCTCTCAATGGGCGCAGGCTCCTACCTTTGCAGAAACCATCTGGGATTACGAATGGACGACCTCACAAATGGTTATCGACGAATCCCTTTACCCAGTTAGTTTCCGTTCGGGCTGGAATTATATGGATAATCCATACCAACAATATCTTGAGCTATGGCTTCCTTTCCGAATGGAGGGTGGGTCTTATATGACGGATTGTACTCCTTATCATCCAAGTAATAGTGATTATAGAGTTCCCGGCACAATGAAAGGGTGGGAAGTCCGACACGTTTATATGAAAAATTTCACAGTTAGTTTTGCCAATCAGGTTTTTAATGTTGCTCGTCAAGGCAAAGACCAAGTTGTCTGTATATGGTCTCATCAAAATGAAGCAGATTATGTTTCACAAATCGCTTTTGTGGATACTAATCTTCATAGCGCCGCTACAACTTATCCCGATGTTCAATTTCTTTACTGCACAGCTAAAGAAGCTATGCAGAAGTGGTTACAAACGTCAGATTCTACACCACCAACATTGAATCTCTCAACTGAAAAATTAGGCAACACAATCAATGTTACAATTACTACCGACCCGAATATTTATCAATTACAGCCTTATGTTGCGGCAAGGGAATATACTGATGAATACATCCGACTTGATACGGCAATAAGCTCATCTGATACATACTATTTTTCATACTCCACTTCTGATGTAGACAGAGCAGATGTAGTTGTCTCTGACGAATATGGAAATGTGAGTATGGCAGAGGTAAAAGATGGTTCTCACCGCTGGGCAACTCAAGCGGAATTTTATTATAGCAATCCACAAGATGTGGATGTGGATTCATTAATAGACAAAGCTATTCTAACTTCATCAACCGAACGGCAAACTATTGTTAATCAACCAAACTATAATGCCTCAACAGGTATTCTAAATCGTTCTTACTGGTTAGGACAGACTTTTGTCCCTCAATCAGATGGTATATCAAAAGTCGTTTTTGCGGCAAATGTTACTCAAGCATCACAATTCCGTGTTGAACTTCGTCCT
>Ga0315285_10002787_pt1 | contig 18288 bp, 11 predicted proteins | sample YL17G09_36_MG_FD_203698 | JGI IMG/M metagenome (GOLD analysis project Ga0315285, IMG submission 203698) | Sediment microbial communities from Yellowstone Lake, YNP, Wyoming, USA - YL17G09_36 | ecosystem: Environmental > Aquatic > Freshwater > Lake > Sediment | place: USA: Wyoming | collected... | reverse complement strand
ACGCAGATTCCAGAATTGGATCTTAATCTGCGTAATCTGCGAAATCTGCGGATCGGTTGTTTGGTCCATCCTTGAGGGGGGCGAGGGGCTGCCTGAATTCGCTGCTAGAAAAACAGCGAATGGTACGACTGTTACACAGCGCGGCCGAATGGCTGCAACGGAAGGAGCCCGCGAAGCGGGCGAAAGACGAAAGCCCATGGCGTCAGCCATGGGTTTACGATGGTACGGACCGGGGTGTCCTGCTGGCGGACGCCGCTTATGGCAACGACCCAGACTTCCGTGCTGGCCTTACGGAACTGGAACTGACTTATGTCGTCGGCATCCAGTCCACGACCAGCGCATGGGAACCGGGAACCCTTCCCTTGCGGGCCAAACGCTGGAGCGGAACCGGACGTCCGCCCCAATTGCTGCGTGGCGACCGCCGCCATCGGCCCATTTCGGCCGAGGATTCCACTGCAATGCGGACGGCATAGCCCCCACTCCATCGCTACCATCCGCCGCGCCCTTGCAGGCGCACTGCTCCGGCAGCTTCCTTGCTGCCCTTTTTGTGGCCTTCGCCGTTTGTAACACAGTAGTACTAGCCGGGCCTTAATTGAGCGACAGTGGGCGAGACGCCAGCCGTACAACCCGCGGAATCTGCGGCTCACTTTATCAGGCGGCCCATGGGGGGAACCGAGCGGCCGTCGGGCAGCCGGTATGCCGCCTCGCCGAAGTTGACGACGATCTCCGCGCCCGATGCCCAGCGCGTGCGCTGCACGGCGTGGTCTTCGCTCACGAACTCATGCGAGAGCATTTCCTCATAGCCCAGCGGGCGCACCGCCGGGCAAATGTTCTTATAGCTTTCCAGGACGCGCGGCTTGATTTTCTCCCAACCCGCTTTGTCGAACATGTACATCGGCGGCGTACCGTAAAGCGTGTTGAACAGGTCGCGGCGGTCCCACACCTCGGGCGCCTTGTTGTTGTAGTCGCCCCAGTACCACTCGGCGACCACGCACTCGTGGTACACCAGCTCCCACAGCGGCACGCGGTAAACGTGTCCCACCTGGAACTTGAGAAACTCCGGCGTGGGCGGCTTGTACCTGACCATTTCACGGCCGGCATCGGGCAGCCGGTACGGCCCCAGGCTGAGCATGCCCTCGTAGTAGTGCACGTAGGGGACCGACGGGTCGATGCCGGTCTCGGTGCCGGTCACCAGCTTCAGATCCTTGGAGACGAATTCCAGCAGCGCCATCTTGTAGCGGCGATCCTCGGAGCGGGTGAGGGGATGGGCCGGGCTGTAATCTTCGCGCCAGGGCGTAGCGGTGGAGGTATCGATAAAGCGGCACTTGTAGGGGTGCGTGTTTAGCTCTGCGGGGATGCGCTCCTGGGCGCGCGCCAGTTGGCGCGGCGACGAGATCACGCCGCCCTGGAAGATGGTCCTTGTGCCATCGGGATTGGCGCGATGGGCGGCCCAGCCCTTCATCCAGTCGCCGTTCGGCAACAGAACCAGGTCGTCGGGCCATCCCTCTTTCCTCATGCCGGCCGGAGCATCGGGCGGCCAGACGTCCTGGTAGATGTCGTACTTGCTGCTCAGGTACCCGAGCTTGTTGATCTCCTCGAGTTCCTGCGGCGTGCCCCCGGCCGACCACACTATCTGGTCCATGCCCGCGGCCTTCATCTCCCGGCACAGCGCCGCCTTGTCGATGTCGCGGCCCATGGCCCAGATGTTGGCCGCGCCGATCAGCAGATCGACATTGGGGTTCTCGCGCCGCTTCTCCGCCAGGGTCTTGAACAGGCCGGTTTCTCGGGCGTAAGCGCGGTAGCGCTTGGCCTGCGCCACGTAACCGCCCTTGTCCAGGAACACGTAGCGGATTTTGCGCGGGTAGCGGAACTCGCCGCGCGAGGCGTCCCACAACGGCCGGATGAACAGCCCGGTTCCCCCTTGGCCCGAATCGGGCTGGCGGGTGATGTCGATCCGCGCATCGTCCGGCGTTTCGATGATGGCCATGACGCCGGCCCCGCTCGCCGGATCGATGGCCCCGAACCAGGGCATCGAGATGCCGTGGCCGCCGTAGGCAATCAACTGCATGGGGCGCACCGTCTCGTCGTCCACCGGGTAAATGATGCCCTCGTTCAGCGGCACTACCAGCCAGGAGCCTTTGCCGGTGACGAACGGCGCCGGAAAGGGCAAGGCCTGCTTGAGCGGGCCGCTGCCGTTGATGGTGACTTCCATCTCGGGCTTGTCCGCCGCCAGTTCGATGCTGGCCGAAAAGCCCGGGAACCGGATGTTCCAGCCGCGCGGCCCCTGTCTGGCTGGCTCGCTGGCCGGGGCCAGCGCCCAACGGAGGGCCTGCTGCTCCCAGGTTCGCCGCACGCGCTTATCGGTAACCCGAATAGCACCGTTGGCGCCGTCCAGCCGGACGTCCAGATAGCGGTTCGACACACGCAGCTCCGCGGCATCGAGCAGCGGCATGACAAGCAGGGCCCAAAGCAATAACCGTCTCATGGCCCTTAATTTACACCACTCGCCCTGGAAATGGGACGCAGATCGGAATTCACCACAGAGACACAGCGCGGCCCTCTGGCCGCAACCAAACGGAAAGATTCGGCGGGGCCGCGCTGCTTAGCCTGTAAGTCACTCATTGCAAACGGCGGCGTGACCAAATTTGCGCGCCGTGCGAAGACGTTCAAGGATAGTAGTACAGATAGACGCGGACCAGCACAGCCGGAACCCAATCCGCGGTTGACTTGATAGCAGGGCGGGCCTAAGATTTGAGCCACTTGGGGGTTCCGTCATCGTTGGTCAGACCATCTCGCATTATCGCGTCCTCGAAAAGCTCGGGGGCGGGGGGATGGGTGTCGTCTACAAGGCTGAGGACACCAAGCTCGGCCGCCTGGTGGCACTGAAGTTCCTGCCCGAAGAGCTTTCACGCGACAAGCGCGCGCTGGAACGGTTCCAACGCGAAGCGCGCGCCGCATCCGCACTGAATCATCCGAACATCTGCACGATCCACGCGATTGACCAAGCCGACGGGCAATACTTCATCGACATGGAATTGCTGGAGGGCAAGACGCTGCGTCACCGCATCGCCGGCAAGCCCATGCCGACCGACGAGGTGCTGGAGCTGGGCATCCAGGTGGCCGACGCGCTCGACGCCGCACACAAGAAAGGCATCATCCATCGCGATATCAAGCCGGCGAACATCTTTGTCACCGAGCGGGGGCAGGCAAAGATCCTCGACTTCGGCCTGGCCAAGCTGACGCCGGGCGAAGCAGCGAAAGCCGCCGGAGCATCCGAAGGGGCAACCGTCGATGTGGTCGAGGAGCAACTGACCAGCCCGGGCACGGCGTTGGGCACCATGGCGTACATGTCCCCGGAACAGACGCTGGGCCAGGAACTGGACGCGCGCAGCGATCTCTTCTCCTTTGGCGTGGTGCTGTACGAGATGGCCACCGGCGTGCCCGCCTTCAAGGGCGCTACATCGGCGGCGCTGTTTGACGCCATCCTGCACAAGACTCCGGTGGCGCCGGTCCGCCTGAATCCTGAAGTGGCGGCCGAACTGGAACGGATCATAAACAAGGCGCTGGAGAAAGATCGCGACCTGCGCTACCAGGCGGCCTCCGATGTCCGAACCGATCTGAAGCGTCTGAAGCGCGACACGGATTCCGGACGAACAGCTTCGCTCTCCACCAGCGGCGCCCCGGCGGCTGCCGCCGCTGCGCCGCCGGTCCGCAAAGGCTTCGGCCGGCGGCTGCTGGTGGTGGCCGGGGCAGTTGCGGCGGTCGCCATATTGGCGGCTTCGCTCTACCTGCTCCGCGGCCGTCCCCCGGAAATCGATTCCATCGCGGTGTTGCCCTTCGTGAATGCCACCGGGGACCCCAACACCGAATACCTCAGCGACGGAATCTCCGAGAGCTTAACCAATAGCCTTTCGCAGTTGCCTCACCTGCGGGTGAAGTCGCGCAGCTCCGCTTTCCACTACAAAGGTAAGGAGGTAGACCTGCAGAAGGCCGGAAAGGAGCTTGGCGTCCGGGCGCTGGTGACCGGCAGGGTCGTCCAGCGCGGCAATGACCTGCTCATCAGCGTGGAATTGGTTGACACCCAGGAAAACAACCAGATCTGGGGCGAGCAGTACAACCGGAAGCTGGCGGACACGCTGGCGGTGCAGGCGGAAATCGTCAAAGAGATCTCCGAGAAGTTGCGGCTGCGGCTGACCGGCGCGGAAAAGCGCCAACTCGGGAAACTGCAGACGGCCAGCAGCGAGGCCTATCAGCTCTACCTCCAGGGCCGCTACCACTGGAATAAGCGGACGGAAGAGAGCTTTAAGAGAAGCATCGAGTATTTCAACCAGGCCATCGCTAAAGACCCGGGATACGCCCTGGCGTATGCCGGCTTGGCTGACTCTTATTGCTTAACCGGCGACTGGTTTCTCGCCGCGCCGAGGGACATTTTCCCGCGAGCGAAGGCCGCCGCGGCTAAGGCGCTGGAGCTGGATCCTGGCCTGGGCGAGCCCCATGCTGCTCTGGGCGTCATCAAGTACGCCCACGAGCGGGATTGGGCGGCCGCCGAGCGAGAATTTAGACGCGCCATCGAGTTGAACCCCAACTACGCGACAGCTCACCATTGGTATGCCTGCTACCTGAGCTTTTCGGGGCGGCATGCGGAAGCCGCAGTCGAAATCAGGAAAGCGCAGCAGGCCGATCCGCTCTCGTTGATCATACAAACCGTGGTGGGGGACCTCTTCTACTACGCGCGCCAATATGACCAGGCGGCTGAGCAGTATCTGAAAGCGCTCGACCTGGACCCCAATTTCGCGTATGCGCACGACGGCCTCGGTTTTGTTCATGTTGAGAAGGGAAGGTTTCAAGCGGCGATTGAAGAGTTCCAAAGGGCGGTGGCTCTTTCCGGCAACACACCCACAATGATCTCCCGTCTCGGTTACGGCTATGCGCGCGCCGGCAATAAGCTTGAAGCGCAGAAGCGAATCGAAGAATTAAAAGAACTGCGGAAGCGAAGATTCGTGGATCCTAGGGACATCGGCTTCATCTACGTGGGCCTGGGGGATAACGATCAGGCGTTCGCGTGGCTGGATCGGGCGTACGAGGAAGGGTCCATACTCGTTGGTCTCAAAGTTGATCCCATCTACGACCCGCTCCGCTCCGACCCGCGCTTCGCCAAGCTGCTGCGCCGCGTGGGGATTCCGTAAAGAAATTAACCACGGATGCACACGGATATGCCCATCCGCAGATTACGCAGATTTCGCAGATTCCGGAATTCGATCTTGATCTGCGCAATCCGCGTAATCTGCGGATCGGTTGTTTGATCCGTGTTCATCCGTGTTCATCCGTGGTAAGTTCTTTCCTCTGGTTCCCGATTCTATGCTTATGAAACTCATCTGCTGCCCCTTGGCTTTCTTCTTGGCGCTGACTGCTGCACCGGCCCAGCCCATCCCGCGGGCCGAGCATCCGCGGCCCGATTTCGAGCGTGCCCAGTGGCTGAACCTGAACGGCGCCTGGGACTTTCGCTTTGACCCGGACGACGAGGGCCTCCAGCGCGGCTGGTTCAAGCCCGGCGCGGATTTCGGCCGCCAGAGAATCACCGTGCCCTTCTGCTGGGAAAGCTCGCTCTCCGGCATTCAGGACAAGAGCGGGCAGAAGATCGGCTGGTACCGGCGCGAGTTCACCGTCCCGGCCGAGTGGCGCGGCCGCCGTGCCTGGCTGCGCTTCGAGGCCGTCGATTGGGAAGCGCGCGTCTGGGTGAACGGCAAGGAACTGGGCGTCCACGCAGGCGGCTACACGCCCTTCGAATTCGACCTGGCGGGCGTGGCGGAACCGGGGCAGCGCGCCACCGTGGTGCTGCGCGCCTACGATGCCACCGACCCGGCGCTGCCGCGCGGCAAGCAGACCCCCGGCTGGTACACCTACACCAGCGGCATCTGGCAGACCGTCTGGCTGGAAGCGCGCCCGGCCCGCTACATTTCTTCGTTCTCGCTGGTGCCCCGCCGCGACGGCGACGCGTGGTTCCTGGATGTGGCGGCGAAAGCGGCCGGCGGCTCGGGCACGGGGAGCCTGCGGCTCAGTTCGCCTGATGCCAGCGTTGAAGCGCGCGAGGTTGAGTTAAAAGACAACGAGGCGCAGGCCAGCCTGCGCGTCCGCTCGCCAAAACTTTGGACGCCCGACACGCCGCACCTCTATGACTTGACGCTGCAGCTCGGCGAAGATGCCGTTCGCTCCTACTTCGGCCTGCGCACCATTGGCCGCGGGCGCTACGGCAACCTGCCGCATGAGTCGGTGCTGCTCAATGGCGAGCCGGTTTACCTGCGCGGGGCGCTGGATCAGTCGTTCAACCCCCAGGGCATCCACACGGCCCCCAGCGACGCCTTCCTGCGCCGCGACATGGAGCTGGCCCGCTCCATGGGCCTGAATTTCCTGCGCATCCACATCAAGGCCGACGAGCCGCGCCGCCTCTATTGGGCCGACCGGCTGGGCGTAATGATCATGCAGGACATGCCGAATACTTCGGTGATGAGCCGGCGCTCGCGCGAAGCCTGGGAAAGCACGATGCGCGCCGTCATGGAGCGCGACCGCAACCACCCGGCCATCTTCTCCTGGGTGGCCTTCAACGAAACCTGGGGGCTGAACTACGGGAAAGAGAGCGGCGAATCGGGCCCGCGCTATGCGGAGAACAGGGAGACGCAGGCCTGGGTCGAGGGGATATGGAAGCTGATCCGGCAACTGGACCCCACGCGCCTGGCCGAGGACAACTCCGCGAACCAGCGCGACCACGTGGCCACCGATCTGAACTCCTGGCACTTCTACATCGGCGACTACACCCGCGCCCGCGCCAATATCGAAGAGATAGTGAAGAACACCTATCCGGGCTCGGGGTTCAACTTCGCGCCCGGCCGCGTGCAGGGCACGCAGCCGCTGATCAATTCCGAATACGGCGCGGTGGGGGCGGGCGGCGGCGACCGGGACGTCTCCTGGGGCTTCCGCTTCCTCACCAACGAACTGCGCCGCCACGAGAAGATCCAGGGCTACATCTACACCGAGCTGACCGACATCGAGTGGGAGCACAACGGCTTCGCTAACTACGACCGGACGCGCAAGGAGTTCGGATACGAGGCCTTCGTGCCGGGCATGACGGTGCGCGACCTGCAGGGCGAAGACTTCGTGGGCTACAACGCGCCGCCCGCGATTCAGGCCGCGCCCGGCGCGGAGATATCGGTGCCCGTCTTTGTCAGCCATTTCTCGAAACGCACGGGGAAGGCCTCGCTGCGCTGGTGGATCACCGGCTACGACGACCTGGGCGAGAAGGTGGAGACGGCGCCCGAGAGCCGGCCGGTTCGCTGGGAGCGCTGCCGGGTGATCGAGCAGGAGCCGCTGCGCCTGCGCCTGCCGGGCAAGAGACCGTTCGTCGGCGCGGTGGCACTGGAACTGCTGGATGAGGCGGGCAAGCGCATCGCGGCGAATTTCGTCAACGTGATCGCGCGCGGCGCCCCCAGCCCGCGCGTCGAGGTGCTTGGCCCGCGCCTGGTGGCGCTGCGTTTCGATGTAGCGGCGACCCCGCGTGCGGGGTCGCCATCTGATCCTGCCGGGTCCGACCCCCAGTTGGAAAGCAGGGCCGGCAAGCTCTCGTCCGCCCGCGCCACCACCATTGAATACCGCATCCCGGTGCCCGATTCCGTGCGCCAGGCCGGCGCGGTGAAGCTGGAGTTGATGGCCGAGTTGGCGGCCCGCGCCGGTTCAGCCAAGGTCGATTGGCCCTCGCGCCAGAAGCCGGTCGATTACCCGCAAACCGAGGCGCGCAAGTTCCCTTCCACGGTGCGCCTGAAGATTAACGGACAGCCAGTCGCGGACATCGAGCTGCCCGACGACCCCGCCGATTCGCGCGGCGTGCTCTCCAGCGTGGCCGAGTACCACCACGGCAGTTACGGCTACCTGGTGCGGCGCTCGGTGGCTGCGCCGGCGGGTGCCGAGATACGCCTGGTGTTCGAGGTGCCCGCCGAGGGCCTCTCCATTTACGGCGAATCCATGGGCCGCTACACCTTCGACCCAACCGTCTTCATCCACACCGCCCGGGACGTGCAAAGAACCAAGGAGTGAGGCGCCCGCCACAAAGGCACAACGACACGACGCAGATGTCGCCGCCGCTTAGGCTGGTTTCTTTGTGGCTGTTTTTGCTATGCTTCGCTCGCGGAGGGGGTGGAGAATGAAGCGGATCTGGGTGCTCGTCTCTCTGCTTCTGGTGTTACTGCCGGCGGCGTCCCCTGGCCAGGGGCTTACGGCGCGTCTCGCCGGCGTTGTGCAAGACCGCAGCGGCAGCGCCGTGCCAGGCGCAACAGTGGAGCTGACCAATTCCGGCACCGGCCAACGTTTCGCAACAACAAGCGACGGCGCCGGCAACTACGTGTTTGCCGAAATCCTGCCGGGTACCTATGAACTGGTCGTCAACCTGGCCGGTTTCAAACGGCATGAGCAGCGCGGCATCGCGGTGACGGCCACCGAGCGCGTGGTGCTTCGGCCCATCACCCTGGAAGTCGGCCAGTTGACACAAACGGTTTCGGTTACCGCCGAAGCGCCGCGCATTCAAAGCCAGAGCGCCGAGCGTTCGGGCCTGGTTTCAACCGAGGAGATACAGGACCTGGGCCTCAAAGGCCGCGACTACATGGAACTGTTGTCGCTGCTGCCCGGTGTGGTGGACACGGCCAACCGCGAGGCGCCGGGCTGGAACAACCTGGTGGGCGTAACGATCAACGGCGGCCGCGAAGGAACGATCAACCTCACCCTGGACGGCGTCTCCAACCGCGATACCGGTTCCAACACCGGGCCATACCTGGCGCCGGGCGTGGATGCCATCGCCGAGATCAAGGTGCTGCTCTCCAACTACCAGGCCGAGTACGGCCGATCGTCCGGGGGAACGGTCAACGCCGTCATCAAGAGCGGCACCAAGAACTTTCACGGCGGCGCGTTCTATTTCTTGCGCAACGAGGCGCTGAATGCCAACGGTTTCTTCTACAACCGCGACGGCCTGGAGCGCGCCCCGTACCGCTACACATCGCCGGGCTGGAACCTGGGCGGCCCGCTGAAGGCGCCGGGCAGGCGGTTCCGCGGCCGGACCTTTTTCTTCTTCTCGCAGGAGTACACGCCGCGCCGCATGCCCACCCAGGTGGGCCGGCTGACCATGCCCACCGAGGGCGAGCGGCGGGGTGATTTTTCACAGAGCTTCGACTTGAACAACGCCCTGGTTCGGGTGCTCGATCCGCTGGCCAACCGCGCGCAGTTCCCCGGCAACGTGGTGCCCGAAGCGCGCATCGACAAGGGCGGGCAGGCGCTGCTGAAGCTGTTCCCGCTGCCCAATACCGTGGACCCGCAGCGTACCTTCAACACCGTGTTCCAGAGCAGCGTCGACCATCCGCGCCGGGACGAGATCCTGCGGCTGGATTGGCATGCCGGTTCCCGGACCACCTTCTACGTGCGCGGCATCCACGATGTGGAATCGTTCCGCGGCGATTACAACATGCCGCTGATCAGCGCCAACTGGCCGCAGTTCCCCATCAACTACAGCATCACCTCGCGCGGCCTGGTGGCCACCCTGCTGCATACCGCCAGCCCCACGGTGATCAATGAGTTTACCTTCGGCGTCAACCACGCCGCGCAGGATGTGGTCCCGCTCAACCAGGCGGGCCTGGATCGCAACACCAGGGCCAAGCTGGGCGTCAACATTCCGCAGGTGCACCCGGAGATCAATCCCTACAGCCTCATCCCCAACGCCACCTTCGGCGGCGTGAACCTTGCGCCCAACTTCACCATCGAGGCACGTTTCCCGTTCCGCGGGCGTAACACCACGTGGAACTGGTCGGACAACGTCACCAAGCTGCGGGGCCCCCACACTTTGAAGGCCGGCATTTACATCGAGCAGACGCGGCGCGACGCCTCCCGCGCCTCCAGCTTCAACGGCAGCTTCAACTTCGGCCGGAGCACCAACGCCAACTTCGACAGCAACTACGCTTTCTCCAACGCCCTGCTGGGTTCGGTGACCAGCTACACGGAAGCCGACGGGCATCATCATGCCTACGGCCGCCTGCGCAACGTGGAATGGTTCGTGCAGGACAACTGGCGGGTCAACCGCAAGCTCTCCATCGATGTGGGGATGCGTTTCTATCGGATGGTGCCCAACTGGGTGGCCCGGGGTAAGCTGGCGTATTTCGCCATGGAAGACTACAGGAAGGAACGCGCCCCTCTGCTGATTGTGCCCTATCGCCCGACGCCTTCGTCGGCGCGCGTGGGCTACAACCCGGTGACCGGGCAAACCGTGTCGGAGGTGCTTATCGGCACATTCGTTCCCGGTACGGGCGATATGTATAACGGCATGCGGGTGCGCGACCAGCGCGTCATGCAGACCCCGCCCATTCAGCCGGCCCCGCGCTTCGGCTTGGCCTGGGACCCGTTCGGCAATGGGAAGACGGCCTTCCGCGGCGGATTCGGCATTTACCCCGATCGCTTCAACGACGACCAGGTGCTGCAACTGGTCGAGCAGCCGCCGTTGTTGAACACCTACGCCGCCTACAACACCACGCTCAAGGCGCTGCTGGAGACGCCGCTGACGCAAAGCCCCAGCAACGTGCTGTCCATCCAGACGCGCTACAAGCCACCCACCGTTTACAACTGGAGCTTCGGGGTGCAGCGCGACATCGGTTTCAAGACCGCGCTGGACGTGGCCTATGTGGGCTCGGTCGGACGCCACCTGCTGCAGCGGCGGCAGATGAACGCCTTCCCCTACGGGACCAATTTCCAGGGCAATGTGATCGACCCGACGGCAGCCGGCGACATCCCCTTGCCGGCGAATTTCCTGCGGCCCATCCGCGGATACGGCGACATCGGCTACATCGAGTTCGCCAGTTCGTCAAATTACCACTCCATGCAGATGCGGGCCAACCGGCGCTTCAGCCGCAACTTCACCTTCGGCGGCACCTGGACCTGGTCGAAGGCCATGGACCTGGTGGACGGCAACAACAGCTACGTGAACCCGTTCCTCGATTTCCGCATGAGGAACTACGGGAAAGCGGGTTTCGACCGCACCCACAACTTCTCGCTGAACTACCAGTACAGCTTGCCGAAATTCAGCCGCTACTGGAACAATGTTGTGGCCCGCAAGGCAGCCGACGGCTGGCAGGTGACCGGCATCGTCCGCTTCGTCAGCGGCGCCCCCATGGGTTTCAGCTATTCCTTCATCCAGAGTAGCTGTGCGGCGAGCGATCCCTTGTGTATCGCGCCCAGTTCCGACGTCACCGGTACGTCGGGCGTGTCCGGCGTGGACACCCGCGTGATCCTGACCGGCAACCCCAATCTTCCGAAGAGCGAGCGCACCATCTACCGGCACTTCCGCACGGAGGTTGTGCGCGCGCCCGATCGCACCAACTTCGGCATCGGCAACGCGCCCAAGGACGCCTTCCGCGGGCCGGGTATCAACAACTGGGACATCTCCATTTTGAAGAACATGGCGTGGGGCAAGAACGAGGCACGCCGGCTGCAGTTCCGCGCCGAGTTCTACAACGCCTGGAACCACACCCAGTTCTCCGGCCTGGACAACGCCGCCCGCTTCGATCTGCATGGGGCCCAGGTGAACGGCCGGTTCGGGCAATACACTTCGGCGCGCGACGCCCGCCGTGTCCAACTCGGCCTGAAATTCTACTTTTAGACGCGGATGGGACACAGACAAACACAGACCAGCCCGCCTGGCGGGACGGTCCAGGTTTCTCCCTGTTCCGCTGTGTTCCATTTTCTTTCTTAGCGGATTTCCGTGGCGGTGAGCTGCACCTGGAGGCTACGCTTGGAATTGGGCTCATCCAGGGTGAACAGTGTGGTTGGCTTGTTAAAGGGTACGGTAACGTCGCTCTCGCCGGTGAAATTGCGGATGATCGGCTGGGTCGGCGCGCCGATGGTGGTGGCTTTGCCGGACTCGGCGGTCGGCATGGCGATCGAAGATACTTCCACCCGGGTGCGCAAACCGAGGCTCGTGTCGGTCGCGGATTGGGTGGTCGCCTCGATGGTGACGCCGAGATCAATGTACTGATACTGTGGACGCCCCCCCGGAACGTCGACAGGGGTTCCGACTGCGACCGGAATGCGCGTGCCGACCCTCAGGCGGCCGGTCTTGCGGTCGCCGTCCAGCAGCAGCGTATACTCCTTGGAATCTGTCTTCTTGCCGCCCTCCAGCTCCGTGAGCACGTAGTCCAATTTGTAAACGTGTGCGGGCTTCGGCGGCGCCGGCTTGGGCGCTTCCTGGGCCAGCAGCGCAAGCGGCAGGATTACGATCAGTGCGATTTTCTTCAGCATCGGTGCTCCTTATCTCGTCTCGGTGGTTGCGGAGCCGGGACGCTCCGTGGTTCGTGTTTCGATGTCCGGGATCGTCACCTCCCGGATGGTGACCCCCGGAATCACAATCTCATCGGTTGCGACTGGTCGGGGCGGCTGCTGCTTGGGAAACAGGTCGGCCGGCAGCTCCATGCCGGCCAGTTCCTCGGGGCTGAGCACGTGGATTGAGGGAGCGGGCGCCTGGGAGCGCGGGCGTCTGGCCCGCATCGCCACCGAGGGCGGCCGAGACGGCTGCGTTCCCGCGAACACGGGCGCGGGTGGCGTGCCCGCGATTCCACGCTGAAGCGGCGGCGGGGCAACCGGCCGCCGCGGAATAACAGCGAGCAGAGTCAGCACCGCGGCCACTGCGACCGGCGCCGGCAGCCATAGCCACCAGTTGATCCTGAGATGCCGGGTCCTTGCCGGCATGCCGGGCGCGACGCCGGGCGCTTCGACCCGGCTGTAGTTCTTCAGCCCCGCGTCCAACAACCGGCTGACTGTCTTTCTCTCCATGGCAAACCTACTTTGTGCCCCCTGGTGCCTTTGTTTCTCTGTGGTGGACTAACAACCGCTCCATTTTCGCGCGCAGCAAGCGGCGCGCCTGGAACAGCCGCACACGAACCGTCACCGAACTGATGCCGAGCACGCGGCCGACTTCGGCGGCCTCCAGCTCTTCGACGGTCGAAAGCACCAGCACATCCCGCAGTTTGGGCGGCAAGCCGGCGATCAGGGCTTCGAGCAGCCGTTGCAGCTCGGCTCCGGCGGCGATTTCTTCGACGTCAGCCCCGCGGTCATGCAGGCACGCAACTGCGTCGGCCAACTCGCTGACGTTCGCCTGAATGCCTGCCGCACAGGCTGAAAGCTTGTGCCACTGATCATTGGCCACGTTCCAGGCGATGCGGGCCACCCAGGCCTTGCGGTCGGCGATCTGCGGCAGCTTCGCGGAGGCGCGCCAAATGCGCAGGAACGCTTCCTGCATGGCATCCTCGGCGTCGTGGTGGTTCCGCAGCACGCTGTAGGCGATGCGGTAGGCCATGCGCCTGTGCTCTTCGACCACCGCCTCCAGGCCGCCCGCGTGTTCATCGATCACCAGTTCCGCCGCCGCTCCCATTCTCATCAGTGAAGACCCCCGCAGCGCACCGAGCGTTTAAGAAAAAAGTGAGCCACAGCCCACAGCCTACAGCCTCCGGCCTCCAGCCTCTTGTGGTAACTTGGATATTCGGCATTGTGACCACCATCGAGTTCGCCTCGCTGGCGGCCTTTGCCCTGCAGCGCGACCGCCTCTACGCATTCGTAACCTTTATTGTTCTCTCCGCCCTGCTTTACAGCCTGCTCGGCTCCCATTAGCCAGACCGCAAGCGAATCCGCCAGGCCCGCAGGCCCGCGACAGCGTTGCCCGCGGATGAGAGTGTCTGGTATGATGAAAGATTCAGCTATCAGGCGGGGAGAAGACATGGCGAAAGTCTGTGAAGTTTGCGGCAAGAAGCCGCAATTCGGCAACCGGATCAGCCACGCGCATAATCTGACCAGGCGCCGTTGGAATCCGAACCTTCAAACCGTGCGGGCCATCGTCAACGGTGGCCGCCGGCGGATGCGTGTCTGCACCTCCTGCCTGCGTTCCGGGAAGGTCCAGAAGGTTTAGCGGCAGCACTCCGTCCTCAGCACCCAGCACGATTATCGGTACTTGGCCAGGGCGGAAATCAGCGGCTCCGCTTCGGGGGGCGTGCCCACCTTGCCTTCCAGCAGGATGGTTTTGGCCGAGACTTCGCGGCCGTAGAGGTCGCGGTTGGCATCGTCGTCGGGCTTGACGACCGCGCCTTTCAAGCTGACTCCCGCGAACAACCCCCGGGCCCGCGAGTAGGTGAGGATTTCGGCGCGCATGGCGGCGTTGGTTTCGGCGGAGGTGGCGCGGCCCACCGGGCCGGCGGCCACCGCGGCGTCGCCGCCCAGCGTGAATTTGTCGCCCACCAGGAAGTTGATCCCTTTCTTGTTCATCACCAACATGACCACGTCGACGATCTGCCCGCCAACCTGGATGCCGAAACTGCCGCCGCCCATGGTGAGCATCGACGGCGGCCCCCACTGGCGGTTCTCTTTCCGGCACACCACCAGGCCGCGCCCGTAGTGCACCCCCACCACAAACGCCCCCTTCTTCATCGAGGGGACAATCGCCACGCATTCGGCACGGGAGAGCAGATCTTGCGGGATGGACTTGTCCGGCATGTTCATCACTTCGGTGAAAACTTCGGTGGCGTTCTTGATTTGCTCGACCTCCCTCTGGCGGTCGGCCGGCAACGGCGTGATGAGCAGCAGGGCAAGTGACAGAGCGACCGCAATGCGAGTCAGCATCGAGGAGCCTCCGCCCCGATTGTAAGCGATTTGCAGCCCACCGGGACAAATTCACCACGGATGAACTACGATCAATAGCTTACAGACCGCTGCCGCCGAAAACAGAAGACCTCCAGCCGAGCGATTCGGAGACCGCCGCCGTGCCCTGTCGACATGGTGCGAGCACGGGCGCCCCGGCAAACCCGGCCTGGCCCGCCCTCGGCCGCCTGTCTTATTCCATCGCTCACGCCCCCGGCGCTTTCGCAGCTTTGGCAGCGGGAGCCTTCTCCTGCATTGCCGCGACCTGCTTCTTGCTCAGAAGGCGCATCGGGGCGGCGCTGTCCCCATGAGCCTTCCGCGATGCGGCCCAACGTGCGCGAGCCGCTTCCGAAATGCGGCGGCGACCTTCCGGGGAGATCGTGCGCTTAGGCCGCTTGCTGCGTCGAAACTTGGCCCACCTGGCCCTTTGTGCGTCGGCGATCCTCTTGCGCGCCGCTTTCGACATGTGGCGCCCTGTCATACCTGGCCCGCGGCCCGGCCCTCGGCCGGATAGCTCCGACAAGGCGTCAATTGCGCGGTCCAGGCGGTCGGCTTCCGCCCGTGCCTGGCCGCGCTGCTTTTTGAGATCACGGAGTATTCTTACGAGTTGAGCCATCATTCACTCCTTCGCCGCTGAGTATAACCGCGAACGCCGGTTGTCTGGTATCTTTCGCAGCCCGGCAATTCGGGAATAAGACGCAGGCGGCGACTCCCCTGAAAATTCCCACAGCGGCGTCCCGCCGTCCGCCGCGGCGGATAGCGCCGGCGCCTGCCCCGGCTTGCCGTGGGTCCCGCCGGTAAGCCCTAATGGCTTGTGGTCGCCGTATAGTACCGGCCAGGCACCAGCCGCTTACGCGCCGATCGAGCCGCGGAAGGCGGCGGCGATCTGGCCGGCGTGGCGCTCCACCTGCTCACGGTCGCGTCCCTCGACCATGACGCGCGCCAGCCGCTCGGTGCCGCTGTATCGGACGATGACCCGCCCTTCTGTGCCGAAGTGCTGCTCGGCGGCGCGGATGGCCGCGCCCACTTCCGGCAACTGTTCCACCGGCACTTTCTCGCGCACCCGGACGTTGACCAGCAACTGCGGATACACGCTCAATTCAGAAGCCAGATCGTGGAGCGGGCGCCCGGTGGCCTTCACGATCTCCAGCAGCCGGAGCGCGGTCAGCAGGCCGTCGCCGGTGGTGTGGTCATCGGAGAAGATAATGTGCCCGCATTGCTCGCCGCCGAGGTTTGAATTCCGGCGCAGCATTTCCTCCAGCACATACTTGTCGCCCACCGGGGTGCGAAGCAGGCGGATACCGTCGCGCTCCAGCGTCACCTCGAGACCGAGGTTGGCCATGACGGTGCCGACCACGAGCTGGTTGCGGAGGCGGTGCTGGGCGGCCATGTGCCGCGCGGCCACGAACAGCACGCCATCGCCGTCCACCAGCCGCCCCTGGGAGGTGACGAACAAGCAGCGGTCCGCGTCCCCGTCGAAGGCAATGCCCATGTCGGCCTGCTCGGCCGGCACGCGGGCCTGCAACTGTTCAGGATGAAGCGAGCCGCAGTCCAGGTTGATGTTGCGGCCGTCGGGCGAGGCGTTGATGGCTGTCACCTGGGCGCCCAGCCGCGCGAACAGTTCGGGCGCGATGGCCGACGCGGCGCCATTGGCGCAGTCCAGCGCGATCCGCAGGCCGCGGAAATCCATGCCCTTGGGCAACAGCGCACAAAGAAAATCTTCGTAGCGCGCGCGCAACGACTCATCCGGCTGCAGCCGCGAGCCCGCCGCCGCAAATTCCGCGCCGGAATCGCCGGCCGATTCCAGCAGGCGAAACAGGTTCTCTTCCACCTCCAGCTCGTTCTCGTCGGGCAGCTTGTAGCCGGAGTGAGCGAACACCTTGATGCCGTTATCGTGGTACGAGTTGTGCGAGGCCGAGATCATGACCCCGGCGGAGAAACCGTTGATGCGCGACAGGTAGGCCAGGCCGGGAGTGGTGATGACGCCGGCCGAGACCGAGGCCACGCCCTCGCGCGCCAGCCCGCCGGCCAGTTGCTGGGCGATCCAGCGGCTGGATTCGCGCGTGTCCTCGCCCAGCAGCACCCGCAACTCGGCGTGCGAGCGCCGCAGAAACTGGCCCAGGGCCCGGCCGGTCAGCAAGACCGTGCGCCGGTCCAGCGGGTATTCTCCCGCCGAACCTCGAATGCCGTCGGTACCAAACAGTTGTGTCTGCTTCATTTCTGCCGTTTCATTTCGACGATGACCCGCACCGAGGGGTTGGTCACAATGCGCACCAGGGGGTCCGGAACGAAGGTATTGACCCAGACCTGGGTGCGGGCCACCACGCCGGTGATGTCCACCGGGTCGGTGGTCGCCGAATCAAGCACATTGACGTGGCTGGCCGGGCCGACGACTCGTACCGTGGAGGGCGCCGCCTCATAGCTGGCCAGCACGTAACCGGGTGCCAGCCGCCCGGTCAGGCGGGGAAGAATCGGCAGGTCGCGCACCGTGCGGGACTCCAGGCGAACCACCACCTGCGCCGGAATAACCTGCACCACGCGGATGCCGAACGGCGGCCGGATGTTGGGCTGCGAGAGAGTGAAGCTGCGCTCACCGGGGCCGTTGAAATCAGTCAGGTTCACGCTGACCGCCAAGTCGGCCGGCGTCAACTGGCGGACGCGGCTGGCCGGCCCGCTCACGCGCACCTGCACGGTGGCCGGCGCTTCGGTGCTCAGTTCCATGGACTGCGGGGCATTCCGGAATTCCAGCGGCGCCTGCAGCAGCACTTCGACCGGCGTCTCCCTGGCGATGCCGGCCCAAAACAACACCGCCAGCGCCAGCGAAGCGGCCTTCAGGTGCAGGTTGCGCAGCACGTATTTGCGGACCACATTCATGACCTGGCCGCCTGCTCCGAAGTGCGCGAGGTTTGCTCGGCGGTTTCCATCGTGTCCTGCGGCATCATCGAAATCGCTTCCGGCTCCGCCGTCAGCGTGCTAATGGGCAGGACGGCCGGAGAAATCGGCACCCCCAGCAGGTCCGTGAGGCGGGTGCGCAGCCGCTCCAGACTGATGTTCTGTTCGATGGCCCCGCCCGCGGCCAGCGAGATCTGGCCGGTCTCCTCGGAAATCACCACGGCCACCGCGTCGGCCTCCTCGGTGATGCCCAGGGCCGCCCGGTGGCGCGTGCCCATCTGCGTGCCCAGGATGGGGTTGGCGCTGAGCGGCAGGAAGCAGGCGGCGGCGGCGATTCTGTCCTTCTGAATGATGACCGCGCCGTCGTGCAGCGGGGCGCCCGGACGAAAAATCGTGGCCAGCAGGTCGTACGACAACGTGGCGTCCAGTTTGATGCCGCTCTCGGTGAAGGTCCGAAGCCCGACGTCCCGCTCCAGCACCATCAGGGCGCCCGTCTTCTGCGACGAGAACAGGTTGGCGGCCAGCAGGATATCGTCGTAGTTGGCCTGCCGGCCCAGTTGCCACAACCGCGGCGCAAGAGAGTAGCGGCCCACGCGCATCAGCGCGCGCCGAATCTCCTGCTGGAACAGCACGATGAGCGCAAAGACGAAATAGGGCAACAGCGTGGTCAGCAGCCAGTGCACGGTGTCCAGC
>Ga0315285_10002786_pt1 | contig 18290 bp, 27 predicted proteins | sample YL17G09_36_MG_FD_203698 | JGI IMG/M metagenome (GOLD analysis project Ga0315285, IMG submission 203698) | Sediment microbial communities from Yellowstone Lake, YNP, Wyoming, USA - YL17G09_36 | ecosystem: Environmental > Aquatic > Freshwater > Lake > Sediment | place: USA: Wyoming | collected... | reverse complement strand
GTTGAGAAGTTCCTGCACCCTCATTGTAATTATAGATTTCTCCAATGACTTTCTGAATTGAACCATCCTGAGGCATTTTCATTATAGCCTCCAACAGATTAATCAATGAATCAGAAAGTATGTCAGAGAAATAAATTTCTTTTGAGATTCCTGCTGATTTCCAATTCATCATGAACCAAAAATCAATGTTGTTTGCAATTATAAGAATCATATTGTTGACCTCATGCTTTTCCATCTTTGACAGAGGCATGAACCTGGTTAGGTTCAATCTCAACATTGAGAGCAGGTCGTTGACGTAATCCTCTCTCATCAAAGGTTGCAGTTCCTTATTCTCCAAAGACTTCTTTCTTTCCCAATGGCCAGGGTCTTTATCATCTTTTTTGGCAAAGACTTCATTCATGAACACATGCCTAACAAATTCTATGACATCATCTGTGAATACAATCTGTTTGACAAACTCAGGGTTGCGTTGAGAACCTGGAACCTGCTGCACCCTGGTCACAGGCATTTCCATAATAAATAATTGCATTTAGAAACTGTTTGTTGATGTTACATCCTTTATAAGTATTTTTTGGAGTCTAAGAATCATTGGCTATTGCAACTAGTAAACCTGTTGCTACGTTGAGGGAGAGGCTAAGCACCCACTTCTCCCAATGATATTAATAATTTGGAGGCCTTTAAATGCAGTGGAGTGAATTCAAAAAACAACTTTCACATTATAGAAAGGGAATATCAATAGGGCAGATACCTCAGCTTTTGTATGTAGTTATGATTATTGGAGCATTTGTAGGAGCAACTTACATAATGTTAGAGCAATTCCAAAATACAACTATCAACACATCAAAGGCATACGCAGGAATTGGATATACGATAACCTTTGTTGACAACATAGTTAAGAACCTACCAACTGTTGGAATTATAATTTTCATAGTTCTGTTGGTCGGAGCAGTTATGATGATTAGAGCAGGACAAGGTAAGAACAAAGGTGGAGCCTAACAATCTTTTTTTCTTTTTTAATTTTATTTCTTAGACATTGATCTTGGAACTGGTTCCAGTCATTTCCTGGAATCAAATGGAACCAGTGTGAAATTATTTTCAATAGAATTTCTTTTGGAATTAGGCAGCATAATGTCAACAGAATCATTCAGCAGTTGTGATGTGTCTGTTCCAATGCATGTGCATTGTGAGGTTGCAATATAATTTGAACACCATTCTCTTTTCTCCATCTGACTGACATGCAGAACATAGAGAATTAGAAATAGACTGATTAGCAGCAAAAGATTGTTGACAAGCCTCTCAAATAAACCAGGAGCATTAATCTGAATCATAATCCACCCTGAGTTTGTTGACTGCCTAGACCCTTACCTCTATAAGTCACGAAGGCCAGGAAAAAACAGAATGCAGCAGTGATGAATGGCAGATTCTTCATGCAGTATGTGATGACCCAAAAATGATTGGCCAATGCCTGGAACTCTGCAGATGCGTTCACAACACTCCAATAAGCATTTGAGATTACCATGCTGAACCAAACTGCAATGAACATCACAAAGACAGAAATTGGAAAATACATTGGATGCATGTTTGAATAGTATGCCAAAGAGGAAATGAGAATAAACAACGCTACCATGATAGTTAGGAATCCATAATTGAATGTGTCATAGAAAGCTACTATTGGTTGTGAAATCTTTGCCTTTGTCTCATTGGAAAGTATCGTAACGTTGTTGTATGCATCTGTGATGATATTGCCACTATAAGCAAACACTAGAATAAAGAAAGCAATTATCAAAAGAGTTGGGATTGCAAACAGGATGTCAATGATGCTGCCTCTCATATATGAATTAACAGTTTGCAAACTGTTTATTCTATTATGGTTGATGTAATTTCAAAATCAGCAGAACTAAGTCAGAAAGCACAACAAACTGGAACTAATCAATATTTTTATGAACCTTATTCAGGAACATTGATTATGTCATCTCCTGAGGGAAATGTTTTAACTCAGGTTCAGGGTCAGACAATCTCATCAAAGACACCTTCTCAGGTTCAGATTGAAAAACAAATACAGGGAGCAGGTGGAACTGTTTCTCATGATGTTTCTGAACAGGTTGCAGTTGGTCTGCAAGAACAGACTAGAGAGGCATTGTCAGGTCAGCAACCTGATGAATTCCAAATAACAACTCCTGAATTTTCTGCAACTGCAACTGGTGGAATCACACCAAATGCATTGGCAGGTGCGACAGGTTCAGTGATTTCAAAAGGTTATGAGCAGAATGTTAGTGGTCAGATTGTTCCTGCTGCACAGAAATTCAAAACATCAACAGGCCAGGAATTTACTGCAACACCAACAGGCTCATCTGCATCAGGTGGTTTTATTTGGGAAACTCCATTTGGAGAAATAGTTGCAACACCTGACACATTGGAAAAAGAAATTGAAAGACAACTGGATGTGAATGCAATAACTCAGCAATCACAACAATTATTATTTGAAAGAGGAATGATTGAAAAAGAATCTAACACAATTCCTGCTGTTTTAGAATTTGCATTGGAACATCCAACAAAAGGATTGGAATATATGATTGGTTCTGAAATCCTTTATGGAAATCCTTTTGATGTAAGAGGACTTGAGAAATATACTCAGGAAAGAGAGGCCTGGATGGAATCTTATTTAAGAACTCCACTTAAAGACAGATGGATGTTTTCTTTGAGTGGAATGGTTGAACCTGTTATAATGGTTGCAGGTGGAAAAGCATTGTCAATGATTCCTGAATTAGCAGACAATCCAATCATATCAAAAGTTTTAAGCGTTCCATTTGTAAAACAAATTTTAACTGGTGCAGGTCTAGGAATTACAACAGGAATGACTGCAATAGGAACAATTGAATCTGTTGAGAGTTATAAAGCAGGAGACCCTGGTGCATTAGGCAGAGGAGTTCTTTTGGCAGGAGCAGGAGCATTGGGAACAAAGTTTGTTTGGGAGACAGGAGTTGAGCCTGAATTGAAAGAACTTATAGTTGTCAGGCAGACGACAACAGGAATCTCAGTTTCAAAGATTCAGATGAAATCAGGTGATGAATTTGCAGGAACTGGTCAAGCGTTCTATGATACAAAAGTTTCAGGAGATGAGGTTGCATCAAAGGTTGATTTTAGTTTTATTGGAAAGAAAGTTGATGAGAAGATGGTTGTTGAGATTGGTTATGGAGACATTGAGAGCAAAGCAATTGAGCAGGATTTGTTCTTGAGAAAAAAAGCAATTGACTTAGCTAGTCAAACTTTTCTATCTGAGGATTTGACCATAAAGACTCCAAATGAAAGATTTTTAATTTCAGGGTTTGAGACTGCAACAAAATCTGCTGAGGAGATAATGTTCAATGATAAGGTTGTTGGTCTTTCATTATCAGAAAAAATATCAGAGAATGAATTTGAGACAGTGTTTAGAACTGCAGGAAAGACAAAGGTTCAAGATTTCTTTTCTATAGATAAGGTTATTGATGAGACCAAATTACCTGCTGAATTCTTCAGCAGTGGTGGAATAACATCAGAATTGATTGAATCAGGAACACCTGGGTCAATGGATATTATCAAAGCAGTCAATAAGGATGTCTTAGGGATGCATACAAAAGCAGTCATAGAATTTGTTGACAAATCTGCTGAGCCTGATTTGAATATTCTAATTCCAGGATTGACAAAGACTGATGTTAAAATAGAATCTAAAGAGGAACAGAATACTTTCAATGTAAACTTTCCAAAAAATGATGTGATGCAGGTTGAAAGCACAAAAGAAAAAGATTTATTGGCACCATCAACAGGCCTGGAAATCACAGGAACATTTGAGGAATCAGGAGAGAAACAGGATATTTTCAACGTCTCATTCACAGGAGTTGGAACTGCACAATCACAAAGACAATCTGATTTGGAACTGATTGAGACATTGCAGATTACTGAATCATTGACTGATTTTGGATTTGCAACACCTCATTCTGATATTGAGATTGAAACAGAACCTCCAATCATTCCTGGTGGTGGTTGGGATTTTGGATTTTCTGAGGAACCTTTCAAGAGAGGAAAAGGTGGTGGTAGCAGGAATTTTTTAAATGTTCCGTCATGGATTGCAATAGAATTGAATATTCATGGAAAGATGCCAAAGAATCTGACAGGTTTGGAAATCAGGCCATTACCACCTGAAAGAAAAAGGAAAAGATAAACATGTGTGCAAATCCTTATAGGACAAAGAGGCCTCATACTGGAACCAGTAAACAGATCTTAGGATTGGCTCCAATCTGCATTCTAATGATGATTTTATTTTCTGTTCCTGTTCATGCAGTTTTTCTTTATGACCATTGGTATTTTGAATCTTCTCAAGACCATATGCCTTTAGATGTTTATGGAAATACAACTTACTTTTGGATTCTAGGAGATTCTAATGATAGGATTTCTAGATATTTAGCTAATGGAACTTATGACAGTTGGAATTTTGCACCATCTAGAGATGCTTTCAATACAAGATTTACATTCAATGGAACTTACTTTTGGGTGGCAGGTCAACAAAACATGAAAATTTCTAGATATTTAGCTAATGGAACTTATGACAGTTGGAATTTCAGTGTTCAATCTCCATTCATTTCAAATAGTCAAATAACTGGATTAGATTTTAATGGAACACATTTTTTTATTGTTTCTCAAAGTAATGTTAATTATCAATCGTATATAACAATTTACAATTCCTCAGGCAATTACATCACAAATTTAAGTGTCAATGATGCAGGGAGTGTAAGAACTAATAATACTTACATTTGGCAGGGTAGTGGTGGAAATTTAAGAAGAAGATTTATGAATGGAACGTTAGATGTGAGCATAACTCAAAACAATACTCCTCCTTTTGGTTCATACAGTGTTGGTAATGGTTTTTATAGAAATACATCAGATTATTTCTTTTTTACAGATGATAGATACACAAATTATGGAGACGGAGGTTGGGTCTATCAATATTTAAAATATGATGATGACAAATTAATTAACAATTGCTCTTATAGTTTCCCTTATAATTCAAAAACAATAACTTTTGTTGGAAATAATGAAGAAACAAAAAATGTTATGAACTATTCTCAAGATATAACTTTAGATTTTAAAAATAGTTTTCTCACAACAGATTTAAATAATTCTTTTCAATTTAGAAATCAAACTAACTATTCAATTTGTTTGGCTCCATTATGGACAACCTATTTTGTAAATTCAACATCAAAATACTATGCAACAGGATTTTCAGAGAGATACTATTACCTGGAGAATGCAACTCTTTCAAATTCATCTCAGAACATAACTCTCTATCTTTTAAATTCATCATCATCAACATTGATAACAATGGTTATAAAAGACCAGGTTGAGAATCCTGTTGAGAATGAAATTGTATTAGTTCAAAAGCAGGATTTGGGAACAGGAACATATATTCAGGTTGCAGAAGCCGAATCAGACTTTTCAGGGTATGCTTACATATATTTAAAATTACATGAAAATTATAAATTCTTTTTAACAAAGAATGGAATTGTTCAAAGAGAATTTGAACCAATGCAATTGGAATCAACAACATTAACATTCTATGTTTCTCAGGTTGATGTTCCTGAATATTTTTCTTATTATGATAATGTTGCAACATCATGCACAAATGTTTCAAACAATTTGACATGTAATTGGATTGATACATCAGGATTGACTGCTGATATGACTCTTTATGTTGGAAAGATTGACCAGGTTGGAGAAACAACTGTTTGTGATTATACCAATTCAAGTTCATCAGGAACTTTTATATGTGATTTGTCAGGTGGTGGAAATTTCAGATATGTTTTGAAAGGAACATATCATTCAACACCTATAACTTATGTTTGGCAATCAGGTTTCATTGGTGGAACATCAGTTGTTGATTTTGGAGTTGTTGGCCTAGTCTTAACTTTGTTGATTGTGATGTTCGTTGCATACATGACTCACAATGACGTTAAACTTTGTTTGGTATCAACTGCATTTGCAATTATTTTCTGCTCAGTGATAAGTTTGATAAGGCTAGGAACAGATGCAATGGCCATGTCATTTACAGTTGGAATAATTTCAGGAATTATTGCATTTAAGATAAGGTATTAAAATGAAAGGCCAGGAAATGACTTTAAACTCGCTGATTCTCCTAGCGATAATCATAACAGTTGTGGTTGGAGGAATGCTGACTTTGACAACTAACATTGCAGGTCAGTATTCAAAGCCAATAAATATTTCTAGCATCAATAAATCTGTTGAATTAGGAAACAAAATCTCCCAATCTTATGACCTTTTCAAGAATGAGCAGAACACAGAGACGTTTTGGTTGGGAAATGCGTTAGTCATTGGAGCAAAGGTCATTTGGAATTTCTTATTGATTTTCATTTCAATCCCTGATTCAATGAGCAGCTTAGTTCATGATTTCGGAGCAGCAGTCAGCATACCACCAATATTTTTAGTAGGTGCATCAGTCTGCATAATGTTCTTAGGTCTAGTTGCAATCTTTAAAATTTTAACGAGGTCTTAGAGATGACAGATTTATACGTGATACCAAATGCAACAAACATTGGAGAGTTCATCAATCAGACAACCTCTCAGATATGTCAGGACATCACGAATCCTGCAACCTGTGGAGCATTTTGGTTCTTTGATTTCATGCTGATTGTTGCATGGTTGATTCTTTTCACTTCATTCAGGAGCAGGTCTAGTTTCAAAGATGCGTATGCAGGAGCATCAACGATTATAGCATTCTTTGGAATAATTTTATTTGTGATGCCTTACAACTTGATTAGAAATATAGAATTGATTTTCCTATTGGTCAACATGTTCATCTCATTCATAGCACTTTTCTTTTTGAAAGAATAAGCGTTTGAGGTATACCATCAGACTGATTTAAGGTCTAAGAATAAACTGGAACCAGTTCCAAGATCAATCTAGAATTATTTTTTCTTTGACTTGAAAATATCGTAGAGCATCAGAGCAAATCCAACAATTCCAAAGATTCCACCTAATACTCCTGCACCAACTTTCTGAATAAAAGATGTTGAGAGCAGAGCATCAATGCCAAAGACAATTGCTAGGAACAACACGATTAGATACATTTTCATAATTATCAATTCATGTTTTTGACACTTAAACTTTGATGATGTTTCCATTTCTGATACATCTCAAACAAAAATTCTTTGAAACCCTCTGATGGAATGAATGCAGTATAATTATTGTTCAGTTCCATCACCCTGGAATCCATATCCCTGCCTGAGAGATGCACATAGACTGAGACCATATCAGAACTCATGCTCCAACCTAGATAGACTTTCATCTGCTGCTCTGTCAGATGTTTTGCAAGATGCGTTGCTCTTGAATGCCTGAAAATATAGGAATAGACTTTTTTATTGATTCCAATTTTTTGAGCATGTTCTTTAACCAGTTGGTTCAATCTTTCTATGCATATCTTACCAAATATATTATCAGTAGAATCTGCATATTCTAGATATTCTTTCAGGAACTTATCAGAATCTAAAGTTGTTATGATTCTGACTCTCCTGGCTCCTGTCTTTCCATTGAAAATTACAATCAGGCCATCATCATCAAACATGACATCTTTCCTTTGCAGGTTTAATAGTTCAGATGGGCGACAACCTGAATCATAGAGCAGGGAGATTATTGCTCTGTCTCTGATTGACTTTGCAGAAAGGATTATTTTTCTTATCTCATCTATCGTCAGGATTTCCTCAGGCAGCTTTGTCTTGATTCTTATTTTCAGTTTATAATTGCTCAAATCAATCTTAGGCCTCTCCCATCTGACAAAGATTCTGAACATGTTCCAGTAATCCTGTTTTGTCTCATCAGAGAGTTTTGAATCCCTGAGATAGAAAAAGAACTTGTCAACATTCCTTTTTGTCATTTCTGAGAGGTTAACCTTTGAGAACTTTCTGAGCAGGATTATATATTTTGCCTTTCTTCTATCACTCAGACCTCTAAAACTGAGTTCTCTCATGAAATTACTGACTACCAGGCCATTTCTCATACTATTCACTTGGATAGAAAAGCTTTTAAATACATCTTATAATATTCTTCTTATGTTTCAAGCTAGGGTAATTAAAGTAGGTGGAGATTCTATAGGGATAACAATTCCACAGGCGATTGCTAAAGCCATGAAAATAAGAGCTGGAACAAAGATAATAGTTGAGATTAAAGGTTGTTAATTATGAATCCTGCTGATTACCACATTGAAGAAAAACTAATGTGCGGAGGGCAGGAATCCAACTTTTCTTTCAAATCCCACCAAAAAGACCAGGTAAAAACTGATTTTTTACTTTTACTACTCCAGGGCGTAGATGATGGCCTGATGCCAAAGACTATAGCAAAGAAACTTGGGAAATCTAAACAGGCTCTGAACTATCATCTAAAGAGAATGATGGCCTTAAAGGTCATCTACAGAGTTCAATCTTATCCAAATTCTATTTACAAGCTAACGTCTTTGGGAGCCAAAGTAAAACAATCTCTCAGACAATCGGAACATCTGACAAGTCTGTGGAGAACTCACAATCTGATTGTTGGTTTTCCTATCAAGAGTTTTGGAGATTTCCATTTTGTTGATACTGCAAACAGAAAAATAATTCCAATGAATAACTGGAATTATGCCAGGGAGATTGTTGATGATTATATTGTCAACATCCAAGATACTGGTCTGTTGAAAATTTATATTCCTGAGCAATATTCTAAAGAACCTGATGTGACGATTGGAGAGATGTTTTCTAGAGCAACTCACATTGCACAGCTCTATTGTGACAAGTATGGCATGAGATTAGAGTCTCTGTATGTGATTAGAAAGGCAGAGAAAGAACTTTGCAGGTCTGAGGCCTTAGCAAAAATTTTTGGCAGAGTGAAGTTAGAGGAGATGTATGTCAATGCCTCTAACGGAGTTGAGGCCTTAGAGGAGCCTATGGATTCTTATGCGATTGAGAAACTTCTGAGACTGCCTGATGTGATTGAAAAGCAGCTGACACCTGCTCTAGAACAATTCTCAAAGAACATTGCTTTGCACTTAGAGGTCTTGCAGGAAATGAAAACTACGTTAAAAAAAATAAGCGAGGTTGATAAAAATGTTGCAGTTAGCAAATAAAGGAGTTGCTGTTAGAACAGCAGATGGTAGAAGAACGTTATTAGGAGTTTACAGGAGAGGAATTCTTTGAAAAAAGAAACAGTTAAAATCAAGAATAGATTTTCAGATGAAGTTATTTTTGAATCCACTAAGACGACTATGAAGGAAGCAGTTTTGGAAGCCATAGAAAAAGAGGCTGACTTGTCTTGGGCTGACTTGTCTAAGGCTGACTTGTCTGAGGCTGACTTGTCTGAGGCTGACTTGTCTAAGGCTGACTTGTCTGGGGCTGACTTGTCTAAGGCTGACTTGTCTGAGGCTGACTTGTCTAAGGCTGACTTGTCTTGGGCTGACTTGTCTGGGGCTGACTTGTCTAAGGCTGACTTGTCTAAGGCTGACTTGTCTTGGGCTGACTTGTCTGAGGCTGACTTGTCTGAGGCTGACTTGTATGATTACAATTATTGGAAAACTAATTTCTGGAAAGTCAAGATAACCAAAAAAACTAAAGAGCAGTTACTAAAAGAAATTTCTTTTGAAGATGTAAAAGAGGAATAGCCATGCAAAAATATAAAGTCAAACTGGTTAGTGGCCTGGTAAGAATTTTGTCAGAACAGGAATTGACAACATATAAGGAATTTTTTGACAAGTCTGACATCAGAAGTGTGAGAAAGTTATGACCATGACCAAACCTGATGTCTGTGAAAAATGCTATCAGAAACTACCAAAGGGTGCAGAGACGTTCAGCTATAAATCAAAAATCATTTGCAAAGAATGTCATGATGGTCTGCAACCAAAAGGGAATTACAGGCCACGTCTGAATGAGCAGCAGAGAAAAATAATCTTGGAGTTGTTCTTATCAAAGTTTGAGGAACTGTTGAAAATAAAAAAGATTCAAGTGGTCAGGAACAAAGAGAAGTATTGGGAAAATTTCTTTCTGACAGTTGACAAGTTCTTGCATCCTGAACCTTTGAACAAATGCAAAGTTGGAACGTGGAGATATTGGAATTGGAATTCAGACCATCCTCTAGAAACTTTCAAATATGATTGCAGGGAAAGAATCAAGGAAATCAAAGATATTCTAAAAAATGGATTTTCAAAAACCTCTGAAAATGAGGGATTGGAGCCAGTTGGGAGATCAGTTTAGCATGATAACGATAACTCCTGATGGCTCAGTCTATTACATGCATTTCCTGATGGGAAAGATTAGTTATGACCATTACACATTTATTCTGTTCAGACATTCCTGGCAGAGAGTCAGAAAATTTGATGCTTACGGATGCTCTGAAATATTTCTAAAGGAACTGATTGAACTGGGTTGTAAATTGATTCTGATAAGAATTGACAATAAGAAAGTTTTCAAGATTGGAGCAGAGGAGATGTTGCAGAAAGGAATCCATGACAGATTGGAACCGACTCAATCAATGCATGTATTTGTTCCAGTTCAGGAGTTGGAGACGGTTCAATGAAAGTTATAATCAGTGAGAAAGAATTGAATTATTTTATTATTGTTGAGAGTGAGTTGAGGAGAAACGACCATGAAAATCTGTGTTGATTGTGGGAGAATAGTTGGAGAGACATCAGACTTTGAGGGAGCAAAGTTTCTCAGACCTTTCAAATGTGGTTGCATCAAAAGAATCAGAGAGGCCTCTGCATGAGAAAGAAATTCTATCTGAGTCTGACAGTTATTTTGGTTTCAGTTTTTATATTTTTTCAACTCATGCTTATTGCACATGAAAAGACGCATTTTGCAATTTACAGGATGTTTGGCTACACTTCAACAATCCATATTGAGTTTCTCCAGGGTTACGTTCAGTTGGATGCCAACCAAACTTTGAATGAGACCGATTCAAAAATAATCAGGTCTTTGCAGTCTGTTGTTGAACTGGAATCCTATCAGTTACAGGCCTTTTATTTAGGAGTCATGACTCTGATGATTGTCATTCTGATAATAGTTGATTCTTATTTTTTCAAACTGGTTGAATCAATAGACCTGGTAAGGAGATATGAGGAGATGCAGAAAGCAAAGGAGATTGCAGCTGAGGTAAATTGATGAACAGAGTTGCTTTGATGTTCCTGGTCATGATGATTGCTTACTGTTTCTATTGGATTTACAAGAATATTTTCCTGGGTCAGATGCTGCCAATGGTTCTGATTCTAGTTTTTGTTACATTAGGGTTCATCTATTATAAAGTGATGGTGGAACAATGAAAATAAAAATATATTTAAAATCTTTATTTCTGTTTGCAATGGGCAGAGAGATAGAATCCAGGTATCTTATGCTGAATGGTAAGGAGTTAAAGAAAAAATGAAAGAAAAGAATCACATTGTTGAAAAGATTAAATCTCATTTTACTAGGAATCCTCAGAAACTCTATTCTATTGTTTATTTTTCAAAGAAATGGCAGAGGAAATATAAGACCGTTTATTGCTATTTGGAACGTTTGGTCAAAGAGGGTTATGTTCTAAAGTTCTACTTCTCTGCTAACCAGGGAATGTTTGCATGGGGAATACCCAAGCCTATCTTTGCAGTCTATGTTCTCAACCCTAATCTGTCAAAGGGTCAGACTGCCAATAAACTAACACTTTCTAAACCAATATCTATACTATGAATAAGACGACAAAAATAAGGATTTTGACAGTCATCTTTTGTTCTGTCTTGATAACACTGGCAGTTGCATCATTGTTGCTTTCTAATCCAGTGAACAGGATAACTTACGCATCAACTGTGACGTCTGAAACAAACACAATGAAATTAAAAATAGACTCTTACACAACAATAAAAGATTCAGAAGGAAAAGTTAAATTCTACTCGGAACACCCTGCAATTCTTACGACTAATGGAAAGGATTTTGTAAAAGTTTGTCTTGGTGTGAATGCATCATGTGGAGTTCCAACTGCGTTTGATTTCATTGCAGTTGGTGGAAACACTTCTGCTATGAGTTCAGCAGATACAACATTGGCGAATGAAGTTTCAGGAAATGGATTGGCGAGGGCATTCGGAACTTACGGTTCTACAGGAACAGGTGCATGGAGAATTGAAAAAGATTTCAGCGTTACAGGAACTCAGAACAATATCAATTCTACTGGTTTGTTCAATGCATCATCTAGTGGAACAATGTTGGCAGAAGATACAATCTCAAATACAAATGTTGTCAACGGAGACACACTGAACATAACCTGGACAGTATCAGTTTCATAGTGGTTGATATGAATGGAAAGGATGCAGTTATTTTTATTAATGTTTTTTCTAGTGATTCTGATGATTGAACCTGCATTTGCAACTACAATCACGTTGAATAATACCAACAGTGGAAATGTTGCAGATGCTTATGTCAGCAATGCATCAAAGACAACTAATTATGGAACATCTACATTGATTCATGTTAGACAATATACAGGAACAAATCAAAGATACACATGGCTAATGTGGAACCTTTCAGGAATTCCTGATGGTGCAACAATAACAAACGCTAACATGTCTTTGTATGTAGAAACAGGGAATGCAGCTTTAAGCACAGTATATCATACTGCATATAACTCAACGAATAATTGGACAGAATCAAATTTGACGTGGGACAATCAAACTGTATTAGGAATATTGCAACAAAATTCTACAATAACAACAGCAGTTGGTCGGAAATACTGGAACGTTACAGATGCTGCTATTAGTTCTTATGGTCAAGCAAACAAGAATATGAGCATTACAATTAAAGGTTCGTTGAACGGAGCATCTGATTGGACTCTATATGATTCAAAGGAATATGCTACAACATCAAACAGGCCTCAATTGGTGATAACTTATACTGTAGCAAGTGGAACACAATATAATCTTACAGGAAATGAATCAGCGACATTTTCTTTTGGTGCAACCAGGCAGCTGATAGCTGCAAGAACAGGAGCAGCAGCAATAACTTTTGCTGCATCATCATCTGTAATGAATTCATCATCATCTCTTCTTCAATATTTCTTCAATTCAACAAATTCAACAATAGCAGGAACACCAGTAGAACATAGATTGTTTTGGAATGATACAAGTGGATTGAGTGGATATATTTTTTCATTCAAGAACTCAACATCAACTGATGTAATTTTAAATCAGACATCAACAAATGATAGTAGTGTTTGGCATGAATTGAGTTGGGATGCTCAGAGTTTTAATTATACTAATGATTTTACATTGAAGAATATATCTTTACAATTAAGTTCTATTACTGGTAATCCTTCATGCAACATAACTATCAGGATTCGTTCAGATAATTCAGGATTACCAGGAAACATTCTTTTCAATTCACAGACAAACATGAGTGCATCATCAGTTGTATCAGGTTATAACATTTTCTTATTTAATAACACTCTGAATGCATCTACAACTTATTGGTTCTCTTTGGAGAATGTTACAACTGGTAACTTATGCAATTCTACTGATAATTTTTTAGTATATCTTAAAGGTGGAAATCCTTATGCAAACGGAATGAATGCCTTTTCTTTGAACAACGGAGCATCATGGACAAGTGTAGCAACTAGAGATGAGAATTTCAAACTTTATGGAATCATATCATCTGAATTTGTAAATGATACATGGATTGCAATGTCAGGAGTAGCCAATTGGAGCAATGTAACCAAAGTAGTAAACTCAATAGTTGGAACAAACATATCATGGAAAGTTTATGCAAACGATTCAAGCAACAATTGGAACGCATCTGATGTTTTCAGCTATCTAACGACTAATGCTGGAAACATGTATAATCTTTCTGGAGCATTGACATTCTCGCTTTCCATAGCAGACTTTAAAAAACTATTAGCATCACGTTCAGGAACATCATCAATAACTTTCTCTGATGGCACGTCAAGAACTTCTATATTTAGCAGGGCATCATCATTGTCAATGACGTTTGCAGCTGCCACATACAAGACAGTTCAGAAAATCTATTCTTTATTATCATCCTTATCATTGTCTTTTTCAGAAAGCAGCATCAGGTCTGCAGTCTTAAAGAGAACAGACTCGCTATCACTTACGTTCTCTACTGCAAGTCTCAGAACCGCAATATTAAAAAGATTGTCAACGTTGACAGGAACATTCTCACTAGCAAGTTATGTTGCAAAGACTGTTGGGAATCAAGTCTATCAGAGATTTGTTAGTCTGACTTTAACAATGACAGAGGCAGCATCCAGGATTGGAAAGTTCAGCAAGACAGATTCGTTGTCTCTGAGCATTTCAGCATCCTCATTTAGAAATAGCATCATGAAAAGGTTAACTGCTTTGACAATCACTTTGTCAACAGATGCAAATTCAATTCTGATGACAGGTCTGCATACTTGGAATTTTGTGTCATCATTGACTTTGAATCTTCTGACAGACATGAAAGCATTCCTAAGACATTATGTTTGGGTAGAGGTCGGAAAGAATTATGATGTCTGTGCAATCCTGCAACAGATTGGAAAGAGCAGGGCATATCTCTGTGTTTATGATACAGGAGACTTTAGAATATTGATAAGAGGTCTTTAGATGAAAAGAACTTTGTTGTTTGCATTGGTTTTAATTGCAGTCTTTTCAACAGTCAGCTTTGCAGATTACAACTGCACGAACTCAACAACATCACATTTCTCAACAACAATCAATATCAATGGAAACTCTATTCCAGTAAACTATGATGAGACGTGCAAATACAGTTGCAAAACAGAAACAGGATTGTGCAACCCAACACCCTTTGAGAACTGGTGGATTGATGTTTCTGTGATGTTCATTGTGTTTGCGATAGGAATAGCATTCTTTTACATACATGGAAAGGTTGGGAATGATGCGTTCAGGTTGCTATTTTTCATGCTAGGAATAATGTTCATCTTTGCATCATTGTTACTGGCAATAATTTTGATTCAGCAGACAAACAAATCATTGACGTTGGGAGCAGTTGAGACCCTGATATACATGTTTGAAATCATCATTGGATTCAGCATGTTAGTTTTATTTATTTTTATAATTGTTGATGCGTTCAAACTGGCTCAGGAAAAGAAATTAAAGTTTTGGTAATTGCATGGTTGAAAAGATGTTGAGAGTGCATGAGAGTTTCAAGACTATGCTAGATAACACTCTCAAAGAAATCAACAGTCATGCAGACAAAGACCACCTGCTTACAATGATTGAACTCACAAAAATACTGGCATTCAATTCAAACGGTTCAGGAGTTCTAGCAATCAAGCTGCCTGTTGTAATCATCCAGGAAAAAAATCATAGAGGCAGACCAAAGAAACCTTTGTTCCAAAGATTTGTGAATATTGTTCTAGAGGATGAGCCACGTTAAGCAGCTGCACACTGGTTCCAGTAAACAGATCTTGGGAGTGGTTCCATCATTCTATTTTATCAAATTCAACTCTCTTTCCTCTGATGTATGCTCCAACAGAACGTGGGTCATTGGCACCTTTCCAATACATCAACTGGTCTAATGTTGCTCCTGTTCTAGCCAACTTTGTCAACCTGGAATGACGGAAATTATAAGGACAAAGTTTTCCATCAGACAACTGCTCAATGATTTGTTCTATTCTCCTGACTGTTAAACTCAGCAGAGTCTCAACGTTTGAGGTAGCCCAATAGTTCTTGATTATATCAAAGAAATGCATCTCAGGCCTCATAGTCAGGATTCTATCTTTGATTAGAAACACATTCTCATTTCCTAGTTTATCAGTGTGTAATTTTATTTCCAAGCAACCGTCAGCTCTAAGGTTGATGTCTTTCTTTTTCAACCTGGTCAGTTCATCAGGCCTGGCTCCTGAGAAATCCATGATGGCCACCATAAACTTATCCCTGGGAGATGTTGCTTTGTCAATCATACCCTGGCTCATCTCAGAAGTAACAATGAGGTTGATGTCTTTAGAATACTTTGGCATAGCATTCTTACGTAATGCAGACTGTTTATTTCTATAACCCTAAGCCTGTTGTTTGATAACTTCGTAATAGGGATGCTTTGCGAAATCCCTAAGAGAATTATTGTTCTCTTTCTCTCTCAACCCTTTTTTTCAGGCTCCCTATATACTAAATTAGAAGATAATGACTCCCTGAGTGAGAGAAACTCAGCATTGCTTAGTATTTCCTTCTCAGCTTTGAGTTTTAATCTTTGTGCGACCCTGTTCCCAATTCTAAACTCCATCTCAATCAAAGCCTGACTAACAAAGGTCTTATTGTGTCTGACCTGGATGAAATCATTTATGTGAGTCATGACCTTCTCAAACATTATCTGTTCCTCATCCTCTGTTACTTGTTTCTTTCTGACTTCTTCATTGACTCTACCCTGCACCCAGTGTTTAAACTCATGCTCTTTGTCTTTATAGTGTTGCAGCGTCTCAGGTGGGAATGTTCGTTTCCATGCAAAGACCTCAACTGCAGTTCCATCACTATCAATGAAACAATGCCTGTAAGTCTTTTGCTGCTCCTCATTCCACTCAACCCAGTATGCAGTGAATATATTTACCTGGTTCCTTCTGTCTATTTTCCTGGCCTCAATCTCAATATCAATCAAAGGCTCTGCATTTGAATCTAGATACTTTGATGTTGGCAGGGTCAGGATGCAGACAGTTCCCTCAAACCCATGTGTCTGCATGATGTCTAGCAGCAGCAGGTTGTTGAACTCATACCAACGTCTGCGAGGCAGACCACCTGCCTCTGTTCCAATCTCCTCATACATGATTACATCTCCACGTTTGACTCCCATTGAATAGAGGATAGAGAACTGCTCAGGATGGAACACAATGAATTTGACATCAAACAATTCTCTGAGAAGTCTCCAACAGATTTCTAATGCGATTGTTGATTTCCCTTTCTGAACCTTTCCAATTATTTTTATGATGCAGTTCTCTCTGTCAACATAAATCTTTTTTAGAATCCAACGTATCAAAGGGTCTGCACGTCTCATTCTTAGCATCTGAGTCTTTGTTCTATTCTTCCTCAATGCTAACATCAACAATGGCCGAGAGTTCCTCATCTGTTGGTTCTGTTTCTCCTGGCTCAGCTGACTCTCCTGGTTTTCGTTCATCCCAAAGCCTCCTGCCTTCTAACAATAATCTTTTTCTACCTGCTAGTCTGATAAGATTAGCAAGTCTTATTTTTGAAATGCTCAATCCTAATGCTGACAACATCAGCTCCCTGTCATCAGGCCAAAGCATCACGTCATTGTTGATTCTGCTCTGTTCAGGTTGCAGCTGCTCAAACAATGCTTTATCATTTGTTTGAAATTCTGTGTCAGCATCAGCAGTAAACACTAGAATCAAATAAAGACCCTCAACACCATCAACAAATCCCTGATAGTTTCCCTCAACTAATGCTCTCAAAGTTCTATCCATCTGATTGAAAAGGATTTGTTTGAAATCAAGTTCTCCACGTTTGAATATTTTTTTAGAAGTAGATTTGAATTGTTCTCCAACCAATTAACCACCGGTTATCGGAACAGGTTCCTGAGTTGCAGGAACAGAAGTTCCTGTATGCTGCAATCTATATACTTCAACAACCTCTTTTGAGTGGTCATTCCAAAAAGTCATTCCAGGTTGGATAAAATAGTTATAGACAGACCATGAGCAAAGAATGAATGCAATGACAATGATGATTGTAAGAATTGACATCTTAGTTGCCAAATCCATACCACCACCCTGGAACCTCAAAGCATTCTTCTGAACTTTATAGATTCCATGATTCAATGTTGCAGTATCAACAACAGACTCAAACTGAACCTTATAGATTTTCTGATAGATTTCTTTTATTCTTTTCTTTTTTTCAACATCATCAGCTGATTCAGAAATATATTTCTGCTCCTGTTCTGTGAATGGCCTCATTGTTTTCAAGACAAACTTGATTGGCCAGTAGACTCCTTTTGCAGGAGAGAACAATTTTAAGACATCCTCTCCTTTAGAGCCTGAATAGATGCTCTCAAATTCCTGAGGCTCCAAAGTATCTTTTGCATTCTTTAAATAATATTCCTGAGAATCATCTTTCTTGACTCTCCTCTGAACTTTGTCTTTGACAATCTTGAGTCCACCTGCTCCTCTCAACATCCAAATTTCTATATCAACCCACTTTCCAGGAGATATTAAAGGAATGTTCATTGTTTCTGCTCTCCTCTGTTAAAGAATGATGGCATTGTGAACAATGGTTTATTCTGAGGTTGAGAAGTTCCTGCACCCTCATTGTA
>Ga0315285_10002782_pt1 | contig 18302 bp, 13 predicted proteins | sample YL17G09_36_MG_FD_203698 | JGI IMG/M metagenome (GOLD analysis project Ga0315285, IMG submission 203698) | Sediment microbial communities from Yellowstone Lake, YNP, Wyoming, USA - YL17G09_36 | ecosystem: Environmental > Aquatic > Freshwater > Lake > Sediment | place: USA: Wyoming | collected... | reverse complement strand
CATCAGCTGCCCTCTCTCAGTGAGGGCATCTGCATAGGGTTCGTGCAGTGCCGCCGTCCTCGCGCCGAGCGAGCCGTCGGAATAGGCCTTCAGGGCCCCGAGTCTCAGCCATTCTCCGTCGAATCCTGATTTCCCTTTTCGCGTCTTCATCAAAGGAAGTAGATCGATTTCAGGCATCACCGAGACTCTCAGACCGAGGTCGCCTCGTTTGGCGAGTCTCTCGTACGCCTGCAGGCCACGCTCGTCGACGACGTCGTGGATCGAGGATATTCCGAGGCTGTGCGCCAGACGCAGCATCCTTGGAAACGATTTCACGAGCTGGGCGATTGTTGGCTTTGCCCTCTCTCCCGCCAACTCCGCAGCGGCCTCCTTCAGGATGCCTGTCGGCTGGCCTGCGGCGTCGACTTCCAGGCCCGGGGTGTTCTTGGGTATCCGCAGGATTCTGAGGGCAACGGTGTTGACGACACACATGTGGCCGTCCACCCGCCGCAGCAGGACCGGCTTGTCGCCCGCCGCCTCGTCGAGGTCGTGCCTGGTCGGGTACCTGCGCTCGGGCCAAGTGCTCTCGTCCCAGCCGCGACCTAGAATCCAGACTCGCCCCTTCGTCTCGCGGGCCTTCCGGGCCACCACAACCTGCACGCCTGCCATCGACGAGATGCCCTGAAGCTGCAGCCACTCCATGCGCGGGCCGGTGTGGAGCAGGTGAGCATGGGCATCGATGAAACCGGGCAGGATGAGGTGTCCGTGGACGTTGATGACTCTCGCGTTCTTGGCGGCCTCGGCCTCGCACCTCGCGTCGCTGCCAACCCGCACAATCCTCCCGCCGCCGACAGCGATCGCTCCGCGTCTCGGCTTCTCAAAGCCAGGGCTCCAGAGGAGGGCATTCACGAAGACCAAGTTCGCATCGACCGAGTCGCTCATTCCCGCCACGAAATGCTCGCGCTGTGTTTGAAGTCGACGGTGCTCGCGATCACAAGTCTAGAGTTCGATCTTTATGCCGAGCTTTTCGGTGAGCTCCTTGTACCTGTTCCTGATGGTGACCTCGGTCACTCCCGCCACATCAGCGACCTCGCGCTGCGTCCTGCGCTCGTTCGCCATGATCGACGCGACGTATATGGCGGCTGCCGCCACGCCGGTCGGTCCCCTGCCCGAGGTGAGCTCCTTGTCTGCCGCATCCTTGAGAATCTCGATGGCCTTCGAATGCACCTCACCGCTCAGCTTGAGCTCGGAACAGAACCGTGAGACGTAGTCCTGGGGGCGGGTCGGCATGAGTTTCAGCTTCAGCTCGCGCGTCATGAACCTGTAGGTCCTGCCTATCTCCTTCCTCCCGACGCGGCTGCTTCCCGCAATCTCGTCGAGGGTCCTCGGGACGTTGCACTGCCTGCAAGCTGCATAGAGGCTTGCGGCGACGACTCCTTCTATTGACCGCCCTCGGATCAGGTTCTTGTTCACCGCCTTGCGGTAGATCATGGCGGCCGCCTCCCGCACATTCCTCGGCAGGCCCATGCCGCTCGCCATGCGGTCGAGCTCGCTGAGGGCGAACGCAAGGTTTCTCTCAGCCGCGTTGCTCACCCTAATCCTGCGCTGCCACTTCCTCAGGCGGTACAGCTGCGCGCGGCTCCTCGTCGGGATGCTCTTGCCGTAGGAGTCCTTGTTCTTCCAGCCTATCGTCGTGGAAAGGCCCTTGTCGTGAATCGTGTAGGTCATGGGAGCGCCGGTGCGCGCCCTCTTCTCACCCTGCTCCATGTCGAACGCCCGCCACTCCGGGCCCTGGTCGATCATCTGGTCGGAAATGACGAGACCGCACTCGTCGCAGACCAGCTCGCCTCTTTCGTAGTCGAACCTCAGGTGCGTGCTGTTGCACTCGGGGCACCTTGTGACTTCATCAGCTTCTTCGACCTTTCTTGGGTTTTTCGGCATGTTCTCCCTCTTCGAGATAGACCTCGGAACCGATGAGGCTCAGCGACACCTTCCTGCTCGGTCTCACCGCAGCGAAAGGCCTCCTGACCGGGCCGAACACCTTGAAAATCTTGCCGACCGGGTTCTTCTTTGCGTCAAGAACCTGCGCGCCTCTGCCCGGGGCGAACTCGGCCCGCACGAGTATCGAGCCGTCGTAGGAGAGGTTGTCCACGACACCTAGCTTCTTCATGACCCCCACCGGCAGACTCCCGCGTTCAATGCCGATGTAGTATAAAGGCGCTTCGGCGTCCTTTAAATGCTCGCGGCGAAAAATGTAAAAACCTTGCCCGCAAGGGTCAAATCGATTACCCTCTTGTGGACAAGTATCCACAACTCGACAAATCCTGCAAACGCCGCTCCGGTCGCAAGCCGCCACGGCCGGGGAGAGGCCGCTTTCGGGACTTGTGGATAAGTATCCACAAGTCAGCTCACTTCCCCCCGAGCGGGCGAGGTCACTTTCGCCCCTCCCCCGCAATGCCGTTCAAGCCGGGTTTGTGGATAAGTATCCACATGGAGATCGGATGCGGGCTCGAAGTCCGGAGGGTCAACGGAAGGCGGTATGTCTACCTCTGGTCGTACACGCGAGAGAACGGATGCAGCAGGAGGAGATGGCGGTACCTGGGGCCCGCGGGTGTTGATAGAACGAGGAGACGGGCGTTGGAGTCGCTGACCGCCCATTACTCTTCAATCAAGAAGGAGGTGGACAGGAGGCTGGCCGTGATGAAGATGAAGGCCGTTGCCCCCTGAGGCGGCAGCGGGCGGTTGTGGATAAGTATCCACAAGTCGGTCCGATCGTTGCCGCCCCGCCTCGAACGGTCCCGCCGCCAACCTCTTTATATCCCGCTCCCATGCGACATCGTGGTCGAGCGGATTCCGCAGCACCGCCATTGTGCAGAGTGCGGGAAGGCCATGGTCGGCACCGAGAAATACTGCTCCGACGAGTGCAAAGCGAAACGGGAGAACCTCATCCGCAAGAAGAAGCGCCAGCTGCTCATGCTCTACTTCGGCAGCTTCATAGCCTTCGCGGTCGTGATCGTCATCTGGCTCTGGGGGGCCTAAGCGTGAGGGTGGCGGTCGGCGGGACTTTCGATATCCTCCACGCCGGCCATGAAGCGCTACTGAAGAAAGCGATTGGAACTGGCGGGAAGCTGCTGGTCGGGCTGACGAGCGACGAGATGGCAAGACGCACGAGGAAGAGAGTCTCGCCGTATGCATTGAGGAAGCGCAACCTTGAATCCTATCTTCGCCGCAAGCGCGCGAAGGGGTTCGAGATCGTGCGAATCGACGATGAGCTCGGACCTGCGGTCAGCGAAGAGCTCGATGCGCTCGTCGTCTCCGCGGAGAAAAGAGTCATGGCGGTGCGGGTCAACGAGGAACGCGCGATGCGGGGGTTCCCGCCATTGGACCTATTCCCGGTCCCGATGGTTCTTGCGGAAGATTGCCTGCCAATCTCCTCGAGGCGCATCAGGGCGAAGGAAGTGGATCGGACTGGGAGGATGTTGAGGGCTCTCGTCATCAATGTCGGCACGAATAACCGTCTGAAGGTGAGCGCTGTCAAGACGGTCGCATCCAGATTGTATTCCAAGGTCAATGTGCGCGGCATGCCGGTCGAGAGTGGGGTGCCGCCGGAACCGCTTGAGCAAGACGTCGTGCTCGGCGCGATCAACAGGGCGAGGAGAGCGCTCGGTGGCGGTGATTTCGGCGTCGGGATCGAGGCGGGCCTGTTCTGGAACGAATCAATCAGAGATCACCTGGATGTGCAGTACTGCGCGGTAGTGGACAAGGCGGGGCGGCTGACGGTCGGCCACGGCCCAGGCTTCGCTTACCCCCCTGCGGTCGTCTCGCTCGTCGAGAAGGGGATGACAGTGGGTCAGGCCATGGAGCGTATCACCGGCATCAAGGGCATGGGGTCGAAGCAGGGCGCCATAGGATACCTCAGCCACGGGCGGCTCGACCGCGAGGAGATCACGAAGATTGCCATCTTCACCGCCTTCCTGCCGCGCATCAGGAGAGACCTCTACCTGTGATATTGGCTATCACATCGCGTGGTCTCAGCAAACGTTTTTCTCCGTGTCCCCCTTCCCACTGTTGAGGGGATCAAATGCCTGCAAAGGTCGCGATCAACGGATACGGGACGATAGGAAAACGAGTGGCCGACGCGGTGATCAAGCAAGATGACATGAAGATCGTCGGAGTCGCGAAGACCAAGCCGAACTACGAGGCGAAGATGGCCCTCGCCAAGGGCTATGCGCTCTATGCCTCGAACAAGGACAGCCTCGCGAAGTTCGACAAGGCGGGCGTCAAGGTCAGAGGAACCCTGGACGACCTGCTGAAGGAATGCGAGATCGTCATAGACTGCACGCCAGAGGAGAGCGGCTACAAGCCCGTCTACGAGAAGGCCAACATCAAAGGCATCTGGCAGGGAGGCGAGGAACACAGCCTCACCAACCTCTCGTTCAATGCCGCCGTCAACTACTCCGAGTGCTACGGCGCGAGCTACGTCAGAGTCCCGAGCTGCAACACGACCGGTCTCATCCGAACGCTCCATCCCCTCGAGTCAAGCTTCGGCATCGAGAGCGTCCTGGCGGTGATGGTCCGCAGGGCCACGGACCCGTACGACAGCAAGAAGGGGCCGATCAACGCGATCGAGCCCGAGCTGGAGATGCCCTCGCACCACGGTCCTGACGTGCAGAGCGTGCTGAAAAGCCTGAACATCCACACGATTGCGGTCAAGGTCCCGACAACAATCATGCACCTGCACGCTATCTCGGTGAAGCTCAAGAGGACCGCCACGCCGAAGGATGTCCTCGACGTCTGGAGCAGGTCGCCGAGAATCAAGTTCGTCAGGGGGGAGGATGGTGTCAAATCCACCGCACAGATCATGGAGGTCGCGCGGGACATGTCCCGCAACAGGTCCGACCTCTACGAGATCGCGGTCTGGGAGGACGGGGTGCACGTCGTGAACGACAAGCAGCTCTACTACTTCCAGGCGGTCCACCAAGAGAGCGACGTCGTCCCGGAGAACATCGACGCGATTCGGGCGATGATGAAGCTGGAGAAGGACGGGAAGAAGAGCATCGAGAAGACCGACAAGGCGCTCGGCATCACGGGCTGAGCCGCTTCCGCCTGGCCCGGCCAGACTTCCTTGGCTTGTCGTAGCCCTCGCCTGACTCCAGCCTCTTGATGCGCTTCGTCGCTCGTGTGAGGACGCCCATCGTCGCGTGGAACTCCCACTTGGTCGGCACCGCGCGCCCGACCATCCGCCTGAACATGACCTTCGTCCTCTCCGTCTTGTGCGGGGGATAGTTCGTGGCGGCCAGGAGGTCGGCGAATGCTTCATGGAGCTTCTCCTTCTCCATTGCGGATGCTTCCCTGCCGACGCTTCCTGCCGGCTTCCGGTACAGCTCATAGAGGACGATCACCGCCGCCTGCGCGACATTCAATATCGAGTATTCCGGGTCTGCCGGGATTGTGACGAGCATATCGCACTTCATCAGCTCGGGGTTGAGAAGGCCATAGTCCTCCCGGCCAAAGAGTATGGCAACCTTCCCGTCCATCTCGCTGACCTTCTCCGCGAAATCCCTGGGAGTCACCGCCATCCGGAGGAACTTCTTCTCGTTCCTCGTGTCGATGCCGGACGTCCCGACGACGAGATCAGCGCCGTTGACCGCCTTGTCCAGGGTCTCGAAGCTCACTGCCGATTCGAGCACGTCGAGCCCGTGCATCGCCCTCTTCCGGGCTTCGTCGCCGATCGGCGGCGGGTTGACCAAGACAAGCCTCCTGACCCCGAAGTTCTTCATCGCCCTCGCGACGGCGCCGATGTTGCCCTCATACTTCGGCTCGACCAGGACCACCGAGAACTCGGCCATGACCCGCCTTCGCCCTCTATATATCCCGTGACAATATGACCGTTGCCGTGCGCCACGCGCTCAAGATCGCCTACGATGGCACCAAGTTCTCTGGCTCTCAGAGACAGCCTGAGGTCAGGACCGTCGACGGGGAGTGCATCTTCGTCCTCACAAAAATAGGGGCCATCAGAGATGCGAAGGAATCGAGGTATCAGTCAGCTAGCCGCACGGATGCCGGAGTCAGCGCGGCGGGAAACGTGATTGCTCTTGACACCGCGATGGCCAATCGGGCCCTCCTCGGAGCATTCAACTCCCGCGCCAGGGACGTCTGGGCATGGGCCGGCGCCTCGGTCCCGGACGACTTCAACCCCAGGCGAGCGAGGCGGAGGTTGTACAGGTATCACCTGTCCGCGCGACTCGACGCGGAGAGGGCTGACGCCGCCGCCAGGCTGTTCCAGGGCCGCCATGACTTCAGATGGTTCACCCGAGCGAAGACGGGCACCATCAAGACCCTGGACTCCGTGCAGGCGAGCAGGAAGGGCGACTTCATCTGCCTCGATGTCGAAGGACAGAGCTTCCTCTGGGGAATGGTCCGCAGGATCGCCTCTTGCGTGGAATCCTACTGCCTCGGCGAGATTACCCTCCGCCAGATCGAGAAGACCTTGGCGGGCGAGAAGAACGACTTCGGATTGGCGCGACCCGAGGCGCTGGTGCTGGTCGATGTCGACCACGGGCTCGAATTCGAGCGGTTGCGGTCCGGGAAGGTGGAAGAGGAAATTGCGTCCCGCCTTGACGCTGGCAGACTCGATTTCAGCAGATGGTCTTTGATAGCCAGCACGCTGAACATCGGCATTGTGAATCAGAAACCGGCCGTCACCGATTGCCCGGACGATTGATCGAAACGTGCCCAATCGCATTCGCATCGCCTCCAGTTGGAGTCTCCGCCCTTTTAATCGGGCAATCTATTTATAAATAGACTCCGTTTGGGACTCGGATTTCTAATCAGTAGGAGGAGACACATGATGAAAACATCAGCTATGAGTGCAGCGTTCGTAGCAGTGATATTAGCGTTCCTGCTAGGCATGCCCCAGGTCGCGACGGCTCAGGGCTCCGGGCAGGACACGCTAATTGTGGGCGTGCACAACGACACTCCTAACCTCCACCCATGGGACGTGGCAACAAACTCGGTGTGGAAATCGTTCCTGTGGAGGCAATGGGTGTACGAAGGACTGTATGGCCTAAGCCCTGACGGATCGATCTACCCCGTCTTGGCCTCTGGCTTCACCGTGAGCCCGTCCGACCCGCTCAATGTAACGGTCACGTTGAGGACGGGGATCACATTCACCGACGGGACGCCGATGACCGCCGATGATGTGATATTCACCTTCCAGACCATGGGCTTCAACAGCCAGCTGTCCGATGCGGTGCTCAAGTCGATAACGTGGCAAGATCCACCGATGTTCGACAGGTGGAACGCGACGACAAGCGCGTGGGGAGCGACCCATGAGAGCCACGTCGGGATCATAAAGGTGGACGCCACCCATGTCCGATTCCAGCTGCGCCAGACGTACTCGATGTTCTTCTTCAGTACGCTGACGACCCCAATCATGCCCATGCATATCTGGAAGGATCACCTGGTCGAGGTCGCACTGGGTGCCTTCACGATCCCTGGCGGCGTGACGCTGAACCAGGGAACAGAGTTCGACTTCGACAGGAACTTCGGTTCCTCGAGCAGCGAGGTCCAAGCGACGATCGGAACCGGGCCGTGGTACCTCGACTACTGGACACCGCTCACATCCGCCAAGCTGAGAATCTACGAAGGCTACTGGGGCAAGACGCAGACACTCACCTGGCAGGGCAGGCAGTGGCCATTCTTCCCGAACAACCTGAAGACGATCCAGTTCAACATCTACGGCATTCTCGATGTGGCCATACTCGCCCTGAAGAATGGCGATGTCCACGTGGTGCCATGGGACTTGCCTTCCGGCTTTTACAACGATTTGAGACATGACCCGAGAATAGGCTTCCAAATCTCGGCTGCTGACGGGTTCTTCTACCTAGCTTTCAACATGCGCAGAGAACCCTTCAACGACCTCAATTTCAGGAAGGCGGTCAGCTACGCCATAGACAAGGACTTCATCGTTGACAGGCTGCTCGCGGGATTCGGAATCAAGGGTCAGTCCCCGATTTCCCCGATCAACCCGGCGTACATCAACTCAAGCGCGACCACGCCGCCGTTCGACAAGACGCAGGCGATATCGATTCTCGATGCTGCCGGGTACACCGACCAGGACGGCGACGGATGGCGCGACTTCCCCGACGGGAGACCGATAAAATATAACATCCTCACGCCGGCCAAGGACTACGATCCGAGCAGAGCAGATGCCGGCATAATGATCGCCAACAACCTCAAGGCCATAGGCCTCAATATCGATAGCGCCCCGACGGCGTTCGACGCTATCGTCAGCGCGGCGTTCGTCTCAGCCAGCTTCGACATGTTCGTCCTTGGGTGGGTCAGCCTAGGCCCATACCCCGAGACATACCTGGCCGAGTTCTTCGGGTGCGATAGCGACGTGCTCCTGGGAGTTGGGTCAAACGCGCCAGGGTATTGCAGCACGGAGCTGGAGCAGAAGCTCACGATACTCGACCAAGAGATGAACGACGCGGTGAGGATACAAGCAGCGAAGGACGCCGAGGGCATACTCACGAGGGACCTGCCCTACAACACCCTCTACAGCAAGCGGTGGATTGAGGGCTACAGGCAGGACATCTGGGGCGGCTGGATATCTGTGAACGGCGAGATATTCAACGGGTTCTCCATAGGCGTCTTGGGCAAAGGCGGACCGTCTGTCCCGACCGGCCCATTGACTGTCAGCCTGAACGGACCAGGCCAAGTATTGGCCGGCACAACGGCCACTCTCCAAGCGTACGTCGTGCAACAAGGTCAGCCAGCGGCGAACGTCGATGTTAACATCACGGCCGTGACAGGCGATTGGGCGAATGGGACGACCAACTTTGCCGGCTATGCGGCGATAAACTTCCCGATACCATACGTTTCGGGTGAAACGGCCTTTATCGCGAAAGCGACCACTACTTTGGGGGACATCGGCGGTGACATCCTCAACATAAACGTGGTACTACCGAACGATATAGCTCAGGTGCTGCTTTCGACGACCACGCCGGTCGTGACGACAGGCGGCAGCGCTACAATCACTGCGAAGGTCGTCGACAAAGCGGGCAATCCAATTGCCAACGTACCTGTCGGCATAATACCGGAACTGGTCCTCGGCTCAGTGACGCCCGCACAGGGAACGACGGGTGTAGCCGGCACGACAACATTCACCTACACACCCCCGCCAGTCTCGAAGATAACCAATCGCAACCAATTCGACTATATCAAGGCTGAAGTGGATATGCCCACGAGACCGAAACTCCCGGACATCAAGACGCAGACGCTGGCTATAGGCGTGGAGAACAGCGCCTACGACTGGCAAGTACTCGAGGTCCAGAGCGTCACGGACTACATTGTGGACACGGATCCAGTTTCCCCAATCCCAGCGACGAGCACCGTGACTGTCCTATTGACTGACCAAACGGGCAACCCGATCAGTGGTCAAGCTGTGACGGCGACAGTATCTCAGCCGACCGCGATGAGCATCGACCAAGCGACCAAGACCACGAGCGGAACCGGCACTGTGTCGTTCACGTTCACGGCACAGACATCGGTATCGACCCCAGTCTCGGTCAACTTCACCGTCCAGAAGGCGTTCTTCGCAATGTCTGGACTCTGCCTGCTCGTCACGGACGGCACGACAGCGGATTACGCCACCTCGATGACTATGGCGACGCGGTTCGCGGACCCGAACTCCGCGGTCAGCCTCACGGTGGATGTCTATGACATCACCGGAGCGTCAGCACCTGGCGTCGAAGTCGACATCTTGATTCCGTACAACGAGCAGGGCAACCCGACAACGGTCACTTTGCCTGAGTGGTCGACCATAACCTACGTGGGCAATGTGTTCACAGACGTCACCAACGGCGCTGGTCGGATCACCACCACCATCAACATGAAGTCGTTCCCCGCTGACAGCGTTGTCACGCTGGAGACGGGCATAGCCGGCTTCGGACCACAGGGCGCGTTCCTGCTCGGATCTCCGTCGACCATGTACTTCACCCAGCATCTGATCGAGAAGAGGAACAAGCTTGCGGCAGTGTCGTCATGGGCGATGGAGGACCCTGTGCTGACGAAGGAAAATACATTCACGAACGTCACGGTGAACTTCGCGGATAGCGCAGGACCGAAGGCGGGCTTGCCCGTATCACTCTACCGCGGCCTCGGAGACCTAAGGCCGGGCAGGGGCGCGATCAAAATCGGCGACTTCGTCACGGACGGCAGTGGCCAAGTGAAGACTGGGTGGACCGAGGCCGTCCACGATGTGGACACGTCACTAGGGTTCACAGTGGTCTACACCGACACGAACTACGCGCTCGGCGGAGTCGTCGGCAGTGTTCCATTCGAGCAGAAGTTCGCCTACTTGGTGACGTCAGCGGGAATAAGGGCATTGTTCCCGACAGGGACGCCGCCAACTACGGCAGTGAGAGCAAACCACTTGCAAACCTATGCGATCACCGTGAAGGACGTTGGAGGCCAGCCTGTCCAGGACGTCACGGTGAGAGCGATGGTGGCTGGCAATGTGACGGCGAGGACGACCGCGGCTGGAACCGTGACGCTGTCCGTTGCGCCGGGCACCACTAACCCGACTGCCACCGATGCCTGGGAAACACTGTTCGAACTCACCAACGAGACTCTGTCCACAACTATACAAATGGGCACATTGGTTGGAGTTGGCTCGTTCGTCCTTAGCGGCCTGCAGATTCCCGGATCGGCGACTGTGGGCCAGAAGGCGACAGTCACGGCGACGGTCACGAACAACGGGCCGGTGCTGGACACTGCGGTGGTGGTGCTGAGGATCGACAATGTCGACTATCAGATGATGACTGTCGATGTCGCCGGAAAAGATCTCAGTGGAGCGCCCGGAACAGCGACGGTGTCATTCACGTACGTGCCTTACGACGCCTCCGCGCACACGCTGACGCTCGTGATCGGCTCATCGTCGGTTCAAGGCTCGCTCACGGCGGGCGGAGCCGGCGGCGACCTGATCATGACAATCGGACTGGGCATCGTCTTCCTCGTCGTCGGCATCATCATCGGAATCCTCATCGGGAGGAGACCGAAGGCGCCAAAGCCCGAAGAGGCGCCGATGCCTGAGGTGAAGCCGCAAGAACCCAAGGCCTAGACGCAGACAAGAAGGAGTCGGGCGCCAAGCCCGGCTCCACTTTTCCTTATTTTCTTTTCTTCTATCCCGAGGGCGAAGCACCATCTTTTTAGGCAAGCGGGGTTTACTTGAGCGGGGATAGGGTGGACGGCCTCTTCGGGAAATTACTTGACGTCAACATGACGACGGGCCGCATGGGCAAGTACTCGATCCCGGAGAACTGGCAGCGCCTCTACCTGGGCGGGAAAGGACTGGCGGCCAGGATCCTCCTGAAGGAGTACAGGAAGTCGCACCCGCTCGCCCCATCCAACATCCTCATCTACATGACCGGCCCGCTGGTCGGCCAATCGCTCGGAGGGAGCGGAAGGCACGTGGTCGTGACGCACTCCCCCCTGACCAACTTCTTCGGAGAGGCGTACTGCGGCGGCTTCTTCGGCACCGAGCTGAAGAGGACGGGCTATGACGGCTTGATGTTCCGCGGTGCCGCCAGCGAACCGATGTATCTCACGATCCTGGAGGGCTCCGCCGAGCTTCGCAGCGCTCGGGAGCTCTGGGGAAAGACAAGCGGCGAGACGGAGGACTGGCTGAGGGCCAAGCACGGCAGGGACGTCAAAGTCTCCTGCATAGGGCCTGCCGGTGAGAACCAGGTACGCTTCGCCGCCATAATGAACGACAGGAACCGCGCGAACGCGCGGTGCGGCGTGGGGGCCGTCATGGGTTCCAAGAACCTCAAGGCAGTCGCAGTCAAAGGCAACCTCAACCCCTCTGTGCACGACCCTAAGGCCTTCGACATGGCCAGAAGGGAGTACACCAAGACCCTCATCACCGAGGACATGAAGTCCTTTGGGAAGTATGGAACCTCCGGCGGCATCGAGGCGCTGAGCCACATGGGCATCCTGCCGACCAAGAACTTCCAGGCGGGCAGCTTCGCGGGGGCCTCCAGGATATCCGGCGAGACCATGCACGACACGATTATGGTCGACAGGGACACGTGCGCCTCGTGCCCCGTCAGGTGCAAGCGAGTCGTGCGGACCGAGGCAGACGGACAGAAGGTCACGCCCGACTATGGCGGGCCGGAGTACGAGACGATCGCCTCCTTCGGCTCGCTCCAGATGAACGACAAGCTCGAGTGGATCGCGCTGGCGAACCAGCTCTGCAATGCCTACGGGCTCGACACCATCAGCACCGGCAACGTGATAGCGTATGCAATGGAGGCTTCGGAGCAGGGCCTCATCGACGACGTGATAGAGTGGGGCGACTGCAAGAGAGCCTGCGAGCTCATCGACAAGATTGCGCACCGGAAGGGGATAGGGGACATACTCGCCGGGGGCGTGGCGGCGGTGAGCGAATGGGCCGGCGGCAAGGATTTCGCGATGCATGTCAAGGGGCTGGAGGTAGCGATGCACGAACCGAGGGGGAAGAAGGGTCTCGGGCTGAGCTACGCTGTATCGCCCCGGGGCGCCAGCCACATGGAGGGCTTCCACGACACCCAGATCGGCAAGGTCGCCGCGCCCGACATAGGCGTTGACAAGCCCATGAACAGGTTCGTCATGGATGGGAAGGCGGAGGTCCTGAAGAAGTTCGAGGACGCGAGGTCCTTCGTCAACTCTCTGTTGCTCTGCGTGTTCGATGTGGATGAGAGCGCCGATTCGGCGAATCTGCCCATCGTGCGGGACATGACATCGGCGGTCACGGGGCTGAGGATGGACCGCGGTGAGATGATGAGGGTCGGGGAGAGGGCCTACAATCTCGCGAGGATGTTCTCAGTGCGCATGGGACTGTCGAGGAAAGACGATGACCTGCCGCAGAGGTTCAAGGAATCCCCACTTCCGTTCAAGGACAGGTCGGAGGCGATTCCGCAGGACGAGCTGGATCGGGCGATCAGGGCTTACTACAATGCCCGAGGCTGGGACGAGAACGGCAGACCGACAGCAAAGCGATTGAGGTCGTTAGGTGTGGATATCTCCTCATGATCATCCGGAACGGGGTTGTTCCGGTTCCTTGAGCGCATAGAGAGCCGCGCCGAACGCGCCGGTGAACTGCGGTTCTGGCGGTATCAGGACCTTCCGCTCGAGAATCTCGCTGAACATGTCAAAGAGTATCTTGTTGTGGGCCACGACGCCTCCGGTGAGGACGACATCGCCGACGAGAGTGTCCATCTCCATGGCCCTCTTCACCACGGACTTGTAGACGCCCTTGGCGAGGTCCTCCCTGCTGACGCCCTCCCTGATCCTCGCGAGTATCTCAGTGCCGGTGAACACGGTGCAGAACGCGCCGATCTCCACATCCTTGGCCGACCGAGTCGCCAGCGAGTTCATCTCGTCCAAGGAGACGTCGAGCCGGCGCGATATCTCCTCGAGGAACGTTCCTGTGCCTGCCGCACATTTCCTGTTCATCTTGAAACCTGTGAGCTTCCCGTAGGCATCGGTCCTGATTACCTTGGTATCCTGGCCGCCGATATCGACTATCACTATCGCCTTCGGGAAGTAGAAGTGGCAGCCCTTGCTCTGGCAACTTATCTCGGTCTTCGATGCATCCGCGAAGGGGACATTCTTCCTGCCGAATCCGGTGGAGACTATCCGCGCAACGCTCGCGCCGCCGACAGCAGACAGCGCGTCATCAAACACCTTCCTCGCGCCTCCAGCCAGATCGATCCCGGTCTTCGCCACACCGAATCCGACCTCTTCCTTCTTCTCCGAGATCACCATGCATTTTGTGGCGGATGCGCCGACGTCGATGCCCGCGAACAGCTTCATGGCCAAGTCCTCACGCCCCCTCCATCTGCTCGACGAACGCCTCGATGTTCGTTTTCGTCTGCTCCTCCGAGTATAGCCTTAAGTCGTTGAGGTCGGCGTTGATTATCAGCGTCGGGATTCTACAATTCAGCTTGATCCTCCCGGGCATCCCGTAGCGCACGTTGGAATTGTGCGGGCATGTTTTGGAATCGTGGAAAATGACTCCGTCGACCTTGAACCTCTTCACCATCTCGGCAATGTAGCGCTCCTTAGCCAACTCTGAGCGGTTGATGAAAAGTTCTGTGTAAGCCAGAGCCATGCTCCTGACCGGATCGCTCTCCTTCATGTCGTCGAATATCCAGCTGTTGCAGTAGGTCGAGGCGACGACGCACGTCCTGAGTTCCGCGAACTGCTCAGAGAGCGCCCTCAGCTTGCCCCATATCGGCATGCCTTCCCAGTAGAGACGGTGCTTCTCGCCGTCCACGGCCCCCACACACGCCGCAATGCGTTCCCTCATCTCCTCGAGAAGAAGCTGGTAATAGTCGACCGCCCTCTGGTCTCCGCGCAGGACGACGATCGGGGCCATGTGGACGGTTCCGTCGAAGAAGGTGAGCGGCGACGGCGCGTTCGCGGCAGTCTCGAGTATCTCCTTCCACAGCCTCGTGGCTTCTAGGGAAAGACGAACGGTTATCTCAAGCCTCGATTCATCCAACTTTGACTCCGTGATCTCCTCGAGCTGCCTCACGACCCTCTCGATCTGGGCTGCGACATCGTCGACGTACATGTTCTCGACTTCGTCGATGTACTTGGGGGAGTTTATGCCGACGAGGGGAGCGTTGAACTCGCGCGAGTAGTACGAGAACCACTCCTTGACATCCCTGCACTGGTTCGTGTTGTATGCGAGGACATCCGGTTTCGGGATGCTCTTCACGCCGTAGGTCTTGTCCAGCGGCGTCCAACGCTGGATGTACGCTCCGACGTCGCTGGTGAGGTAGGAGCATATCTCGGGTGAGTAGCCCGCCGCGTTCGCCACGGGGATGTACTTCTCACCTGCCTTCTGCACGCCGATCATCGCGGCGTGGTTCTCGGGGAAGTAGACCCTGAACCCGAAAGCGCGCAGGACCTCCGCGGGGCCGACGCTGGTGCACCATGCGACCTTCTGCCCGCTTTCATGGGCAGAGTCAAGCTCATGGTAGTAGTCTGTCAGCAGCTGCTTCAGCTCGGCGGCGGCGCGGATCTCCTTCCGTTGCCCTGTCTCGGTCATGGACCGTCTCTCATATGGCGTCTCTGGATTTCATCCCTTGCCTTTCTGGCGGGGATCTACGGTTTCTTGTAGCCCGCCTCGAGTGCCTTCACGATGCCAGTGATCGTCTGGTTGTACGGCGTCGGCATGTTGAACTTCTTCCCGTACTCGGCAATCTTGCCGTTGAGGAAGTCTATCTCTGTGGGCCTCTGGTTCTCCACGTCCACAAGCATGGACGGTTTATGACGACCCCCCTTCCCGAGGTACTTCGTGCAGAAATCGAAGAAATCAGGACCGAAGTCACAGCCATCCATCTTCGCCACCTCGATTCCCTCTTTCACCAGGTCCTCAATTAGCTTGTGCGTCGGTTCGAAATCGAAGGCGTCTTTCATTGTCTGCTTCGTTACCGCACAGAGCGCCATCATACCGGCGTTGAGTATCGTCTTCTCCCATGTGTACCTCCTTATGGTCTCGGCGAACTTCGTGTCCAGCTCCGCCGAAGTCAGAATTTCTGCAAGGGTCTTGGCGTACTCCTCCGCGGCCTGCGAGACCGCGCCGACGTAGTTGGGCTTGTTGAAGAATGTCATGTCAACGTGGCCATTTCCGATCATATTGCCCGCATAATTGACGACGCAGCGGAGCGTCCGATCCTTTCCGAACTCCTGCGCAATGAGGTCCTCGGTGTCGAGGCCGTTCTGGTAGCTTATGACATAAGCGCCGGGAGTCACTGACGCCTTCAATTCCTTGAGGATGCGTGGCAGTACAGATGCCTTGACGCAGATGAAGACCGCGTCGACTCTGTGCTTCTTGAGCTCAGCTATTGAATAGCAGATGTCCTCGATCTTCACCTTGAACTGAGTGAAACCTGACAGGGTGAGACCTTTCGACTTGATGGTGTCCAGGTGCTCCCGCAGGATATCCACGAGCACCACATGCCGCCCATGTTTCGCGAGGTGGCCCGCCAGGATGCTCCCGACCGGCCCGACTCCGACGATGCCGAAGACCTGGTCATTTGTCGTGTCAGTTTTTGTCATGTTTGAACCTCGCTCCTGCGATTGCGGGCGCTTGAAACCGATACAATCCACTCCAATAAATGCTTTCGCGCGCATGGAATCCCACGGCACGCGTTGACATCACACGGAATCCAGCTCGCCAAGGGATTCTCATGAGCGAGCCAGCGACATCGGCGACTAGGGTGTGGTCCAAGTTACGGTTTGTATGGTGTAGTCGTCAGACGCCCACGCCAGAGCAAATCTCCATGTGTGCGCGCCTCCGAGGCCGTAGACGCGGAAGATGTCTCCTGTGTCAAGCCTACCCGATGTGCCGCGGTCTATGGCTATGACCTTCGCAGCGCCGCCGAAGGTGACGATGACGCCAGGGGACGGTGTCTGGCTTCCCACGACATTGCCATCCATGCTGATTTGCATTCTGTAGTCGGAGAATGAATATGGCGAGGACACCCCCGTCACCGTAAGGTTCGCGGTGCTGTTCGGATCGGATCCGCCTTCCTGCAGCGAAATGGCAACGTATGGGTGGGATGGAGCTCCACCTCCGTCAAGGAGACCCGACACCATGACATACAGGATGGCGGACGCCACTATTGGCACCATCACGACCACGAGAACGACGATGACCACAATCAAAACCGTTTTCGAATCGCTGGATTTCTGTGGCGGCAGGTAAATCGGAGGTTGAGGTTGATAAGACATATCATTCCCTCGAATCCCGATGAATAAGCGTGCATGCACTTCATAATTCTTGCGGTGCGCAGAGGAGTTAGTGCTCGGGCGCAATTTCGGTGGGGCGCTTCCACGATCGATCTCGTGTCCGTGAGCGAGCGGATTATGGGTCCCCGCAGTCCGACGAACGTCGGAACTCAAGTCCTAACCTGCGCGTGCCGCCTTGGCGAATTCCTGCAACGACCTGACTCCCAGCTCGGCCTTTTTGACCGCCTCGATCGCGTCTGCAGCCGCCTTCGCCCCCTGAATCGTCGTTATAAAAGGTATGCCCAGATCGATCGCCAATCGCCGCATCATGTATCCATCGCGCCTCGCGCCGGATGAAACGGTCGGCGTGTTGATAACCAACTGAATCTCGCCTCTCCTCATCAGGCCGAGAGCGTCAGGATACTTGTTCTCGGCTATCCTGTAGACGGTTGTGGCCTCGACCCCATGCTCCCGCAGGTGGCTGCAGGTGCCCTTCGTGGCGAATATCTTGAGACCTGAGCTTGTGAGCTTCCTCGCAATGGTGACAAACATGTCCTTGTCCTCGTCTCTGATCGTCGCGTAGATCGCACCCGCATTCGGGAGCGGATTTCCTGATGCCGCCATGGCCTTGTAGTAAGCTGCACCGAGCGTCGAATCTATGCCCATGACCTCGCCCGTGCTCTTCATTTCCGGTCCGAGGATCGCATCCACGCCCGGCAGCTTCTGGAACGGGAAGACCGGCGCTTTCACCGCCACGTGAGGTATCTTTGCCTCGCCCACCAGCCCCAGCTCCTTCAGCTTGTGACCGAGCATGACCTTCGTGGCGACCTTGGCGAGAGGGATCCCAATCGCCTTGGAGACGTAAGGCACCGTCCTGCTGGCCCTCGGGTTTGCCTCCAGGATGTACACCTCCCCGTCCTTCACCGCAAGCTGCAGGTTCACGAGCCCGATCACACCGAGCTCGCGGCAAATCTGAATCGTGACTTCCCTGATCCTCGCCATCACTGATTGCGGGAGGGTCTGCACCGGCAGGACGCACGCTGCGTCGCCGCTGTGGACCCCCGCCTCCTCGATGTGCTCCTGGATGCCGCCGATGAACACGTCTTTCCCATCGCTCACCGCGTCCACATCTATTTCTATGGCGTGCGATAGATATTTATCGACGAGGACGGGATGCTTCTTCGAGATTATCGTGGCGTTCCTCATGTAGTGCTCAAGCTCTTCCTCGTTGTGGACTATCTCCATTCCACGCCCGCCAAGAACATAGGACGGCCTGACCAAGACCGGATAACCAATCTTCGCGGCGAGGTCTTTCACTTCCTCGAATGAGAAACCAGTTGCCGCTTCGGCCTGCTTGATGCCGAGCTGCCGCATCAGCTTCTCGAACTTCCTCCTGTCCTCCGCCATGTCGATTGACTCCGGGGAGGTTCCTAGGATTCGAGTCTTGGACCCTTCCTCCCTGAGAGCTTCACTCAGAGGAACCGCCAGGTTGACAGAGGTCTGCCCGCCAAACTGAAGTATGACACCTTCCGGTC
>Ga0315285_10002781_pt1 | contig 18302 bp, 14 predicted proteins | sample YL17G09_36_MG_FD_203698 | JGI IMG/M metagenome (GOLD analysis project Ga0315285, IMG submission 203698) | Sediment microbial communities from Yellowstone Lake, YNP, Wyoming, USA - YL17G09_36 | ecosystem: Environmental > Aquatic > Freshwater > Lake > Sediment | place: USA: Wyoming | collected... | reverse complement strand
GCGGCGAAAAATGCGACACCACCTTCAGCCTCATCCTGCCGTAATAGCCGAAGGGGATGGGTTGAGCGCGGATAGCTCTTCGATCCTCACAGCTGCGCGGCTCACCGCTGGTCCGCGCCCGCCCCCCGTCAGCGGACCGTGACGCCTTCCAGCAAGCCGTTCTCAGCGAACCACCGGCAGGTGTCGCGGACGGTCTGCGCGAGGCCGCGGGGCCGGTACTCGAGATCCCTCGCTGCGCGATCGTGGCTGACGCTCCTGCCTCCCGCAAGGGTCCTCAGGGTATAGCTCGTGAATAGGGCAGGCGTGCCTGAGACGCGGGCTGCAGTTGCGGCGATCGGCGCCCATGCCAACGCCAGGGCAGCCGGGACGACGAGCTCTGGCCGCCTCGCGCCTGTCGCGGCACAGACCAGCCCTGCCAGCTCCACGAGCGATGCTGTGCGCCCCCCAAGGAGGTAGCGCGAGCCTGCGGGCGCCCGTTCCGCCGAGGCCACCGCGGCCTGCGCCACATCCCTCACGTCGACCCAGTCGAATCCACCGGGAACGAGGGCGGGGAACTGCCCCTTTGCGAGCGCAACGACCGCCCTGCCCAGCATCGACGGCTTGAAGTCGAAAGGACCGATGACCGCGGTCGGGTAGAGAATGACTGCGTCGAGACCCCCGTCGATCGCCTGTCGCACGGCACGCTCGCCATCCGCCTTTGAACCAGCGTAGGGATCGCGACTGCTGCCGTCGACGAGCTGCCAATCCTCGGGCGCCTTGGGCGCTCCGTGCGCCGCCGGCCCTGACTGATCCTGGCTCAATGCCTCGACGGAGCTGAAGTGCACCAGCCGGCGGATTCCACAAGCCCGACAGGCGGCGAGGACATGCCGGGTGCCCTCCACGTTCGTCTCGAAGAGGCGAGCGGCATCGGACTGCTCGACGGAAATGCGGCCCGCGGCATGGAACACGACATCGACGCCGGAGAAAGTTCGGCAGAGCGACTCCTCCATCCCGAGATCTCCCTCAATCCTCTCGACAGGGAGCCCCTCGAGCCCGCGGGTGTCCCTCCGCACCAGCACGCGCACGGTATGGCCGCTCGCGAGCAACTCCCGCACGAGCGCTGCGCCGATGTGACCGGATGCCCCTGTGACTGCTGTCTTCAATGGAGAATACCTCGGCAATCTATGCCATAGATCATCGAAGCATGTCTATACGGAGTTTCTGCTTGCCGTGAACCTCTCATCTGTTTACTGTCAGACCCGATGAGACAACGCATTCGACCGCTCGCCGCAGCGGCGCTTGCTTCGGCGCTGATCTTCGCTCTGGTTTCCGCACGCGCGGCAGCGGAGTACGGATTCGTCGACAAGCTCGCAGCAGAGGGATTGCTCGGGGTTCCTCTTGCGGAAGCGCGCGCGATCGAGTCAAAGGTGGGACAGCTCTTCGTGGTCAACGTTGACGGATACGGCTACGGCGGACCCCTGGCTCTCGCGCCGGGGTACGTTGCCCTGGTAAAGCGCCTGCAGGTCGGCGGCGTGATCCCCCACTATGGGTCCACGGACATCGAGAGGATTCGGCGCACCAACCAGGCTCTCGCCGCGATGACCAAAGAGCCGCTTCTGATCTGCTGCGACATCGTGAGGCTAAGCGGGAAGGCGGGCAGGACGGCGCGGTTCGGTGACGGGTACGTCGGCGGGTTCATCGGGAGGTTTCGCGGCCTGTCCGACCCTGACTACCAGAGCCTTGCCTCGCTCAACGCTTTCGTCTTCTCCGCGCTGGGGATCAACATCGCGCTAGGCCCCACCGTGGACGACAGCACATCCGATCCCAGGACCGCCGCTCGCTCGCGCGTAGTAATCGCGGAGCTGAAGCGCTTCGGCATCGAGCCCGTGCTCAAGCATTTCCCGTTCCTCCCGCGCGGCGCCAACCTCCACCGGGAGTCTCCCGACACAAAGGTGGCCCTGCGCATCGTCGAGAAGCGCACGGGCATCTTCAAGGAACTGGCCGGCGAATCGGGCATCCTCATGACGACGCACTTGCAGGATTCGCTCGTCGACTCGAGAGTCGTCACATTCTCGCCTCCGTGGATCGACATCCTGCACAGGCAGACCGGCTTCAAGGGTCTCTTGATCACCGACGGACTTCTTATGCTATCGAACTACCTCACGCCGAACGATTCTACCTCATGGGCGCTTCGCGCCGTTCTCGCAGGCCACGATCTGCTCATCGTCGAGGGCTCAGCCGCGACGACGTACCGAACCTTCGAGGGCTTGCTCCGAGTCGCATGCGGAAACACCGAGGCGGGAAGGCTGTTGAGGGAAAAGATCGAATCAGCGGCCGCGAGGATCGCGCAGTTCAAGAAGCGCAACGAGAAGCTGCTCCGGCGCCAGGTCGACGTGCCCCCCGCGGCGATCAGCGATATCGTCTCGCTCGTTCCGGCAGACGGCGCGGATCCGGCGGCGTTCCGGTTCGATCAGGCCGCGCTCAACCGCGTGGAGAAAGACCTGCAGCGCTTTTCGCTTCGCTAGCGTGCCGGCCCGTCCCCGACTGAAAACCTCGACACCGCGGCCCCCGCGACGAGCAGCAGGCAGGCTGCCCAGAACTGCCAGCCCGGCGCCACGCGCAGCAGCAGGGCGACGCACGCAGTCGACAGCAGCGGCGTGAAGAACGACGCGGTGGCCGTTAGGACCTGGTTGCCCCTTCGCATGGCCGCATCCCAGAAGGCGTAGGCGAGCAGGTCGGAGACAAGGGCACGCCACGCGAGAGCGCCAATGGCCCGCGGGCTGAAGCCGACCGCAGCCACGGCGGCGGCCGGTACCGCCGCTCCGACGACCCGGCCTGCCCCTGCGGCAAGCAGGATGCCGTACACGAGAGCCGTGGCGAGAAAAAACAAAGGCACGGGGTTCGCATCGACGGGCCCTGCGAGCTTTCGTCCCAGGGCGGAGTACAGGCCCCAGGAGATGCCGCAGAATAGCCCAAGCCCATAGACGATCGGGTTCGACCGGACATCGGATAGGAGGCTGCCGGTACCGAGCTCGGAGGCGCCGGATCCCTGGCGCGCGAACAGGGCGAGAACGATGCCGACCATGGCGAGGAGCACTCCGACGCCCAGCCACGGGCGTACCCGAAGCCGGGAGACGAGCGCTGAGAAGACGAGCGTCAGCACCGGCCAGAGGTAGTTCAGAATGCCGAAGGCGAGAAGCTGCCGCCTGTCCGCCGCCATGCCCACGCCGAGGTTGTAGGAAACGATGTAGGCAACGAACAGCCCGCCGCAGACGATCCAGTAGCGCGCCGGCAGGGTGCGGAGCTTCGCGATCTGCCCGGGGCGCACGAACAGGACAATCGTACCGATCGTGCCGCTCGTAGCGGTGAGGATGAAGGGGCCGAGGACCAGCCCGACATCGGTCATCACAAGCCGACCGACGGCGATCGAGGTGCCCCAGAAGAGGATTGCGAGAAATCCGAGCCCCGTCGAGACTCTGGCGGAAGTCGGCATTGGGGCGGGATTGTAACACACCGTGCACCGTAGTAGAATCCCGCACCCCGATGACACTCTCGGCTTTCTGGATCGTTTTTTCCCTCTCATTTGTCATGGCCCTGAGCGGAGCGCTCATGCCGGGTCCCCTGCTGACCTACACGATCGCCAGAACGATGCAGACCCGGCGCAACGGCTTCCTCGTCGGCGCATGGGTGATCGCGGGACACGCCGCGCTTGAAGGTGCGCTGATCTGCGGACTGGCCCTCGGCGTTGCGGAAGCCCTCCGCGCGCCACTGGTCCTCAAGGTCATCGGCACGGCGGGCGCCCTCGTGCTGGGATACATGGGGGTGGGGATGATCCGCGAAGCGGCGAGAAGCCGGCGACACGGGACGGACACTCGGGGAGAGACGAGCGACAAGCCTGGCTCGCCCGCCGGGATGAGCCCCGTCCTGGCCGGCACCCTCGTCTCGCTCGCGAACCCCTACTGGTGGATCTGGTGGATCACAGTCGGCACGGCGTCGCTCGTCCGGTTCGATGCTTCGCTTGGGAACTGGCCCGTCCTGCTCGCATTTTTCGTCGGCCACGAGGCAGGAGACCTTGCCTGGTACCTCGTCGTCTCGACAGCCGTCTACTTCGGAAAGCGCGGCTTCTCCCGAGGATTCTCCAGCATCCTGCTCGCCGTCTGCGGCGTGTTCATCATCGGGTTCGGGCTGTACCTTGGGCTGTCCCAGTTCGTGAGGCTCTGAGCTCGAGCACCGCCTCCATCTCCTTCTCCACCTGCTCGCGATTCCACAGCATGGGGTGGTAGCGGCCCTCGTGCCACAACTCGGCAAGGTCGTCGTAGTGGGAGCTGGCGAGGTTGCCGGACTGGCCGGGCGGGTGCACGATAATCGATCTGCTCCAGTCCCGCGGCTCGACGATCTGGCGGAAAGACGGCGCCCACGCCGTGGTGTCGTACGGCTCGGACGGCGTGCAGGCGGTTTGACAAGGCGTGTCCGCGTCGCCGCCCATCGGGAAAGGTCCCCTGTTGAAGACCTTGTCCAGCGGCTTCTGCATGCCGAGGGGATGGGCGAAGGTCTGCCGGTGAATCCTCCCCCACTGCCAGGATTCGGTTCGGGGTCCCATCTTCCGGCGCAGCCACTGGACAGCCTGCTTGATCGAGCGAACGACAAGCTCCTCCCGGCCGCCGGCCTGCTGGACCCACCAGGAATCCGGCCGGTCGAGAACGCGCAGCAAAGCGACGGTGTCCCTGCCCTGCAGCTCGCTCACCTTGAACAGGAGGGGGTGAAAGCCTTCGCCCATGAGGCGCAGCGCGAGCTCAGGCCCGAGGCCCGGCTCGAGGAGGTTGCGCACGAGTGTGTAGCGGATCACTTCGTAGAGGGCGGCGGCTGGGCTTTCGGAGGCGACCCTGCAGTCCCAAGCCCGAAGGAGCCCGAGCGCGAGCCCGACATCGGGATCAGCCGCCCGAGCGCCGACGAGCCCGGGAAGCCTGCTCACGAGCTCGCGGCCGGGAAGGCAGGTGACGTCCATGTGGAGGGCCATGCAGTCCTCGATGGACACCTTCTCCTTCGAGCAAAGGACGTCCGTGATGCGCCGGGCGCGCCAGCCGTTCATCCATTCGTTGCCGAGAAAATGGGGGTAGGTTTCCGGCACCGGCCTGTTGTTGCACGTGACGATGAATCCCCGCTCGGGGTTGAGCGCATGGGGCATCTCCTCGAACGGGACCTCGCCGACCCAGTCGCACTCGCCCGTCCACCCCGGCGCCGGTATGGTGCCATCGCCCTTTGCGCGCACGGGCACCTTCCCCGTCACCCAGTAGCCGATGTTGTCATCCGCATCGGCGTAGGTCACGTTCAGCTGGGGCGCCTCGATCAGGCGCATCGCCTCGACGAAGTCGTCCCAACCCCGGGCCGCGTTCAGCTTGTACCATCCCCGGATGGCGGGGCAGGGCCGAAGCGCCATGGAGCAGACCGCGAGGCGCTCCCCGGAGACTCCCACGACATCCGATATGACAGGCCCGTGCCGGGTCACAATAACCTGTTCGGCGTGCGGCTCGGCCCTGCCCTTCACGCGGATCACCTCGTCGATGGCCTCGGCCTCCCGCCATTGCCCGCGGTCCTGATAACGCCGGGGCGCCTGCGGGTCGAAGCGCTCGATAAAGAGGTCTTCGCAGTCCGTGTGGGCGAGGGTTATTCCCCAGGCGATGCGCGCGTTGTGCCCCACCATGACAAGGGGAACCCCGGGAAGGCTGACCCCCGAGACCTGGAAGTCCCCGGCAGCGAGGTGGGTTTCGTACCACAGCGAAGGCATGGCGAGTGCGAGGTGCATGTCATTGCAGAGAGCCGCCCGGCCGCTCGCGCTCTTCGCGGCGGAGAGGACCCACGAATTGCTCCCCATGCCCCTGTGGAGGAAGGGGCCCTGGTCCTTCACGAGCCTGCCGGCATCGAGCCTGTTGAACTCGATCCCCTGGGGCAGGGTGAGGGGATTTGTCGCGGGGAAGCTCATATCCCACTCGGCGGCGCGTTCGGGGCCGACCGCCGCAACGACCTGGGCGCGCACGATCTCCCCGTACCAGGCGCTCGAGAGCTGCCAGATCATCACGCGCGAGAAAGCGAGCGAGTCCTCGGGCGTCCAGGGCTCGGGCCGGATGCCCAGCAGCGTGAACTCGACCGGCATCCTGCTCCCTGGGTGGGCGAGGAAGGCATTCACGCCCTCCGTATAGGCGAGGAGGACCTCGCGGAGGTCCGGCGACGTTGCGTCCCAGTCCGCCCGGCCGAGCCTGTTGAAGCCGAACGTGCGCACCGCGCGATCGGTGTCCAGCGCGAGGGGACCGATCACCTCCGCGAGCCTGCCCTGGCCCGTGCGCCGGTTGAGCTCCATCTGCCACAGCCTGTCCTGGCAGTGCACCCAACCCTGCGCGAAAAACAGGTCGTGGAGGCTGCCGGCGGAGATGTGCGGGACGCCCCACTTGTCGCGCCTGATCTGGACGTCGGAGCAGAGCCCTGGGAGCTCGATCGTCCCATCGGTCTGCGGCAGTCTTCGCCTGCTCATGGATGTGAGAAGCAAGCGCGCGACAGGAGCGAGAAGATCGGTCAGGATGGACATGGTGGTTTCACCTCCGCGGCCATGTACGGGCCCTCGGGAATGACGGCGATTCTTCGGCTCGGGTCTCGCGCAACGCACGCCCCGAGCTCTCCGAGGAGATCTGCGCACGGGAGGACGCAGGTCAGCTTCTGATCCTCCCCGTCTAGCCCTTCGGAAAACAGGTGTACGCGCCCGACGTCCAGCGCCTTGAGCAGCATCACTGTTTCCCACTCGTCGATGCGCGACCGCGCTCGGCCGAACGCTTCGGCCCGGAAGCGCTCCTTTCCCAGATCGCGCAGCAGCCGCTGCGAGGCGCGGAACTCTGCGGAGCCGAACCCCTCGGAGCACGCTGCGGCCACAAACAGCTCGCCGCCCGGCTCGAGGATGGCTGCCCCCGCACAGATGCCCTTGACGGCCTGATAGTACGTGGCATCGAGCGGGAACCCCGCGCCGCTTGCGAGCACCGTGCCGAACCGGCCGGCAACGAGGATGCTGAAAAACGGGTCGGCGAACCGGACCGCGGCGGCATGGCTCTCCTCGATCTCCCCGAAGCTCGCGAAGGAGAGCCGCCGTCGATCGTCGATCACCACGTTCACCCCGAGCACCTTCCCGAGCATGCGGATCACCTCGCGCTGCGTCTCGTGCAGCGGGTTGCCTTCCAGGGTGCAGGCCGCCGCTCGGGCATGCCCGATCATCCGGGCGGCATGGAAGGCGGCGATGGTGTCCGCGTGCGCGACGCCGGGCAGAACGAGCTTTCGCCCTCCTGACCAGCCCGCCATGAAGTGCGGCTCCACGAGGCCGACGACGATGCGGAGGTCGGCCTCGACGAAACGCCTGTCGAGACGCACGGGAATGCCGAGGCTCGTCGTGCCCAGCAGCACGTGCTGCTCGTCCTGCCGGGCGAGGTGATTCGAGACCCTCACTTTCTCGAGCACCCACGGGTCGCCGATCAGCCGGGAAAGCTCCTCGCCCTCGTTGGGTCGGTGCAGGCCCGTGGCGACGAGTATCGTGATGGCGCGCGGGTCGAGGCCGGCGCCGAGGAGGCGCTCGACGATGGGGCGGAGAATGAGGGAGTTGGGGACCGGGCGGGTGACGTCGCACACGAGGATGCACGCGCTCGCGCACCCCCTCGCTTCCTCGCCGACCCGGCCGCAGCCGAGGGGCGAGTCCAGAGCAGAGGCGATCGCCGAGGGAGGGTCTGCGAGCAAGGGCATGGGCGGCTTGGCGAGCACCGTCACGTCCCAGTCGCCGGGCAGCTCGAGGTTCAGTCCCCTGGTCCCATAGGCCAAAGTGATGCGCACGGCGCGCCAACTATAGATGGAAAACCGCCCAGGGACAACACGCCCGCGAGCCCCCTTCGGGGTCCGCCCGCGAGCCCCCTTCGGGGTCCGCCCGCGAGCCCCCTTCGGGGTCCGCTGAGTTGACAGGCAGCAGGTTTCCTGATAGCACGATTCCCGCCGCACGGCGGCAGAGGGGGCATGCGATGGTGGAGCGTTCTGGTCGGTGGCTGATCGCGATCATGGGGACGATCCTCATGCTCTGCCTGGGGACCGTGTACGCGTGGAGCTTCTTCCAGGACCTGCTCGTCCGCCAGTACCACGACCTGTACGGCTGGTCGAACAGCCAGGTCGCGTTGGTGTTCTCGCTCGCGATTTTCTTCCTGGGCGTGACAGCCGCCTGGGGAGGGACCCAGCTGCCGAAGATCGGGCCGCGCAGGATGGCGATGCTGGGCGGGCTGTTGTTCGCCGCGGGCTACCTCATCGCAGGCCTCGCCCTCCAGATCAGATCGCTTCCCCTCCTGTACATCGGCTACGGCGCGCTCGGCGGCATCGGCCTTGGCCTGGGCTACGTCACTCCCATCGCCACGGTCTCGAAGTGGTTCCCCGACAGGAAGGGGCTCGCCACAGAAATGGTGATCATGGGATTCAGCCTCGGCGCCCTGCTGATGGGCAAGGTCCTGGCCCCGAAGTTCCTGGAGTGGACGGGGAGCCTCGTCAGCACATTCCTGCTCCTTGGCGCCGTGTTCTTCGTCTTAACCGTCGGCCCCGCCGCCTTCATGCGCAACCCGGAGAAGGGCTGGCTGCTGTCCTTCATCATCGGCGCCTGTTTCCTCGTTGTCGGTTTCGTTCTGTCGCTCTTCATGTCGGGGAAGCCCTTCGAGAGCAAGGCGGCCTGAGGGGCGCGCATGGAGTGGGCACAGGCGTACGCCCCGCTGGGAAGCACTGCCCTTTCCGCCCTTCTCGCGGCGGCGCCGCTGCTGATCCTCTTCGGCCTGCTCGCCTCGGGCCGGTTTCCCAGTTGGGTGCCCGCCTTCGCATCGACGATGGCCGCGCTTCTCCTGGCCGTCGCGGCCTGGCGGATGCCCGTCCTGCCTGCGCTCTCGGCCGGGGTCTTCGGCGCGGCTTTCGCGCTGTTTCCCATCCTCTGGATCGTCATCGCCGCGCTCTGGGTCTACAACCTCAGCGTGGAGTCGGGCCAGTTCGCCGTGATCAGGGCCACCCTCTCGTCGATCAGCGGGGACAGGCGCCTGCAGGCGCTGTTCATCGCGTTCGCCTTCGGCGCGTTCCTCGAGGGAGCGGCGGGTTTCGGCACACCGGTTGCGATCACGGCGGCCATGCTGGTCGGTCTCGGCTTCGATGCGAGGTATGCCGCGGCGATCTGCCTGCTCGCCAACAGCTCGCCGGTGGCCTTCGCTGCTGCCGGCGTTCCCGTGGAGGTGGCCGCAGAGGTCAGCGGCCTGGCAGTGATGCGGATCAGCCGAATCATCGGCCGGCAGCTCCCCCTGCTCTCCCTGCTGGTGCCGCTGTGGCTCTGCGTGGTGCTCTGCGGCTGGCGGCGGAGCGTCGAGGTGCTTCCCGCGATCCTGGTGGCCGGCTTGAGCCTCGCGCTGTCGCAGTTCCTGATCGCGAACCTCGCCGGCCCCTGGATGACCGGCGTGCTCTCGGGGCTCATCACCATGGCGGCGCTCGCGCTTTTCCTCAGGGTCTGGAAGCCGCGCCGAGTGTGGGATTTCCCCGGCGCTGCGCAAGCCGCCCTCGCCGGTCGATCGGCCGCGCCGGCCGCGCAGAAAATCCCTCCCCTCGCCATCATTCGCGCATGGGCGCCGTACCTCCTCATGTCCATCATGGTCGTCCTGTGGGGGACGGGGCCGGTCAAGCGCGCGCTCGCCCCCGCTGGCCTGTCGTTCGGCTGGCCGCTGCTCAATGGCGCGGTCCTGAAAACACCGCCGATCGTGAAGGCGACCTCCCTCTACCCTGCGGTGTTCAGTTTCGCCTTGCTCGCGGCGCCCGGGACGGCGATCTTCCTGGCCGGCGTTCTCTCGACGGCTTTCCTGCCGAACCTCGGGATCCGAAAGGCGTCCGCCTGCATGGGCAGAACGGTCAGGAGCCTGCGTTTCACCATCCTCACCGTGTGCCTGGTCCTCGCCACCGCGTACGTCATGAACTACTCCGGCATGAGCTCCTCGCTGGGGCTCGCCCTTGCGGCCACGGGCGTCCTGTTCCCGCTGTTCTCCCCCCTGCTGGGCTGGGTCGGCGTGCTCCTCACGGGTTCTGACACCTCCTCGAATGCCCTTTTCTGCTCGCTGCAGCGCACGACGGCCGAGCAGCTCGGCCTGGATCCCGGCCTCATGGTCGCCGCAAACACCTCCGGCGGGGTGGCGGGCAAGATGATCTCGCCCCAGAGCATCTCGGTCGCCACGGCCTCGACGGGCCTGGCCGGCCAGGAAGGGTGGCTGTTCCGATTTACGATCGGCCACAGCATCGCGATGGCCCTCATCGTGAGCGCGATCACCCTCGTCCAGGCCTTCCTGCTGCCCGGCATGATCCCGCGGTAGCGCTGCCCCGCACCCGCCCTTGCCCCCCGAGCCTTCTCGAAGGTCCGGCCGTTCTTGACTTTCGCCCAGCCGGGATTTATCGTGACCGCTGTATCGTCCATATCAACGACAAGGAGCTGCTCATGACCACACTCGGCGTCCTGGTGGGCAACAGGGGATTCTTCCCGGCGGAGCTCTGCGAGCAGGGCAGGAAAACGATTCTCTCGGTCCTGAAGGAGGAGGGCCTCGAGGCGGTCGCCCTCACCCCGAAGGACACCAAGTACGGGTCGGTGGAAACCCTCTCGGACTCGAAGAAGTGCGCCGAGCTGTGGAAGGCGAATCGCGAGAAGATCGACGGGATCCTCGTCACGCTGCCCAACTTCGGCGAGGAGCGGGGGATCGCCGATGCCATCCGGCTCTCCGGGCTCGATGTGCCCGTGCTCGTGCAGGCCTTCCCCGACGAGCCGGGCCGCATGGGGATCGAGCACAGGCGGGACAGCTTCTGCGGCAAGATGTCGGCCTGCAACAACCTCACCCAATACGGGATCCGCTACTCGCTCACCCGGCTGCATACCGTCGACCCCGAGTCGGAGAGCTTCCGCCAGGACCTTCGAGATTTCGGCGGGGTCTGCAGGGTCGTGAAGAGCCTGCGCAGGGCGCGCTTCGGCCAGATCGGAGCCCGGCCGGCCGCCTTCATCACCGTGCGCTACAGCGAGAAGCTGCTGGAGCGGGCCGGCATCTCGGTGGAGAGCGTCGACCTGTCCGAGATGTTCGGCCGGGCCTGGAACCTCAAGGACAAGGACTCGGCCGTGCTGTCGAAACTGGACGATATCCGCGACTACGTGAGGACGACCAAGATTCCGAAGGAGTCGCTCCTGCGCATGGCGAAGTTCGCCGTCGTGCTCGAGGCGTACATCGCCGAGCACGAGATGGCCGGCACCGCCATCCAGTGCTGGACCTCGATGGAGGAGTACTTCGGCGTCGTGCCCTGCACCGCCATGAGCATGCTGAGCAACGCCCTTTCGCCCAGCGCCTGCGAGACCGACATCACCGGCCTCATCGGCATGCACGCGATGGTCCAGGCATCGGGCAAGCCCAGCGCCCTGGTGGACTGGAACAACAACTACGCCGACGACCCCGACAAGTGCGTGCTGTTCCACTGCTCCAACCTTCCCCAGGAGTTCTTCGGGAAGAAGGGCGTCATGGACTACCAGGAGATCATCGCGGGCACCGTGGGACGCGAGAACACCTACGGCACGATCGTCGGGAGGATCAAGCCCTCCGATTTCACCTACTGCCGGGTCTCCACCGACGAGTTCAGGGGCACGATACGCTCCTATGTCGGCGAAGGGGAGCTGACCAAGGACCCGATGACGACCTTCGGCGGGTTCGGCGTGGCGAAGATACCCCGGCTGCAGAAGCTGCTGCGCCACATCTGCGAGAACGGCTTCGAGCACCACGTCGCCATCAGCCCCTCCCGGGTCGCGGGCATCGTGAGCGAGGCCTTCGACAAGTACCTCGGCTGGGACGTGTACGACCACGACGCAGACGCAAGGGATGAGCGCGCATCCTCGGCGCAGGCATAGGGGGAGGCAGGCATGGACAGGCTGATCATCGGCATGGACTTCGGCACGGACTCCGTGCGCTCCGTTGTCATCAACGCCGAGAACGGGAAGGAAGAAGCGAACGAGGTCGCCCTCTACAAGCGCTGGGCCGCGGGCACGTACTGCGATCCAGGGAAGAACCGCTTCCGCCAGCATCCCCTCGACTACATCGAGGGGATGGAAGCCTCCGTCAAGGGCGCCCTGGCGAAGCTGGGAAAGGGCGCGGGAAAGCGGGTTGTGGGCATCGGCATCGATACCACCGGCTCCACGCCGTGCGCCGTGGACAGGGACGGCACGCCCCTCGCCCTCACGAAGGGTTTCGAGGAAAACCCGAACGCAATGTTCGTCCTCTGGAAGGACCACACGGCGGTGCGCGAGGCGCAGCTCATCAACAGGGTTGCGCGGAGCTGGGGCGGGACCGACTTCACAAAGTACGAGGGCGGGGTCTATTCCTCGGAGTGGTTCTGGTCGAAGATCCTCCACGTCCTGCGCTCCGACGCGAAGGTGCGCCGGGCCGCCTTCTCATGGGTGGAGCACTGCGACTGGATGCCCGCCCTCCTGACAGGCACGACGGAACCCCTCTCGATGAAGCGCAGCAGGTGCGCGGCGGGGCACAAGGCCATGTGGCACGCCGAGTGGGACGGCCTGCCCCCCGAGCGGTTTCTCGCGAAGCTCGACCCTCTCCTGAAAGGCCAGCGGGCCCGGCTGTACTCCGAGACGCACACCTCCGACCGGTCGGCAGGAGGGCTCACGGACAGGTGGGCGAAACGCCTCGGGCTCACGCCGGGAGTCGCCGTGGCAGTGGGCGGATTCGACGCGCACATGGGCGGAGTAGGAGGCGGGATCTCTAGACAGACTCTCGTGAAGATCATGGGCACTTCGACCTGCGACATACTCGTCTCCCCTCCTGGGGCGGTCGGGCGCAGGACGGTTGCCGGCATCTGCGGCCAGGTCGACGGGTCGATCGTGCCGGGGATGATCGGCCTCGAAGCGGGCCAGTCCGCTTTCGGCGACGTGTACGCCTGGTTCCGCGACCTGCTCTCCTGGCCCCTCGAGGAGGTGATGCGCGGCGCCCGCGGAAGCGGGGGAGCCGCGCTCGCGAAGGTGAGGGCCGAAATCGAAGAGAAGATGCTCGACAGGCTGGCCGAGGAGGCGGCGAAGGTCGACCCTTCGGAGTCCACCGTCATCGCCCTGGACTGGCTGAACGGCAGGCGCACTCCCTTCGCAGACCAGACCCTGAAAGGTGCGATCGTGGGGCTCACCCTCGGCACGACCGCGCCGAAGATCTTCAGGGCGCTCGTCGAGGCCACGGCATTCGGCTCGCGCGCAATCGTCGACCAGTTCAGGAAGGAGCGCGTGAAGATCGGCTCTGTGATCGCCCTGGGCGGGATCGCGCGCAGGAGTCCGTTCGTCATGCAGCTCACCGCCGACATCCTCGGCATGCCGATCAGGGTCGTCGCCTCCGAGCAGGCCTGCGCGCTCGGGGCGGGCATGTTCGCCGCGGTGGCGGCGGGGGTCTACCCTTCGATTCCCGAGGCGCAGGCCAAGATGGGCAGCGGATTCGATATGACGTTCAAGCCCGACAGGAAGCGGGCAAAGATCTACGACGCGCTGTACAGGAAGTACAGGGCTCTCGGGGAGAGCCTCGAAGGCTTCCTCAGGGCGCTGTAAGGCCGGGGCTGCCGCGATGGGAGACTGGGAGCGGATCTCGCGCCTGCGCGAGGCGGTCTGCAAGGCGAATCTCGATCTTGTCGACAAGGGGCTCGTGATCGATACGTTCGGCAATGTCTCGGGCATCGACAGGGAACTGGGCCTGATCGCGATCAAGCCCAGCGGCGTGGGCTACGACAGGCTCACCCCGCAGGCGATGGTTGTGCTGGATCTCGAGGGGAAGAAAGTCGACGGCGATCTCAATCCCTCCTCCGACACGAAGACGCACGTGCGTCTCTACCGCGAGTTCCCGGAAATTGGCGGGGTGGTCCACACACACTCGCGCAACGCCACGGCGTGGGCGCAGGCCAAGCGGCCCCTCCCCTGCCTCGGCACCACGCACGCGGACTACTTCCGTGGAGAGGTGCCCTGCACGGCGGTGATCACGGATGCGCAGATCGAAAGGGACTACGAGGAGGAGACGGCGGTCCAGATCATCGAGGCCTTTCGTTCCCTGGACTATAGGTCCATGCCCGGGGTGCTCGTCGCCTCTCACGGCCCCTTCACGTGGGGCAGGGACCCCTCGGATGCCGTGCACAACAGCGAGATCCTCGAGTACGTCGCCGGGATGGCAGCGCTCTCCGTTGCGCTCTCCCCGTCGGTGAAGGGCGTCAAGAAAACCCTCCTGGACAAGCACTACCTGCGAAAGCACGGGAAGGGCGCATACTACGGTCAGGGAGGATCGAAGAAGTAGGAGCCGATCATGGACGTCGATCTCTGGTCGCTCTATCGGCAGATGCTCAGGAGCCGGCTCGTCGAGACGGAAGTGATCCGTCTCTGGGACCATGGGCTCATCTCAGGCGAGATGCACCTAGGCATTGGGGAGGAGGGGGTGGCGGCGGCCGTCGTCTCCCGCATGCGCGACGGCGACGCGATGGCGCTCGACCATCGAGGCACGCCGGCCCTGGTCATGCGGGGGATCGATCTCGTCTCCCTTTTCAAGGAGCTTCTCGGCAGACCCGACGGGCTGTGCGCCGGCCGTGGAGGTCACATGCACCTCTTCTCCCGCGAGCTGCTCGCCGCCTCGTCGGGCATCGTGGGAGCTTCGGGGCCTGCCGCGGCAGGGTTCGCCCTCGCCGCAAAACGCCTTCGCCCCGGCTGCATCTCGGTCGCCTTTTTCGGCGAGGGCGCGATGAACGAGGGCATGCTCATGGAATCCCTGACCCTTGCCGCCGTGTGGAAGCTGCCCGTGCTTTTCGTCTGCAAGGACAACCAGTTGTCGATCACCACGCTCTCATCCACCGTGACCGCGGGGAGCCTCGCGAGTCGGGCCGCGAGCTTCGGGATCCCCGTCGCAGAGGCCGACGGGGCGGACATCGAAGAGCTGTGCCGGGCGGTCGATGGCGTAATCGACCGCATCCGCGAGGGAGGGGGACCTGCATTCCTTCTCGCGCGCTGCGTTCGGCCCCAGGGTCACTTCCTCGGCGACCAGCTCGCACGGACGGCCAGGAGGCCGGTCCGTGAGATGGCGAGGATCGCGGGTCCTCTCGTCGCCTCCGCGCTGCGACTGAAAGGCGCCCCGGCTCGGCAGAGGGCTTCGAGCGCCGCATCCATCCTCTCGCTCGTGCGTAGGGCCGGCGCGCTGATGTCGGATGCGAAGGCGGATCCCGTTGCCAGGACCCGCCGGCTGCTTGCGGGTGCGGCGGCGCGGCTCAGAGTCCTGGAAACCAAGGCGCAGGAAGAAGTCGAGTCCGCAGCCCAGATCGCTCTCGGAGAGGCGTGAGCCATGCGTAGGATGGGCTTTTCAGAGGCGATCGACGATGCCCTGGCCTCGGCGATGGCCGAGGACGAGAAGATCGTCGTCTTCGGCGAGGATGTCCACACGATCCGCAGAAACCTCCTCGTGCGCTTCGGCGAGGAGAGGGTCCGGGCGACCCCCATCAGCGAAAGCGCCTTTGTCGGGGCCGCGGTTGCTGCCGCCATGGCGGGGCTGCGCCCGGTGGTGGAGGTCATGCTCGTGGACTTCATCGGCACGGCCATGGACGCCCTGCTCAATCATGCAGCCAAGGTCGACGCATTCTCGGGAGGGAAGTGGTCGGCGCCACTGGTCGTGCGCTCGGCCTGCGGCGGCGGCTACGGAGACGGCGGGCAGCACGAGCAGTGCCTCTGGGGATGGCTCGCGCATATCCCGGGTCTCGCCGTCGCTGTCCCCTCAACCCCCGCGGATGCGGGGGGTCTGATGGCCGCGGCGCTGCGGCATCCCGGCCCCGTGGTCTACCTCGAGCACAAGCTGCTGTCCGAAACATGGCTCGAGTTCCTGGGCAAGGGGGGGAGGAAGACCGTGCGGTTCGATGTCCCCGCCGGGGGGGCGTGCGGCCGGGTGCCGGCCCGATGGACACCGATCCCTATCGGGAAGGCGGCGGTCGTGCGCGACGGAGCGGACGTTTCCCTTCTGAGCGTGGTAGTCGGAGTCCACAGGTGCCTCCAGGCCGCCGACGCGCTTCAAAGGAAGGGGGTCTCCGCGGAGGTGCTCGATATCCGTACCGTCTCGCCCCTCGACGCCGAAACGATCCGCGAGAGCGCCGGCAGGACGGGACGGGTGGTTGTCGTCGACGAAGACTACGAGGGCTTCGGCCTTTCGGGAGAGGTTGCGGCCCTCCTTCTCGAAAGCGAATTTCGCGGCCGCTTCGCGCGCGTGTGCACGACTGGCACGATCCCCTACTCCCGCGCACTCGAAGATGCGACGCTTCCCTCCACGGCGAGGATCGTCGAAGCAGTCGAGCGCTTGGTGCGGTAGGCAGTGGCGCGATGAGCATGAGCCCTCCCCTCCCTCTGCATCGGCTCGCCGTGATCGCGCATGCCGGCGACGATGTCGCGGTCGCGCGGCAGCGGATACCGGCGGGGTCTCTCATCAATGACGACGGGGCGAGTTTCAGCGCGCTTGCCGAGATCCCGGCCGGCCACAAGCTCGCGCGCAGGACACTGGCTTCGGGCGGAGCGGTCCGCCGCTACGGCGAGATCATCGGATGGGCAACAGCCCCGATCGCCGCGGGGGATCACGTTCATACGCACAACCTTGCATGCGGACAACGCGAAGTCCCCTTCGAGCCCTCGATCAACTCGCGGCCCGTGGAGCCCTATCCCGAGGAGAAGATGCGTTTCTTCGAGGGATTCAGGCGCCCCGACGGAAGAGTGGGAACCCGCAACTGCGTGCTCGTTCTCTCGACGGTGAACTGCTCCGCGAGCGTGTGCCAGATGGTGCGGGAGCGTTTCCGCGACATCGGCAGGGAGTACCCGAATGTCGACGGGGTGTTCGCGGTGACCCACCCCGGTGGCTGTGGTTCGGCAGCCCATTCCGAGGATCACCGAATGCTTATGCGCGTGCTCGGAGGCTCTGCACGGCACCCCAACACCGCGGCCTCGGTGATCGTCGGCCTCGGCTGCGAAAAGAACCTCGCATCGACTCTCGTCGCGGATCAGGGTCTGCAGGGCATTCCCTGCCACGCTATCCAAGATCTGGGAGGCACGGGCAAGACCGTGGAAGCGGTTGCCGCTGCCATTCGGCTGGTGCTGCCCCGCGCGAACGCCCACCGACGGACCCGGGAGCCGGTTTCCGAGCTGGTCCTCGCCACCAAGTGCGGAGGATCGGACGGCAATTCCGGCATCACCGCCAACCCCGCCCTCGGGTGGGCTGTCGACGAGCTGATCCGCCACGGAGGCACGGCCGTGCTCGGCGAAACCCCCGAGATCTGCGGCGCCGAGCACCTGCTTATCCGCAGGGCCGCCGACCCGGAGGTGGCACGGAAGCTCATCGAGCGTGTCGAATGGTGGCAGCAGTGGTGCCGGCTTTTCGGGGTTTCACTCGATGCCAACCCGAGCCCCGGCAACATCGATGCGGGCATCACGACGCTGTTCGAGAAATCCCTCGGCGCGATCCTCAAGGGAGGGACCACGCCCCTGCGGCGGGTGGTGCGCTACGCCGAGCCGATCAGCTCGCGGGGACTGGTGTTCATGGACACACCGGGATATGACCCGGTCTCGGTGACGGGGCTCATCGCGGGCGGGGCGACAGTGGTCGCCTTCACGACGGGCTGCGGGTCCGTGTTCGGCTCGACGCTGGTCCCGACGATCAAGCTCGCCACGACCTCTGACCTCTTCCGCAGGATGCAGCAGGATATGGACGTGGACTGCGGCCCGATTCTCGCGGGAGCTCCGCTCGAAGCCGTCGGGGCGAGCGTTTTCGAGAAGCTGATCGCCGTCGCCTCGGGAGAACGAACCAGGAGCGAGGCGCTGGGGATCGGCGAGGCCGAGTTCCTTCCCTGGTCCCTGGGCCCGGTGCTCTGAGAACGGCCAGCGCGGTCCGGGCCGGCGCCCAGGCCGCGGGCTTGGCCGCGTACTTCACCCGTCCAACAGCCTGCGGGGATCCGTCGAGAAGAACTCCTCCAGGGGCATGCCACCGGGGCCGACGATAAACGGTACGGCTTCCTCCCATCGGGAACAGAAAGCAGCCAGCCCGTTCGGCACCCGGGACCGGGAGGATTTGACCTCGATCGCGAGGAGTCGCCGTGGCGTCCGCACGACGTAGTCCACTTCGAGATCCCCTTCACGCCAATACATCACTTCCCACGGCAGCCCCTGCAGCGAGTTCAGCAGATGAGCGCCTACAGCGTTTTCCACCACCCGGCCCCACCAGGAA
>Ga0315285_10002779_pt1 | contig 18324 bp, 17 predicted proteins | sample YL17G09_36_MG_FD_203698 | JGI IMG/M metagenome (GOLD analysis project Ga0315285, IMG submission 203698) | Sediment microbial communities from Yellowstone Lake, YNP, Wyoming, USA - YL17G09_36 | ecosystem: Environmental > Aquatic > Freshwater > Lake > Sediment | place: USA: Wyoming | collected... | reverse complement strand
TGATGGTTTTTGGGTGTCGCTGATGCTTGCTTGATGGTTTATTCGATGAGTGTAGGCTGAAAACGGAGTTAATATAAAACCTCAAATATATATTTAAAGGATGTTTATGTGAGAAAAAATGATAAGAGTGGGACTAGTTATTGGTCCATTTTTAACCGAAGAGCGGCTCAAGTTGGCGAAGCAGCTAGGTGTCGATGAAATAATTGGTGGAGTGCCGTATGATCAATATTCAATAGAAGATTACATGTATGCTCACACCAGTGTTTCTAAAACAGACGTAAAACGTCCAGAGGTATGGGATTTCGAATCATTAGTGCAAATGAGGAAAAGGATCGAGGATGCTGGCCTTAAAATTTCAATAATAGATTCTGGGCCACCATTAGATAAAGTGAAATTAGGATTACCTGGCAGAGATAAACAAATTGAGAATTTTAACAAGAGCCTTAAAAACATGGGTGCGGCAGGAATTCACAGATTAACATTTAATTTTACACCTCTCTCCACGAGTCGAACATCCTATTCGACCCGAATTAGAGGAGGTGCTCAAGCCACGAGCTTCGATTACGAGCAGGAGAAAAATGCTCCTCTTACTGAATACGGAGTAGTTGATATGGATAAAATGTGGGATAACTGGGAATATTTTATTAAAAGAGTTATCCCGGTAGCCGAAGAGTTTAATGTACGTCTTGCCTTACATCCTGATGACCCTCCAGTATCTGTGCTAAGAGGTATCGCGAGACCATTCACAAGTTTTGAAGGATTTAAAAGAGTGATCGAAACAGTTGACAGCGAGTATAATGGGATATCCTTCTGTATGGGATGCTGGGCGGAGATGGGGGAAGATGTCCCGAAGGCAATTCACTACTTTGGATCTAGAAAAAGGATCAATTTCGTCCACTTCAGGAATATCGTTGGCTCAAGCGAAAAGTTCACCGAAACTTTTCACGACGACGGCCAAACAGATATGTTGGCGTGCATAAGGGCCCTGAAGGATGTAAATTACGACGGCCCGATTAGGCCGGACCACCAACCTAGGACCGAAAATTACGAATCGCTGCCAGAGAATTCAGGGTACAGACTACTGGGGAAGTTTTACGCTATAGGGTACTTGAAGGGATTTATTGAGGCGGTATATGGAAAACAGCCCATAACGCCTCTGTCCCTCTAGACGATGTCGTTACTTGACAACTTATTTATACTAGCAACATTTTTGTAATTCACAGGTGCTATTCATGAAAATTACGGAGATAGAGACGATTCCGCTTAGCATCCCTATGAGCTTCTTTGAAGATAGATTCGATAAGGTGTCTGGGAAAAACGCTCCAAGCAAGTATTACGAAGGGGAGCCGCTCATCAGGAAGAAGAAGAGGAACGAAAAAGGAGCCCTCATGATAGACTATGTGCTGGTGAAAATTCACACCGACGAAGGCATAGTGGGGATGGGTGAGGCTCCGACAGATTCCTACGAGACGTTAGAGACGGTAAAATTGATGATCGATAGGCAAATGACGCCAAACCTAATCGGTCTCGATCCATTCGACATAGAGAGAAACAACGATATAATCAGCTGGCGAACAGACAGAATGGCTCTTCGTCACGCGACTTCCGCCATCAATTATGCGTTATACGATCTCGCTGGAAAGGCCCTGAAAGTGCCCTTATATACCCTCCTGGGAGGCCTATACAAAAACAAGGTACTGGCATCAATCGAAGTGCCACGAGGCACACCCGAGGAGATGGCGGCCCACAGTCTCGAATATTACAAGCTGGGAATAAGGGGGATCAAGGCAAAAGTGGGTTCAGACCCCGAGAGAGACGCCAAATCCCTGAAGGCGATCAGAGAAGCCCTTGGTGAAAAAATTAGTCTGCGGGCGGACGCGAATGAAGGCTATACTATAGAAGAGGCGATTCGGCTTTGTAGACTCGCTGAGAAATACGACACTGGACTCGAGCTCCTCGAGCAGCCGGTGACTAACTCAGATCTGGATGGCATGGCGAGGGTCGCCCGGGCCGTTGATATCCCAATTGAGGCAGATGAGAGCGCATACAGCCTTTATCAAGTCTACCAGATACTGAAGAGGGAGGCCTGCGACATAATCAACACGAAATGCTCAAATGCAGGGGGGATATCTGGGGTGAAAAAGTGGGCAGTTGTAGCTGAATCGGCGAGGAAACCAATCGTGATAGGGACGGAGTACGGCCTAGGAATCATGGTTGCTGCCAAGGTGCATTTGGGATGTGCAATCAAGAACGCTGACCCTGTGGTCGAATTCACTGAGATGATGATACATGATCTTCTGCTTAAGAGTCCAATAAATTTGGAGGATGGCTACATCAAGGTTCCGACGAAGCCCGGGATAGGCTGGGAACTAGACGAAGAAAAGATACGTGAATATACAGTGCGTGACTTCCCAAAATAAGCCGTCAACACTTTATCAACGGCTTAGATTGTTTTGATTGGTAGATCCTCTTCAACCCAAACCTGAGAATCATGTGGGATCGCCACGCCTACGCAGAAGACGTTTAAGGGCTGCTCAGTGAGTACTGTCCTGCACGTGTGCGGCACCCCATTCGGAATGTATATCGAATCGCCTGGTCTTACGGATACCTCTTCACCTCCAACCGTAACATAGCCTCTGCCCGAGTCAATGTAGTAGATCGCCTCGGTGTTGTGCCGATGATAACCCAGTATATTTGGAACCGACATCATCGTTGCGAAGAGGAGGTACTTCATGGACTCTCTCCGGATGGTGGGCCAAGACCAGCATGTGCTTTTGTGATCGGGTACCACGTCTTTAGAAACCCACTTGTCAACGATCACATTGAACCTACCCTTCTCTTCCCCCGTTAATGATTCGATGCATATTTCGTCTGAATCTAGTGGGTCCCTCACGCCGTATTCCAAATATATTAGTGGCTGATGGGACACCTTGGGACGTATTGAGTGAGGCACCTGAGAGGGGATGTAGATGACGTCATTCGGGCTTATCGCGAATGATTCGACACCAACCCTCAACACGCCTTCACCCTGTGAGATATAGAGTACCTCTTCGACGTTCTTCTTGTGGTAATGGAGCTCCCTATCTGAGGGGATGGTTGTGTGCCTGACCCATTCGAGGTATTTTGTAATCTTTATTCCCCCCTCAAGAGCTGGTTTATCTCTTCTTCTAAAGTAATCCCTGACGTAGCATGTTTCTCCATATTCCTCTCTTGGTGTGATCTCGTCCCAGTTTTTCTTGTACATAAGCGTGTACCTTCAATGAATGTAATTATAAGCATTAAAAAGATACACTGTATGCCATGGGGGAGAAACTTACGAGAAAAGTCAGTATCTTCAACGAAGTCATCGGACCCGTGATGCGTGGCCCATCGAGTTCACACACTGCCGCTAGCTACCACATTGGCTCGCTTGTGCGAAACCTGCTGGACAATGAACCCGCTGTTGTAGACATCATCTTCACCAAAAATGGCTCCTACGCTGCGGTCTATCATCAGCAGGGCAGCGACCGAGGCTTCGCGACGGGTCTCCTAGGTTGGAAAATAACGGATGATAGATTCCTCAAAGCGTTAAAGGAGTCAGAGAAGGCTCACATAAAAATTAATTTCAGAGTCGAGGCTTTGGTTAAGGATGATCACCCGAACGCTATCGAGATACTGGGAGAATCGAGAAGTGGCTGCAAGCTGACCATTTTGGCTAGATCAATTGGAGGAGGAGCCATTGAACTCAGAAAGCTGAACGATTGGCCAATCCATTTGATGGGAGATGCGTACGATGTGCTAATCGAGTTGAGGCGCATGACAAAGGGTGCCGTCGTTGAATTGCTCTCTAAGGATGTGGAGAACCTCGAGCCGCCTTCAGTTCAAAGCTCTGGGGATAGGATGCTGATCCACTTCAAGGCGTCTCACCCATTGAAGGAGGGAATGGTGAACCGGCTACGCTCACTACCAGGGATTATCAATGTCTGGATGACGAGCCCCGTTTTCTTCCCTCAGCCGGGTGAACCTCTCTTCACCAGTGGGGAAGAAATGATTGATCTGGCTTTAAAAAATAATTGCTCCCTTGGAAGATTGGCTTTATCCTACGAAGCTAAGCTTCTGGGCATCTCCGAAGACGAGGCATCTAAGGAGATGTTTCGACGATACGAGATCATGAGAGAAGCGATGATTAAGGGCTTGGATAGGAATTTGAAGGGAATGCAGCTTCTTCAACCGTCCGCTGGCTCAATTATTGAAGCCGAAAGAACTGGGAGAACCGCCATCGGAGGTATACACACCAGGGCAGCGGCGAGGGCCTTGTCGGTTATGCACGTCGACTGCGCCATGGGCGTCGTCTGCGCCGCCCCTACGGGCGGATCAGCTGGCACCATCCCCGGCGTGATAACGACGCTGGCGGAAGAGAAGAACCTAACCGAAGAGCAGATAGTCTTAGCGATGTTCGCGGCATCGACCATTGGTCTAATCTTGGCCATCAAGGGAACTTTTGCGGCTGAAGTTGCGGGGTGCCAAGTGGAGATAGGCGCAGCAGGTGCCATGTCAGCGGCTGCGGTGATCGAAGTCGCCGGTGGAACGGCTCAACAAGCATGCGACGCTGCAGCGATATCGTTTCAAAACACGATGGGTTCTGTCTGCGACCTGGTTCAGGGCATGGTGGAGATCCCATGCCACACCCGGAACGCTGTAGCTGCATCCTCGGCATTCGTCTGCGCCGATCTCATCTTGGGCGGATACATCAACCCCATACCTCTCGATGAAACTATCGACGCTGTGATGTCTGTTGGAAACATGCTACCACCAGAACTACGGTGCACAGCATTGGGGGGATTGGCCATCACCCCGTCAGCGCTAGCCATGAAGCCGAAGCCAATCGCTGATTGACGTGTGTTCGTCACAGATACTCGTTAAACTTTTTACAACCTATATTGGCACATAAGTTTATTAGCATTTAAACACCGGAAACAATCAGTGAACGAAGTTTGATAAAAATTCGAACACTGCCAGAGGAGAGCTGGATCGAACTCAGAAAGATGTCATCCTCTACGGCCTGGGGCACCCTCGGACAAGTGCTACGAGACGAGTACATGCGGGATCACTTTCGGATGATGAACATTCGACCGATAGATCGCAGCTACACGATCTGCGGACCAGCGGTGACTGTGAGGTACCTACCTGTGAATCCTCTGAACCCTACCTCCGAGGAATCCGAACTGATAAGCAACCACGCTACGATGATAGTTAACATGATGAATGCCCTCAAGACGGGGGATATCCTAGTGCTAGCGGCCCTAGGCAGGAGCGACGCTGGCGTAGCGGGGGAGGGGATGTGCCACGGATTCAAGGCTCACGGCGCTTCGGGCCTAGTCGTCGACGGCGGCGAGAGGGATGTCCCCGTCATACGTAACGATGTTAAGCTGCCCGTCTTCATGTCCGGCAACCCGACGCCCACAGTCGCTAGATGGCATATCCACGAGGGTAAGCCAGGGGGCGTTTTGCCTAAGGAAATAAACGTGCCAGTCATATGCGACGGGGTTCGAATCAGGCCGGGGGATGTCATAATCGGTGACGAATGCGGCCTGATGGTGATCCCAGTCGAAAACGCGGAGATGGTCGCCAGAATCGGAGGGGCGCTCGAGGACATAGAGGAATTGCAAAGAAGATTGATCCAAAGCGGGGAGTACGTCCACATGCAACCCATGACGGAGGAAATACTGAAAAAATACAACATGCTGGACAAGTGGAGGATCGCTAAGGAGGCCCAGGTCTGACGAGTGTGGTGATTCAATCTTGTTTAAGGCCGTCCACGATTTGACATACCACATCTATCCCGAGAAAACTCAGCGACAGCTTCGCCTAATCCCGACTCGGAGCCTCTCAACAAGCTTCGCCAACGAATTCGCCATGGAGATCCACACCCACATCGGCACACACATCGAGGGACCCTACCATTGCCTAGAAGACGGTAAGAAGTTAGATCAGCTGCCGGTGGAAACATTCATCGGAGAGGCAGCAGTCGTCGACTTAACGCGAACAACCAAGATGGATCGAGAGATTAGAAGAACCGACCTCCAAAAATCGGGCAACCATATAAAGAGAGGAGACATCGTTCTCCTATTTTCTGGATACGATAAACTGTTCACAACTGAGCAAATGCAGAGCGAGGAGTACATGTCAAACAGCCCATATCTATCCGATGATGCAATAGAATGGCTAATCAATAGAAAGATAAAAAACATGGGCATCGACTTCTGGAGCATCGAGAAGTATCCCATAGACCCAAGAATCGGTGAGCCTAAACACATACGCCTGTTTAAAAATGAGATACCCTTCATCCACAGCCTGGTGAATTTATCAGAGATCAAGAGTAAGAGAATTTTCTTCGTAGCTTTGCCGCTGCTAATCAGTGGTCTCGACTCATCACCCGTTAGAGCTATCGCGATCGAGTTTTAAACACCAACTTACAACGTGTTGGGGTACTTATTGGGGTGGATCCCCTCTTCAAACAGTGATGACTGTGACCATCCAAGAAAAGCACCTGCGACTACTCTTCCTCTCACAGGCAGATGTGAAAAAAAACAGAACTCAATGAAGAAAACGATAGAGCTAGTCGAAGAGGCATATAGAATGCTGGCTATGGGGGAAGTTGAAAACCCAACCAAGACCAGCGTCTTCCTCGATTCATTCGGCAAACCCGGCAAGGGATTTGTTTCTCAGCCAGCCTACATTGACCCGATCAGCAGGGCAGGTGTGAAATGGAATGGTATCAACTTTGAGAACCTATCAAAGCACGGTTACCCATCTCAAAACTGGGTCATCATTCTCTCCGATGGAGAAACCTTCACACCACTCTCAATTATGGATGGCAACTACATCACCGGAATGAGGACAGCTGCAGCCACGGCGGTAGGTATAAAATATTTGGCTAAAAAAGACGCTGATAAGGTGCTAATAGTCGGAGCTGGGCAACAATCAAGCTTTCAGCTAAGAGCAATAAACGAGGTAATTAAACCTGCAAAGATATACGTTAACGACATTAGAGCTGAAGCGAGCAGACGATTCGCCAATACGATGTCAAATGAATTAGGTCTAGATGTGGAATCGATTGACGATTTAAAGAACGCAGTTTCGAAAAGCGACATATTGGTTCTAATTACTTCCGCTGATGAGGCTGTGATTAAATTTGAATGGGTTAAGAAGGGCTCACTCATTTGTGCTTTAGGAATATTTCAGCAGTGTGACTTTTCGACGATAAAGCAATCTAATAAAATCGTTGTTGATCACAAGGATCAAACTATGCATATGGGCGAACTGGCTAAATTGGCCTCTAAAGGTTATCTTACTAAGAATGATCTATACTCAGAAATCGGAGATATTGTGATCGGTAAGAAAAAGGGAAGAGAAGATAATAATGAAATCATACTTTATGTGCCGATTGGCATTGGCTCCTTAGATGTGAGTACAGCTAACTGGGTTTACGAATCAGCTAAAAAAATGGGATTAGGAATTAATCTAGAACTATTCTAAGGAGAGTTTCGATTAACCTCTTTCAAGGTTTTCAGGGTCGCGCGCGACTTGTCAAAGGGCTCTATGTGTCTGCTGTGTCGGATTTGATCCTTAAATTTAACTGGTTGGAGTAAAAAAAACGGGGATTAATACGAATCCTCTTAAATATTTATTTTAGGAAATTGGGGACTGTATATTTCTCTATCTTCTCTTCATCTAGCTCCACACCTATCCCATGTTTGGTTGGAACCTTGATGTAGCCATCATCTAATTTTAATGGCTCCTTCAGTAAGAGGTCGTGGAGCATTATTTCTGTGTACTCGACGACAGGGTCAGCATTTTTTATCGCACCTCCTAGATGCGTTTTTGCAGCGACCATTATGCCAAGTCCATACTCAGTTCCAATCACAATGGGTTTTCCCGCTGATTCAGCTACAGCTGCCCATTTTTTAACCCCTGATATTCCTCCAGCTTTAGAGCATTTCGTGTTAATTATGTCACAGGCATCTTTCTTGAGGATCTCATGAACCCGATACAGACTAAAAGCGCTCTCGTCTGCCTCTATTGGTATATCCACGGCTCTTGCAACCCTTCCCATGCCATCCAAATCCGAGTTAAGTACGGGCTGCTCGAGTAATTCAAGACCTGTATCATATTTCTCGGCCAGTCTGCATAGCCTAATTGCTCCTTGTACCGTGTAACTTTCATTTGCATCGGCTCTAAGGCTGATTTTGTCACCAAGAGCGTCTCTAATGGCTTTCAAAGAATTTGCGTCTCTATCAGGATCAGATCCGACTTTCGCCTTGATGCCTCTTATTCCTAATTTGTAGTATTCCAAGCTGTGGGTAGCCATTTCCTCTGGAGGACCTCTAGGTACCTCGATGGATGCCAATACTTTATTTTTATACATTCCTCCTAAGAGTGTATATAAAGGTACTTTGAGGGCTTTCCCCATTATATCGTATAAAGCGTAGTTAATAGCCGAAGTCGCATGACGAAGTGTCATTCGGTCCGTTCGCATACTAATTAAGTCATTAATTCTTTCGATTTCAAAGGGATCCAAACCGATTAGTCTTGGTGCCATATACCGATCAATCATAATTTTTATCGATTCAAGAGTTTCATAGCCGTCTGTTGGAGCTTCGCCGAAACCAATTATATCTTCATCTATATAAATTTTCACTAAAACGTAATCTTTGTAATCTGGTCCTTCCTTTCTGCGCACGTACAACGGTTCTCCTTGATAGTATTTACTCGGAGCGTTTTTTCCTCCCGTTTTACTAAGTCCATCTTCATAGGAAGTCTGAGGAATCCTTAAAGGTATGGTCTTTATCTCCGTTATTTTCATTATAACCACCAATCATAGTTTTTTTTATTTATATTTAAAGATTTTGTAATAACTTCGTTTTCCGATTCTATTCCGGCTCAAACGGGATACTTGTGGAAGGAACAGATCAATATAAATCTCTTCTCTCCCAGTCCCTCATAGTTATGATTAGACGTTTAATAAGAAACTAGGAGACACGCGCGAATTCCAACGGTCGAGGAGAGATTTTGTCAGTTTTATCAAGTTTGGTAAATTTTCTAATTTCTGGCCACGCCCCCATAAACATTAAACGCGCGCGCCTAAAATTTCAATCAAAATAGATTTATTATTGAATCTAATAGCTATATTGATACCCGTTTGCTGAGAGAAGCAGCCTGGGTGGGATATTAAGACAGGGATACCGACGAAGAAACGTTTGAAAGAGCTGGGGTTAGGATTTGTCAAACTCGATAAGAATTGAAAACATCCTGAAAGAGTGCACTAAATATTGAGGTTATGATATGAAACCGACCAATCATACGACACTTCAAAACATCTTTTCAGATGAAAAAGTTGTAAAAGTTGTAGATGGCTTCATTTTCACAGAAGGCCCAATTTGGATACCTAAAGGATACCTTCTTTTTTCTGATATTCTAGCCAGCACAATATACAAATGGAGTCCAAGTTCATTAACTTTGGAAATATTTCGTAGACCTAGCTGGCGTGCCAATGGACTGACGTTGGATAAAACGGGTAGACTATTAGCCTGTGAACATGATGGGCGTGTATCACGAACTGAACATAATGGTGAAGTGGTTACATTAGCGAATAGTTATAATGGCAAACGCCTTAATAGTCCAAACGATATCGTAGTGAGGTCAGATGGCAGCATTTATTTCACTGATCCTCCTTTCGGAATAATAAATGAAAATCAAAAAGAGTTAAACTTTAACGGAGTATTCCGTGTATCCCCGGTAGGGGAGATAACCCTTCTCGATGACAGTTTTAGAGGACCCAACGGATTGGCCTTTTCTCCAGACGAAAAAACATTGTATGTGAATGACTCTATTGATGGCTATATTAGATCATTTGCTGTAAAGGAAAACGGCTTACTTGGAAAAAGTAAGTTATTTGCGGAACTGATTAATTCTGATGTAGAAGGAGTTCCTGATGGTATGAAAGTTGATTATGAAGGAAATGTTTTTTGTACAGGACCTGGTGGTATTTGGGTATTTAATCAAACTGGTACACTTCTTGGAATATTAAAGATCCCTGAGGTACCTGCAAACCTTGGTTGGGGAGGACCAAATATGAAAATTTTATACATTACAGCTCAAACGGGAATTTATCAAATAAATTGCACAACAGGGGGTCAAAAATAAACTCACCCTCAAACAATTCTTGGAGAAAAAAAATTGAATATCATTCAAGTAGGTTTGGGCTCTTTCGGGAAGCAATGGATTAAAGTTATTCTTGAAGACGAAGACTGGTGTTATGCTGGAGTAGCTACGAGAAATAAGGAAACGCTTAAACAATGTGGGGTTCAAATTGGCCTCCCTAAAGAGGCTCAATTTTCTAATCTCGAGGATATGCTATCAAGTTCTCAATCCGCTGACGCTGTCTTAATTACGACCCCATATTTTCAGCACACAGAGCAGATACTTTTGTCGCTACAACATGGGAAAAACGTGTTAGTTGAAAAACCGTTATGCGGTTCTCTTGAAGAGGCTTATGAAATCAGAGACGCTGTCAAAGAGAGTGGGAAGACATTGATGGTGTCTGAAAATTATAGGTTCAGCCCTGGCGCGATATTTATGCATGATTTACTGAATTCTGGAGAAATTGGAAAACCCGAGCTCATTTTCATTCAATATTTCGTTAAGCATAGATTTCCAGATAATGACTGGAGAAATAATTATAGATACCCCGTTCTCATTGAGAACGCAACACACCATTTTGATTTACTAAGATATATCACAAGTTCTGAACCATTATCTGTATGGGGATCCGCTTTTAGTTCAAAATTGACTAAAAACTGGGCATACCCTTCTGTAAGTGCACAATATGAGATGAGTAATAATCTTAATTTTCACTTCGCTGCAAGCTGGGCTTATGAAGGCTTTAATACACCACGGGAAGGATTCTGGCGAATATATGGTACAAATGGATCGATAACATGGGACGGTGAATTAGTGAAGGTGTTTAAAGACGTGGAAAACCTCTATAGAGTTAAAAAATTTACGACAAAAGACTCATTAAAGAAGGTGTTAATGGAGTTTTTCACCGCGTTAACTGAGAATCGAAAGCCCACGGTGGATATCGATGATAATATTAAAACCCTACATATGGTTTTCTCAGCTATTGAATCAATTGAAAATAGTAGAAAGATAATCATCTCACTTTAACATAGCTGAGAGAATTTTGATTTACCTCTGGTTATGCCTACTCCCCCTCGGTTAAACTTATAGATCACAGTAACCAACCTTTAAACATGGACTCCTTCAGGACCTACATGCTACGCCAAGCCTACGAGACCGTGAAGAAGAACGGCGACAGACTCGCCGAGGCAGAGAAACAGATAGACTGGGAGGCCTTCCGACCCATCACCAAACCCATGTACACCAACGACACCCCGCGGGGAGGCAGACCCAACACCGACGAGGTGGTGATGATGAAGCTCCTGGTGCTACAAGCATGGTATGGCCTCAGCGACCCCGAGCTGGAGAGGCAGGTGGATGACCGCCTCAGCTTCCAGCGGTTCCTCGGCTTCCCCGAGAAGGCGCCAGACTACTCGACGGTGTGGAGCTTCAGAGAACGCCTCGCAGCGACGGGAACCGACCGCCTCCTCTGGGAGGAGCTGCAGCGCCAGATGGACGAGAAAGGGCTCAAGGTGCGGAAGGGCGTGGTCCAGGACGCCACCTTCATCACCAGCGACCCGGGCCACGCAGCGGCGGACAAGCCCCGCGGCGGGGAGGCCCGGACCCGTCGGAGCAGGGATGGGACGTGGGCTAAGAAGGGTGGCAAGTCCAGCTTCGGCTACAAGCTGCACGCTAAGACGGATGTGGACCATGTCCTCATACGTGAACTGGAGACGACCCCGGCCTCGGTGCATGACAGTCAGATAGACCTGTCCCGGGCCGGGGAGGTGACGTACCGGGATAAGGGGTTCTTCGGGGTCAAGCCTCGGGGCTACGATGCGACGATGAAGAGGGCGTCGAGGGGCCACCCTCTCAGCATATGGGATCGGCTGAGGAATGCGAGGATCAACCGGAAGCGGTCTCCGGGGGAGCGTCCGTTCGCGGTGATCAAGCGGGTGTTTGGGTCGGGTTATGTGCTTGTGACGACTGTTGAGCGGGTTCACGTGAAGATGGTTTTCTGCTGTCTTGGCTTTAACCTGGTTCAGCTTGGGTCGCTGGGGGCGGGGCGGGCAGCGTAGGCCATCGATCTGGTGAGGGAGGAGGCGTGTGAGACGCGTCCTGGGGCTGTTTCCGGGTGCTGGTGGGTACTCTTGGTGGGCGGTTCCCGGGGTTCGGGACCGTGGTCTCTGTTCTGGGGGCTGTGTTTGTGGCGGGTTATGTGTTCTTCTACTACTTGTTCTGTTTAAACATCTGGTTCAGAAGAAAAAACTAGGTTAATACGAATCCTCTAAGGCATATTAAATAGAGTTCAACCCATTTCGATAAAGCTTAATTTTTTCCTCATCTAGCTCCAATCCAAGACCGGGTCCTTTAGGAATTTCAAGATAACCATCGTTCAACTTCAGAGGCTTGGAAATCATCGTATCGTGGATCATCATCTCAGTAAATTCGATAACAGGATGAATATTCCTAGTTGATCCTCCCAAATGAAGTTTAGCAGCTATCTGACACCCTACGCCCCATTCTGTCCCAATCACGGCCCCAAGCCCAGCTGATTCAGCAACTGCTGACCACTTCTTGACCCCATAGATACCGCCTGCTTTGGCTACTTTCGCATTGATGACGTCGGCCGCTCCTTTCTTGATGATATTCATTACATCAAAGAGACTGAAGGCACTCTCGTCAGCTTCAATAGGGATATCAACTGCCTTTGTGACCCTTGCCATTCCATCTAAATCCCATTTTTTAGTCGGTTGTTCGAGAAGCTCCAAACCAACATCGTGTTTCTCCGCAAGCCTGCATAGCTGAATTGCTTCTTTTGGAGTATAGCCTTGATTTGCATCGGCTCGTAGACTCACTTTGTCTCCAAGTATTTCACGCATTGCTTTCAATGACTTTGCATCCTGAACAGGATTCGAACCGATCTTAGCCTTGAATCCACGGACACCCTGCTGGTAGTATTCGTAGCTGTGCTCCGCCATTTTATCAGGTGTACCCCTGGGGACTTCGGTTGATAGCAGGATTTTATCCTTCTGGCAACCTCCCAAGAGTTTACTCACTGACACATTCATTGATTTACCTAATAGGTCGTATAGCGCAAGATCCAGACCGGAAGCAGCTAAGACACTATGGGATCCTCCAGATTGGCTGATTATCTGCGTGATGAATTCAATATCAAAGGGGTCAAGACCGATTATTTTCGGGGCCATATATTGATCAATTATTGCCTTAACAGATTCCCATGGTTCTCCAAAGAACCCAATATCTGGTGCCGCAGCACCGACCCCGATAACATCTTCGTCTGTGTAAATTTTTATGATCAGATCGTCGAGTATTAACTCGTCTTTAGAACCTGTTCTTCTAGACCCTTTCAGTTCTCTCCCATTATATTTTTGGGCATTCACGCCCCTTACTTTGCACATTCCATCTTTGAAAAATCCAACAGGAATACTTACTGGGATGGTCTCCAAATTAGTGATTTTCATTTTAGAGCAACTATTAATTGAGATATGAGAATAAAAAACACTTGTTTTAAAAAAATGGAAAATTTAGATTGGGAGGAATAATCTTAGTGCATTGACAATATTTTGTATGTACTGAATGAAAAAATCCATGTGGTAGGATACTTCTCCAGCCCAGGTTGGCCCAAGTGATGCTAATAAGAAGTATCGACCATATTTTGTTAAGGTGCCGTATATGCCTTTATGCTCTTTACTATATGTGAAGAAGAGAATTGAACAAACCACCCCTATTAGTATTAATATGGCATTTATTATTCCGAAGACATTACCCGTTCCCTTGGTAATTGCTGTCATCGTGGAATCTATTTGTCCTAATACCTGTGCGCCTATTACGCTACTAAGCATCACTCCCATCGATATGCCCATCATTGTCAATGTGGGAATTCTTGCCAACCAGGAGTAACGGGTAAAGAATACTGCAAAAAGCATAAAACTGATAATTACTGGCACTATCATCAATGGTTTGGTCCCGTTCACTATGGGAAGTAATCCTTTGTTCCAATAACTATCGAGGTTGACTAGAATTCCATTGGCAGAACCGCCTGCAACCATTGCCACTGTCGCTACTCTGAATATGCGATTATCCTTATAGACCCATGATACGATAGTACTCCATATTAGGACTGTTATCCAGGGCTGTAAATATGTGTATATATCGGCCATTATCCTTCTCCCTCCTTGCGTCCGCGCGAACCAAAGTATGAGATATTACCAATAACAATCACCGCTGCGATTGTTATGAAAGAAAGTGTTTTAGCATCTGTTTGTGACTGGGCAATTCCATACACTTTACCCAAGTACTCTAGCTCTGCACCTCCGCGGCCTCCTTCGATTATTCCGACGACTCCTTTATTTGGATAATATGCTACGGATATCGTCGCACCTCCAGTCATAGTATAGGAAACAATCGGAAGATTATATTTGATGTACCACTGTCTCACAGATGATTCAATCCAAGTTGTTGAACCAAAACTGGATATAATTAAGCCCATATCATTGTAATTATGTACTTTTGCCATTAACGGAAGTTTATCAATCGGCGTTCCGAAATAATCAGTTTTGAATGCGCTGTGAAGATTCTCTGCTACAGATACTATTGCGGCTTCTCCACTAGCAATAAATCCCAATTGTACCCAATCTACACCATACACCTTCCCTTGTGCTTCAGCAGTTTTTAACACTTTTTCAGTGATATACTGTTGCAGTTGAGGGTTATCAGGAGCCTCAGAATACATGATGAATGGTTTATTATTTGCGAACAGAATTCTCATAACCGCAGTATGTGCTGCTTCAGCTGCAGCTGTAGCACCGAGACCCCACAGGTCTTCCCAAATAATGACTTTATCATCTGGAGCATTTATAATGGCGTTGTAAGCATCCACAGTCCAAGGAGTAGTAGTTATCGGCAACCCTAGAGGATGTAGGATCGGAATTAGTATCATCACAGCTAGAAGAAGGCCGATCCAGAACCAGTGAATCCCACCTAATTTTTCAAACAGAGTTTTACCTTTAACTTCCCATGGATTAAGCATATACATAACCTCACTCAGTTAAACCTCTCTCTTTTCCTGAAAGCATTCTTAGCGCAAGTAAAATAGTACCTACGGCCAATGCTATCGTCGCTCCTCGTGTTCCGGCCAATGAAGGGACATTAATAATCCAATTTGCGAAGGTCCCAATTATTGGAAACGCGGCGGATACTGAGGGGGCATTGAACAGAAGATATGTAAATCCTGTAATTGCCAAGATTAATGCTTCTAAAGATCTAACTTGGAATGCTTTGTATGCAGCCCAAGGCTCCAAAAAAGCCATGATAACCCAGCCTGCTTGCATGAGTTGCCCCTGTAAATTTGTGTACAAATACGTGTATGATTTACCGCTTGGTCCTCCTGTTAGTAAAGCAATACTGATATACGTAAATAAGACAACCAAAAATTCTATAGCATAGAAATGTACCGAACTTAATTTTTTAGTTCTTATTAAATCCCTTGAATATTTTAAAACTAATGTCGTTCCAGCGATAAAGAACGTGAATGAACCTATCAAAGTTAACCAAAGAGTTAATTCATTTTTTACAGCAGTTAATGGCCCAGCGGGAAGAATGTATTCTACAAGAACTATTAAAATACAAGCGCTAAGCAGGATTTGTGGTATAAGCGTTTTGTAGTTAACAGACATCTCATTCACCTCTTGAAGACCCAAGATACCAAATCGTATCTTCCAGCTAGAGTCGCTACACCAGCAACGATTATCACGCCTATAATTACAAATTTCAACCAATCACCACCAATCAAACTAGCAATACTGTTTCTATCACCAGATATTTTAGCGGATGCACCGTACATTTCTTCTCCGAGTAGAGAATAGTCAGCTAACATAGCTAAACCAAAAACCATTCCCCATCTTGAACCTCCGCCAACACCAATCCCTCCTTTCATTCGACATACAGCAAAAGCCCAGATAGTTTCGACTGATAAAGCACCCATAGTTACATTCATAGCAACGCCGAGTTCATCCATATCGTGGATTCCTCTTGTCATGTAGCTACGAGCATCGCCATAATATCGCAACGTGAATAATTTATCTAGTTCCTGTTGCTTTCCCTCACCAGCATATGCCTCTGTCACTATTGCATCTGCTTGAGTGTATAGGTGAGGACTGGGAGAAATTCTTACAATGAGTTTTGCACCTTGGCGTGCGCATTCCCTTGCGGTATATTGAAGGAAATTCAAAGACGATATCGTTCCCGCAGCTTGATCTGCACTGAGAGCTGATGACTCTCCAAGTCCAAAGTGAACTGGTTTATTCGTTTCAACGCTTCTTCCGACACCTTCTGAGATAGCATCAATTGCTGGGAAATCTCTTAGTGCAGGTATCGGTTTATCGCCTGCTGAACGCCACATCCAGTATAAGAAAAAAACAATTGAGAGTATGAGAATAATGATCTCTATCTCTTTACCAGGTCTTATAATCATCATATTAATAACAAGTTTTTGTATCTTTAAGTGATATTTAAATTTTTTCATAAGCATTCCACACTTATTAAAACATTAAAAATAATCTTAACGTCTAATATTTCTAGCTTTTATTGGTCCATACTATTATTTGGGCCACTTATGTGCTTACACCGTGTGTGCGACGTAGAGAACTAATCTCCTTATTATCCGATTTAAGCGTATGACGCTGAAAATAACATAGGGAACACGTCCTCAATAATTATATTTCCGAAATGTAACGGTTTACCTTGGCTTCATCCAACGCTATTCCTAGACCAGGTCCCGTTGGTACACTTAGAAACCCATCTTTCAATGGAAGCCCAAAAATGGTATCATTAGGTGGTGCTAGTAACATATCATGCATGAAGATCTCACTAAATTCAACTGCGTCTCTTACGAGGGTTGAGGTCGCTAATTGGAGTTTTGCAGCTACCTTTAATCCTAGCCCCCATTCGGTGCCTATTACACATTGCATACCTGCAGCCTCAGCTACCGCCGATATTTTCTTGACATTATACAACCCTCCTGCCTTACCTATTTTTAAGAGAATTACATCGGCTGCTCCTTTTTTAATTATTTCCATGACATCATATATGCTATAAGCTGCCTCGTCCGCTTCAATCAGAGTTTTTACAGAGTTTCTAATCATCGCCATCCCATCAAGATCCCATTCAGCTATTGGTTGCTCCATTAACTCTAGACCCAAATTAAGTTTTTCCGCTCGATCACACACTTCGATTGCTTCTTTTACCGTATATCCTTGGTTAGCATCGGATCTTATAGTAATTTTATCGCCAACAGCTTCACGAACTGCCTTAATTTTAGCTATATCTTCGTCGGGATAGCCATGCATTTTTAACTTGAAGGCTCTGACTCCTTGTTTAACATACCCAACACAGAGTTCAGCCAAGTCTTCCGGCGTTGGAGCTGCAACCTCAATAGCCACTAAAACTTTGTCTTGACGACGGCCGCCAATCAGGCTACTAACTGGAACATTTAAAGCCTTTCCAAGCAAATCATGTAGAGCCATATCGATTCCTGATCTAGCAGCTGAAAGCTGACGGGCATGACTCATACACATTTTAGCTAGAATCAATTCGCGATCGAAGGGATCCATTCCAATCAGCCCTGGTGCAAGATAATTATCAATACCGAATTTCACTGCTTCTAACGATTCTCCAAAAAAACCAATATCGGTCGCCGACTCCCCAATGCCCGTCAAACCATCATCTGTCTCAATGGTCACAAAAACGTAGTCTATACTATATATGCCATTTTTAAACATCCGTGTAGCACGCCTATTAATACCATCGTGTGGTGAAATCCCCGGCGTTAACCATGTAGGTGGTTTTTTAGACCCTATTTTTCCAGCATATTTTTCTTGTATTTTATATATACTTTCCGGGGGTTCCACTGGAACAGTGACGGCTGTCGTGGATATTTTAGTAATTTTCATTCTTCACACACCGATCCCACGTTTACGCAATTATTAATCTCATTCAACCAGGTAATAAACATATCAGACTGTGTGAAAACCTCCCCTGAAACGCGTGGAAGGGCGCATAAACCTTAATAATATATTGCTCTAATAGAGCAATAAGACCAATTATGCCCAGAAAAGTAAACCTCGTAGCCACCAACGAGCT
>Ga0315285_10002777_pt1 | contig 18330 bp, 22 predicted proteins | sample YL17G09_36_MG_FD_203698 | JGI IMG/M metagenome (GOLD analysis project Ga0315285, IMG submission 203698) | Sediment microbial communities from Yellowstone Lake, YNP, Wyoming, USA - YL17G09_36 | ecosystem: Environmental > Aquatic > Freshwater > Lake > Sediment | place: USA: Wyoming | collected... | reverse complement strand
TAGTCCACGACATCGAGCCCGACCGGCAGCAGCACGTCGCGCAGCGCCATCGCCGTGCCCCAGTACCCCTCCCACGGCCCCACGTGGTCGCGCGAGGCGCCATACGGCGTGCGGTAGCGGCTCAGGGCGAGGGCGCCAAAATGCTTCGCCCGCTTGGCGACCAGGAGCTCGAGCGCTTGCGCCTTCACGCCCGCGCCGCGCGGCACGAACTGCCACGTGCCCGCCATCTCGCTGCCCGTCCACTCGACAACGCCGACGATGTCATTGGTGTGCACGCGCACGATTTTCATGCTAGCCATCGGCCTCCTCAGTACGGCACGAACGCGCCGCGCATCATCGCGACTAGGAACGCGCCGCTCTGCTCGCCCTGGAACCTGATGCGCTTGCCAAAGTCTACTGGCTCGCGGATGTTCTGCATCAGCATGGAGGCGTACTCCTGCCCCTCGTTCTCCTTGAACATCTGCGCCATCGTTTCGGTCTCCTTGCGGAAGCGGGCGATATCGACGATCCCTTTGTTGTCGGCGGCGATCTCTTGCGCGATCTCTAGTTCCTTGCCGTAGAGCTTGCCCGCGTAGGCGTCCCTGTACTTCCCTGGAAGCGCCCACTCGTCCCCTTCGCTGCCAACCTTCACGAGCGGCCCGTCCACCGCCTGCCTATTCCGCGCAATGCGCGCTGCGTGGTTGTTCATCCCGACTCTGCTGATGTGATGCGTCGCCTCGTGCTGGGCGTCTTCCAGCGCCGCCGCGCCGGTCATGCCAGTGACGTTGATTTTGTTCTTTGGAGCAAGGTTGATGATCTCCGTAACCCTGCTCGCCCCGAGCGCGATCGGCGCCCCGCATGCCACCGGGTTGTCCGCTGGCATGGGAATATAGAACGGGCGGACCTTGCTGGAGTTGACTGCAAACCACGCGGGCGATCCGTCGGCCTCGATCGCGCGCATGAGCGGCGCCGCGCAGTGGTCGTAGGTGCAGTCCATCAGCAGGGCGTGTGCTTGCGGAGAAACGGTGCGAACCGCGCTTGCCTTTACCTCCGCCTCCTCGCGGATGGCCTTAGCGCGCGCTTTGATGCTCGCTTTCCCGCCCGCGGTTTTTTCCGCGATCGCGACGCGGTTCGGGATCATGAGCGACGGACTCGTCTCCGCGGCGCCCTGGCGGATGACATCCGAATAAAGAGTCCCCACTTGCTCCTCGGTGAGCGCCCAGATGTCCGCCGTGCCGTGCCGCTTCAGCATGCGCTCGCGCACCTCGGCTTCGATCGCGCTCATGCGCGCCTCGACCTGCTCGCCCAATGGCACACCCGGGATGAGGTTCCGTTGCCTCTTCCAATTGATCTCGGCCTTCGGATAAAACGCGCGCAGGTCGTCGGTGATCTCGACCCCGGCCTCCTTCATCCATTCGGCGGCCTTCGACGAATAGGTCCGATAGCTACCCGTGAAGGCGTTGTAGTCGAAGGTCTCCATCTTCGCTAGCTTCGCGCCGTCGACCCGCATGAACAGCGCGCGGCCGCGGAAGTCATGGATGATGTAGTCGCGCTTTGCGCCGGTCGGCACCTCGCGCTGCGCGTCGAGGATATCGGTGATCGCGTAGCGGCCCATGCTCGCATTTGGATCGACGCTACTGTTTAATACGAGGCTCACCTGCCGGCTGTTGCCCGCCGTCTCGAGCGTGCGGCGAAGGGATGACTGGATCGACTCTCCAGTGGCCTGCTGGAACACGTTCCACGCAGTGTCGCCCTGGAAGGAGCCGTTGGCGGCAACGTCGCCCGACCGACTCGCGAGCATGTGCCGCTGGAACCGGAAGTCGGCGAGCTGCTGGCCGGGCAGCCGCGCACCGTAGACGTCCGCCTGCACCGCCAGGTCGGCGTAGCTCCCCGCGAACTCCTCGGCCGGTAGCGAGCCGGGCAACTCGCCGGGCAGCCCCCCTTCGGGCATCATCGCCTCGGGCGGCAGCGCGCCCGGATCCAGCCTCGGCTCGACCACGGGCGCGCTCGGCGCGGGCGCCGCGAACGTCTCGACCGGCGTGTTGAGCAGGGTGTCGACGTTCTTCTCCGGGTCGGACAGCCCCGCCCGCATGTCGTAGCCGGCGGGCACCTGCGCGATGTCGGTGCGCGGCACGACGGTCGAGCGGCAGTTGTGGTGGTACGGCGGCGCGCCGATGTTCTGCCCGGGCATCGCGGTCCCGCCGACGAACTGGTTCATCTCGCCGCGGTCGTCCACGCCGCCCATGCCCGAGCGGGTCACCTCGGCGATCGGCGTGCCGGTCCCGCGCACGGTCAGGAGCTGCTCGTCCTTCGGGCCGGCCGTCATCTGCAGGAACGGCGACGCGGCGTAGACGCCCTCGGGGCTGGCCACGCTCGCGGCGGCCTGCGCCACGCCCAGCGCGCCCTCGACCGGGATGATCTGCCCGTCCATGCAGCGACAAATCTCGCTGGTCTTCTCATCGAGCATTGCGACGACTTCCATGTAGGCGACGCCCGCGCCCTGGAAGGTGGAGAGCTGCGTGTAGCTGCGCGCGCGCGCGACCGCGTTGGCCGCGATGAGGTTCGCGTAGCGGCGGCCCATGCCCTCCCACATGCCGGGCACCTGGTCGCGCAGTGCCGCGCCGATGTCCTCGCGGCCGAGCCCCTGGGCCAGCCCCTCCGCGACCACCACGCGCGCGCGCTCGGTGAGTGCCGCGTCGATCTGCTTCGCCTGGTTGCGGACGAACCAGCCCTGCTGCACCGCGATGCGCTCTACGCTGGCGACCTCCGGCGCGCGCAGGTTCACGCCGATGCCGCCGAGGTAGCGCGCCTTGATGCCGGCCTTGGTGTCCCGCGCCGTCCGCAGCAGCGCTGGCTTGGCGATCTGCACCGCCGCGCGCTCCTGCAGCGCGTGCGATGCCTTCAACGCTGCGGTCGCGTCGGCGAGCGCCTTGCGCTGTTGCGCGGGCGACAATTTGGTCCAGTCCGTACTTTGCAGGCGGTCGACGAAGTCGTTCAGGGCGGGCTGCACGACCTTGCCCTTGGCGGCGGCGATGTCGGCGCCGAGGTTCCGCGCGATGGTACGGAAGTCCTGCGCTAGGATCGGGTCGAGCTTCGCCTTGAGCAGTAGGCCGGGCGCGGCGAGCAGTGTGTCGCTTTGCGCAAAGGAGAACTCGTCGGTCTGCGCAAACAGCACCCGCGCGCCCGAGGTACAAACGGCTCGCATCAGGACGACGCGCACGGCCCCGCCCCCGTCGAACCGGTCCCGGACTTCGGCGAGCGCGGCCCCACGCTCTGAGGACTGGAGGCGCTGCGCGTGACCGGCCCGGCCGGCTTCCGTGACCCAGATAGCCCAGACCGGGCACCCCCGGTTGTACGCGATGCTAGGCCCGTTCCCGGTCGCTACGACTGCCTTAGAAAGATCCGTCCCTAGTCTCCGCGGAGGCCAGAGCGTGGCAAACCCGCCGGCCGGGTGGCGGTACACGGCGGGGGTCATGGCTGCTCGGGCGGCTCCCGCACGCCGGCGACGCGCAGCGCGGCCGGGATGGCTAGCGCCTGGCCCTGGGGCCGCTCGACCAGCTCGGGCCGCCCGGTCACGATGCGGAACCACACGCCGCACCGCCGGCACGCGCCCGCCCCGCACTGGACGGGCTCGAGCACGTTGGGCGCCTCGTCGAACCCCGTCACGGCCCGCGCCGCGAACTGCAGCGCCGTGCAGCAGGGGCAGCCGAGCAGGATCACGGCGCCGCGCACGATGATGTCGCCCGCCGGCACGCGCCCGCCGACGTCCGCCATCGACGCCACGTCGCGCCGCGCACGGTAGGCCGCGATGCGGATGTCGGGCATTAGGGCCCCCAGTACGACGGCACCCACTCGGGTGTGAACCCGCTCGCCGTGTCGCCGAGCACCAGCGGCCGGATGACCTGGCCGAGGCCGCGCGCCTTCAGCCCCAGGTACGTGCCACCCATGGTCTGCGCAACCAGCGCCGGGTAGATCGGCCAGGTGATCGGCAGGACGCCGCCCGCGCCGAGCGCGTACTGCGCGCTGGCCTGCGCCATCAGGTCGCACGCGGCGAGGACGAGCGCGTCCGGCGTGTCGCCATTCCAGGCGCCCATCATCGTGATAATGCGCGTGTCGCGCGGCCCGACGACCACCTCGATCGTCCACTCGGCCACCGCGTGGTCGCGCCGCGACCCGCCCGGCGACGTGGCCTCGTACTGCTTGCTGTCCACGAGCGGCAGCAGCAGTTCGTAGCGCGTGCCCGCCTGGTTGTAGACCGTGTAGGGGCCGAGCGACGACGGGATGGTGACGGCCATCAGTGCCCTCCAATACCTCGAGGTGCGGTAGCCACACTGGAATTTTCTAGCATGGTGCCACCTCTGCCTCGTACTCGAGGTGGAACCGCGCGGTCGGGTACCAGCGCACGGCTGTCAGCTGGCCGACCGGCCGCACCGCGATCATGCGGAAGACGTCCACCGCGTCGACCACTACGGTGTTCCACGGGTCGGGCAGCACCGCGCTCCCGTCCGTGAGCTGCCGCCGCCGCCAGACCGAGGCCGGCGCAGGAAGCGTCGGCGCTCCGCCGACCGGATCCCCGACGAGCCGCATCACGGCGGCCCCCCGGGCAGGTCCAGCACCCGCGCTAGGATGTCGCAGTCGTTGCCCGCGCGCCGCATCTCCTCGGACACGATGCGCGCTACGTGCTCCTCTACCCGGCGGATGCGCTTCGCCATCTCTACCGGCGGCACGGCGCCCTCGCCGCTCTCGCCCTCGGCACCGGGCGCTCCCGTCGGCGGAGCGCCGCCGCCGTAGCCGCCGCCGTAGCCGCCCTGCTGGTAGCCCGCGAGCGTGAGCGGCATCGGCTGCTGCGTCCACTCGGCCGTCTCTTGCTCGTAGGGCAGGTTCAGCACGTCCGCGGTGAGCCGCAGGATCTGCGCCGGCGTGATGCCGCCGTGCGGCGCGACCTGCGCCACGTAGGCGCCGACCTCCTCGGCCGACCGCGCGGGCGGGCTGTTGCTCTTGAACCGCAGGAACCGGATGCCTAGCTCGGGCAGGATGACCTTGTTGATGATGTGATCGAACGTCTGTCGCTCGGGCTCGTAGACCTGCTGCTCGCTGAAGCGTAGCACCGCCTCGGCCGTCGCGCGGTTCAGGTTGTCCGGCGTGTAGCCCCGCATCAGCGGCGACTGCCGGAACGCCGCGCCGATGGAGTTGCTGGCGCGCGTGTCGTACTCCACGAACATCGCGTCGGTCGTCATCGAGTCGCGCAGCGACTGGAAGGTGATGGACGGCAGCAGCGAGCGCTCGCCCGCCGCGCCGCGCGCTGGGAGCGCCTCCACCACTAGGATGCGCGAGGTGTTCTGCGAGCCCTGCAGCTCCTGGGTGATGCGCGCCTCGATGCGGTCCTTCACGCCCTGCTTGAGGTTGCCGCCGCTGACGAACAGGATGCCGCCCGCGAAAGTCTTGTTCTTCAGATGGAAGTAGTTCGTCTCGTCCGCCTCGCGGCAGCCCAGCACGCGCAGCAGGTTGGAGATCCAGCGCGGCGGCGAGCAGGGCGACGCGGGCCAGTGGTGCGCGAAGTAGATCAGCTCGTGCGCCTCGCGCGCGTCCGGCCCCTCGGCGCTCTCCTGCCGCAGGGCCTCGGCGTCCGGGTACAGCTTGCCGGTCTTCCGCGACACCGTGCGCGGGTCGCCAGGCGCCTTGAAGTAGACCCGCTTCGAGCCGATGATCTGCACGTACCGCCGGAAGCGCCGCCACACCCGCACCTCGCGGTCCTCGCTGAGCACGGTCGCCGGGTTGCCCTCCACCACCTCTACCGCCTCGCCCTCGTTGACGAGCGGGCGCACGGTGAAGCCCGGCACGTAGGCCAGCCGCATTAGCTTGCCCGCCTCGTCCCGGATCATCTCGAGCGCGCCCCAGCCGGTCGCCTCCTTGTCCCACCGCACCCGCTTGCGCAGGTCGGTGAACGAGGCCTCCGAGCAGCAGTTGGCGAACCAGGCGTCGAACCGGAACCGCTCGCGCCGCATGCGCGCGGCGATCGTGTCGAGCACCTCCTGCGCCTCGGCGTCGGTCGGCTCCTCGATGGTCGGCTCCTCCGTCGCGTCGTCGGGCTGGGCCGCCTCGGCGTCCAGCCAGCGCTCGTAGGCCATCGCCGCGCGTACGGCCTCGCGCGCCTCGTCGGCGTCCAGGTCCTCCATCCAGCGCTCGGCCGGCACCGCCGTGAAGCCGTAGCCGTCGATGTTCTGCGTGTAGCCGTCGAGGTTCGGGCCGAGGTGGGGGCACATCTCCACGAACCGCAGCAGCGTCGCCGGGTCGTACGGCGCGTCCACCGCGCCCTGGTCCGCCCACTCCCGCGCCGTAGCGTCGATCACCGCGAGCGCGCTCGTCTCGTCGATGGCGTCCCCCGCGGCGACCGCGGCCTTGGCCATCAGCACCTCGCGCGTCATCGCCGTCGCGGGCGCCGGCCGCGCGAACGACTCCACCGTGCCCCGCGTGCCCCGGTGCGCCATCAGCTGCGCTCCTTCCCGGCCACGCGCACGACCGTCAGCGGGCCGATGAGCCCGCCGGCCGTGACGTTGACCCGCACGAAATTGTAGCGGTCGAGCACGGCGCCCTGGCCCGCCGCCACCGCCGCGATGACCGTCCAGTTGTCGAAGCCGGTCGGGCTTCCCTCCAGGTCCGCGACGAAGGCCAGCGCCGGGTCGACGCAGATCTCGTACCCCTTCTCCACCGCCCCGTTGAACGGGAACGCGGTGCCGCCCGCGATGACGGCATTGCCGGCCCCGTCGTCTGGGATCTCTAGCAGGCCAAATACAGGCATCGCCATGACTCAGTCCTTCCCGACCACGGTCAGCGCGGTCGTCGCGCCCAGGGCACCGCCGACGGTGACGTTGGCTCGCACGAAGTTGTAGTGACCGGCGATGTCACCGATGCCGGTCGCGTTCAGGTTGACGATGGTCGTCCAGTTGTCATGTCCGGTCACGCTGCCCTCGAGCGCACCGGTGAACGCCGCGCCCGCGTCCCGCACGAACGAGTACGCCTTGGCGAACAGCTGCGACATGTCGACCGCGGCGCTCGCGCCGGTCGCGACGGCCGGGATGGTGATGGTGCTGAACACTGCCTGGGACATCTTATGCTCCTCCTGTGTCGTTGGGGGCCTGCGGGGCGGCTAGCTGGGCCAGCACGGCGCGCAGCATGGCCCGCTCCTGCGGCGGGCGGTCCGGGTTCTCGGCGCGCAGCTGCAGCTCGGCCAGCGCCTCGCCGAGCCGCTCGGGCGGCAGCGCCCGGATGCGGGCGGCGATCGCCTCGCCCATCTCCGCGGGCGACAGGTCCCGCAGGTCGCGCATCGCGGGCGGCTCGCGCACCCCGCCGTTGCGTGTCACGCAGCGGCAGATGATGGGCACCCGTGCCTGCGTCTGCTTGTCGGTCACGTAGCCGTGGACGCCGCGCCCGTTGCAGCGCCGGCAGCCCGGCTTTGCGCGGCCCAGGTCGACCTCGCCCGCCGCGCGGATGTTGTACTTGAACGGGTTGGCTGGTGCGGCGCTCGCTGTCATGGTGTTTGCTGCTCCTGCTTCGCGACGCACGCCGGACAGATGTCCACGCGCCGCGTCGTCCCTTCTACGGGCGTCTCGTCGACGCGCCCGCCCTGCCACCCGCCCGGCGCGGCCCGGCCGTCCATGAACCACGTGGCCGGCGTGCACCCGTTGCGCAGGCGGGTCACGTAGCGCGTCAGGCCGCACCGATAGCTCACGGATCCACCCCGGGCGCCGGCTCGGCTTCTAGCTCGGCCTCGGTCACGCTCAGCGCGTGCGCTCGCTCCACCCAGCGCGCCCAGTAGCAGGACAGGCAACCTGCCGCGCGGCCCGCCCCGTAGCTGTGCGGGCAGTCCTGCCGCGCCGCCGCGGCGCGCGGCCCCGCCCCGGGCGCGATCGGTTCGAGGTAGGCGGCCTGGAGCGCCAGTGGCACGGTCACGAGGATGGGCGGCAGGTAGGCGTCGCGCACGCGCAACACGGCGTTGCGGTCGGCGTCGTCGTCGGCCGGCGCCACGAACAGGTCCAGCTCGGTGCCGCCCGGCAGGCGCAGCACGTAGCCGAACACGCCCTGCGCCTTGGGGCCGCAGGGGTAGCTCACGACGTCGGCTAGGGTCACGTAGGCGGTCGGTTCCATACGGCCTCCCTCAGAACGGATAGGCCCGCTCGCCGGGCCCCGGCCCGACGCGCAGGTCCACCACATTGTCCTCGCCCGTCGCCCAGGCGTCAAGGAAGTAGCGCCTCGCGCCATCGAGCGCCTGCGAGAAGGCGTCGACCATGTCGTCGTGCTTGGCGAACGGGAAGTCGAGCAGCTCGTGCACTAGCGAGCCCCGCGCGGGGTCCCACGTGTCGGCGTCTGGGTCGAGGTACCGCGAGAAGATGACATCGCCGCGCTCCATGATCGGCGTGACGGCGAGCAGGCGCTGCGCCTTGCTGATGCGCGGCTTCGTGACCTCGACGACGCCCGCGAGGTCGGGTTCGTTGTTCAGCACCCACTCGTCGAGCGCTGACAGGCCGACCTTCTCGATGAGGATGCGGAACGGCTTGTACTTGCGGTACTCGCGCACGACCTGGTCGCTCATGCCCGACAGGGACAGCCGCGCGTGCCAGGCGTCGACGATGAACACCCGGTGCGCGTCGACGTCGACGGCGATGGTGCAGCTGGACGAGTAGTCCTGCTCCTTCTTCCCCGTCGGCGTGCTCGCCGCGTCGTAGCTCGTGAAGAACACGAGCGACCCCGCCGCGAGCGGGGCGAGGAACCGCTCATCCTTGGTCAGGTCCGCGAACTTGACCCACCCTGCGCGGACCGTCTGGCTCTCGTCGTCCACGGCCTGGTTGCGGAACCCGCGGTTGAACTCGACCGACCCGATCTCTGCGTGCCGCAGCCGCAGCGACGCCTCGGTCCACTTCTCGGGCCACATGGCACCGAAGTCCGCGTCGATCGCGTAGAACAGCTTCTGGTACGCCGGGTTCCCCATCAGCTGGTGGCTGAGGTCGTCCTTGTGCCAGAGCGTGCAGATGTACCAGACCCGGCTCTCTGGCTCGAGCAGGTTGGTCCAGTCCGACCGCCACGCCTGCTTGATCTGCTCCCGGAGCGCCGGGAACGACAGCGCGTTGCGGCGGTCGACCGCGTCATCCGCGATGAGCAGGTCCGCGCGGCCACCGGTCGCCGTCGAGGTGATGCCCAGCGCCTCGACGCTCGCGTCCCGGTGCGGCACGCTCCGGCGCACGACGATCTTGTGCTTGCTCCACTCGCCGAAGTCCGCGCGCTTCAGGTTCGGAAACACCTCCTGGATGCGCGGGTTGTTCTCCAGGTGCTGCACCACCTCGTAGAGCCGCTCCTTGGCACGCCCGTCCGACGCGCACGCGATCTTCACTCGCAGGTCCGGGTGCCGCCCTAGCTCCCAGATGGTGCGCCCGACGATCTGGCTGGTGTTATGCGTGATGATACCGTCCGTGATGTGGTTGTGGTGCCCGGCTACCTCGATACCGTAGGTCATCTCGCGCCCGGCGGGGGTGATGGCGACCACCTGCTCCCACGCCACCTCCGCGTCGGCGATGGCCGCCAGGGGCGCCGACCCGCACGTCTCGGCCAGCCGCCGCACCTTGCACTTCGTGATCGCGCGCGCGCTGTCGAACCGCATGCCGACGGCGCGGCCCGCGCGCTGCGATATCGTCACGAGCGGGCGCCAGGCGTCATAGGGCACGAGGTCGAGCCGCCCGCCGCCGTAGCCCCCGCCCCGCGCCTGCCGCAGCGCGTCCGCCTTGCGGCTCGCCCCGCTGTAGCCCGCCTGGAAGCGGGCGAGGTCGACGCCGCGCACGAAGATGCGCCAGGACCAGTGCCGCTCCCCGTTGTAGGTGCCAGCCTTCTTTCGCAGGGTGCCGTTGATCCCGCAGCGGGCGAGAAGCGCCTGGACGTCCGCCAGCAGGTCGCGGCTGACCGACGAGAAGGACACCTGCTCGCCCCGACTCTCCACGCCGCCGTCCGCGTCGAAGTATCCACTCAAGAACGCCAGTTGCGCATTCCGGCCCCACGCCCACACGGCATCCGGGACGCGCTTCGTGTGCGCCGAGCATCCCAACAGGTCGTGATCGCGGAGCCAGTCGCGCGGGCCGTTCCCGTCGCGTCTCCAATCGTTACTAAATCGCCAGGCGTTGCCGTTTGAGTCTGCGAACGTCCATCCGCGTGCCTGGGCAAAGGCCGCGAGCCTCGCCTGGCAGGGTGGGTCTGTTGTGGACACGCTGGACTCGTGTGTTAGGCAGCCGTTTCCGACCAGAAAGCCCAACACCCACGCCTCGTCTAAATCGCCGCCGCCTTCTGGGAGCGTCGCCGCGCCGACCATCACGCCCACCCGATCACCGACCTGCAGGTCCTGCGCCTCCACCCATTCGATGCCGCGGAGGAACGGGTGGTTGCCCGTCACGATGACCGCGCGCCCGCTGGCCGTCTCCACGCGGAAGACCGCCCGCTCGCCAGCCTCGAACGGGGCCGACGCCCGGGCCACTACCACGCGCATCGTCGCTGGGTCGAGCGCCAGGATCTGGCCTCCTCGAAAGTCCTTTACCGCCACCCTGCCATTTGCTAATTCTATAATAGTTTCGCCCACTTGGCACTTTCCATGATCACGGGGAGCGATTATCAGCACGCGGTTGCCCGTGTCCATCGCCGCGCTCCACTCGTCGTGGAACCACTGCTGGGCGAACGGCTTTCCTTTGGTCGGGTCGATGAAGCAGTACTGCATGAAGGCGGGGAAGTGCTCGCGCGCGCGGCGCATGTGCACCGCCTGGAGCGCGCGGAGGCGCTGCCGCATCTCGAGCGCGGCGGCGGTCTGCGAGCGCTGGTCGGCCGGGCCGACGACCCCGTCGGCCAGCAGGGGGAGGTGCATGACCGCGGGGCGGAAGGCGACGTGGACGCGCCCCTCCACCCCCTATTCCTTGCCCGTCTGCCGTGTCCGGGCGACGGACCCGTCGCCGATGGCGTGGTCGGGCATGGTCCCCGTGCGGGCGAACTCCAGCAGCTCCTCCGAGGTCCAGTTCGCGAACCGGTCGTTGCCCTGGATCTGCACGGTGGCGTCGGCGACGCCCAGGGTGCGCTCCAGGACGGCCTGGGTGCACTGGAGCTGGCCCACGAGCTTGTTGGGGTCCAGGGCGGTCGGGTCCAGGGCGGCGATGGCGGTCGCGAGCCGGGCGAGGTAGACGCGGGCGGCGGTCTGCACCTCGCGGCGGGCCTTGACGATGGAGTAGTCCTCGGCCATCTGGGCGTTCTGCATGGTGCGCTCCCAGCGGGTGCGGATGGCGGGGATCTTGCGGGGCGGGTCGCCGTGCTCGATGTACTTCTCGGCGGTCTTCTGGTTGACCTGGCACCGCTTTCGCACATGGCTGACGGTCTGGCGCTCGCACCAGGCGGCGTACATCGCGTTGTAGAGGTCGATGGAGACCTGGTTGACGGTTTTCTGGGCGCCGGGCTGTCCTTTTGGAACCGTTGGTTCGTTGCGCGACAGACGCGGCGCGTTCACGGCGCGCTGGCCGGTGGTGTCGGGCATCTTGCGGCCGGTCATTGGGGCTCCTTTCGGGCCACGGCGAGCACGCGGGCCAAGGCGCGCGCGCGGGGCGCGGGGTCCGGGCTGCCGGTGCGGCGGCCGATCGCGTCCCACGCCACGTCGAACGCGGCGGCGACGGGCGGGGGCACCCAGCCGCGGTAGTTGGCGAGCACGAAGCGCTCGCCGCGGGGGGCCCGCTCGGGGATGCGCGGGGTGTTGGCGGCGAGGTGGCATTCGAGGTCGGCGGCGAGGGCGTCGGCCGAGAGCGTGGGCTCGAGCAGCGCGAGTAGGGTCGCGATCTCGGTGTCGGAGTACGGCAGGACCTCGGCGGCGGCGGGCAGGGCGCCGGCAGCTTCGAGGTCGCGGAGCAGGGCGGCGAGCCGCGCGGGGGCGGGGGTGCCGGACAGCTCGTTCATGATGACGGTGAGCTTCTTTGCCTCGGCGTCGGGGATCGGCCCCAGGTTGCGCACTTCGACCGTGGGCGCGCCCGCCGCTTGGAGTTGCCGCCAGCGGTGCTCGCCGTCGACGATCTCTAGGGCGCCGCCCGCGGCCTCGCGCACGAGGATTTCGGTCACGACGCCGAAGCGGCCGAGGCTGCGGCCGAGCTTGTGGGCGGTCGCCTCGGATTGCCGGTTGGGGTTCCAGGGGTTCGGCCGCAGGGCGGCGAGCGGTACGGTCAGGCGCGCGCCGCGCGGGCCGGGGCGGTCACTCGGCATCTGGCTCCTCCTCGTCATCGAGCACCCGGTCCCAGGCGGCGTCGATCAGTTCGGTGGTCGCCGTGGCGGCGACGGCGGCGAGGACGGCGGCGACGTCGCGACTGCCGCGGCTGGCGATCCGCCCCGCGATGCGGTCGAACTCCTTGATGAGCGCGGTGCCGACGGACACGGGCAGGTAGACCTTGCCGCTGTCCTTCCACACGAACGGCACGCCGTCGGGGCGGAGCCCGCCGCCCACGCGCTCGGCCCACGTGGCGGCGAAGTACGGGTCGGCGACCGACAGCTTGGCGAGCCCCTCTAGCTCCGCCGCGCTGTACGGCAGCACGGCCTCGAGCGCGTCGATCCCTTCGCTGGCGACCAACTCCTCGACGAGCGCGCCGAGCAAATTCGGATCCGGCGACCCCGTCAGCCCGTTCAGCACGACGGTGATCTGCTTGGCCTCCTGGTCGGAGACCACGCCGAGGTCGCGCACGTCGACCGCGGTCATGCCCAGCACGCAGGCCTCTTGCCAGCGGTGCTCGCCGTTGATAATCTCCAGGCCGGGCTCCGCCCGCTGGCCGTGCGCGGGCGGGTTGTCCGGCCCGACTTGCCGCACGAGAATTTCCGCGACCTGCCCGAACTGCGCCAGCGACGCGCGCACCTTGTCGCGCGTCACGTCGTCCATCTCGTTCGGGTTCCACGGGTTCGGCTGGAGGTCCCCGGGCGCGACCTGCCGGCGCGTGCCGCGCGCGACGGGCCCCGCGCTGCCCTGCTTCTGCTTCCTAGGCAATGGCGCTCCTTTGGGCCGCGTGGTCCGCCTCGACCGCCTCCCAGTCGATGCCGCGCGCGCGCCACAGCCCGGTGACCGCCCGCTCCATCTGGAGGTACTTGCGCACCTCGTCGGCCTGCCGGCGGACTGTACTTATATCCACGCTACCGGCGAAGCCGCCCCGGCGCCAGGCCCGCGCGGCCGAGGCAACCCGCGCCTTCGGATCCGGGCTGTCCGGCTGCACGGTTACCGTGCCCACCTTCAGGGGGGAGTACACGGCTGTCGTGCCGTAGCGTTCGGAGGCTTGCCAACTGGTCGAGTCCGACGACGCGAGCGGCGCGGCCTGGAGGAAGGCCTGATTGGTCGAGGCGAACGCATGGACGCAGACCCGGTCCCGGTAGGCCAGCATGGCCGCCTTCCGGTAGTCGATGCGGTACGACATCGGGTGGTTCTTCCCTTCGATCCCCATGTACCCGGAGCCGCCCTGGTCCCACCGCGATCGCTGGACCACCTCGTCAAGCGCTGGCCAGTCATCGCACGAGTGGTACGCCAGCCAGAGCTGCCGCCGCAGGCCCTCGGCCTCGAAGGCGCGCCGCCACGCCTGCACCCGCGGCAGGCCGACGACGTGCTGGAGGTCCATTTCGACGCAGTAGTGAAACATCGACCGCATCTGGCTCGCCCACGCGATATACCGATCCGTGTACGCCTCGATCGCGCGCGTCACGTTCGCCTTCCCGCCCACCTTGCGCGCCTCTTGCATCATGGTGAACGCGCCCGAGTCGATGATGATGCGCACCCCGGCATCGCGCGCCCGCTTCATGTGCGTGGCCTGCCGTACCAAGTTGGGCATCGTTCTGTCCATGTGGTAGAAGCTCAAGAAAATGTTCCTCGCCTTGCCGTTGATTGCGGTCGCGAGGTGATGATCTGGCTCACATCCGGCATAATAGAACCTCATCGCAGCACGCCCCGGATACTCTCCGCGATCGGCCGCCACGCGCGCCGCGGGTCGCGCGCGGGCGCAAACGGCAGCGGCGGCGCGTGCAGGCCATCGTGGACGAGCTGCACAGCCTCGTCGACGGTGTTGTACCGCGCTGATGACGGGTACAGCTCCGCATAGGCGAGGCGATCGGGGACGACCGGGGTCGCGCCGAGGTACCACGCCTCGAGCTGCGCGATGCCCCACGTCTCCTGCCATGCGGTGGACAGCGCGACGCTGGCGCTGCCGAGCAGCCGGTAGAACGCGGCCTTGTCGGTATACCCATCCTGGGTCCGAACCCACTTGATGGCGGGGGTCAGGGCTTCGCGGTACCGGTCGCAGTACGCGGCCTGGATGTCCTGGAAAAGCTCGGGCCGCTTCTCCGGCGCGAGCCGATGCGGAAACACGACGATCGGCTGCCGTTCGCCGCGGTACTGGTCTAGTTCGTCTAGCTCGAGCGGGAACCCCGTCACGCAGATTCGGTCGCGCAGGTCGACGGCCTCGCCGTGGTACGCTTCGATGAGCTGGCGGTGGAATTCTGTCGCGACGAGCACGCGGTCGGCGGCCGTCAGCCAGGCGCGCTCGGCATGGCGCGCCCAGGGCGCAAGCGCGCACTGGGTCAGGTGGTCGTGCGGGTCCCAGCAGCCCGCATGCAACGCGAGCACGATCGCAAAGTCTATCTTCGCCACCTGCCGGGCGTACGCGAACGCCTCGACTGCGGCATTCCAGCCGTCGAGAAATACGACGGCGTCGCCCGCCCGGATCTGGCCCCGCGACAGCGTGCGCATCGCAACCGCGAGCTGCGTTGCCTTGTAGTAGTGCGTGTCGATGGCGTCTAGGAACTGGCCATGCCGGATCGCATCCCCGCGCCCCGCGCCGTGCATCGACGTACCCTCGATGACCTGGACGTCGAGGCCCTCTGCTTGGAGCGCACGCGGCCACCACCGGCGCCAGTCGGCCGAGTAGCGCTCCTCGATGGGCTCGATCGGCAGTAGGTGGACGATGCTCATCGGCTGGCTCCTTCGTGACGCTTCCGCAGCGCGCGACTGAGCGCATCGAGGTGCAACAACACCGGCGACCGCTGGTAGCAACGGCTGCAGTAGCCCGTGTCGACCCCCGCGCGCATCTCAGCGCGCTTGCGCGCGACCTCGGGCCCCGCCCAGATTGCCGCGAGTCCCGCGTCGTTCATGTTGCCGTAGACATTCGACGCGACGTCCGCGCCCTGGCCCCACACGTAACAGCAGCTCACGACCGTGCCGTCCGCTTGGATCGACACCGAGGTCCACGGGTTCACGCACAGCTCGGCGGCTGGCGGCTCGACGACGCGGCAGTCGCGCACGAAGGTCGCCTCGTCAAAGCACGCCCAGCGCTCCGCGATGGCTGCTGCGCGCGCCGCGGCGACCTCGCCTGTTTCCTCTGCCCCTTGGACGCTGAACGCGTTCAAGTATCGGATGGCGCCGCGGTCTCGCTCGAGGGCGCGTAGGCCCTGCGCCAGTTCGTCGACGTCAACCCCGGGTCGATGCTCGGCGTGCTTCTGCAAGTCCCTGTCGTCGATGCTGACGGTCAGCGCGTCTAGCTTGCGGACCGTTGCCACCTTCGTCAGGAGCCAGCTGCCGTTCGTGCTCATGCCGACTAGGATGCCGGCGTCGTGCAGCGTGTCGATGATGGCGGCAAGGTCGCCATGCAGCAGTGGCTCGCCGGCGAGCTGCAGCTCGACAAACCACGACCCCGCGAAGTCGCCCCGGGCGATCCACGCGCTGAGCTGGCGCACATCGAGCGTGCGCTCTGCCGCGACCATCTCGCTGCGCGGGCACCGCGGGCACCGCGCCTGGCACCGCGACGTGACCTCGACCTGATAGATTTCAGGCAGCGGGCGGTACGCGTTCATTCGTCGCCTTGCGCCTCTACGGCGGCGAATCCGCCGCACTCGCCATCTTCGAGCACTTCGCATTCAGCCCATCGCACAGGGTAAGCCTCGACAGCTTGTATCGCGAACCATTCCGCGAGGTGCTCGCAGCTGCGCCCGCCAAGTACGTGCGTTCCGCTTCCCGCACCCTTCTCGAACTCGGCCATCAGGCATCGCACGAGGTAGTCGCGGACGGCGATGATTTCGAGTTGCCGATCGGGGCCGTCTACGGGCATCACCACGCGGACCTTGAACGTGTGGCGGTGCTCTGACTTCAAGTACTGCTCTGTCTGGTCAGGCGGAATCGCCGGCCAGCAGTGGAGCCCTTTGAACTCGAACTGGACGATGACTCTGCGCGCACTGACGACGGCCTTCACGTGACCTCCATTGTCGCGATGGCGAGACGCATGAACTCCTCGCGCGTGGCCGGGTTGTCCCGGAACAGGCCGAGCAACGCGGACGTGGTCATCAGCGCGCTTTGCTTCTGGACGCCCCGCGATGTCATGCACATGTGCTGCGCTCGCATGATCACACCGACGCCGCGCGCCTCGGTCGCCGTGATGACGGCCTTCGCAATCTGCTGCGTCATGCGCTCCTGGATCTGCAAGCGGCGCGCGTACGCCTCCACAACGCGAGCGAGCTTGGACACGCCCACGACGCGACCGGACAAACTCGGCAGATAACCGATGATTGCCGTTCCGAAGAACGGCAGCAGGTGGTGCTCGCAAGTCGAGTAAAACTCGATCGGACCCAGCAGTAGCAGCTGGTCGTAGTCGGACGTTTCCGTGAAGCTCGCCGCGAGAATGGCGGCTGGGTCTTGGCTGTAGCCCCCATACAGCTCGCGCCATGACCGGACGACGCGCGCGGGCGTGTCGCGGAGCCCTTCGCGACTCGGGTCCTCGCCGATCGCAACGAGCATCTGCTTAATGAGGTTTTCAGACATCAGCGGCAGCCCCATATCTTGTGCGCCTGCATGGTCAACGCCCATTCGGGATGGTCGAGCACTTGCTTTACTGCCCACTCCATGCTCTCGGCCGGGCAGACGTCGCCGCGGAACTGCGGACTGACGAACTGCAGCTCGGCTCGCTCGCAGTCCATGTCACCCCACGGGAACGGGTGCAGCTGCTCGCCGGGCGCCAGCACGACCTTCAACTCGTCGATGCCCGCCGAACGGAAGTTCTCGACGACCTGCGCGTAGGGGACCTTCGGGCTCACAGTAATCCAGTCGATCTCGCGCGATGGCGGCGGCAACGACCCGTTCGTCTCGACGTGGACCACCATGCCGCAGTCTTTCCCCAAGGCCTTGACCAAGGCCTCGTCGAGCTGGAGGAACGGCTCGCCCCCAGTCACCACGACCGTCTCGACGCCGTGCTCATCATGCAGTAGGTCGACTCGTTCGATCAACGCTGGCAGGGTCACATCCTCGCCGTCCTGGTGGCGCGTGTCGCAGTACGGGCAGCTCATGTTGCACCCGGCGAGTCGCAAGAACAGCACGCGGTGCCCCGCCCAGTGGCCCTCCCCTTGCAGCGAGAAAAACAGCTCGTTGACCTTGTAGCTGCGGCCCATCACCGCTCCACTACGGCGCACGCTGTCGGCGTCTCCCAGACTTCAACCGACACCGGAACGATTCCTTCCGGTAGCATTGCCTTCATCGCATCGAACGCGTAGTCGGCCATGTTCTCGGCGGTCGGCGGCCCTGCGAACGCGACAAGCCGCATCCCTTTGCACGGGCGGCGCAGCTGCTCGAGCAGCGGATCCGCGACATCGAGCAGTAGGGCGTGGTCCCAGCCGTCCGGCCCCTCGAGCCAGGCATTGACTAGCCGGGCCACCTCACCAAAGTCCATCACCATCCCATCGCGCAGCCCCTTCGCTGCCATGCCGACGGTCAGATGATACGTGTGCCCGTGGATGTTCGCACACCTCCCCGGATGGGCGGATAGGCGATGAGCTGCGTCGAACGAAAACGTCTTCTTGATGATGTTCATCGGCACTGCTCCTTTAGGGGGCGCGCCCTGACGCCGCCCGGCAACACGCCCAGGAAGTGAATGTTGCCCTCCGCGTCGCGCGCCCGCAGCGCCACCCGGACGCCCGGCTCGCCCGCGCGGGCGCCGACCGCGGGGAGCTGCTCAAGGATAGCGACCACAAGCGCGTCGAACGCCGCGTCGCCCGACCGCCGGCAGTCCGTCACGACTGTGTCCGGCCGCCGCCTCACAGCTTTTCCTCGGACGCCGTGAGCGTAGACGCTGTGATCGTCTCGATTATGGTGTACGGCCCGGGCGCCCGCCCGAGCGTCTGCGCGAGCGTCGGAACCCGGTTTGCGCGCTTGTTGATTTGCCGCCGCGCGGCCGCGACGAGGGTTATCCGGGCCCACTCCGTCACCCCGATGCTCTCACGCTCCGCCGCCGCCTCGATGCACTCGCGCTCAAACTCCGTCAGGGTGACATAGATGCGCTGCGC
>Ga0315285_10002776_pt1 | contig 18332 bp, 11 predicted proteins | sample YL17G09_36_MG_FD_203698 | JGI IMG/M metagenome (GOLD analysis project Ga0315285, IMG submission 203698) | Sediment microbial communities from Yellowstone Lake, YNP, Wyoming, USA - YL17G09_36 | ecosystem: Environmental > Aquatic > Freshwater > Lake > Sediment | place: USA: Wyoming | collected... | reverse complement strand
AGTGCTGCTGGTATTCCTTTACCTGCAACATCTGCTATTAGAATCCCAAGTTTATTTTCGGACAAAGGAATAAAGTCATAGTAATCCCCACCTACTTTTTTTGCAGGCACACTCATAACCGAAATATCAAAATTTTTAGTTGATGGGGGTATTTTGGGAAGAAAATTTATCTGTATATCACGAGCAATATCCATCTCTTTAGCAGACAAATTCTGATCGAATAATTTTTTATTCATTATCGCATTATCAATAGCAAGGGCTGCTTGATTACATATCCCTACAACCACTTCCAATATTTCCTGATTAAAAGCTTTCCGAACAGAAGAACTGTCAATATATACAGCACCTAAAATTCTATCAGAACTTATCAAAGGAACACTAATTGCAGAACGAATATTTTGTAGAACGACGCTTTCTGAGGCACTCAATTGTGAGTCTTCCATCACATCAGAAATCAGCATTGCCATTTTGTTTGATAAACATCTATTGATAATTGTGTTGCTTATTGTAACATTTCCATCAGGGATTTTATTTTCTTCCAATCGCATCACTTTAACCACAAGATCATTAGAATCCTCTTCTTTTAGTAAAATGAAACAACGTTCGGGCTTTGCCACTTCATAAATTAAATCCATTATCTTGTCGAGTAGTTGATCTATATTAAGAATAGCACTAATCGCTTCACTTGCCTTGTAAAGGATGGTTAATTTTTCATGGGCACTTTTTAATTCTTCTAATTGACTTTCTTTCACATCAATTTCAAGAAATGATGGGGAGCCAACTTTCACCATTTTTTTCATCTTCCCCCATTCTTCCTCTTCTACTAACTTAACTTTATCGGAAATATCTTTTGACTTTGATGGTTCTTCATTATATATTAGATATACTTCACCAACAGTAATCACATCACCATCATTTAAGACTTGTTCCTGAATCTTCAAACCATTCACATAAGTTCCATTCTTACTTCCTAAGTCTATAATCCAATATTTGTCTTCTCTGAAAACTAACTCTGCTTGTTTTCTTGAGATCTTTTTATCTATAATCTGGATAATGTTATCGGAGGAGCGTCCCATTGTTAGAACATCTTTTTGTAAGTCATAACTCCGATTTTTAAACTCTCCACTTTTGATGGTTACTTTTGCCATTTAACTAACCTAATTTATATAAGATTTATTTCTTAATGTGACACGATATTTATATCGCAGCAATATGCGAGATAAATCTCGCGTTACACTTCTTTATTGTTAATAACATCTAATTGCTTAAGTTTAAAGTGTTTATAAATCGCATTCAATTGTCAAATCATTTTTAAATCTGATTTTTAGTTCAGGTCAACTTTATTTATCTTTTCTATACGTATTACGCAATATTTTTATAGGATGAAGTGTTGTTTTATTTGTTCCTTGTTCCAACTGGATTTTGCAGGCACTGCATTCTGTTAATCCAAAGTCGATACTTGGTTCCGATAATCTTTTAAAAAGCCTCTCCCCTATTTTCATTGATTGATTAAAACCCTTTTCCCCCTTCTTAAATCCATAAGTGCCAGCTATTCCACAACATCCTTCATTTATAACTTCAATCATCACACCAGGTATCAATCTGAGTAAATCGACTGACGGTTGTCCTATATTTAATGCTTTTAAATGGCAGGGAATATGATAACCCAATTTGATTTTAACCTCTTTAAAATCTTGATTAAGTTCATCTCTCTCATTCAGAAGTCTTAAGAATTCCATTATATCAAAAACTTTCTCACTCACAATTCTTGTTTTTTCATCATCTCCTACTTTCTTATAGAATTCTCTTAAGCATAAGGCGGCAGTAGGTTCTGATACAACTATAGGAATACCGTTTTGAGCATATGGATACAATGAAGTTACATTAAACTCCTTAATTTGCTTAAATCCCTTTTCATCACCATAAGCTAACATTGGCATTCCGCATCCTTTTTGTGCAGGATAAATAACATAATAATTATTCTTTTCAAGCACCTCTACAACTGCTTGTCCTAAATCAGAATCATTATAATTTGTAAAGACATCACTGAAATAAACAACCTGTTTTTCTCCCTTTGATTTTCTTTTTTTGAACCATTTTTGAAAAGTGCTTTTTGAAAAAGGTGGTAATCGTCTTCTTTTATCAACTCCGAATATTTGCTCAAACAGAAATCTTCCTGGTCTCAAATTATTAAAAAATTTTATTGGAGTAGAAATGGAACTTAAATATTTCACCGCTTTCAAATAATCAATAAAAAAGGAATTATACCAGCCAATTCCCTTCATCTGTGCATAGTAAGCCTTAGCTCTGAACATTAGCCACGGTATATCAATTGCTGAAGGACATTCTATAGCACACATATCACATCCAATACATAACTCAGAAAAAATTTTAAATTCTTTGCTATATAAAATGTCGGAATCCAAATCGCCAGAGAGAACAGCTCTTAACAGATTAGCTTTTGCCCTTGGTGATGCAGATTCATTCTTTGTTATTTTAAACATCGGGCACATTGAAGTTTGATTATCCAATTCTCTACAAGTTCCACATCCGTGGCATTTTTCAATTTCATAACAAAAGCCTTTCTCCTGGAATAATTCGATTTTGTCTGATGCAATCCATTGATATTTTACCCCATATCTAAGATTCTCAATGGGATTGATTTGAGGTTCAACTTTTATACCAGGATTAAACATATTGATTGGGTCAAAGATTCTCTTTACATCGCAATATACATTATATAAATCGCCATAGTATTTTTTCAGATATTCCGTTCTGATTATACCATCCCCATGCTCACCACTTATGGAACCTCCTAATGAGACAACAAAATCAAATACTTCGGAAGTAATATTCTGCATTTTTTGTATGTCTGAACTGTCTTTGAGATTCAAAAAGGGTCTGGTATGGAAGTTACCTTCAGAGGCGTGTCCTAATATTGCCGATTCAACATTATATTTTTTATATATTTCGTAAATCCCTTTTAGAAACTCAGGAATTTTTTCAGTAGGTACAATAGTATCCTCAATAAAAGAAGTAACTCTTTTCTCTCCTTTCCTTCTATAAAGAAGAGGAAGAGCGGATTTTCGTATTTGCCATAATTTTTGTTGAATAGTTTCATCCAATGCTGTTATCGAAGAAAAGGATAATTGTCTTTTATTTTGAATTTCCTCATAACTGTGCCTGAGTCGTTCTTTTAATTCATCAATAACATCAGCTTCAAATTCTGCATATAATTGTGTTTCAATATTGTGAGGTATAAATTCTCTCAGGTCGCTTCTGCCCTCGTGAATGAAATTCAGTGCATACTTATCAACAAGTTCGATTGAGCTGGGATTCAGTTCAAGCAATCTCATCACCGCTTCACCCATCAATTCAACAGAAGAAAAATTAAATAAAATCATTCCTCTTCTCTTAGGCAGGTCAATTACTTTCAACTTTGCCTCAAGGATTAGTCCGAGTGTTCCTTCGGATGCAGCAATTAAGCGCGAAAGATTAATCGTATCATCTCTTATTACAGATTCTAAATGATAGCCACTCGAATTCTTTTTTACTTTTGGTGTTTTTTCTTCTATTATTCTGCAATTTGCTTTAATTAGACTATGAATCAAGGAATACAATTGCTCAGGAGTAAAAACTTGAGTATCTCTACGTGGCAAAACATCTAAGGAATTCGTATTTCTTTCATTCAATGAATATATTGTTCCATTAGACAAGATTACTTTCAATTCGACGAGATAATCAATTGTAGCTCCATAAATTAAGGAATGCGAACCTGAGGAGTTGTTTGCAATCATACCACCTATAGTGCAATAACTTCCACTACTGGGGTCAGGAGCAAATTGTTTATTGAATCGCTTTAAAATATTATTTAATTCACTGTATATAATGCCTGGTTCAACTGTCACATAACCTTCCTCAACATTTACTTCTTTTATATTAGTCATATATTTTGAGAAATCTATTATGAGTCCTTCTCCTAAAGCCTGACCGGCAAGGCTTGAACCTCCTCCTCTGGCTGTAATAGGTAAATTATATTTCTTTGCGATGCGAAGTGATTCTACTATATCCTCTTCATCCTTTGGTAATACAATACAGGTGGGAAATCTTTTGAACATACAGGCAGAGGTACTATACAAAGTGCGAGAAATCTTATCGTATAGGAAATCACCTTTTATATTTTTTTTAAACTCTTCGATTATCTCTCTTTTTAATTTTTCATTTATTTTCACTATTAATCAAAATCCTCTCGATGAATATGCCCCTCACCCTTCCTTCTCCCCTTTGGGGAGAGGATTGAGGTGAGGGGTTAGAACTTGTGAGTGTCAAAGAATCTTCTCTATTTCATCAAGAACATCCTTAATAATAGCATCAAAGTTACCTTCTATTAAGGCACCAGCTGAGTTGCTATGACCTCCTCCTCCAAATTTCTCTGCTATCTGGCTAACATCAAAACCATTTCTTGAACGAAAATGAATATTCACTACATTTTTCCTAATTTCATTAAAAAAGAGAACAACAACGACACTGTCAATTGCCATAGGAAAATCTACAAATCCCTCAATCTCCTCCACTTTTATTTTTAGTTTTCTTAAATCCCTTTTTCTTACAGCAATCCAGGCTACTTTTCCATTAAATTCCAATTTTACCTGGCTTAATACTTTTCCTAACAAGTGCATTCTCGCTAAAGGATATCTAAGATACACCTTATCAAATAATTCTGATGAGTTTATTCCTGTTTTCAGTAATTCTATCGCCATTTTATGGGCATTAATTATTGAATCATCGTATCGGAAAGAGGCTGTATCGGTTAATATCCCTACATAAATAATCTCTGCTATTTTTTTGTTAATTTCAAAATCAAATGACTTTAAAAGGTCATAGACTAATTCTGTTGTGGCACAGCTATCTTGTCTTGTATAAGTAATATCACCTATAGTCTCTCCTTTTAAATGGTGGTCGATGCAAATTTTTATCGCATTACTTTCCTTAATAGAATTTGAGACTTTTCCTAATCTTACCCATTTACTAATATCCAGGATGAAAATAACATCACTTTTTTCAACGATATCAAGATGCTTTTCATGTTCAAACACTCTTATTGACTTAGCTCCACTCAAAAATTTGTAAATGAACGGTGTCTTGCTGGGATTTAGAATAGTTACTTGTTTCTTCATCTTTCTTAAAAAATGATATAAGGCAAGTTCACTTCCAATAGCATCACCATCAGGATAAATATGGGTAGTTAATAAGAATCTTTTGTTTTTTACCATCACTTCTTTAATTTTTTCTATTTCCTGATTAATAGCCATTTATGTCTCCTTGAGTCCAAATTAAAAAATTAGAAACCTTTATACAAAAAGCTATAACTAACTTAACTTTCATTCATACCCTTCATTATATCTTGACTTTATAACCTATTAATTAATAAATTATCTTCTTATTTTTCAATTAAAATATATTACTATTTTAAGGAGTGTTTGTGTTCAAATGAAGAAAACGGGAACTATTACAGTAGATTGTAAGGGAATTGGCAAACGAAAATACAAAAAGGGTATTGTAGTTAAAGATATTGTAGAAAAATGTAAAGAAAAAATACCTTATCCAACAATAATTGTGAGTGTTGATAACAAACTCAACGACCTTGATTATCGACTTATAAAAGATTGTCACATTGACTTTTTACATCTTGGTACTCCTGATGGACGCTTTTGTTATCAAAGAAGTATTTCTTTCGTTCTTGCAAAGGCAATCGAGGAATTATATCCCAAGGCAAAATTGTATATAAAACATTCCTTAAGCAAAGGATTTTATTGTGAATTAGAATTCTCTCCTCCTCAAAATATCAAATTCTTCCATATTGAAACAATCAAAAAGAGAATGCAGGAAATCATCGATGCAAATCTTCCCTTTATAAGAAATGAAGTTTATATCTCTGACGCCATCAAATTATTCGAGGAAAAAGAAAGATTCGATAAATCAAGAATCTTAAAATATAGAACGGATAAAAGGGTTAGCATTTATAACTGTGGTAAAACAAAAAATCATTTTTATGGATTTCTTGTTCCAAGTACCGGTTATTTAAAACATTTCGACCTGATTCTTTATCCCCCAGGATTTATCATGCTTTTCCCCGATTTGTCTAAACCAAATACTTTACCTCCCTTTGTAGAACAACTTAAAATGTTTCAGGTTTTTAAAGAATATTCTGACTGGGGAAACATTCTCGGTGTTAGAACAGCAGCGGATTTGAACGAGATAATTGACTCAGGACATATATCTGATTTCATTAAGATGGCAGAGGCGTTGCATGAAAAGAAGATTGCAATGATGGCAGATGAGATAAAAAATAGATTACTAAAACCGAGATTGATCTTAATATCAGGACCTTCTTCATCCGGTAAAACAACTTTTTCTAAGAGGCTCACTATTCAATTAAAAGTAAATGGGGAGAATCCTGTTATTGTAAACCTTGATGACTATTTTGTTGAAAGACAATTTACACCCAAAGATGAGTTTGGAAATTTTGATTTTGAATGTTTCAAGGCAATTGATTATAAACTTTTCAATCAGCATCTTTTTGATTTATTAAACGGAAAAGAAATAACATTGCCTAAATACAGTTTTATGACGGGGATGCGCATAGTAGGTAACAAATTGAGGATAAATGATGACCAGATAATAATTATTGAAGGAATCCATGGATTAAACAGACAACTCTCAGAGCAGTTTCCAGAAGTAATGAAATATAAGATTTATGTGAGTGCCTTAACAATGATTAACCTTGACAATCACAATCGAATTCCAACTACGGATACTCGTATCATAAGACGGATTGTTCGGGATAATTTCTTCCGTGGTTATACTGCATTAGATACCATCAGGAGCTGGCAAAGAGTCAGAAGCGGCGAAGATAAATTTATCTTCCCTTATCAAGAAAGAGCCGATATAATGTTTAATTCAGTCCTTGTTTATGAACTCGCAGTTCTTAAACAATATGCAATGCCCCTCTTGAAAAAAATTACACCTAAATATCCTGAATATATAGAAGCAAGAAGATTAATTAAATTCTTGTCATATTTCAGAGAAATTTCCACAGAGGAATTGCCACCAACATCTATTCTCAGGGAATTCATCGGTGGCAGTAGTTTCTCTTATTAATTAAGTGAAACCACGAATTACACGAATCTACACGAATATAATAATAATAGAACGCTGATAAACACAGATGTAAACAGGTTTACACAGATTTTAATAATATTTTTTATCGGTGCTTATCTGTCTTAATCTGTGCAAATCTGTGGTCTATTAAACTCTTTGTTTTTAAAGATTAGTTTAAATTCATGAAATTCGTGGTTAAAATTGTCTTTTTGCTTTCCATACATTTCATAAAATTTAAATGAGAAAATCTAAAGATTATAAGAACAAGCTTCAGGATATTTTTGCTAAAGAAAAGGGGACAATTCTCAAGCCTTTCGGAATCGGTCCTTCTATTGCTCTTATTTATCCAAATTCTTATTTTGTCGGGATGTCAAATTTAGGCTTCCAGACTATTTATCGTGTTTTTAATGAAAAAGAAAATGTTGTTTGCGAACGCTCCTTTGTGGATTTTGAAAAGCCCATTACTTTGGAAAATCAAAGAAGTCTTGATGAGTTTGATATTATAGCATTTTCTGTATCCTATGAAATGGATTATTATAACATTCTTGAGATTCTTCAACGTGCAAACATACCACTATTTAGAAAAGATAGAGATGATTCTTATCCTATAATTATAGCTGGCGGAACCGCTATAGGAATAAATTGTCGACCGCTCATTGATTTTATCGACTTATTTTTTTTAGGCGAAGCCGAAGAATTCATCGAATACCTATCAAATAATCTCGATAATATCAGTTCAAAAAAAGAGTTCTTAAATTGTTGTTCAAATTTTATGGGGGTCTTTATTCCTGACTTTCACAATATATGTAATGTGAAATTGTCGGAGGTGAATCTGGACAAATACCCTTCCTATTCCCAGATAATAACTCCTAATACGGAGTTTTCAGATATGTACTTAATCGAGATTTCCCGCGGATGCCCTTTCAGATGTAAATTTTGCTATACAGGTTTTTGCCACAATAAATTTCGAATCATAAATGCTGATGTTATTAAGTCATTAATTGATAAAGCAATTCCAATCACAAACAAAATTGGAATTATCGGTTCCGCTATTTGTTCGCATCCTGATATTAACCAGATTTGTGAATATGCCCTTGAGAAAAATTTTTCTCTCTCATTTTCTTCATTAAGAATTCATGAGCTAACTCCTTTTATTATTTATGTATTAAAAAGAAGTGGTCAGAAAACTATTACTATTGCTCCTGAAGCAGGTTCAGAAAGATTAAGAAAGTTTATCGGAAAGTTAGAGAGTTCGGAAGAAATTCTGAAAAAAGTCGAAGACATATTTAAAAATGGTATCTTGAATTTAAAAGTATATTTTATGATTGGACTACCATCTGAGGAATTCGATGATATTGATGCAATTGTAGCTCTTGTAAAGAAAATGAGAAGTGTTATGCTAAAGATTTACAAGAGAAAAGGTAAATTAGGGAAAATCATTTTAAATATCGGAATATTTGTTCCAAGACCAAGGACACCTTTTGCTGATGAAAAAGTGGATGAAATAAAAAATTTGGACAAAAAAATAAATTACTTAAATAGGAACCTGAAGAAACTTCCAAATGTTCAATTGAGAATTTCAAGTCCCTATTATGCAAAAATCCAAGAGCTTATATCAAAGGGAGATAAAGAAGCAGGTGAAATGCTTGTAAAGGTCTTAAAAGCTGATGGAAACTGGAAAAAAGTTGTGGAGTTCAGTTAACCCAATTTCTAATGGAAGGAAATTAACAGTTGATAGATAATTATGCCACATATTTAACACTCTTAGAAATTCCTCAAGTTGGTTCCGAAACACTAAGAAAATTAATCAGTAAATTTGACTCTCCCGAAACCATCCTTTTTAAATCCAAACAAAAAGATTTTGCAAATATTGATAGAATACCTAAAGATCTTTTCGAAAAGATAAAAATAGCAAGAAAAAGATTAGATTACAATTGCCTTATATTGAAACGTCTCAAAGAAAAGGGAATCAAAATTATTCTTTCAACTGACAAGAATTATCCTGATAATTTTAAATTATTAAAATCCCCACCTTTCCTTTTATTCATTTGGGGAAATTTAGATAAGGACATTGAAAAATCAATAGCGATAATTGGAAGCAGGACTCCTTCAAAAAAAGGTGTCGAAATCGCCTTCAAATCAGCTTATAGATTGGCTAAAGAGGTGTATACTATCATAAGTGGATATGCATATGGAATTGACATATCAGCTCATTTAGGTGCAATCAAAGCGAAAGGTAAAACAATATTGATTTTACCTTTTGGAATATTGAATTTCAAACTAAAGGGAGGAATCAAATCAATAAATGACATAATAGAAAAAGGAGCTATTATTTCTGAAGTTCACCCAAAGGCTCCCTGGCAGATTGGATATGCCCATAATCGTAATAGATTAATCGTAGCCTTAAGTGAGAAAGTATTAATAGTTGAAACAAGGTTTCAAAGCGGTTCTATGAATACGTTTAATATAGCTCAACAATTAAATAAAGAAATTTACACAATTAAATATGAAAAATATCCAGAAAGTGCCAAAGGTAATAAATCCTTGATTTCAAAAGGAGCTTTACCACTAAGCTCTTATAAAGATGTTGATATTATAACCAATTTGTAGGGGTTTGATTTATCAAACCCACATAAATGGGCGTGATAAATCACGCCCCTACAATTTTTGATCCTTATTATCTTGTAATAAATCAGGTTCGATTTCTTTAAGTTTACCTGTTTTCCCATCAATTGCATATTTCCCATCAAGCCATTTTCCTAAATCAATTAACTTACATCTTTGAGAACAAAAAGGGAAATATCTATTTATCTTAGTATCACTGTTCACAATTTTATCACATATCGGACAGATAAAAACTCTTTTCTTCATACTTTTTAACTCAAATCCTTAATTAATACTTCTGAAAAACCGTGGTGCGACATTATAGATTTTCAAAAATTATTGTCCATGAATTCTTATATTTGCCCTGAAAGGGCAATATATATTAGCCCAGGGCAACGCCCTGGGTAAAAGAATAATAACAACGTTTTAAGCCCTGTAGGGGCGAAATAATTATTACACTCCTTCAGAGCTTTTGTAGGGACAGAACAGTGTTCTGTCCCTACATCATTACTAAACCCAGAGCTTCGCTCTGGGCTATAACATATCGTTCCTTCAGAACTTATTTATGGACAATAATTTTTGAGTTGCAATCTTATGCGAGATAATAAATTTTCAAAAAATATTGTCCATAAATTCTCATGTAGAGGCAATGTCATTCCGAACTTGTTTCGGAATCTCATTAGATGCTGAAACAAGTTCAGCATGACTTTATGAGGGCGAGAAGATCTCGTCCCTACAGTTTAATTTATGGACAGAAATTTGTGAAATTTTATAATCTCGCATTACAAAATAATATTTGATTAATTAATAATAGGTATTTTAAATTTTTATCTCAAGAATTATTTAGTATTTAATAGATTTGAATCCCAAAATATATTATTTTTTTTAATTATTTATTTCTAAATGTTCGAATTCAAAATCATAAAAAAAGACACAAAATCTAATGCCAGAAGAGGTGTGCTTTTAACTCCTCACGGTGAAATTCAGACCCCTGTATTTATGCCTGTTGGAACGCAGGGAACGGTTAAAGCAATGAAACCTGAGGAGCTTATTGAAGTCGGTACACAAATCATTCTCGCTAATACTTATCATCTTTATCTTAGACCAGGAGATGAAATAATAAAGGAATCAGGTGGAATACATAAGTTTATGAATTGGCACAAACCGATTCTTACGGATAGTGGTGGCTTTCAGATTTTTTCTCTGAGTAAGCTCAATAAAGTTTCAGAGGAAGGAGTTGCTTTTCAATCGCACATCGATGGTTCAAAGCATTTTTTAACGCCTGAAAGATCAATTGAGATACAGAACAATTTAGGTGCTGATATTATTATGGCATTTGATGAATGCACTTTTTATCCCGTCAACTATAATACAGCTAAGGAATCGATGAGTCTTACAATAGAATGGGCAAGCCGTTCTAAAAATGCTCAAAAAAATAAGTTCCAGGCTTTATTTGGAATTGTTCAAGGAAGCATTTTTTCTGATTTACGTGAGCATTGTACTGAGGAGATAATTAAAATCGGATTTGATGGATACGCCATAGGTGGATTAAGTGTTGGTGAACCGAAGGAAGAGATGTTTAAAATTGTTAAACAGATTTCACCACTATTGCCCGAAGATAAACCACGATACTTGATGGGAGTTGGAACTCCGGATGATTTAAAAGAATGCATTAAAATGGGAATCGATATGTTTGATTGTGTGATACCAACGAGGAATGCAAGAAATGGAAAACTCTTTACGAGTGAAGGTGAAATAAATATTAAACAAAATAAATACACAAGAGATTATCGACCACTTGATGAGAAATGTGATTGTTATACCTGTAAAAATTATAGTCGTGCCTATTTGCGACATCTTTATATGACCAATGAAATTTTATCTTCCATTTTGAATACTACTCACAACATTTGTTTCTTTCACAAAATTGTTAAAAAGATCCGAGAAGAAATTTGTTGACTTATGATGAGATATTTATACTTGATATGACTAAGTTTTTCTATAATAAAATACGCCACTACAAGGTAAATATTTGTGACTAAAGTCAGATTAGAACATATAAGAAATTTCTCAATTATCGCCCATATTGACCACGGGAAATCCACATTAGCTGACCGTTTGATTGAATTCACTGGTGCAATATCTGAACGAGAAATGAAAGATCAAGTTCTAGATACAATGGAGCTCGAAAGAGAAAGAGGTATTACTATCAAAGCACAAGCAATTAGGTTAAATTATACAGCTGATGATGGCAAGGCATATATGCTTAACCTTATTGATACTCCCGGTCATGTGGATTTTACTTATGAAGTTTCTCGAAGTCTTGCTGCCTGTGAGGGTGCTCTTCTTGTGATTGATGCTTCTCAAGGAGTCGAAGCACAAACTCTCGCTAATTTTTATCTCGCATTAGGAAATAATCTGGAAATCATTCCGATAATTAATAAAATTGATTTACCCAGCGCCAATATTGAGGATGTTAAAAACCAAATAGAAAATATTCTCGGCCTTGATTCTAAGAATGTATTACTAACAAGCGCTAAATTAGGTATAGGAATAAAAGAAATACTTGATGCCATTATTCAACGTATTTCTCCACCTGTTGGATATACTGATGGTGCTTTACGTGCCCTTATTTTTGATTCCTCATTCGATAATTTTCGTGGTGTTGTCACTTATGTTAAAATAGTGGATGGAGAAATCAAGGCAGGTGAGAAAACAAAATTTATGTTCAATGATAAAGAGTATGAAGTGGATGAAGTCGGATATTTCTCTCCCAAAATGATACCGATAGAAAAATTATATACTGGTGAAGTTGGATACATAATTGCAGGCATCAAAGATATTAGTTCAGTTAAAATTGGCGATACAATCACGACACTAAAAAATCCTGCTCATAGACCTTTACCAGGATATAAGGAAATTCAACCTGTTGTATTCTGTGGCTTTTTCCCAGTCAATAGTGATGATTATGATAACCTGCGGGATGCCATTTATAAATTGCGTCTAAATGATTGTTCATTTACCGTTGAGCCTGAAACTTCTGCAGCTCTTGGATTTGGCTTCAGATGTGGATTTCTTGGTCTTTTGCATATGGACATCATTCAGGAAAGATTGGAAAGAGAATACGGTGTGGAAATTCTTGCCACTGCCCCCAATACCATTTATCAGATTATTGAGAAAAAGGGTGAAACAATTACAATTGATAATCCTTCTAAACTTCCTGACGGAAGTCATATTGATAAGATTTTAGAACCTTACATTGAAGGAACTATCATTATTCCAAGTCAATATGTCGGGAATGTATTGAAGCTTTGTCAATCAAAGAGAGGAATTCAGAAACAGCTCAAATATATATCGGAATCGAAGGTCATCATTGTCTATGAATTACCTCTTCCTGAAATACTTTTAGATTTTTATGATAGATTAAAGACAATCAGCCAGGGATACGCCTCTTTTGATTATGAATTCCTTGGTTATCGCGAATCTAATCTCTGTAAACTTGATATTCTTGTGAATGGTGAGATTATTGATGCGCTTTCAATTATCATACATAAAGAAAATGCGTATCATCGTGGAAGAGAGCTTGTAGAAAAACTCAGGAAAATCATTCCCCGACAGCTATTTGAAGTTGCAATTCAAGCCTCTATAGGAAACAAAATCATCGCAAGAGAAAGTGTGAAGGCGTTACGTAAAAATGTCACAGCAAAATGCTACGGTGGTGACATAACGAGAAAAAGAAAACTGCTTGAGAAACAAAAAGAAGGTAAAAAAAGAATGAAAAAAGTGGGTAAAATAGAAATTCCTCAGGAAGCCTTCTTATCAGTTCTAAAGGTAGAAGAAACCAAATGAAAATTCAGGATTTATCAAGAATTGGGTTTGATACATTCCAGCGATATAAAAAAATTGCTGATATTCTTTCTGTTATTCATACTTATGAAAAAAATGAATCATTATCTATTTTGGATGTGGGTGGATATCCTTGTGAATTTGAGAAATTTACAAAAAATAAGATTTTCATTGTCGACCTCCCCTATTGCAAAAAAGAGAATTACATCAAAGGAAGTGGAATGGATTTACCGATTAAAACTAATTTTTTTGATATCGTGATTTCTTCTGATACGTTTGAACACATTGTAGTAGATAAAAGAATCCAATTTCTTAAAGAACTTATTCGAGTATCAAAAAAATATATTATATTAGGAGCCCCGTTCAAATCAGAAATTAACGAACTCGTTGAGGATGAACTTTGTAATCTGCATAATAAAATTTACCAGAAACCACACCCCTGGTTAAATGAGCATAAAGTGAATTCGCTCCCAAATTTATCTATCCTTATGGATTTTTTAGATGAGAATAATTATTTGTATCAAATTTTTCCGAATGGGAATTCATTTATCTGGTATCTTTTCCAATGGGCATATTATCTTTTTCAATCTCTGTCTGGTTTAGCTGAATATACATATAAGATAAATAGTCTCTATAACAATTATTTATATCATTATGATAATATTGAACCCTCTTATAGAAAAATTATTTTAATCTCCAAAGACAATCAAAGTTCAGATATCATTAACATAGCAAATGAAATTAGAGTTATTACTTCTGTTGAGTTGAATCCTTCGGATACCCAACCATTTATTATTATGACGAATATCTTATCTGATGTAATAAATCAGATTAATTTACTTAGAAAGACAGGGGATGCGAGCGAATCCTTTCAAACCCTCATCCAATATATTGATCGATTAGAGTCTGTGCTTGAAAATAATACTAAAAGGCTTGAAAGTAAACCAAAAAAACACGTTGGTTTACTCAAAAAATTATTCGGGCAGAAATAAGGTAAGAAATTACTTATATTGAATCAATATATCTCACGCCATCAATAATTCCCTCAATACTATGAGTCACATAATCAGGCTCTTCATTTTTATTATTCGGTTTAATAGATAACAAATTAGCCCTTTTATAACTTTCTATTTATTCCTTGTAATATTTATCATTACTATGATTCATATCTGATAAATCCATTTTATCATTATTTAAAAAGACTCCTAAAGTATTGTGAGTAACAGGTATACCTGTTCTTTACTTGCTCTTTGCGGTTGAATCCTTTAAAGATACTGCTCATTCCATTTTTTAAAATCATCATTAAAAAGTTTAACACGTTTCTTTTTTAATTCTTTTGTGCTAAATAAAATCTGAAATTTGTTAATACCAATATTGTTTGCAAGTTCATTTATTAATATTTTTGCATCTTCTTTACTTTTTGAATGAATCATCGTGTATATAGAATAATTCCAATCTGAGAATCTTGGTCTTTGATAACAATGGGTTATATTCTTATACGAAGCTAATTTTCCCCCGATACAATCAATATCTTTATCATCAACATCCCACACAGTCATAGCATTTGCCTTTATACCAATATTCTTGTGATATAGGATAGCACTGTATCTCCGCATAAGGTTATTATCTTTGTATAACTTGATTTTATCAAACAGTTTCGATGTAGAAATGCTGACTTTAGATGCAATTTTATTAAATGGTTTCTTGATAATAGGTAAACTTCTTTGAAGTGCAACTATGATGTGTTTATCAAGATCGCTTAATTTGAATTTTGGGCTACGATAATTCTCCTCTGAAGAAAGACAATGAGTATTTTCAGAACTAACTATATCATCACAATTTGTTTCACTATCGCTTTCCTCTACTAATAATGAATACTCATTTAATAAATCAAAAATAACATTGATTTTGAACTCCTTTATTGTGGGAAGGACCATATATTTTTCAACATCAATTAACTCGACCAATTTCAATATTGTCTTATGTAACATTTTTTCTGATTCGGCTACGATGGTAAACCAGAGATTAAAATAATTATTGCGAATATAATTGTGAGAGACACCTGGATGTGAATTAATTAAGGTGGTTGCTTTTTTTATTTTAGATTTCTCAACAGCCATCGCAACGAGTGTGGATGTGTATCCCAGTCTTCTTGCATCAAAGATTCCACAAACCTCCCGTATGATTTTTTTCTTTTTTAAATCCCCAATCTTCTTGATAATCTCTGATTCGCTTAAACCCAAGCGTGACCCAATTTCTTCAAATGGTCTTTCACATAAAGGGATTCCCTTTTGGATAACTTCTAACAATTTATTTTTAGTGCTTATACTTAAAATCATAAATCTCTTAATAATTTAAATTATTGTAGGGAACGCATATATGCGTTCATAATAATTTTGAAAATATTACCTTATAGTTCTTTCAATGATTCATAATTAGCCTTAATTGTTTTTTCGATATCTTTTTCTGTATGTGCCAAAGAAATGAAGGAAGCTTCAAATTGAGAAGGGGCAAGATAAATTCCCCGCTTAAGCATATTGTGAAAATATTTTGCATAGATTTTTGTATTCGAAGTCATAACAGATTGATAATCAATTATATCTTTTTCTGTAAAAAATAAACAACTCATTGAACCAATTCTGGTCTGTTTGTATTTCAAATTTAATTTTTTGAAATTTTCTTTTATTCCTTCTTCTAACATTTCTCCTTTTTTATCTAACTTTTTATATGTATCTTTTTTCATAAGAATTTTTATTGTTTCAAAACCTGCAGTCATAGCAAGTGGATTGCCAGAGAGCGTTCCCGCCTGATAAACAGGACCATTTGGTGCAACTAAGTCCATTATTCCCCTCTTGCCACCATAAGCTCCAACAGGTAATCCTCCACCAATAATCTTCCCAAGAGTTGTTAAATCAGGAACTACATGGAAAAAAGACTGAGCCCCACCTAATGCCACTCTAAATCCTGTTATAACCTCATCAAAGATAAGGATTATATTTTCATTTGCTGTAATTTCTCTCAACTCTCGAAGAAAATTATCCTTCGGTAAGACAACACCCATATTCCCCACAACGGGTTCAATAATAACTGCGGCAATTTTCTTTTTATACTTTTGAATAAGCTTTTTTACCGATTCAATATGATTGTATTTAGCATTTAATGTATCCTTAATTGTCCCTTTCGTTACACCAGGAGAACCCTGAATAGACAATGTTGTTAATCCAGAACCTGCTTTAATTAAAAAACCATCACTATGTCCATGATAACATCCTGCAAATTTTATAATTTTATCTTTTTTAGTATAAGCGCGTGCTAAGCGAATAGCACTCATCGTTGCTTCAGTTCCTGAATTGACCATACGCACTTTTTCAATTGAGGGAACAATATTGCAAATCAATTTTGCTAATTTTAATTCAATCTCTGTTGGAGCTCCATAGCTTGTTCCATTCTCACAAATCTTTTTCAGAGCCTGAACAATTTTTGGATGAGCGTGACCAAGAATTAAAGGTCCCCAGGAACAAACATAATCAATGTATTCTTTTCCTCTAACATCAATAAGTTTAGACCCTTTTGCTTTTTTAATAAAAATCGGAATTCCACCAACAGAACGAAAAGCCCTGACCGGCGAATTGACTCCACCCGGAATATATTTCTTTGATTCTTTGAATATTTTTTTATTGCTCTTCATTTTATCTCTTTGTGTTCGTTGTGTCGTTGTGGTTTCAAATTTATTTAATCTCAATTTCCTCATCTGTTAAATAGCAAGCTGGGTCTGATTCCCAGATATTGCCCATAACTGCTTCTGCTCTTACTCTCAGGTTTCCATTACATATTTCAAAATAGCGACACTTGCCACATCTTCCTTTGATATGACCTTTCCGATTTTTCATAATCCTCATTACTTCATTTGATTCATCCATCCATATTTCACTGAATCTTCCTTGTTTTACATTTCCCAACGAATAGTGAATCCAGAACTGGTCAGGATGCACATCTCCAATCCAGTCAACACAACCAATTGCAATTCCTGAATTATTCCCACCATTATATTTCAAAAGTTCATACACTTCCTCCGCTCTTTTAGGATTCTCTTTTTTGAGTCTCAAATACAAATAAACACCATCGGTATGGTTATCAACTGTGAGAACTTCCTTTTTCATCCCTTTATCGAATAACCTTTTAGTCTCATTGATAATAAAATCAACAATTTCACGCGTTTCCTGATGTGACAAATCCTGATCAGCAAGTTCTGAACCTCTCCCTGAATAAACAAGATGATAAAAGCAAATCCTTGGAATACCTTCAGCAACAATTAACTGAAAAATTTCAGGTATATCCTTAACATTAAACTTACTAATGGTAAATCGCAGACCAACTTTTATTCTAAAGTTCTTACAACGTCGAATTCCATTAATTGCTTTTTGGAATGCACCTTTTTCACCTCGAAACTTACCATTCGTTTCTTCCATTCCATCAAGACTAATTCCCACATAAGAGACATTTGCCACTCTTAATTTCTCTGCAACTTTTTCAGTAATAATTGTTCCATTTGTTGAAAGGACTGTGCGAATCCCCTTTTGATTTGTCCAGGACAGCAATTCAAAAATATCTTTTCGTAATAAAGGTTCTCCTCCCGAAAAGATAATTACAGGAACTCCAAATTCAGCTAAATTATCTATAACTTTTTTGCACTCATCTGTAGTTAATTCATCTTTGTATTC
>Ga0315285_10002775_pt1 | contig 18332 bp, 12 predicted proteins | sample YL17G09_36_MG_FD_203698 | JGI IMG/M metagenome (GOLD analysis project Ga0315285, IMG submission 203698) | Sediment microbial communities from Yellowstone Lake, YNP, Wyoming, USA - YL17G09_36 | ecosystem: Environmental > Aquatic > Freshwater > Lake > Sediment | place: USA: Wyoming | collected... | reverse complement strand
CGCGGCCGTGGCACTGTGGAAACTCGACGCAAAGGCGGCCGAGGAGTTCATCCAGATCCCCGCCTGGGATTACGTGTCGCTCGCGGGCGACTACGTGGCCTGGAATATCGGCATAACCGGCGGCGATCGGGCCTTCGAGCTTGGCCTGTCGCTGCTGCCTGCCGCCAACGCCCCGCCCGAGCTGCGCGTCTACAACGACGACGCCCGCTCGACCGGCGCCATGCTGCTGGCCCTGTCCGCCGCGACGCCCGATCGCCGCAAACAGGCGACCGGCAGAATCCTCTCGCGCCTGGAGGCAGGCCCGCGCGGCAAGGAGGACAGCTTCTACGTCCGCGGGGCCTACCAGTGCGCCCTGGCCATCCTGGGCGATTCCGGCGCGACCGCCCAGGTGCTGAGCCTGCTGGAGACGGGACAGTTCTCCCAGCGCCGCGCGATCACCGCCCTGACCCTCGCCGGCGACTTGCGCGGACTGGACTGGCTGCTCTGGAACCGACAGGTCGACCCCCAGGACATGCTGCTTCTGCTCGTCGATGAGCAGATCGGCGAGGTCATCGCCAACTGCCTGCCCCAACTGCCCCGCGTCAGCCCCGCCGCCGGCGGCGACCTGGCCAACTGGCAACTGCTGAGGCTCCGCCACGCATACGAGATCCGCAGGCCCAGCCTCAAGCCGCAACTGCGCCGTGCGCCCTGATCGCGTGCGCCAGGCCCAGCACGCACACGCCGGCGACGAGGATGATTATCCCCGCGAGGATCCATCGGATGCTCTTGCCGCCCGCCCCACGCCACTCTCCGGTGCGGAAACCGTGGAAGTTGCCGACGATTATGGCAAAGCACATGAACACCGGATAGCCGATGGGCAAGGACCAGTTGCCGAGCTCGCCGTATCCCAGGCCGAACAGGAAGATCGCCCCGTCGTGCAGCAGGGCCATGACCAATGCCAGGCCCACGGCCAGGCCCGCGCCGGGTTTGCCGAAGTTGCCCCACGTGCCGTTCCTTGTCAGCAGGCCCGCGCAGTACGCCAGCGACGAGACGGCCCCGCCCCAGACTATCACCGACATTACCGCCCAGGCGGAACCAATGGACGAATTGCCGAATTGCACCTCGGCAACCGTAGAAATCTCATTGCCGGCTTTCGCCGCCAACCCGTAGCAGGCACACAATGCGCCTGATGCAATGGCAATAGCCAGGCCGATGCCCATCCGCGGCTTCTTCGCCGCCTTCTCGCCGGCGTCAATCGCCTCGACGGCTGCACCGCCAAGCTGACGCTCCTTGAGCATCGCCGCCTTGCCGCATGCAATCACGCCCAGCAGGCACAACGCTATGCCGCCGAACATGGTGTACCCGAAGGGCGTGAAGATCAGGTGGCGATCCTCGGTGAGCATGGGGACAAGCCAAGTGGTGGCGATCTGAGCGCCGTAGTTCAGCGCGTACGCCAGGCTAAGGCCGATGAAGGCGAAGCTCTTGCCGAGGGTCATCGAGCCCAGCCCCCACAGCAGGCCGAAGATCAGCGGCAGCAGCATCGCCTTCCACCCCGCCTGGCCGTAGACGGCGAAGAAGCCCTTGACGATCACCGGGCCAAGCGCGATCGGAATGATGATCGTGACGAACAGGAAGAACGGACCCCAGAGGTTCTCCCAGGGCGTGTCCTTGCGGATGTACTTGCTCGGCAGCCCGAACGACCCGCCGCACATGGCCCCAAGCAGCAGCCAGAAGAATCCCATTACCGTCGGCATGTTGGTGTCTCCAAAGACCTAAGGGGCAATGCCATGAATGATCAATGCCACAAATGATGAATGCCAGGAACGACGAATGCCAATAATGCACAATGCGCGAATGATAAATGCCAGGAATGAGGAACGCCAAACTCGCCAAGGCCGCGGCGAGTATTATCTAGCATTCGCGGCATTGGACATTCTGGCATTCTTGGCATTCATCATTCGTCATTTCTGGCATTCGTCATTTATCATCCATCTTTCATTGGCGGGCAAAGCCCGCCAGTTTCTTCCTGGCCGCACCCAGCGCGTCGGCGGCGATCATGGCGTCGATGATGCTTTCGGGCGTCACCTTGAACGGGTGGTAGTGGCACAGCGAGCCGGCCCCGGCGCATATCTTGCCGATGTCCTCGAGGCGCTGGCGCTTAACCCCGGCCAGGCCCAGATCGGCAAAGGTCACCGGCAGGCCGATGGCGATCTCGAAGTCCACTATGCGGTAGATCTCCTCGACCTCGACATCCTCTTCCAGGCAAAGCTGGCTGATTATCCCGAAGCCGACCTCCTGGCCGTGCATCAGAGCGTGGCACTCCGGCAGCGACGGCAGGCAGTTGGCGATCATGTGGGCCGTGGCCACGCCGCCGCTCTCGAAGCCCAGGCCGCTCAGCAGCACGTTGGCCTCGACAACCTTCTCGACGGCCGGCGTGACGACCTTGGCCTCCACCGCCCGCTTGGCCTCGATGCCGTACTCCAGCAGGATGTCGTATCCAAGCTGCGCCAATGCCATCGCCGCCTGGGTCGATACTCCACCGGCCAGGTTGGCCGAGCGGGTCTGAAGGCACACGCGCGCCTCGATCCACGTGGCAAGCGCATCGCCCATCCCGGCCACGAACGCCCGCACGGGGCCGTTGGCGATCACCCGCGTGTCCACAAGCACCAGGTCGGGATTCCTGCCCCACGACTCGAAGCCCAGGCAGTTGCCCTTCTCGTCGTACCAGACGGTGTACGAACTGGTCGGCGAGTCGTTCGAGGCGATTGTCGGAATGGTGATCATGGCCGAGCCGGTCTTTGCGGCCGCGGCCTTGGCGGTGTCCAGCGCCTTGCCGCCCCCGACCCCGACGATCACGTCGGCCTTGGCCTCGGCGGCGAGCTTCGCCACGCGGTCGACCTCGGCGTGGGTCGAGTCGCCGGCAAAGGCGACGTCGGCGACCTTGAGCTTCGCCTCGGCCAGGCTGGCCAGCAGGGTCTTGCCCACGATGGACTTGACCTTCTTGTCCCACAGGACCAGCGGCCTCTTGCCGATGGCGGCGATAAGCGTGCCCGCCTCCGAAAGGACATCCGGCCCCTGCACGTACTTGCGCGGCGCGATCAGCACAGCTTTCATGGCATTCCTGCCTTTCATGGCATTCGTGTAAATACTTCCCACGAAAATAAGCCCGCGACGGCTTCGCCCCGCCCGGCACCGGACAGGCGCCCTCGCGGCCAGGACAAGCCGCCAATAACCTAGCCCGCCAGACAGGTGCGGTCAATGGGGTTGGCGCGACGAAAAGAAGGTCTTAGGTCATAGCTCTTAGGGTGGCAAAGCCCTGATCGCGGTTGTTGGCGCTCGCGGCCGCGGCGGCATTGCGGCCATCGCGATATCGAGGCCCTGATGGGCCTTTGGAGTTGCTCTTCTTCCTTCTCTGCGCACTCTGCGGCCTCTGCGTGAGATATGCTTCTTTTCGCTTTCCCCGGACAAGTCGGCATCGGGCGCGGGATTGCTCCGCCTGGCCGCCGTTGGTATAGTGGCCTCACCGGGCGTTGCGGGGGCGGCCGGTGGCACAGCCGGCGATGTCCGGCGGCGCCGGCGGCAAGAATGGAAGGCAGGCCATGGACGGATTCGTTCATCTTCACGTTCACTCGCACTACTCGCTGCTGGACGGCGCCAACCGGATCTCGGACCTTGTCCGCACGGCCAAGGCGCTGGGGATGGGGTCGCTGGCGATCACGGACCACGGCAACCTCTTCGGGGCGGTGGACTTTTACAGCACGTGCAAGGCCAGCGGCGTCAAGCCGATCCTCGGGATCGAGGCGTACGTTTCCCCGACGACCCGCTTCGACAAGTCCATGAAGATGCAGGAGGCGTCGTACCACCTGATCCTGCTGGCTGTTAACAACGTCGGTTGGCGGAACATCATGCGCCTGTCGAGCCGGTCGTATTTGCAGGGGTTCTACTACAAGCCGCGGGTGGACCGCGAGTTGCTGGCCGAGCTTAGCGAGGGCGTCATCTGCACCACCGCCTGCCTCGGCGGCGAGGTGCCCTCGGCCCTGCTGGCTGGGCATTACGACAAGGCCAAGCGCCTCGCCGGCCAGTACCGCGATATCTTCGGGCCCGAGCGGTTCTTCATCGAGGTCCAGAACCAGGGCCTGGCCGAGCAGGACCAGATCAACCCGGACCTCATCAGCATCGCCCGCGAGCTTGGCGTCGGGATCGTCGGCACAAACGACGTACACTTCCTGACCCGCCAGGACAAGCAGGCCCACGAGGTCCTGACGGCCATCTCGACCGGCAAGACCCTCGCCGACGGCGGGGCGCTGAAGTACTCGCCGGAGCTTTATCTCAAAAGCCCCGATGAGATGCGCCAGGCGCTGCGGCACTGGCCCGAGGCGGCCGACAACGCCATGCGGATCGCCGAGATGTGCAATGTGAAAATGGACTTCGAGTCCAGGCACCTGCCGCGCTTCCGCCCGCCCACCGGCCAGACGCCGGAAGAGTTCCTGCGCGAGCTTGCCTGGAAGGGCCTTGCCGGGCGGTTTGGCGGCGCGGAGATCCCCGAGAAGTACCGCGCGCGGCTGGAGTGGGAACTCAAGGTCATCGCCGACAAGGACTTTTGCAGCTACTTCCTGATCGTCAACGACTTCGTCCAGTACGCCCGGCGCAACGGCATCCCCGCGGCCCCTCGCGGCAGCGGCGTGGCGACGCTGCTGGGCTACGCGCTTGGCATCGCGGACGTCAATCCGCTGGATTACGGCCTGCTGTTCGAGCGCTTCACCGACCCGCAGCGCGAGGAAGCGCCGGACATCGACATCGACATATGCCAGGAAGGCCGCGGCGCGACCATCCAGTACACCCGCGACACCTACGGGCACGTCGCGCAGATCATCACCTACGGGACGCTCAAGGCCAAGGCGGTCGTGCGGGACGTCGGGCGCGTGCTGGGCATGCCGCTGCCGGAGGTGGACGCCATCTGCAAGCAGGTGCCGGACGGCCCGAAGGTGACGCTCGCCAAGGCCATGGACGCCGAGCCGGCGCTGCGGTCGCTGTACCAGTCGCAGCCGCGGGTCAAGCAGCTCCTGGACTTCGCCGGCAAGCTCGAGGGCCTGGCTCGGCACAGCGGCGTTCACGCGGCGGGCTTGATCGTCTGCGACGAGCCTCTGGAGGACCTCGTGCCGTTGTACCGGCAGGCCGACAGCGACGACATCATCACGCAGTGGGACGGCCCGACGTGCGAGAAGGTCGGGCTGATGAAGATGGACTTTCTCGGCCTGCGGACGCTGACGACGATCCAGCGCGCCCGCGACCTGGTCCGCAGCTCGACGGGCCTCGACGTTGACCCCGAAAAGCTGCCGCTGAACGACCAGAAGGTCTTCGATCTGTTCCGCAAGGGCGAGACCGACGGCGTCTTCCAGTTCGAGTCCGGCGGGATGAAGGACTTCCTGATGAAGATGCAGCCGGACCGGATCGAGCAGCTCATCGCCGCCAACGCGATGTACCGCCCCGGGCCGATGGAACTGATCCCCACGTACGTCGCCCGCAAGACCGGCCGGGAGCGGGTCGAGAGCGTCCATGAGCTCGTCGACGACATCCTGGCCGAGACGTACGGCATCATGGCCTACCAGGAGCAGGTCATGCAGGTGCTCAACCGCCTGGGCAAGCTGCCGCTGAACCGCGCGCTGACGCTGATCAAGGCCATCAGCAAGAAGAAGGAAAAGACGATCGCCTCGGAGAAGCCGCAGTTCATCCAGGGCGCCCAGGAAAACGGCATCGCCGAGGCCGAGGCCCAGCGGCTCTTCGAGCTGATCCTGAAGTTCGCCGGCTACGGCTTCAACAAGGCCCACTCGACTCGCTACGCGATCGTGGCCTACCAGACGGCCTATTTCAAGGCGCACCATCCGCCGGAGTTTCTGGCGGCCCTGCTGACGTTCGAGTGCGGCGACACTGACAAGGTCGTGCAGTACATGCACGAGGCCAAGAGGATGGGCGTGAAAATCGCCCCGCCGGACATCAACACTTGCGCGGCGGACTTCACGGTGGACGGCAAGTGCGTCCGCTTCGGCCTGGCAGGCGTCAAGGGCGTCGGCCAAAAGGCTGTCGAGGCGATCCTTGCCGCCCGCAATGAAGTCAGCCGGTTCCGCGACCTGTACCACTTCTGCGAGCACGTGGATCATCGCGCGGTCAACCGTGCGACGATCGAGGCGCTGATAAAGTGCGGGGCGTTCGACGCCCTCGGCGCCAGCCGGGCCGGGATGATCGCGGCGCTGGACCAGGCCATCCGTATCGGCCAGGCCGCCGCGGCCGACCGCAAGAGCGGCCAACTCAGCTTTTTCGGCGCCGACAGCCTGCCGGGCGGCAAGGCCCCTCCGCCGCAATTCCCGGACGTCGAGCCGTGGTCGGAAAGCCGGCTCCTGGCAGCCGAGAAGGAAACGCTGGGCTTCTACGTCTCCAGCCATCCGCTTGTCGAGCACGCCACCCGCCTGCGCGACCTTTCCCGGCCTGACGGGATTGCCCTGACCACACTGGCCCGTTACGCCGAGGGGACATCCGTGCTTATCGGCTGCATGATCTCCGAGCTGCGCCCGACCGTGACCAGGACCGGCAAGTCGGCGGGCAAGAAGATGGCCATGCTGACCATCGAGGACATAACCGGCAAATGCGACGCGGTGGCATTCCCGGAAACCTTCGAGCGGGCCTCTGGGCTGCTCAAGCCCGAGTCGGTGGTGTTCATCAGCGGCACGGTGGACCGCCGCCGGGAAAAACCCAGCATAATCATCAACGAAGTCTTCCGCGTGGACGATGGGATAGAGAAGTTCACGCGACAGGTGGCCGTCAAGCTTCGCGACGGCGGCGCCGGCGGGGAGTTGTTCGCGAAGGTGAAAGACATCGCCGGCCGCCACAAAGGCAACTGCGGTCTGGCCTTCAAAGTTTCCGCCCAGGCCCGGCCTGACGTCACGGTATGGGTGGCGGCGGACCGTAGCTGGTCCGTCCGCCCGACGCGCGAACTGTTCAAGGCCCTGGAGGACATGCTGGGCGACAACTCCGTGAGCCTTCTGCCCAAAAACCAGCCCTCCGGCGGCAACGGACAGCGGTTCTTCCGCAAGCCCGGCCCCGCGATGGCCGAGAAATCCGCCGCCGATGCGTGACCCGCCTCGAGGGGCGATAGGAGAATAAGGTGAACATGACTCACACGTCGAATCGGCCCATCCTTCACGCATGTTTCGCCCTGACGGTTGCGGCGGCGCTTGCGGGCGTCGCGGCCGCGCAGTCTCGACCGGGGGCCGCGCCGGCGGAAAAGCCCCTAGCCGCGGCCAAGGCTGAGGCGATGGACAAGACCCTGGCGGGCCAATGGCTTGCCCGCTGGGAGAAGAACATCGTCAGCGACGCACGCAACCGCTACTGCGACAGGGAGATGGGCGAGGAGATCGGCTGGCTCGTCAGCCCCTTCTTAAACGGCTTCTACTACGGGTACCTTGCCACCGGCGATACCCGGTGGATTGACATGCTCATCGACTGGGCCGACGCCGTTGTCAAGCGCGGCGTGAAGGAGCCCGACGGCTGCGTCGGTTGGCCCAAGGAGGCCGGGGCGTCCACCAGCGCCATGGAAGGCTTCTATACCGACAACCAGCTCGGCGAGGCGATGATGCTCCGGCCAGTGGTTCTGCTGGCTGGGGAAATCCTCAAGACGCCCGCCCTGAAGGCCAAGTACGGCCTCAAGGCCGAGCAGTACGTCAAACTGGCCGAGCATGTCTTCGAGAAGTGGTCCTCGCGCGGGTGCTGGCGGGATGTCTGCCAGACGCGGGGAGTATGGGTGGTCCCGCCGTTTGGCTTCGACCCGAAGACCGGCAAGTGGACCGCCGGCTACGACCGGCGAACGACAGACGGCTTCACCCTCCCGGCCAACAAGCAGAATCACATCGCGAGCTGTCTGATCGCCATGCACGACGTGACGGGCAAGGCCGTGTATCGCGACCGGGCCGAGAAGTGGTTCCGACTGATGAAGTCGCGAATGCGCCTGCGCGACGGCGACAAGTATTATGTGTGGAACTACTGGGATCCTGCCGGCCCGTGGGACAAGAAGCCTGACGGCTCGCTCAAGCATTGGGTCGGCGTGCATCCAAACGGCGGGTACTACGGCATCGACGTCGATGGGATAGTGCAGGCCCACGAGCACGGCCTGGTCTTCACAAAGGCGGACATCGACCGCCTTATCGCGACGAATCGCGACTTCATGTGGAACCAGCGGGTGAAGGGCGCGAGCTTCCAGCGGATCGACGGCGGGCAGCCCGACAAGCGATGGGCCAACTCGCCGGGCGTCCTGTGGACCGGCCTGCTGACATACGACCCTGCGCTGCGGAAGGCCTTCGAGGCCAACCACAACCCAGCAAACTGGGGCGGCCTGGCCGGAACGCCACAATACCTCGCCCGATTCGCAAAGTAGTGTCAGAACTTCCAGACCAGGTCGAACATGGTTGTCACGTCACGGCAGTCGGCGTTGGAAGTCGAGCCGGAAATAGGCTCCGTCAGGAAGAACGACAGGCCGAGCGTCAGGTCGTCGGTGAGGTTGTACATGCCGCCAACGACATGGCCCTTGCGGTTGGTGCCGCCGAAGTCGGCGTCGTTGAATGCGCCCGGCGTGCAGTTGGCCTCGATCCAGGCGTACTTGTAGCTTGCAGACCAGTCGCCTTTCTTCTTGTTCTCGCCGACTTTCAGCCCGGCGGCGTAGCCGTTGTCCTGGCCACGATAGTCCGTGACATCGACGTTGTCGGCGCAGTTGTGGACGATCTCAAAGTACGCGGCCATCTTCAGGTCGCATACCTTCCATGACAACTGATTGATCAGGTCGATCATCCGGAAATCGCTGACACGCTTGTAGCTGTTTGTGCGCCCCAGCGGGCTTGTCAGCGGCACGGTGGTCTCCGTGTTGCCGCTAGTCCTGGGGTAGGTCTGATCGTAACCGGCGAAATCGTAGTACGTGGCGGCCACGGTGTACTTGACGTCCTTGCAGATCTGCCAGTCCATGCCGGCCTGGAATTGCATCAGCGTCGCGTTGATCAACTCATAGTCGAACGCCGTTGAGGATCCCACGTCGTGCAAATCGGTCTTGCGCTGAGCCCGTTCCGAGAGGCTCCACCAGCCGGCGTTGACGAACGGCGACACATCGCCGCACTTGGGCTTGTACTGAAGCCATGCGCCCTCGGGGTTGACGTCGGTGTCCCAGATCATGTCGGTGTTGACCAGCGGAACGCCCATCTTGCCGGCCATGGCCGTCAGGCCGGGCGCACACCTTGGCTCGTACTTCGCGTAGGCGCGGTCGAGCCAGATGGGCTTCTTGCTGAAGTTTTCCGTGAAGGTCTGGTTGGTGGAGGTGGGGTTGTTGTCGCTGCCGCTTGCCAGGCGAAAGGACACAAGCATCTGGTCATCCAGCCAGGTCTTGTCCACGCCGAACCTCAGTCGCGCCCGCGCCCTGTTGCGGTCCTTGTCGTCCACGCGGTTATCGCCGGAGTAGCCTACATTCTCCATCCGCAGCCGAAGGTCGCCGGAAAACTTGAGGTTCTCCAGCCAGGTTGGCCCGGCGGACTTGTTGGCGGCGCTGTCGGCCATGTCCTTGGCGATCTTCGCCAGCGACGCCTTCTCGGCGGCCTGCTGGTTCTCCAGTTCGGCCAGGCGGTTGCTCTGGTCCTTCAGGCGCGCCTTGAGGGCCTCCACGGTAGTCTTGAGGTCTTCGTTATCCGCGCTTTGGGTCTCCACCGCCGGCGCCAGGGCCGCACAGGCAAGGATAACCCCCGCCGCCATCCACATGATGATTCTCCGCATTCGATGTCTCCTTCAATAGGTATCCCAAACGTTATCTGCCGCGCCCACCGCAGGCGCCTGGCCGGCTTTCCTTTCCGGCCTATGGGCAGGAGTCTCGCCGCGGGCCGCTAAGACTTGGTGAAGGAGCGGTGAAAAGTGTGTGAAAAAAGGAGAAGAAGATGGTTCACGCAGACCCACGGTCCCTGCGGGAGGCCGCGGAGAACGCCAAGGGTAAAAACAAAAGAAGAAGAAGGGACATGCTTCCCAGGGCGGAAGCATGGCACCGCACGCGAAGCCTGTTTCCTTTCACCCCTCCGCACTCTCTGCGTGAGATCTTCGCTGCTTCTTCTTTATCCCCCCGCATCCCTGCTTTCCGGGCGGCTTTCGCCGAGGGTGTCTGAATGGCGGACGATGTCGCCGGTGCGCAGGAAGATGATGTCCTCGGCGATGTTCGCACAGAGGTCGCCGACTCGCTCCAGGGCCTTGGCGATATTGATCAGCGTCAAGGTTCCCTCGACGCCCAGCGACGGCGCCTTGGTATGAAGGGCCGAACGAACCAGCGCGCGGTGGTCCTCGTCGATGATGTGGTCCATCTCCAGTATCCCGCGCGCCGCGGCAAGCTCGCGCGTGCTGAGCATCCGCGCGGTGCGGCCGAGCATCTCAAGGGCGTCCTTGCGGAGATGGATGAACTCCCCATCGCCGGCCAGGTCCAGCCCGCACGCGGCGATCTTCTTGACCGACCGGCCTATGTTGGCGCCCTTGTCGGCAATGCGCTCGAGGTCGTTGTTGACCTTGATGATCGTGCAGATCGTCCGCAGGTCTATCGCGGCCGGCTGGTATAACGCAAGCAGCCGGATGCACTCCTGCTCGATCTCGACCTCCTCGCGGTCGATCACGCTGTCAAGCGCGAAGACTTCCTTCCCGGCCTCGACGTCGAGCTTCTCTGCCGCGGCGAGAGCGTCGATGACGGCCTGCTCGGCCCGCATTCCCATGTGGTCCAGACGAAGCGTCAGACTTTCAAGACGATGTTCAAGTTCAGACATGGTCTATGTCATCCTTGGCCGGGTCAGCCGAACCGGCCGGTAACGTAATCCTCGGTCTGGCGCTTCTTCGGGGCGGTGAAAATGTCGCGTGTCAGGCCGACCTCTATCAGTTCGCCCAGGCAGAAGAAGGCCGTGCGGTCGCTTACGCGGGCGGCCTGCTGCATGTTGTGCGTCACAATCACCATAGTGTAATCGTTCTTGAGCGCGGCGATGAGTTCCTCGATTCGCGCGGTAGCCACGGGGTCCAGCGCGCTGCACGGCTCGTCCATGAGCAGGACCTTCGGCCCGGTCGCCAGCGCCCGGGCGATGCAGAGCCGCTGCTGCTGCCCGCCCGACAGGGACAGGGCGCTCTTTCGCAGGTCATCCTTCACCTCGCCCCAAAGGGCAGCCTGAATGAGACATCGCTCGACGACCTCCTCGAGCCTGGCCGCCCGGCGAATGCCCTGGATCCGCGGGCCGTAGGCGACGTTGTCAAAGATGCTCTTGGGAAAAGGGTTGGGCCTCTGGAAGACCATGCCGACCTGCTGGCGCAGGTTCACCAGGTTGATCCGCTTATCGTAGACATCCTGCCCGTTGACCTCCAGCACCCCGGAGGCGCGGGCGCCGGGCACCAGGTCGTTCATGCGATTTATGCTTCTCAGGAACGTGCTCTTGCCGCAGCCAGACGGGCCGATGATCGACGTGACGGACCGCGGATATATCTCCATGTCGATGTCCTTGACGCCCACCCGGCTGCCGTAATACAGGCAAAAACTTCGCGAGCAAACAATGGCCGGGCCGTGGCCGTCCGCGGCTTGCACAGGCAGCGGCGCGCCGGCGAGATCAACCCGCCCGTCGGCAAGCATGTCGGCCTGCCCGTCAGCCTGCTCGTCCGGGATCGGCACGTTGATAGGCATGTGTCTGCTCCCAGTTTCCGTGGCGAACCCAATCGCGACACGCATGTCAGAACCTTTCATTGCCTTGCCGCGGCGCCGTCAATGCCGTCGCCACGACACCAGAAGGCGAGCGGTGACGTTGAACATGAATACCATCGCCAGCAGCACGAAGCCCGCCGCCCACGCCTGGCGGTGCCAATCCTCATATGGCCCGATCGCGTAGTTGAAGATCATCACGGGCAGGCTGGCCGTGGGCTTGTCGAAGCCCTCGCTCCAGAAGCGATTGCCGAAGCTCGTGAACAGCAGCGGCGCGGTTTCCCCTGCCACCCTGGCGACGTCGAGCATCATGCCCGCGACGATCCCGCGCAGGGCGGCGGGCACAACGACGGTCAGGATCATCTGCCAGCGCGCAGCCCCCAGGGCCAGGGCGGCCTCGCGAAGGCCATTGGGCACCTGGCGGAGGAACTCCTCGGTGCTCCGCAGGGCGATCGGGATCATCATGATGCCCAGCGCGAACCCGCCGGCCCAGGCGGAAAAGTGGCGGACCTTCAGCACCACCACCGTGTAGGCGAAGATGCCTATGACGATCGATGGCACGCCGTTGAGCAGGTCCGTCACGTACCGCACCATGAAGGGAAAAGTCTTCCCGCCGTACTCGGCCAGGTACACCCCGCCGAGAAACCCGATCGGCATCCCGATCAATGTGGCCAGCAGCAGGAGCTTGGCGCTGCCTATGATCGCGTTGGCCATGCCTCCGCCGGCTTCGCCGACGGGCGCCGGCAGCTTGGTGAAGAAATCCCAATTGACGTAGCGCCCGCCTTTCCAGAACAGGTAGCCCAGGATGAAGAACAAGGCGCCGATGACCACGACGGTGCAGATCCCCGTCATGGCGAACATGACCGCGCTGGTCATCCGGCGTCGCATCAGCCTAAACATGGGTTTCGTGCCTCTGGGTTGTGGCCAGGATCGCCAGCCGCGCCAGCCCGTTGATGACGAACGTTATGGCGAAAAGGACCAGCGCCAGTTCGATCAGTGCGCTTAGGTAGAGGTTATCGGTCGCCTCGGTGAACTCGTTGGCGATGACGGCTGAGATCGTGTAGCCGGGCGCGAAGAGGGACTTGGAAATCCGCGGCGTGTTGCCGATGACCATCGTCACGGCCATCGTCTCGCCCAGTGCCCTCGCCAAGGTCAGGAAGATCGAGGCGTAAATCCCTCGCCGGGCGTTGGGCAGCACGACATTCCAAACGGTCTCCCAGTGCGTGGAGCCCAGCGCAAATGAAGCTTCGCGCTGCTCCACCGGCACCGACAGGAGCACCTCCCGCGAGATCGAAACGATAAAGGGCACGACCATTATGACAAGCACGACGCCGGCGGAAAAGACGCTCACGCCGTAGAACTTGCCGCTGAAGATCGGCAGGGACCCCGCCACGCTCTGGATTGCCGGCACGACCGTGCCGCTAAGCAGCGGCACCAGCAGGAAGATTCCCAGCAGGCCGTAGATCACGCTGGGAACGGCGGCCAGAAGGTCCACCAGGAAAGCCAGCAGGCTTGACAGCCGCCTGGGCGCCAGCTCGGCCAGGAATATCGCCGTGCCAACCCCCAGCGGCCCCGCGATTAGAATCGCCACCGCGGACGTGACGATGGTGCCAAAGATAAAGGGCAGCGCCCCGAACTGCCCGGCCACCGGGTCCCAATCCTGGGAGATAAGAAACTTCCAGCCGAACTCGTGCCGGGCCTGGGCCGAGTGGGCGAAGAGTTGGTAGACAAGCCAGCCGGTGACGACCATTATGCTGGCGGCCGCGGCGAGCGTCAGGCCGTAAAAGAGCGGGTCGCCCAGGCGCGCCAACCCGGAGAGCCGGGCTTGCAAAGGCGCGCCAGGCTCCGGATTGCCAAGCTCTGAATGCATCTCGCCTGGGATCATCCGCGGATCTTCTCGATGGCCTGGAGTTCCTTCTCTACCACTTCCTTGGGCAGGGGGGCGTATTCAAGCGCCCCGGTCATCTTCTGCCCGTCGCCAAGCATCCACTTGAGAAAGTCGACGATAGCCTGGCGCTTTGCGCTGTCCTCGATCTGGTCCGGCACGAGCAGCCAGGTGAAACTGGCGATCGGGTAGGCGTCGTCGCCGGGTGCGTTGGTGATCGAAACACGGAAATCATCGGGCATCGTCGTGGCCGCCCCGGCCGCGGCGGCGGTGACGGACTTGAGGTCCGCCTTGATGAACTTGCCGGCGGCGTTCTGAACGCAGCCGTAGGGCAGCTTGGTCTGGACCGCGTAGATCAGCTCGACGTAACCGATGGAGTTGGGCGTCTGTCTGACCAGGCCCGAGACACCTTCGTTGCCCTTGCCGCCCAGGCCGACGGGCCACTTCACCGAGGTGCCCACGCCAACTTTGTCCTTCCACTGCTTGCTGACCTTCGAAAGGTAGTCCGTCCAGATGTAGGTGGTGCCGCTGCCGTCGGAGCGGTGCATGACCACGATGTCGCTGGCCGGCAAGGTGGTGCCGGGGTTGGCCTTGCGGATCGCCGGGTCGTTCCACATGGTGATGGTCCCCAGGAAGATGCCCGCCAGGGTCTGGGGGGTGAACTCGATTTCCTCGCGGACACCGGGAACGTTGTAGGTCGGGACCACGCCGCCCATGACGGTCGGGAAATGCAGGATGTTGCAGCCACGCTTGTCCTTGAACGCCTTTATCAGCGTATCGTTCATCGGGCCGTCGCTGGCGCCGAAGTCCACGGTGCCCTCGGTGATCTGGCGAATGCCGCCGCCCGAGCCGATGGACTGGTAGTTGATCTCGATGTCGGGATGAATCTTGTGATAGGTGTCAAACCACTTGGAATACATGGGATATGGAAACGTGGCCCCCGCCCCTGTAACCGCCGTGGCCCCTGCGCCGGCGCCGGCGGCCATCGTACCCGCCAGGACCGCGAGGATCAGAACCTGCTTGCTTCGTGTCATTGCGATTTCTCCTTGTCTCGTTGTTTCCTTGCCGGCCCGCCACACCAGGCGGCGCCTCTTGCCCCGTAATTACACCGGGCCGGAAAGGATTGGACGAAGGCCGCGCTAAGAATCTATTAATCCTGCGCCTGGCAAAGTTTTCGCACCGGGCCGTTAAGGTTGCGCTTGGGTTTTGTTAAGATTTGGCGAAACCTGATCTCGGGGCGCGCTTGGGGCATTGTCGCATCGCGGCGACCGCTTGTAGAATGGCGGAAATGGCCAAGAAAAGGATAATACTCGTCGAAGATGAGCGTGACATGGCCGAGCTTGTGGCCATGCGCCTCAAAAGGGAGTTCTACGAGGTCGAGGTCGTTCACGGCGGGCGCGAGGCTCTGGACCGCATCCGCTGCAACCCGCCGGACCTGGTGCTGCTGGACATAATGCTGCCCGGCATAAGCGGCACGGAGGTGCTGCGCGCCATGCGGGACGACCCGCGAACGTCGGCGGTGCCCGTGATCATGCTGACGGCCCGCACGGAGGATGCCGACGTGGTCGTGGGCCTGCAACTCGGCGCCGATGACTACATCACCAAGCCATTCAGCATGTCGGTGCTGATTGCCCGCGTCTCGGCCATGCTGCGCCGCGGCGAGTTCAAGGCCGCCGGCAAGGACGTGCTTTCTTTCGGGCTGATCGTCATCGACCCCCAGCGACACCGGGTCGAGGTCGACGGCGAGGCGGTAGACCTGACCGCGACGGAGTTCCGCCTGCTGGTGGCAATCGTCGCGGCGCGGGGAAGGGTGCTTAACCGCAACCAGCTCATCGACCAGGCCCTGGGGATGAACGCGGTGGTTACCGACCGCACCATCGACGTTCACCTGGCCGCCCTGCGGCGGAAACTGGGCAAGGCCCGCGATTACATCGCCACCGTCCGCGGCGTCGGCTATCGTTTGATTGATGAGCAAGACGGCAATGTGGAAGCATAGCTTTTTCGTCAAGCTGCTGATGGGCAACCTGCTGCTGATCGCTCTGCTGGTGATCGTCGGCGGGCTGGTGTCGTTTAACCAGCTCGATCGCGCCTATCTCGATATGGGCCGGCAAGACCAACTGCGGACCACCGAGCTGCTTGTCGACTACATGGAGCACCTTTGGCCCGAGGCGGGCGGGCGAATCGAGAGCATCGACCCGGTCTGCAAGCGCCTGCTGGCCGATTCCCCAATGCGGCTGACCGTGATCGCCTCCGATGGGCGCGTGCTGGGCGACAGCCGGGCCGATCCCCGCAAGATGGAGAACCACGACACGCCAAACCGCACGGAGGTCCAGGCGGCCCTGAGGGGCCTGCCTGGCCAGGCCGAGCGGCCCAGCGAAACGCTCGACATCACCTTCCGCTACCTTGCCAGGCCGATCTTCCACGACGGCCAGGTGGTCGGCATCGTCCGCTTGGCCATGCCGATCCGCCAGATCATGGCGCAGGAGTCGTTCCTCCGCAACGGCCTGCTGCTGGCGGGCGCCGCGGCGGCCGCGGCCGCCGGGCTTCTGGCACTGCTTCTGAGCTGGATCTGGTATGCCCCGCTGAGGCAGATCACCCGCACCGCCAAGATCCTCGCCGGCGGGGACCTGTCCCATCGGGCGGCCATCGCGGGATCGGACGAGTTGGGCCAGCTTGCGGCCGCCCTTAACGAGATGCGCGACAGCATCGCCGGCCAGATAGGCCAGATCGCCGCACAGCGCCAGAACCTACTGTCCGTCGTGGACAACCTCCGCGAAGGCGTATTGGGTATGGACCACGATGGGCGAATTCTGCTTGCCAACCAGTCGGCTATCGACCTTTTGGCCGGCGGGCACGAAGGGGCCGTCATCGACCAGCATCTCCAGTCCGTGGTCCGCGTGGCCGACGTGGTCGACGCCTACAACCTCGCCATCCGGACCGGCAAGCCCGTCAACCGGCACGTCGAGATCGCCCAAGCCGGCGGGCGCATCACACTGGACGTCCACGCCCGCAAACTCCAGTCCGGCGATGCAGGGCGGATAGGCGGCATCGTGGTCGTCCGCGACGTTACGGAGATAGCGCGTTCCGCGGCCATGAAGGCCGAGTTCGTCGCCAACGCCTCCCACGAGCTCCGCACGCCGCTGGCGACCATCCGCGCCGCGGTGGACTCGCTGGCTTTCGGCGGCACGGATGACCCCGAAGCCTTCGCCAAGTGCCTGGCCATCCTCAACCGCCACATCTCGCGCCTGGAGAACATGACCAACGACCTGCTGGACCTGAACATCGCCGAGACCGGCCGGGGCAGACTGCGGCAGGAAGACATCCCCGTCGGCTCGCTCGGCGCGTGGGCAGAGTCGCACTTCGCGACGCAGGCCCAGGAAAAGTCCGTCGAACTGAGCGTGGAAACCCAGCGCGGCGAGCTGACCTTCCGCAGCGACCGCCGGCTTCTGGAGTTGATCATCCAGAACCTCGTCCACAACGCGATAAAGTACACGCCCGCCAAAGGCCGCGTCGAATGCCTGATCGCCCCGTCGCCCGAAGCCGGGCACCTGACGATCCGCGTCGGCGACACCGGCTGCGGCATCCGCCCGCGGGACAAGCCGCGGCTGTTCGAGCGGTTCTTCCAGGCCGACCCCGCCCGCAGCGGCGACAGCAACGTCCGCGGCACGGGCCTGGGCCTGGCCATCGTCAAGCACGCCTGCGAGCGCCTCGGCGCCCGCATAACCATCGACAGCGAAGTCGGCCAGGGCACCACCGTCACCGTAACCGTCCCAGCCAGCCAGGACGAGCAGTAGACGCTGCCGCTACTTGTCCTTCTGCTCCCCGCGAAAGATGTCGCGGATCTGGATGCGGGTTAAGCCGTTGACGATGTTGGACCTGTGAACTACTACCACCAGGCCGTCCATCGCAATGGGGATGCCGGTGAACTGCCTGGCCTCGCGGTGCTCGCGATTCTACCGGGCGATGACGTTTCGACAAGCGAATTCCCGGCGAACCGGAAGTCCTTGGGAATCATGGCGGGCCGAGTATTCGGCGGGACCAGGCCTGCTGCCGGCCGCCGCGGATCGGTTCCAACAGCTTATCCACAGCCGCCGGCGCCGGTGCGTAAGTAAAACCTTCATCGCCTTTCGCTCGCCCGCGTCGCGATTTGCGCTGTTTAAAACGCGAAGAAAAACAGAATGTGCAATTTTCGTTTTGACAAGTCGCCAAACCGGCAGTAGATTCGGTTCAGCGTCGTTAAGATTGTTGTTGTAACGGACGTGGTCGTGGTTAAGGATGCTCGGTTCATCGCCATGGAAGGCGGCTGCGTTTAGGCCGTGTCTGTGATGTTCCCGGATTCCAGTTGAGTTGTCGTTTGCGCGATTCGTGCGCCTAGAGGGTTGTTTTCATGGCGATAGTTGAGCGCTCGCTTTGGCAACGCATCATACAGCAGGTGATTTCCGAGGGCGGGAACATCATCCGCCCCTGGTTTACGGAACTTGAGCCCATCTCGCTCGAGCATGGACTGCTGGAGATCCAGGTCTCCGGCGCGGGCGAGTTGGCGTACTGCCGCCGCCACGCGATGCGCTTGTTCACCGACGCGGCACAGGCCGCAACCGGCAGGCTCATCGGCGTGTGCTTCCTCACCAAGGCCCAGGCCGACACGGCCGGGAGGCCCAGCCAGGGCGCCCACGACAGCATCGAGGCCGCCGGGCCGGTGCTGCCGTACAACGAGGACTACCGCTTCGACTCCTT
>Ga0315285_10002774_pt1 | contig 18334 bp, 21 predicted proteins | sample YL17G09_36_MG_FD_203698 | JGI IMG/M metagenome (GOLD analysis project Ga0315285, IMG submission 203698) | Sediment microbial communities from Yellowstone Lake, YNP, Wyoming, USA - YL17G09_36 | ecosystem: Environmental > Aquatic > Freshwater > Lake > Sediment | place: USA: Wyoming | collected... | reverse complement strand
CGCTCTACCAGGGTCAGACCGGACACATGTTCGGCTCCGGCAGTTTGCCCATTACAGAGAAAGGCGATGTGAATCTCGTCTGTGGCACTTACATGGTGCCGGAGGTCTATCCGAACCTGGGCAACATCTTCACTCCCGAGGCCAAAATCATCCATATTGATTTAAACGCTTACGAGATCGCCAAGAATCACCGGGTCGATTTGGGTGTGGTCAGCGATCCGAAATTGACGCTGGCCAAATTGGCAGCTGCGCTTGAATCAACCATGACCGCCAAGCAGAAACAGGCCGCCCAGGCGCGAGCGAGCGAGATCGGCAAGGCCAAAGAGCAAAAGTTGAACGAGCAACTTAAAGCAGACAAAGCAGTGCGTGGTGAAGTGCCGCTGCACGCCTCGCGTTTCATGGAGGAACTGGCTGCTGTCCTGCCTGAAGACACGATGATCTTCGATGAAGCTTTGACCTGCTCGCCTGAGCTGACGCGCTACATCCCTCCCACGAAACCGGGGCACTTTTTCCAGACACGCGGCGGCTCGCTGGGCGTGGGTATCCCCGGCGCGCTGGGCCTTAAGCTAGCTCATCCCGAAAGAACAGTTTTGGGCTTTACGGGAGACGGCGGCAGCATGTATACCATCCAGGCCCTCTGGACGGCGGCGCATCACAACATCGGGGCCAAGTTTGTCATCTGCAACAACCAGAGCTATATGCTGCTGAAACTTAATATCCTGCAGTACTGGCGTGATCAGATCGACGTGCCGGAACATGAATTCCCGCACAGCTTCGATTTATGCCAGCCGGTGATTGATTTTGCCGCATTGGCGCAATCCATGGGGGTCCCGAGCATTCGGGTGGAAAGGCCCGAACAAGTTGGGCCGGCGATTCGGCAGGTTCTGGCCGAGGATGGCCCCTTCCTGATTGACTTGATAGTTACGAGCCATGTGCCGGGTGCGAAAATGAACTGCAAGTGTGGGCAGTAATGGAAAAACCTTAATGACATGCAGTTAGAGTGACATCATAGGAGACAAAAAGGGACGGAACATTTTGAACTGTCTTTGAACGGTCATCTTGGACAAAGTGGGACAAATCTGTTTTTTCACATTTCGTCCCAAAATCGATCTTGAGGTAAATCCTTACATAGAGGGCACAAAGTAATTCATATATGGAAAGGGGGGGGGTAAGCCATGACTGCGGCTATTACTCTGGATCAAATCAAGAAATTCGTTGCCGCCTGGTATCGGGCGCTGGATAACCATGACCCGCTTGAAGACTGCTACAAGTTCCTGGCCGATAAGGGGCTCAATATGCAGTTTCCGGACGGGGATATTCGCGATTTCAATAGTTTCAAAAAATGGTATGACCGAGTCACCAACCTGTTCTTTGATGAGAATCACTATGTTCAAAGCGTGCAGGCTAATATCTCTGGCAATCAAGCTGAGGTCGATGTCATCGTTGGCTGGCAGGCCAGCTGGTGGGAACCGCCCGCCGCTAAAAGCAAACGCGTGTCCATGGATGCTACTCAGAAATGGGTCGTGCGACGATCAACAAAAAACTCTTACAATTTGGAGATCGTCACCTACAACGCGACGGCCGAGCCGTTTAAGTATGCACCGGGGTTTGCTCAACTATAGAGAGACATGGAGAGAGAGGTGGAATCATGGAAGAAAGAAGCACACCGGGATGGCAGTTTTATCAGAGACACCTCAGCTACTTTTATAATAAGGACGTGGACGGCCTGGTTGCCGGAGACTACAACGAAGATGCTGTGCTCATCACGTTCGACTTTAATGTCAAGGGCCACGCGGCCATCAAACAGGTGTTCCACGGTTACCTCGACATGATCGGTGACCTGAAGGTCAAGTCAACCGATAAATTTACCGAGACCGAAGATACCATCTTTCTGGAGGCGACCCTCGAGACGTCCAAGTCAGGTGAACGTAGGGTCTACGATGCCTTTGTCCTCAAGAATGGCAAGATCTCTTATCACTTCACAGGCGTCAAGTAGCGGATTACAATCAGAGGCCAACCAAATGTAAAGATACCGTTCAACAACGGAGGGTATGAGCATGGGAAAGAAAGTGTTGATGCTGGCATCAAACCTGGGACTCTGGGGGGAAGAGCTGCAAGCCCCCTGGGATGCCTTGCGCAAGGCAGGATTTGAGGTTACGTTGGCGACGGAAAGGGGCAAGGCCCCGTTACCACTTCAACTCAGCGTTGACCCTGACTTTGTTGACCCGGTCCAGCAATATCACGTTAACCCACTGGAGGTGGTCACCCGGATAAAGGAGATCTTGGCCACGGGCGAATGGGACAATCCGATCAAGATCGCTGACGCCCGGATGGAACACTATGACGCTATCATCGTTGTCGGCGGGCCGGGGTCCCCGTTGGATTTGGTCGGTAATTCCAAGGTCCACAAGTTGCTGGTGGAAGCCTACAAGGACAACAAGCTCATGGGCGCACTCTGCTACGCAGTCGGCGCATTTGTCTGGGCGCGCAAACCTGAAAATGGCAAGAGCATCATCGAGGGCAAGACAGTCGTTGCGCATCCCCGCGAGTGGGATTTCACGGGAGATCTCCCATACTCCTTATACGGCACGACACCAGATAACCCGGGAACGGATTTGGTCACACCGGGGTTTGTGTTTCCATTGGCGGTGATCGTGGAAGATGCGGTGGGACAGAAGGGAAAGGTGTTATCCGACCCCACTGCCAACCGTGAGAAGCCCTCCGTCGCGTACGACTGGCCTTTCGTGACCGGCCTGTCTGTGGAATCCTCGATCGCTTTTGGCCAAAAAATAGTCGAGGTGCTGTCGAAGTAACAGGCAAAGAGCACTGATCAAACAAAAGCTCATCGAGAAATATCTGGGTATCGCTACCCGGAGATGATAGACAGGTCGAAAGTATATCTCTATCACCTGACCTGGTGATTGAAATAGGAGGAGTCAGCCCATGAAGAACATACCCGACACCCCTCTGGGTAGGATGTATCGTCAGCACATTCAGTTCATTCTGGATAAGGACGTCGGAGCCCTCTTGGACCAATATACTGATGATGCGATTCTCATCAGTAGCTTTACGAAGAAACCAATTATTTACAGAGGGCGGGAACAACTGCGCGGGCATATGCAGGGCATCCTGGGTATCGAAGGTCTGGAAACGGAGATCGCCTTCTGGGCCGAGACGGAAAACCCGCAGACACTGATGGTTGTCGAAGCTATCAAAATGCGGACCAAGGATGGGGAGGCCAACATGCGGTTCGCCGATAGTTGGGTCTTGCGCGAAGGAAAGATTGCCATTCACTTCGCTGGTATGACGCAGTACCCGGACGGGTCAGTCGCGTAGCCTACAGGTGCGATTTTCCGCTTCTTGATCATGCGGCAGGGAGGAAGAGCATGAGCCTGACAGGAAAGAAGATTGGTATCCTGATTGAGGGTGATTACTACGAGCATGAAATCTGGTACTATCATTTCCGCTTCCCGGAAGAAGGCGCAGACCTACATTTTCTGAGCCGGTTGTGGGGGCAGCCTCGTCTCACTTTCTTCGGTCACGAATACAAAGTGCCATTTGAGTGTAGTGAAAGCTTTGAAAACATGAGTGATGACGAGTTGAAGAACTACAGCGCAATCATTGTCCCGGCGGGCATGGTGTCCGATCGGCTCCGCTACACCGAGGATGTTTCGAAACTTCCTCCCGCCTGCGAATTCATGCGGCGGGCCTTCAACGAAAAGCAGATACTCAAAGGGATCATATGCCACGGCATGTGGCTCATGTCACCGATCAGCGAGATCGTGAGAGGGAGAAGGGCGGTAGTGCACAACAATCTGCTCGGCGATGCGAAGAATTACGGGCTTGAGTACGTGAATGAGGATGTGGTGGTTGACAATGACCTTATCACGGCCCGTACAGGTGGCCACTGTCACCTCTTCGCAAGAAAAATCATTGACGTGCTGTCACACTGATGGGGAGGACGCATGACTTCCGCGGCATTTGCGCATGTCGGTGTCGTTTGTAAGGACCCGATAAGACTTGAGAAGTTCTATACTATGCATTTTGGCTTCACCCGCGCCCGGGTGTTTGCGCCGGGCCCTGATCAGGTGGTAATCATCAGATCGGAAAACCTCGCCCTCGAGCTGTTCAAGGCAACAGCAGAACGGCCTGACAAAGTACCTGCAGAAGCCGGTCCGATGTATCCCTGCTGGCGGCATGTCTGCTTTGTCGTTGATGATCTTGAGGCAAAGCTCAGGGAACTCGGCAACGAGGTGACAATTACACTTGGGCCGCTTGACATGAGTCAATTTGTTCCCGGCATGAAGGTGGTGTGGGTCGCCGATCCTGAGGGCAATATCATTGAGCTCAATCAGGGATACGTTGATGAACCTCATCCGCCGGCTGTTTAGCCCATATTAAGAAAAGCCAGACCGATGGAAAACCCACAGGGTACCAATAAAGACTTTCTGAGCGTCCAGAAAAAGGAAACCGACCGCGTCGAGGCCTTCAGTGATGGGGTGTTCGCCATCGCCATTACCCTCTTGGTGCTGGATCTGAAGGTTCCCGCTCCAACAGCGGTTTCCGCCGCTGGGGGACTGGGGGCGGCACTGGTACAACGGTGGCCGTCCTATCTGGCGTTTTTCATCAGTTTTGTAAATATATTGATCATGTGGGTAAATCATCACAACGTCTTTTCCCACATCAGGCGTACCGATGGTTTTTTCCTCTTTTTGAACGGGTTTTTGCTCATGACCGTGACCGCGGTGCCTTTCCCTACCGCGCTGTTGTCCGAATACATCAAAAGCTCCCATGCCGGGCTGGCCGCAGGGATTTTCGCCGGCTCCATCTTGATGAATTGTCTTTCTTTCAATTTTCTCTGGGCATACACCTCCAAAAACAACAGGCTCCTGGAGGAGAACACCAATCCGGCGGTCGTGAGCAAGGTCCGATTCAACGGGCTTTTGGGCTTGCCCTTTTACCTGCTGGCGGTCATTCTCGCCTTCTACAGCGTGACGGTCTCCATCGGCATCTGCTTCGCCTTGACCGTCTTCTTCGCTGTAACAGCCTCTGTTCACCACCTGCTGCCGGGCGCGTGAAACAAGTCACTGGAAATTTGAGGTCACCCATTTGTCATTGATTATGGTCTCATTAAACGGAAAAGGCTCGGCCTATTAGCTGAGCCTTTTTTCACCTATCTCCCCAGGCAGGATACTTTAAATAAAGGAACTTGTCCTGAGTGAAGGGGTACAAGTTTCTCTTCATTTCAATCTTGACGCTGAATGTTGCCGCCCGATTTCGGGAGATCGCGGGGGCATTTAGAAGCAGCGGATGCCGGCTATAGACAATTCCGCGCGGTTCAAAATGAATCCCTGCCGTTGGAGACCCCTGGGGTTTGAGGCTACGTCATCGAGGCCTACACCCACGCCTCTGGCATCGACAGAATCCGGATTAAGATTGCCTCCGAATTCCCTCATGGCTCGCTGTCGGATGAAGTGTCGAAGGCTGTCAAGGCCAGAGCGCGGGTTGCACCGGGTTCGATTGAGTGGATCACGGAGGGAGAGACGACTGCGATCTGGTTCAGCGACGGCTCCCGCAAGCCCAAGCGATTTTGGGACAACCGCGCAACACCCAGCGAATCTTGACCAGATGGCGAATCTGGCGAGCGCAACCAAAGACTTGGCTCCTCCAGGTCGTGACTGGTCGTTCCACATGCCTTTGTCGAATTGGTGAGGGAATGCCGCCGTCAAGCTGCCCGGTTCGCACCTTCGGCAACGGCGCCGCTGCTCGTGCCCCTGCTGCCGTCTACTGTTAACCAGTCGATTGACCCGAATGCTATGCAGATAGACCTTTCCTTTTCCCTGAAGCTATCCGACGACCCCGAGATTTGAGATATCCCTCCCCGATCAATTTTCTGTTGGATCACTTTGCGCAAGAGTTCAATCTCGGAGAGGATCCGGATTTCAGATTATCCCATGAGGCAAAGATTTGTCTTGACAACTCATCAAATGATGAGTATAAGGGATAAGGGAGGGAGAAGATGGACCTCACGCCGAGGCAGCGACAGATTTTGAGCTTCATCCAGGGCTTTACAGCGGAACAAGGCTATCCGCCCACGGTGCGAGAGATCGCCGCGCATTTCGGGATCGACTACCGCGCGGCCATTGACCACCTGCGCGCCCTGGAAAGGAAGGGCCGCCTGACGCGCTCCTCCAAGTCCAGGGGCATCCAGATCCTCGGGCCCTTCGCCGCCGTGCAGCAAATTCCGGTGTGGGGGAAGGTGGCGGCAGGTCCTCCCCTGGAGGCCCTGGAGAACATCGAAGGAGCCATCCCCGTGCCCGAGGAATGGGCCAAAGGGTCTGGCCTCTTCATCGTCCGGGTGGACCGTGAGGGGATGAGCATGTCCCCCACCATCCTGCCCCAGGACTACCTCTTGGTAAAGCAGGGCGCCGTTGCGGAGGAGGGGGCCATCGTCTTAGTGATGATCGAGGGGGAGGCTACGGTGAAGAGGCTCTTCCGGAAGAAGGGCTCTATCGTTTTAAAGTCGGATAACCCGGCCATGCCTCCCATCCAGATCAAGGAGGGCGAGAAGAACCTTCGCCTCCTGGGGAAAGTAATTGGAGTGGCCTATCGGAGACTGTGAGCGATCTGATGGCGAAAGAGGGCATCAAAAGGGCCAGCAGGGATTTTTCCCCTGTTTAGAGCTCCCCGGTTTTCCTGTCGGCAAGCCGGTACGCAAGGCCCTGATCCTGGGGGAGCGTCCAGAGGATCTCAGCACCTACCTCTCGGCCCTGGCGGCCTCCCTGGGCTTCAAGGTTCTGGTAGCAGATGGGGCCAATGCCTTTGACCCCTACCTCGTCTCCAAGTTCGCCCGAAGAGGAGGCCTTCCCCCCGAGGGGTTGCTGAAGGAGATCCTGGTGGCCCGAGCCTTCACCTGCCACCAGCTTGTCACTCTCATCCGGGAGCGCCTGGAGCCGATGATCCCGTCAGGGGCTTCTCCCCTGGTCGTCCTTCTGGGACCCTGCACCATGTTCTTCGACCAGGATGTATCCGAAAAAGAGGCGACCCTGCTTTTCCGGAGGATGCTGGCCAGGATAGAGGAGATGAGCGAAAGAGGCGTTTTCTTTCTGATGGGCCAGTCCCTCTCTGGATGCAACAGGCGCCGGGGCTTCCTCCTGCGGGATCTTGCGCGCTCTTCGGATGCAGTTTTCAGGTTGAAGTCCTCTCCCGACGCCCTCCAGTTGGCCTTGGAGAAGCCGCCCCTGGCAATGCTGAGGCGGTGGGAGGCCTTCGAGCAATTTAAGAGCATTACCTGAGGAAGGAATCCCCATGGGCCGGACGGTCTTGCCTTTCAGCCAGGTGCTGCAGCGAGAGTACGAGGAATGGAAGAAGTTCCGCCGCGCCCTGCGCAGAGAGGACCAAGAGGCCTTCGACCGCCTGTTCGACCGGGCCAGGCTGCATGTCCAGGCCGCGGCCTATGCCTCCTCCCCCTGGCCCTTGGAGTCCATCCTCCTCTCCATCTGTCTGGAACACGAGAAGCTCCTGGGAGAGGTCCTGGAGAGGTTGAAGAAAGGGGAGGTTCCGCAAGCAGATGGAGGCTGAAGGCTGGCTCTTGGATGTCTATCCCCTCCATGACCGGATGGTTTTGTGGATACGCACCAGGGAGGGGGAGCTTCTTCGTCTGGAAGATCCCTTTCCCTTCCCCATCTACGCCGCAGGCAAGAGGAGCATCTTGGAGCGACTGGCCGGGGCGGCGGTAGAGAAGGGATTTGCCCGCGGCCACTCCTGGGAGAGCAAGAGGGAATTCTGGAGCGGCGAGGAGGTGGAGGTGCTTGCCCTCGCCATCTCCGACTATGATCGCCTCCCTGGGCTCCTGCGCCGGCTCCCTTCCTGGGAGGGGGCGGTTTCCTTTTCCAACTGCGATATCCCTCTGAGTCAGTATTATCTATATAGTCGGGGCATTTTCCCTCTGGGGCGCTGCGGGGTGGAGTTTGCAGGGGGGCGGCTACAGGTGGTCCTCCCTCTGGAGTCTCCCTGGACTCTGGAATATACGGTTCCGGATTTGTCCACCCTGGAGCTTTCTTGTGAGGGAAGCCATCTCTTGCCCTTCGGCAGGGGAAATGCCCTCTGCGTCTGCTGTGAGGGGAGGTCGCTGGTCTTCGACTCGGGCTCTCCCCAAGACCTGCTCCGGGAGTTGAACCGCCTGCTTTGCCGCTACGACCCGGACCTCATCTTCACCGATCACGGGGATTCCTTTCTCATTCCCTCCCTGCTGCGGCTCTCCCAAAGATGGCGCCTGCCCCTGCGATTGGACCGGGAGCCGACACCCATCCATAGAGCCATCCTTACCGAGGGGCGCTCTTATTTCACCTACGGCAAGATCGTCTACCAGGGGCCGGATTATCCCCTCTTCGGAAGGTTGCACCTCGACCGACAGAACTCCTTCTTCCACGCGGCCACCGGCTTCGAGGGGATCGTGGAGATCGCCCGGCTCTCCAAGATCCCGATGCAACGCCTGGCCCGGCGCTCCGCAGGCACGGCCATCAGCTCCATGCAACTGGACCGGGCAATTCAGGATGACATCCTGATCCCCTGGCACAAGGGGGAGCCCGAGAGGTTCAAGACCGCCTGGGATCTTTTGGTGGCGGATAAGGGGGGCCTGACCTTCCAGCCCATCCTGGGCCTGCACGATGGCGTGGCCGAGATCGACTTCTCCTCCATGTATCCCACCATCATGGTGCGGCACAACATCTCCGCCGAGACCGTCTTCTGCCCCTGTTGTCTGGAGCCCAAGGTGCCTGAGGCAGGATATAACATCTGCCAGAGGAGGGAGGGGCTGATCCCGAAGGTCCTGCGGCCGATTCTGGAGCGGCGGAAGAGCTGCAAGGCACGGATGAGGGATGCCCAGGGGGCAGAGAAAGAACTTTATTCCCGGAGGCAGACGGCCCTCAAGTGGCTCCTGGTCGTCTGCTTCGGCTACTTGGGGTATCGGAACGCCCGGTTCGGGAGGATCGAAGCCCATGAGGCAGTTACCGCCTATGGGCGAGAGAAGCTGCTTTTGGCCAAGGAGATCAGCGAAGCCCACGGATTTCGGGTGCTCCATGCCCTCACCGATTCCCTCTGGATCACCAGGCCCGGCATGTCCCGTTCCGAGGTCATAGACCTCTGCGCCGAGATCGAGAAGGCCGCCGGGATGTCCATCGAACTGGAGGGCATCTACAAGTGGGTGGTCTTTCTGCCCTCCAGAGTCAGGGAGGGCTTTCCGGTGGCCACCCGCTATTTCGGGGCCTTGGAGGGAGGAGAAGTGAAGGCCCGGGGGTTGGCCTTTCGCCGGGACGACACCCCTCCCCTGATTCAGGAGGCACAGCAGAAGATGCTCCACCTCCTCTCCGCCTGCAAGGATAGTCAGGAATATCGGGAAAAGAGGGAGGAGGCCCGCGAGCTCCTGCAGGATTACCTGATCCGCCTCCAGTGCGGGGAGGTGAGGAGCGAAGAGCTGCTCATCGCCAAGACCGTCCGCCAGAGAGCCAGCGAGTACAAGGTGGATACCCACACCGCCCTGGCGCTGCAGCAGTTGGAGGGGGCGGGCATCCTCATCCACCCCGGGGAGAAGGTCCACTACCTGATCAAGGACGCCCGGGCGAAGAACAAAGCGGAGCGGGTCCGGGCCTTTCCCCTCCTCAGCCCCGAGGATCTCTACGATGAAGAGAAATACCGGGCACTCCTCCTGGAGGCGGCCGAGGAAGTGCTAAAGAATCCATGATCTCCCTAAAAACTTGACGTCTCGGAAGAATAGATGATAATTTCATCTCGTCCCTAATACAGGAGGAAAGTCGATGTCAGGGACTCATTCCGCACCCATCCTCTCGAAAATGGATAGCGAGCGCATTCCCCGCCGCTTCCTGCGGGTTACGCGAGCGAATGATCACCGAAAAGAATTCCTGGCATTTGAAGAATCGCCCCCGCCTGCGGGGGGGAGCTTCAATCCAGTTGGACGCTATCCGGAGCCTGCGCCTGGGGCCACCCGAAAACCAAAACTGCTGGATCGCCTCCGTGAAGCTTTGCGCTCCCGCCATTACAGCCCAAAAACTGAGCAGAGCTATTGCCATTGGGTCTGCCTGCCGCGACGCGAGGCATCGCGCCGCAGGCAGGTCAAGCGGTTCATCCACTTCCACCACGTCCGCCATCCAGGTGAAATGGCCGAACCGGAAATTAACTCCTTCCTGACCTATTTGGCCATCAAAGAGAAAGTAAGCGCCTCGACGCAGAACCAGGCGCTCAGCGCTTTGCTTTTCCTGTATCGCTATGTGCTGGACCGCAAATATCCCAATGCGCCCGCCGACTGGCGGTGGCAATGGGTTTTTCCCCAAGAGAACCGGTGGAAGAACCCCAAGACCGGCGAAGAGGGGCGGCATCACCTAGACGAATCACTGGTTCAAAAAGCGGTAAGAGACGCCGTCGCCAGGGCTGGCTTGACCAAGAGAGCTACGTGCCATACTTTCCGGCATTCCTTCCTGCCTGTGCAGACAGGCGCAACTCACCTGCTGGAAGGGGGTTACGATATCCCTGTCTGCGTGCGACGCACAGGCAGGCCTGTCTGCGTGGGACGCACAGGCAGGCGAACGATCCAGGAGCTTCTGGGCCATAGCGACGTCAAGACCACGATGATCTATACCCATGTCCTCAATCGTGGACCGGCGGGTGTTCGCAGTCCGATGGACGGGCTTTGAGCCAATCGAGGAGGTTGTATTATGCCGATCCGCATAAGATGCCGTGATAAACCGCGATATAGGGCGCAACCAAATGAATATAAAGAGCTTAGCGCGTCTTTGGCAGTCGCTCCAATGGCGTGTTATGCGGACAGGAAACCAAATTTCCGCGTGTTATGCGGATCAATCTAATTATTGTTATACGGACAAATGACATGCCAAGCGCAACCATCAAGATCTTTCTCACTCAGGGCGATCCGAAGCGACTCAGGACAGCAGAATTATCGAACTGGACCGGCAAGGCAGTTGCCGGTCCACGAAGCGAATTCGATGGTGTTCTTGCTCGCGACGAGTCTCAGAAATCTGGTATCTACATTCTAACTGGCAATGATCCAGAGACGGGCAAGGGTGCTGTATACATCGGAGAAGCGGAGTCCATTAGAGACAGAGTGAAGAGTCACCTGGATAAAGACTTTTGGAATCACATCGTCTTCTTCGTCAGCAAAGACGAAAACCTTACCAAGGCACATATCAGATATCTCGAGGGCCGCCTGATCGAGCAGGCCAAGCAGACCGGCAGAGCTCAAATCAAGAACGGACAGAGTAGTGGCGCACGTCTTCCTGAGTCGGATCGAGAGGACATGGAAATCTTCCTGGAAAAGATACACCAGTTGTTACCGGTCATGGGCGTCGAGGCCTTTGTTCCGACTGCTGCCACTATTGAAAGCGGGGCAAAACGTGAGTTGCTATTCTGTGAGATCAAGGGCCTAAAGTCCTCCGGGCAGCTAACCCCCAACGGAATGGTCGTTCTTGCAGGGTCACAGGCTGTGCTAAACGAGAGGCCTTCAGCACACCAGGCCCCTTGGGTGATTAACATTCGTCAGAAACTCAAGGAAGAAGGTTTACTGGTTCCCGAGACAGATCATCTTCGATTTACTCAGGATACCGAGTTTCCAAGCCCGAGCGCGGCGGCAGCGGTAATTCATGGAGGTTCCGCAAACGGTCTTATTGCTTGGAAAAACAAGAATGGAAAGACCCTTAAGGAAATAGAATCCGTATAACTACTGGATGCAGCCAATCGCCCAAACTGCGGGCTCTGGCTGATCCTGGCGTTGGGTGCAACGGAGGAGCACACAGAAAGGAGAAGGGCAATGTCATGTCGGGAGAAAAGCAGCGTATTCTCGGTTGTCGTTCTTCTCGGAATTGCCTGCGCATCGAGTCTTCTTGCGGCCAACGGTACCTTCCGCGTCGTAGAGGTCTGGTCGGGTAATAGCCCCTGCGTTAGGCAGGTGCCGCATGGGTACCAATTTACGTTGCAGATCACCTTCAATCACAAGCCTGACATCGCGAGCCTCAGTGCTCCAGGCACGGTGCGTATCCACATAAAGGGCACAGAGGACGGCAGGACGGCACTGAATGTCGCTGGTCGATTTGTTGAGTGCCCCGGCAGTCCCAATGTCGTGCTGTGGATAAGCAACGACACCATAAGGAACCTGATTAACCCACGCGCCGGTGAGACCCTCGAGTACACTGTAATCCTCTCGGGCACAAGTGCTGTCAGGGACTTCGAGGGTTCCGTTCTCGACGGAAACGGTGATGGCAAGGCAGGGGGCGATTTCAAGAAGGTCTGGGAAGTCCCAGGGTAGCCGTCTGCCAGAAGGGAAGGTGGAGGACCGAAACACAAACCATTCTCCAGCACCCAACCAGGCGTTGTAGGCGACCTGGCACGCTTGCATTTCTGCCCTGCGGTGACAGAGAGCGTCGAATGGGGCCAAGGCAAGGGCGGGCGGGCAAGCGCCAGGCGGCTAAACGCTACGTTGGGCATCAAGGCAGGCACTCAGCAAATGGCACGCAAGACAACTCAGACCTCCTGGCGCACGAAAGCCAGACGCGCGCTGACGGCGACGACTAACGCATACCACCAAATCGGCACGGTGTTTTTGGGGGCGGTGTCAACCTTCGGCGTAGCCGTTGGCGCAGCGTGGCTCATCGACAACTGCCCCTCTCTGGCCCTTATCCTTTTTGCTCTGCCCTGGTTCGGCCTAGTACTTGTTACGTCACGAAAGCAGAGAATACACGGCTCAAGCCCGACGTTCTACCTCCTGGCCTGGTACTGCTTCCATACGTTGTTCGGCATCCCCCTTGCTACAGCCCTCCACCCGTTTCGGTGGCAGCACATTTCCGACCACCCGATTCTGGTCTATGGAACAGCAATGGTGGCAGGCGTCGCGTCTTGGTACCTATGGTGGCGCCACACTATCTCCGTAGAGGATCTTGAGCTCTCAGTAATCAGGGACTTCCGTAGGCTCTTTCCCCTCAGCGAGGCCCAGTTCATCTTCGCACGTTTTTTCGGCACTTATTGTCTCGTGGTATTCCTATACGGCATAATGTACACTCTGTTGGACGCTTCGTTTGCCAACCTGTTCAACCGAACGGACCTCAGCTTCGGAGACTTCCTATACTTCAGCTTCGTAACCATCACGACACTCGGATATGGCGATATTTATCCTGTTGCATGGCAGGCGCGGTTTTTAGTAGTCACCGAGCTGATCTCCGGCCTCGCCGTGGTGGCGGTATACTTAGGAGCAGCCGTGTCGTACTTGTCGACTGGTGCCAAAGGAACGGTTGCCCAACAACCGGGTCGAGGCGACGCGGAGGACCGCGCGCCTCACCCGTGACGTGTGTGCCAGGCATGGCCCAGAACGAACGAGGTGAAAGTCCTCGTACCAGGTAATCGCGGAGCCGAAGGTTAGGAGAAGGGCAAGGGCGTCGCCGCGAGGTGGGGTCTGAAGGAAGCCCAATCCAAAGGCGCGGGGCAACGAACAGGAACCGGATACGAGGTGTGGTACACCCGGGACGAGCTGGCACCTGTCTGCGTGCGAACGCACAGGCAGGCGTGACAGCAAAGTCCTCCATCCGCAGGTGGGGTGTGCTTTATAAATCCGGTGCTCACGCGTGGAACGTTCTGGGTCTTACCCTGGGAGATCTCCCGGTTGTCCCAAGGAGTGGACTGAGGGCTGGGTGACCGGCTCTGACCAGCCGGGAGAAGTCAGCAGAGGGCAAAGTAGGCGGAGGAAACGAGCCGGGAAGGACCCCGGAGGCCTCACCTTGCCGAAGGCCCAAACGGTTCCCCCCGAGGGGATGAAAAGAGAAGGAGTTCCACCAGGTGTTGAGCCGGGGCATTGCGCCAGCAAAGCAGCTCGATCTGCCCTTCACAAGGAGGGGCGAAGCTTCGGTTGGGACATCGGGAGAGGAATCTCCGGTTGGGGATGGTGGTTTGATGGAGCGGGTGGTGGAGAGGTCGAACCTCCTGGCCGCCTTGCGCCGAGTGAGAAGCAACGGGGGAAGCCCTGGGGTAGACGGCATGACCGTGGAAGCACTGCCGGACTACCTGCGGAGGAAGTGGTCAAAGATTCGCGAGCAGCTTTTGGTTGGGACCTACAGGCCGCAGCCGGTCCGGCGGGTAAAGATACCGAAGCCGGGCGGTGGGGTGCGCAAGCTGGGGATACCCACGGTGCTGGATCGCTTCATCCAGCAGGCCCTGTTGCAGGTGTTGCAGCGGGATTGGGATATGACGTTCTCCGAGCGAAGTTACGGCTTTCGTCCCGGGCGTTCAGCCTGGCAGGCAGTGGCCCAGGCCCAGAGATACCTCAAGGCGGGTTACAGCTGGGTGGTGGACCTCGACCTGGAGCAGTTCTTTGACCGGGTGAATCACGACCAGTTGATGAGCCGGGTGAGAGCGCGGATATCGGATCGGCGGGCGTCGAAACTGATTCACCGGTATCTGAAGGCGGGAGCCGTCACGAGCGAGGGTTTTGAGCCGACGTCCGAGGGAACCCCCCAGGGAGGGCCGATGTCACCGCTGCTTACCAATCTGCTGCTGGACGGACTGGACAAGGAGTTGGAGAGCCGGGGTCACCGTTTCGTGCGCTATGCGGATGACTGCAACATCTATGTCCGAAGCGCGCGGGCAGGAATACGGGTGCTGGCGAGCCTCACACGGTACTTGGAGCGCAAACTGAAGCTTTCGGTCAACGAGGCCAAGAGTGCAGTGGATCGACCATGGCGGAGGACCTTCTTGGGATTCAGCTTCACGTGGCGACCGCCAAACCGGCGCACCGTGAGCGTGAAGGCTTTGAAGAATTTCAAGGAGCAGGTCCGTAGCCTGACGCAGCGGACGCGCGGGGTTTCCCTCTCTACGCTTGTGCGGGAGTTGCGGGACTACATGCGGGGCTGGTCCGGCTGCTTTGGCTTCGCGGAAGCAAAGGCGTCCTTCAAGGAGCTCGATTCCTGGATACGTCGTCGGCTTCGGTGCTATCTGTGGAAGCAGTGGGGACGTCGTCGGTATCGGGAGCTCATCAAGCGCGGGGTGAGCCGTGAGCTGGCCTGGAACACCCGTAAGTCCGCGCATGGGCCGTGGCGGTTGAGCCGCAGTCCCGCGCTCGCCTTCGCACTCCCCGCTGGGTACTTTGACTCCCTCGGAGTCCCCCGCTTATACCAACGCCATCGTTCTTAACTGAATCTGCCGAACCGCCGTGGTACGTGATCCGTATGCCCGGTGGTGTGGGAGGAGAGGGGCCGCGAGGCCCCTCCCTATCCCGATTAGACTGACTCACAATGGTCAGGCAAGGTGCGAGCAATGCGATTGGACCATGAAGCTTTGTTCCGTGGAAGGTATAAACGTAGTCTTGATGAGGGAAGCAGGGTGACTATCCCCCGCGAGCTCCGTCAGACTATGCGCAAAAGGGGTGCTGGAGAAAGTCCGCTACTAGTGCTCTACCCTAGTGCCATTGGGTGTGTTTCTTTTGTTCCAGTTACAGCTGCAACCGGAAAACCAAATATCTGGCGTAGGGAGCTTCGATGGGATGAAACAATTGACAGGATTCTTCAACAGATTCAAGTACGGCCATGCAAGCCTTGGTTTCGAAGGGATGTATTGTCGAAACCCGTGCTGAGGGCGACGCAAACCCTTCTGGATGAAGGCACGATTCATGAGAACGCAATTAGACAACTTTCAGGCAGGGAGTTCGAACAGTTGGTTGAGGAAATCCTTCTTTCAGAAGGCGTCCATGTCCAATCTCGTGTTCGCCTTCTATGTGCTGAAATCGACCTGCTCCTCGCCACGTACAACGGGCAATTAGGTCCCGAGTTTGTGATTTTAGAGTGTAAGCACAAGACTCTATCTGGCAATATTGTTGGGATAAGTGAGGTTCTCAGGTTGCATGGTCTTGCAGATGCTATCGCTAAGGCCGGTGCCTGTCAAGCAGGGGACACATCCCATTTATTCGTATTCGATCCTCATCTTGGGTCTTCCGCGAGCCTTCGAGAAAAATGGGGATGTGTCTCTGGTCTCGCTGGTCTCGCTCATGGAGGATTTTATGCCGATCCGTATAAGACACCGTGATATGATCATCGCGTCAACGCAACAATCTGATATCTCACTGGTTATGCCCGATGCGATACTTGTTTCGCAGGCATCTTATACGGCATTTGAAGCGGTATTTGGGGTGTTATGCGGATCAATATAAACAATGTAAGGTGGACCGCTTGAGGCGCGCCCAAGATAATGAAAGAAAACAACGACAGCACAAACGGGCGCGCCTCCACGCTCTCGTCGCCTCGCTGCTCGCTACGCTCGCTAAAGAGCGCGGCTCCTCGTTCGCCTTATGGCGCGCGGGTCACACAGAAAGGAGTCTGTCATGGAGCAACTAGAAATAATGATCGAGCTAGATGCGGAAAGGGCTTCCGAGTTCGCTGCCGCACTGCGAGACAAACACGTCGACATTGAAGGACCTGACCGAATCGATTCGCTCGATGGGGTCGCATTGGCAGCCTTCATCGTAACCGTTACTCCTGTTGTTGCACCTTTTATCATCCAACTTGTCCAGGCGCTGAAAGGTAGCAAAGGGAGAATCCGTCACGGCAACAGCACACTTGACTTGGAGAATTTTAGTGCCGAGCAGTTGAGTGCGATCCTGCGCGTACCGGATGAACCTAAATGATCTTCGTAGAGCCACCGCCCGAGCTTAGAACTGCTCTTGAGCGTCGATACCGCTTGGTAAAAGGCACTGAACCATTCTCTGAGATAGGACTTCGACGTGCCATGGACACCCTTGCTGGCAAGGCGATACCTGCCACCATGGTTCCGCTGTACTTTCATGCCATCGAGTCGATGGAGCGGAAGCCCCACATTCTTACTATAGGCGGAGAGAAAGTAGTCATCCATGACGAGGAATTCGCTGACACTGTCAACTTCTTGGAGCTGACGTACGTTGGAGAAGACCGTCCGCTCGTCCCATGGGCAGTATTGGCGCGCGTCCTTGCCGAGTTTCTCTACGTCGATGCTCTACCAGGCCTAGGGCTCTATATTGCTGACCGCGTCGCCGCGTATGCGTTGCAGTTTGCCGATGCAGACGGGTTCTATACACGACCTGCTCCTCTTCGGGGTGAATATCATTCCGATACACCGGTGAAAAAAATCCAGCAGGATCTTGAGGCTCGTGCTGAGCGGAAGCGACGCCACATGGAGCTTCAACGATCCCTCATTCTGTTCCATGAGATCGGACATGCGCTCTACGGGATCGACCAAAGCTGGCGTGAAGCATGGCGCGCGCTCGGCTCTAGTGTGATGAACATTCTGTACAGGTCTAATGCGATAGACCTGGATTCAGAGTACGGCTACCTTCGAAGGGGGAATATGACCAGTGAGGAGATTGAAAGGCTGAATCGCAAGCTGCTCGACAAAATGGTGGAGGAAATCTCCTGCGATTGGTTTGCGCTTGCTGGTCTTATTCTCAACGAGAGCTCGTTGAATGTCTCGCTTGAAGACTCCATCAGGGTCCACTGGCGATTCATGCTGTTTACTGACCTCATTGACAACGTTCGTATTCAGGCGCGCCAAAGAATCCAAAACAAGATCAGATTTCGTTCACAGATGACGAAGCTCTTCGTCCGAACGGAATCTATTATGTCCATATTGGAGTCGCCGGAGCGCATACCTCGGTCGAAATTGGTGACTGACCCTAATCGGATTCGAAGGCCTCTAGAATCCATCAACGTGAAAAATCTCGTTGCTGAATTCAAAAAGGGGCTTGAGGTCGCCGGAGGGTTAATGACCTGGGCTGTCGGCGGTCCCGCCACCTGGGAACGGGACCTGTATTACGGCAGTTTTCCTATGGGGTACCTGACTCCCCTCCTATCAGAGGGGGAATCTTTTGAGTCCCGCGTCGCATTATTCGACCGGCTTTTCGGCGACGACTACCTTCGGTTCCATTGGGAACCGGCCGCAGGTCGTATAGCGCCGTGCGTTCAACCAGCTGGGCATCTGCTCAGTCGGAGTCGTACCTGGGCCAACGACTTCTTTGCCAATGAGAATACTCAGCAGCAGTACGCTTCGATGGCGCAGGAGGAGGCCATCTCGTTTGCCCGGCGCAAACTTGGAAGCACTTTCGAGGACGTCACGCGCAACAAGGCCAGGCCACAGATTGTCTTCGTGGACTACAAACCGGTGCCTTCGTCGGCGGCGTGGAGGAAGGGGAGAGGGGTACCGAAGAAAAAAGGGGCAGAGAAAGGACAAAACGAGGCGAGGGGAAAGAGAAAAACGAAGAAGAAGATGTAGCGGGATGCTGAAAAAGGCCCAATCAGGG
>Ga0315285_10002773_pt1 | contig 18336 bp, 21 predicted proteins | sample YL17G09_36_MG_FD_203698 | JGI IMG/M metagenome (GOLD analysis project Ga0315285, IMG submission 203698) | Sediment microbial communities from Yellowstone Lake, YNP, Wyoming, USA - YL17G09_36 | ecosystem: Environmental > Aquatic > Freshwater > Lake > Sediment | place: USA: Wyoming | collected... | reverse complement strand
TTATCGCTATCGCCGGCGGGTTTATCCTCCGGGTTTATGCCGGCGCCTTAGCCATTAACGTTCATATGAATGTTTGGTTTCTTCTTTGTGTCGTCTCTTTGGCCCTCTTCCTTACTGTGGGTAAGCGTCGGGCAGAATTAGCCATTCTTGACGAAAAAGCTGCCCCCCGCCACCGGAGAACCCTTTCTTTTTATTCAGCCACGCTTCTAGACTCTTATCTGGCGATGTTTGCCAATTCCGCCTGGCTCGCCTATGCCCTCTTTACTTTTTTCGCCCCACCGCCACTAATTAGCCGACACCTTCCTTTTCTAACCGCTCTCCCTCTTACTTTAGCAGGCGTCAATAAATGGCTGATGATCACCATCCCTATCGTTATCTATGGCGTGATGCGCTATCTCCATATTATCTATCAGGGCAGCCGGGCGGAATCTCCTGAGCGGGTCCTTCTTGCCGACAAGCCCCTGTTAGCGACAACAATCATCTGGGGAATAGCGGTGATTGTAATTCTTTACGGAGTCAGGCCTTAAATGAAAGAATCGCTTATCTTCAAGGAAAATTTTCGTTTCTTTAACGATCGGAAAAAAGCCAGTCTATATCCAGGCCCAGGTGAAGTCAAAGCCCTTTATCAACCGCCCCCAAAATCCCACAAGGGCCAAAACGGCAAACTAATGATTATTGGCGGCTCTCAACTCTTCCATGGTGCTTCTTTATGGGCCCTGAAGGTCGCTTCGCGAATCGTTGATATGGTCTTTTATTCTTCCGTTCCTGAAAATCATCAGTTAACCAAGAATTTGAAAGCAAAAATTTATGACTTTATTTGTCTCCCTCGCGAGAAAATAAAAAATTATATCGACGAATCAGATGCTATTCTCGTCGGGCCTGGACTACCAAGAGAATCAGTCACTAAAAAATTAACCGAAAAATTAACCAAACAGTTTCCTCAGAAACGTTGGGTGATTGACGCTGGGTCTTTACAAATGATGGCGCCGCGATTCATCCCTAAGGATTCTATTCTTTTACCTCATCCTGGAGAATTTAAAAGGCTTTTCGGCTTAAAGGCGAGCCGAGAAAACGCCAGGAAAATGGCTAAAAAATATGATTGTGTTATTCTCCTTAAGGGGCCGGTTGACTACATTTGTTCACCGACGGCAATTAAAGAAAATCATACAGGCAATGAAGGAATGACAAAGGGAGGTACGGGCGATGTCCTTGCCGGTCTCACCGCTGCCTTCGCCTGTAAAAACAATCCCTTCCTGGCCGCCGGCGCTGCCGCCTTTATTAATGGCCTGGCGGGGGACCGCTTGAAAGAAAAAGTGGGGGTTTACTACAATGCTTCTGATCTCGCTGATGAAATTCCGGCCACCTTGAAGTGGTGCGAAAAACACTAAATACAAATGAAACTCGGACTCTTTGTCGCCAAAAAGGAACTAGGAAAGATAAATGAGTTAAAAAGGTTTCTTGAAGAAGGAAAAAAACTGGATGCCCTCCTTTCCCCTGAAGGTTATCTTCATAGCGACCTAATTCCAGACGCTCAGCAACTAGCCAAAAAGTATCAAAAGTGGCTTTTCCTGGGCGTGGACGAGTTTACTCAACAGGGCCACTTTGAAAGCGCTATCGTTATTGACAGAAAGGGCAAGATTATTGGTAAACACAGAAAAACAGTGTTAACTCGGAGCGAGATTGAAGAGAAGAAAAAAATTGGCAACGATCTAAATTTTTTTAAAACAGAATTCGGCAAGGTGGGTATTGCCGTTTGCTTCGAGGTCTATTTCCCTGAAATTTGTCGTGTTTTCACCCTTAATGGCGTAAAGCTTATTCTTAATCCGATAGGAACCGGAATGTGGCATGAAAGGCAATTTCAGCTCTGGAATGCTGTTGGCATGGCTAGGGCAGACGAAAATCAAATCTACGTTGCCGGGGTAAGCCATTTTTGCGACAAAATCCCAATTGCCTATGCTTATGCCCCTGACGGAAAACTTCTTGCCCAAAGCCGTAATAAAAATGAGCTCGTCGTCGTCAATCTCAATCTTAAAAGCAAGGAGTTGGAATCAAGCCGCTTGGCAAAAAGGAAGCCTCGTCTTTATTCAATAATCTGCAAGACAGGGGTTTCAAAAACTAAGAAAAAATAGAAAATCCACGAAGAGCGTCTTATTCCACTAACTCCGCGTAAACTCCAGAAATCCAACCTTCCTTGTCTTTTTCATATTCAATCTTATACCAACCGCTCTCCTCCTCATTCAGGTAGGGAAACATCTCGCCGGGGTCAACCTTGGTCAGCTCCTCCCCCTCGCTTGAGGGCTTGTCTCTCACTCTGAGCCAACCTGTCGGTGTTTCTTTTATCTTAACGTAGGGTTTTTCTGGCGGGGTAGCTGTTGGTTTCGGACTTGTCTTTGGGGTTGGGGTAGGTGTCGGTGTCGTTGTTGCCTCTTCCTTTACTACTTCTTTCTCCTCTTCCTCGCCGCTAGGCGTCGCCTCGGCGATACCCTCGATTATCTGGGCCAATTGGACATTAATCGTCAACTTGTAGCCAGCCATCGCCTGGGCGGTCACGTTCCGCTCCTCGTAACCTGGTACGGCTACGGCTACTTTATAATCACCTGCGGTTAAATCTTCAATGACTACCGGGGCAAAACCTTTTGGTTCGCCATTAACCTTCACCACGGCTTGGTCGGGGGTAGAAATCACCGCCAAGGCGGCTTTGTCTCGAGAAGAAATCTTTTCTAAAGAAATTACTTCGCCAGAAGAAGAGGATTCGTCTTTCCCGAAGTTTCTGTTAATCACCGTTAAAATTCCCGGGGCAAGAGTTACTTTTCCCTCCCAAAAAGTCAGGCTGTCTGCCGTCTCTTCGGGGGTAAGCTTAATGGTATGTTCGCCCGGCTTAAGTTTATCGTCAAAAAATGGAGTAATTCCCACCTGGCTGCCATCAATAAAAACAGTGGACTTTGGTGTCGTCGAAACTTGAAGGGCCGCTGGTCCTGGTCGGCCCAAAAATTTACTCTTTATCACCAGCCCGACCAGAATCAAAGACAAACCCACCACTGCCAATATTAGCCAGTTTCTTTTCATAATTTGCTGTCGCTCATCTTAACATAAGTACCCTAAAGAAGCAAATCTCTCCTTTTTGCTTTCCGAATCTGAAAGTGGTAGAATTATGAGTAAGGCCCGGTGGCTGAGTGGCTAAAAGCACTGGTCTGCAAAACCAGTTACGGGGGTTCAATTCCCCCCCGGGCCTCCACCCTTTTTAGCCCAAAAGTTGCCTCTTTGTGCTATAATATAGACAGATCCTCTCTCGTTTACCGGAGAGGATTTTTTTATGCCTACCCGATTCGCTAAACGCGAAGAGGGTAGTTAATTTATGACTCTAAAACTCACATCAAAACACTATCAACTGGCGATCAATCTTAGTCGCCGGGGCCGTCGTTCCCAAAAAAACCCTTTTAACCATCTCGCGGGGTTAATTTCCCAAATAATTAAACTCGTTCGTGACAAACGTTATGCCGGCCATCCTCTCAGTCGGGTTTTTCGTCATGTCTTTGAAAACAAAAAGGCCAAGAGAATTCTTGGACTTAACTTAACGGTAATCGCCATTTTTACTGGTGTCTATGGCGTCCCTATTTCTGCTTTTTCGGGCAATCCTCAAAATGAAATTACCGCCCTTAATCCGGTGATTGTTGAACTCACCACCGTCCATTCGGTTCGGGTTCCCCTCGATTCTTTCGAAGTCACCCAAGGCTATAGCTTTTTCCACCGGGGGGTTGACCTTAACGGAGAATTAGGCGAACCCGTTTATCCGCTTATGGATGGTAGGGTTGAGGCGCTGGCTTACGGCCGCTTTTCCTATGGTAACTATCTTGTCATTAACCATAGTTCGGGCTTTAAGTCTCTTTACGCCCACTTGGCGAAAATTGTCGTTGAAGAAGGCGAGACAGTCGATAAAAATACCGTTATTGGGACGGTCGGTACCTCTGGTTGGGCGACTGGTTCCCACCTTCACTTAGAAGTCTATGACAACGATCAGACCTTCAATCCCCTCACGATTCTAAAATAAGGGTTGTCCTTCTATTTCTTTTTTGGCCATTTGTAAACCACTAAAGGAAAAACAAGGGCCAAAATATAACCGACTGGCGCAAGTAAGGCAATATAAAGAGGCTTCAGCATCAAAACCTTACCCAGAAGAAAGACATTCAAACAAATCATCGGGATGGAAACGAAGACGCTAATGAGAAGGTAGGGTCTAAACTCCATTGCGGTCAGGCCAGCGGCATAAGAAACATAATCTGCCGAGGCCCCACCAAAAAGCCGGGCGATAAAAAGCATTTTTAAACCAATAATCTCGGTAACATTATCAATTTTTTCTACTCCCTTTTTTCCCACCAATTTCGCCACGACTGGCCGACCCCAGTGTTTAGCAATTAAAAAATTAACCGCCACTCCCACATTATTACTAATAAAGATAAAGAGGCAAGTTTGCCAATTACCATACAAAGCGATACTGGCCAACCAAAAAGGTAATGAAGCAAGAGGAGAGATAATAATCGTCAAGATCATGAGAATAATCAACACCGCTGGGCCTAAAATCCCAAAAGAGCGGACAAAAGCCTTTATTTCTTCGGCATCAAAACGATAGGTAATTCTTTGGAGTAAAAGCAAGCCGGCAATCACCAGAAGAGCAATCGTTATCCAGGCTGCCAGTTTTTTTAGTTTCATCAAAACTATTCTACCAGACTAAACAGGAAAAGAGGCTGAATGCTGGGTCACCCAGCCTCTTTGAGGAGTTTTGACAGCTACTTCCGCCGGCTAACCATGACGATCCGTCGGCTGTCAAAGTCGAATAGTCGACCATCGAAATCCCCATAAAGGCTGACTGGTTCAAATCCAGCCAGACGCAGAACTGCAGCCAGCTCTGCTGGAGAATAAATTCGATGTTCTAGTTGCTGTCCTCTTTCCTCACTACCTAACTCCCAAAAGAAAGCGTGGGAACGATTTTGATTGGTCCAGAAGTCAAACTCCCTCTCTTCCAAGAGTCGCTTCGTGCCAGATTCGTCCCCATACCATCCTCTTGGTTGGTAGTTTTTCACTAACCAGAAAAGACTCATGGTATCTAAAAGGAAGAGGGCGTCAGGTTTCAGGGCCGCATGAAGGCTCTTTAAAGCCTGAACATCATCCTCCTCAGTTAGATAGCCAATTCCCGAGGTAAAGAGGTTAACAGCAAAGTCGGCCTGAATCGAAACCGGCGTCTGTCTAAAGTCAGCACAAATTAGGTTTAGACTTACACCGGCTGATTCCGCCTCCTCTCTGGCTCGCTGAATGTGGTTTGGAGCAAAATCAAGAAGCGTCACTTGAAAGCCTCTTTTGGCAAACTCAATGCTGTGCCTACCCCAACCGCCACACCAGTCGAGAATGTGTGCCCCAAGGGGAGGATTTAGGAGATTTAAGACACCATCGGCTTCCTCTTGGGCCTGAGCAGGATCTATTCTAAAGCTCCAGGCATTAGCGTAGAACCCACTCAAAAAGAAATTTTCCCACCTTTCCTCTAGTCCCATTTCTCTTTCCTTTCTTCTTTTCAAGGTTCTGACTCAGGCGCAAAACAGAATCCCAGCTGTCTTAACGCTTATTGAGCCAGAAAAACCTCCGAAGAAAGGAAATGGGACGGGAAATTAAAAAAGCCTCCTTTTCGGAGGCTTGCCTGGAGAAACAAACTTAGGAATCTTTAGGTTCTACCCACGGCAAAAGCCTCCATTCGGGGATGATTAACCGTATTAACGGCCTCCCCCATGAAGATGGGGGTAATAAGATATTGGAATGGCTTTTGCCAAGATTCCATGTTGAGGGAGATGATAACAAACTTGAAGCTAAGTGTCAAGGCGAGAAAGATGATAAAATTAAACTAATGAATGAAAAGTTTGCCAAGGTAAAGTATTGCATTTGGGATGTCGATTTAACCTTTTATACAGTTTCTCCCCAGATGAAAAAAGAATTCCAAAATAAAATTTATGAGTACATTTCTAGAAAGTTGAAAATCCCCATAGACGAAGCTAAACAAAGCTACAAAAAAGAATTCAAGCGGAAAAAAAGTAAAACGGCTGCCATGGAAGCGCTCGGGCTAGAAAGAGATGCCATCCAAGAAGTGATTGATAGTATAGACAAAAGCAGGTATTTGAAAGGGGATTTGCGTCTGGTTCAGTTATTCAGGCACTTGAAGCACTACAAACACGCAATAGTTACTAATAGCACGAGAACCTCCATGGAGAAAACATTAAAAATTCTCGGGTTAGAGAAAAACTCTTTTGAGACAATAATCACCAAAGAAGATGTCTCTACCTACAAACCAAGCCCAGAACCTTTCATAAAGGTTATGGATATGCTTGGGGCCAAGGCCGAAGAATGTGTTTCAATAGGTGATGTTGATCATAGTGATATTATTCCGGCGAAGAAACTAGGCATGAAAACTATTTTTGTCTGGGGAAAATCAAAGTACGCAGATGCTTCTGTGCCGACTATTTACGAGGTTGAGAGGTTATTAGTTTAAACAAAGAATTAAAAAACCCGCTTGCGCGGGCCATGTTGCCTCTCGAGCTTTGACTTTTGATTTTTATTTACATCCCCATGCCGCCAGGCATACCCCCGCCGGCAGGAACCTTCTCTCCTTTTTCGGGAATGTCGGTCACTAAGCCTTCTGTAGTTAAAATCATGGTCGCTACGGAAACCGCATTCTGGAGGGCGATCCGTGTCACTTTGGCCGGGTCAATAATGCCGGCCTTAATCATATCGACATATTCTCCCGTCAAAACGTTGAAACCAATTCCCTTACCTTTTTTCCGTACATTAGCCACAACAACATTGCCGTCTTCGCCGGCATTCTCCGCCAAAAGCCTCATGGGGGCAATTAAAGCCTTCTGGACAATCTTTGATCCGGTCAACTCATCTCCTTTAAGTTTAGTCGTATCAATGGCGTCAGCCGCCGCCAATAAAATAACGCCGCCGCCAGGAATAATGCCTTCTTCAACGGCCGCTTTAGTCGCTGCCACGGCATCCTTGACTCTCTCTTGTTTTTCCTTCATCTCGGTTTCGGTGGCCGCCCCCACTTCAATCACCGCCACACCCCCGGAAAGTTTGGCTAACCTTTCTTCGAGCTTCTCCTTATCAAATTCAGAAGTGTTTCGCTCAATCTCGGCCTTTATTTGCTTAATCCTGCCTTGAATGGCGGCCTTATTCCCTTTACCCCCAACAATGACCGTGTTGTCTTTATCCGCCGTCACCCGGTCGGCCCGACCCAAATCCTCAACTGTGACCTCTTCAAGCTTCCGACCGAGATCTTCGGAAATCACTGTCCCACCAGTAAGAGCGGCAATATCTTCAAGCATTGCCTTCCGGCGGTCACCAAAGCCGGGGGCTTCCACCGCCAAAACATTGAAAGTCCCCTTTAGCCTGTTGACCACCAGGGTTGCCAGGGCTTCTCCCTCAACCTCATCGGCAATAATCACCAAACTCTTGGAAACCTTAACTAAGTTTTCGAGAAAAGGCAGAAGCTCCTGAATCGAAGAGATTTTCTTATCAGTGAGAAAAATATAGGGGCTCTCAATGGTTGCCTCCATTCGGTCGGGATTAGTGACAAAGTAAGGCGAAACATAGCCTTTGTCAAATTCCATCCCTTCCTTATAATCGATTACCAGTTCCAACCCTTTACCTTCTTCAACCGTCACGACGCCATCAGAACCAACCTTCTTAAGCGCTTCAGCAATCTTTTCGCCGATCTCCGAGTTTTGCGCCGAAATCGTCGCTACCTGAACAATCTTCTCTGAATTATCTTTGACCGACTGGGCCTGTTTTTTAATCGATTCAACCGCTTGATTAGCCGCTTTCTCAATACCTTTATTAAGAATCATCGGGTTCGCCCCGGCGGTAATGTTTTTAATGCCTTCTTCAACAATCGCTTGAACAAGAATCGTGGCGGTGGTCGTCCCGTCACCAGTGATATCATTTGTCTTTTCCGCTGCTTCCCTCACTAGCTGGGCCCCCATATTTTCAAAGGGGTCTTCGAGCTCGATCTCTTTGGCCACAGAGACGCCGTCATGAACCACGGCAGGAGCGCCCCACTTTTTGTCTAGGGCAATGTTTCTCCCCTTGGGTCCCAGGGTTGTTCCCACGGCCTTAGCGACAGCATCAACGCCTTTTTTGAGCTTTTCCCTGGCTTCAGCCGCGTATTTGAGTTGTTTAGCCATTTTGCCTTAGAATCGCGAGAACGTCTTCGAACTTAATAAAAATCAATTCTTTGCCAGAAACATCAAACTTTACTTCATCCCCACCCCATTTTTTGTAGATAACGGTATCACCGATTTTAAACTCGGGGGTAATCTTCTTCCCACTATCAGTTATCTGGGGACCCCCCAGAGCAATAATTTTCCCTTTTTGAGATTTTTCGTTATGAGTGTCAGGAAGAACAATCCCGGCGGCGGTTTTCTTTTCTAGCTCAATCGGTTCAACCAGAGCATAGCCCGCCATCGGTTTGAGTTTAGGAGTCGTCGTTTTCTTTTTTGATCTTGCCATCTTACTTAGATTCTATCAAAAAAAATTGTCACTTTCAAGCGACGACTGCTATTTTAAAGGCTGATAATGAATTTGTCAAGAGTAGCTTAGATATGGTATCATGTGCCTGGCCGAAAAGAATTCGCTCTTTGATTGGCCAAAAAAAATCTAAAGAGGAGGCAGTAGGAAGATGTCTGGCTTCAGCACGCGTAGGACCAATGGAAAAGGGAAGAAGCACAAGAGCAAGCAGAACGGGAGATCCCGGGGGAAACCCCCAAAGAAACCAAGAAAACACCGTAGCTAGCAATTTTCTCTGAGTGGTGGCGCGGCCGCAGGTGCGCTTCACGTTCTTCCTCCTTTAGAGAGGGGTTGAGAGTCAAGGGGTTAGTTTGACGGAAAATGGAGTTGGTGGTGCTAAGTGGGAGCACCAAGATGGTCCTGGAACCAGCCTCATTAACGCAAAATAACTACTACTCTCAACCCTTCCAATTTCTTATCAAACCGAGGTTTGTAAAATCAACCAAAGCGCAAATAACCCAGTAAAAACTATCAAGGCCCAATCTTTAGCCCCTGCTTTTCTAATATCGGCTCGGAAAATTTTAACCACTTTATAGATGAGCCAACCAAGAAAGGCTAAGGTTGTGGGCCAGGGAAGAAAGTAAACGACCGCCTCGACTTCTTTCCGGTAATTCCCAAGGAAGTAGCCCACCGGCCCCCAAACCATTACCCAAAAAACAATTGAAAGGGAAATAAAAGAAAGGTACTTCTTGTAGGGTATGCCTAAGATACCGGCCGCGGTCGAGACAAAAATGGCAAAAGAGGGCATCACGTGACCCAAAAAAAGGGCCATCTTCCCGTGCTTCTCCATAAACTTTTCTCCCTTTTTTAAACCCTCTTTCATCCCCACCCAAAGAAAGAGACGATACCAACCACATTTACCGAGAAAGTAATTGATATTGTCGCCAATAAACCAACCGACGATTGCCAAGATTAAAACATAAGGAAGGAAAAGCACTCCCTGGCGGGCATAAAAAGTCGCCAGTAAAACAACGAAGGTTCCAGGCAGTTGCCAAGAGATACCCAGAATCGTCTCCAGGATGGAAAAAATAAAAACCAGGGGATAACCATAGGCGGCATAATATTGTTCAACGAAGGCAATGATTTCTGCGCCAGAAGGCATTTTTCACTCAACCCATTCAAAACTTTCCACCAACCGGGTCAGGATTGCCTCATTCGCCAACTGTTTGGGGTCTCCCTCTGGGGCTTCCTTCACCGGTGTCGAAATAGTCAAAACATAACCCTCTTTCCTAAAAGCCACCGCCCCTACCCCCAGGGGCTTGACGCCCATCTTCGGCAGGAAAAACTGTAGCGCCTCTTGACTATTAATCTCGACGTCATCGGTCCAACCCACCCCGGCTCCAATGTCTTTAAAATAATCACGGACAAAACTTCCCAGAGGAACCGGTGTTGGTTGGCTATAAATATCAACTAAATAACTTTCACCTAAAGGATCAAGGACAACTTGGTGGAGGTGTTGGTGAGGCGGTTCAATCCATCCTTCAAGGGGAATGGCCCATTCAAGGGGGTAGCAAAGAGAAAAACCATATTCTTCATTGGTGTAGCGGGTACATTGGGAACTTAATTTTGGCGTTGGGGTGACCTCAAGAGAAGTTTTGGTAGGGGTGGTCCCTTTTTTACTCTGTTTTAGAGGCAGTCGTCCCATCACCGCCGCCAGGCCAATCGCCCCAAAAACCAGAACCAAAATAACGGCCACTATAAAAACACCAGTTAATCTTCTCTCCATTTTTCTTCCTCTTATTTTACTCTCTTTTCGAACAATCTCTTTGATGCTAGAATTTTTCAACAAACGTTACCTTTTCCCCACTTAATCAATCTCCTTCTCTAGTTGCCTGATCGCCTGGTCCATAAAACTAATTTTTCCTCCAGCCAACTGTTTACTTTTAGGTAGAATTAAATTCTCTGAAGCCAGTTTCCGAAAGCGCTTAAAAACCTCAAGGATGCCCGCAAGCGAATCTTTTCCCATCCAATCCCAAGCGCCGATAGAAAGCCTCGTTACACCGGTTGCCCCCAGGAAATCTAAAAGGTCGGCGTCATGAAGTAAAATCGCCTCGTTACTTTTTGGCTTCCCTAAGGAAACATGTTCCAAAATCGCCTCTCTCACTAGCGGCAGTTTCTCTGGGGGATATTTTATCTTTTTCAGAAACTTTTCGGCCGTTTTAGCCGCTGCCTCTTGGTGAGGCTCACCCTCCCCAAGGTCATGAAGAAAACAGGCAGCATGTAAAACCTGCCTGTCATATTTCAGCCCCAGCAACTTAGTTAATTTATAAACTCGCCGGAAATGATCCATCCCAGCGGCCAATTCCCTCCCTAGCTTTTTTGCCGCAAAACCCTCAATCAACTGCTCCATTTTCCTGTTAATCGCGCTAGACCGTTGGTTCTTCTCCTTTATCCTCACCGGCAATTCCTGGGGTTGGGCCAGTGCTTTCACTCGGTGTTTGCAGGGGAGAAGTTTCGGCTGGTTCTTCAGTCACCGAAGGTTCGGCTGGTTGTTCACCTAACGATGAGGGGGCTTGAGTTGCTTCTTCTCCTGGTATCGCCGCGCCTGGTTGAGCACTAGGAGCGGCGGCACTTGGTTCAGAAACTCCTCCTACAGGCGCCTCCCCGGCCGTTGGTTCCTGCCAGGCGGGCATCGTCTTCATGTGTTCATCAACAAAGCTCTCCGCCTCTTCTTGGGGTTTATTCAAAACCTGCGTATGATACTTAATCATATTCTCTCGAACCGTTTCTCGAGGCAGTAAATTACCCTGAGGATCAGTACAATATTTACAATAAAGGTTATCTGGTTTGCCGCCGCCGTGATCTTCCGGCTTATCCATCGGCATTCCACAAGATTGACAATTCAAACTAATCACCCCCTTTCTTCTCCACAAGCTCGAGACAAACTATTCAATTAAGAGTAAAGTCAGCATAACGCCAATACCCAGAATTAATCCTAGCATTTGTAAGAGCGATTTCGCAAGATTGGTTTCTTTATGCAGCTCAGGAATGAGGTCGGAGCCAGCAATATAGATAAACCCTCCGGCGGTAAAGGGAATCAACAACCGCATCAGGCCAACAAATCTGACCCCTAGGAATAAGGTGAAAACCGCCCCGGCTACTGCCATCAGGGCTGAAGTAAAATTAAAAAATAAGGCTCTTTCCTTAGAGAAGCCTCCATGGATTAAAACGCCAAAATCACCAATCTCTTGAGGAATCTCATGGAAGAGGACAGCCAAGGCGGTCGCTATTCCTAGGGGAACGCTGACTAGAAAACTGGCGGCAATCACTACCCCATCGGTGAAATTATGGAAACCATCGCCCACTAGATTCATAAAAACTACCGGGTGGGGATGTTCTTTCGAAGTGGGAATGTGACAGTGGCGCCAAGAGATAAACTTCTCCAAAACAAAAAAGGTCAAAAGGCCAACCAAAATCGCTAAAGGCATCTCTAGGCCAACACCTAACTCCTCAATCGCCTTAGGTAAAAGATGAAGAAAAGCATCACCCAAAAGACTCCCGGCGGCAAAACTGACCAGAAAAAGAAGAATCCTCTTTAAGTTTTCCTCTTTGAGAGCAATAAACAAAAGACCAACAAAAGAAAGGAGACTCACGAGAAAGACGCTCATCAAAGAATAAAACCAGGGGTTCATGGGTTATCCTCATTCTACCATTTAAACAACAAAGAGGCCACTCTCATGCATCAACGCAAAGTGGCCTCTCTAGCCAAGCTCTTTTTTTCTTCACTGTTGGTACTATTGGTCGCCTTACTCACGCCTGCCCCTCTGCTCGCCCAACAACAGGCTTTCTCTCCTCTAAACGCTCTCCCACCAGTATTGCGGCGAGAACACAGATAAGGAGAAAGGCGACTATATAGAGTCGCAGGCCAATTGGGGCGGAAATAGAGACCATCACTAGGTCGAACACCATCGTCAAGAGGATCATTGGAACCAGCAGGCCTATGCTACCCCCTATCACTGTCCCTGTATCTCTATGCGCCTCCCACTTCAGGCCAATAAGGGCGCCTATCGCCAGAAATGTTCCGGTGATAGCACCGCAGGCGATACCAAGGACCAGACCGACAAGGTTCCCGACGATTTGGTGGACATCAAGGGGCGAGATTACGTAGATGAGCAAGGCAAGGATTATGAAGGCGATTACCGCCACCCAGACGTAATCACCACCCCGTCTCGCCTTCCCATTGGCCCAAGCGTCAACCCTATCGACACCCTCGATTCCGTAGACGAACCAAAACGGACTAGCGATAGCCAGGCCGAACCACGGGTTCCTTCCCAAGAGGAAGTATACCTCTATCCCTAGGATAATGGGTATCACAATCCCATAGAGGTCCAGGAGTCGGTTTGACACACGTCGAGATTCTAACCCGTCCAAAATCCCGAAGTGCAACATCCACCATCCAATCGTGAGGGCAATCCCCACGATGGTCTCCGCCAACAACTTCAGTGTCATCACCTCAACCTCCTCTTTCGTTTCATCATTACGCCAACAGTAAAGTCAAAGAGCAACCCCAGCCCATCCTCAGGACGCCATTGTCCAATCAGGGCTAAAGTTTCCTAACCGTCTTATAACATGAACTATAGGAAAAATCAAATCTCCTTAAATGAAAAAAGGGCCCAGCCGCAGTTGTTGTTCAACACCCACGTGGGCCCCTTTTGACATCTCCAGTCGTTCGCAACCTCTTTAGCCGCCATTCATTATTCTCTTTTTCGCCTCGTCGGGGAGATCCACTTTCTCCAAGCTTGCGGCGATGGCCGCCAGGTAGACAAACCGGCCGATCGTACAACCCACCCCGATCAAGACGAGGGCGATCACTATCCAACCCGGGTTCATTTTTTCCCTCCTTCATTCCCTATTCTGCCATTTTCGTTTTCTAATCTTGGTCTCCAGCTTGTCAGCGAGCCACACGCCAAGCGGCAAGAGCACGGGGAGAACACCACATATACCTCCCTTTAAACCAGCCGTTCCTAGCCCTACCATTCCCACGACTATCGGTGCCCCAATCAGGATGGCGAATGTCTTCCGAACGGAAATCCGCTCGTCTGGAGCTACTCTGGTGAACAAGACGAGATAGGCAACCCACCATACTAAAGTGCCACCGCCAAGGAAATGGCATGCCAACCAGGCTACAAATGTCCCCGTGACGAAAACGCAGATGAGAAAACCCAGAAAGACGTAACCTTCTAACCTATTCATCTCTCCCCCTTGTCTCTTTTGGTCGATAAACGACGAAGTCAACGTGCTAGGACATATCTCAACAGCCTATCTGACAGACGCCTTTGTCTCCAGATAAGAGCTGATATTGCCTCTAACCAGACCTATAGCACAAGACGAGTGGGAAATCAAGCAATTCGAAGCCTTTCGAGACGAGTTTGATACTCTTCTAAAACCCAGTTTCTCGCGTCTTGAGGATGAAAACGGATGCGGCCAGACTCAACCACCTCAGTGGTCCGTCGCGACCGCATGTATTTCAATTGAGCCCACCGGGCTATGGTCTCCAGTTGGGCAAGAATTGTTGCACCCATTGGTTCTCCCTTAAGAGTTTCTGATAACTTTTATCTTTCGCCCAAATCAACCTCAGCTGGCAAAGCTCATGAGCCGCAAACAAATCTTGTTCTTCTTGCGGTACCCTCAAGTGACCCTCATCCAGAAACATATTAGGACAGATCCTATCTTTCACTTTATTGGGGCGGCGGTAAAGGTGAGAAAAGCGCAGGCAGGTAACAATCAAGCCTCGGGTAAGCCAAAGCCTTCCTTTAGCAGTAACAAAGAAAAGGTCGATGTCGTCCTCTTGGTTGGCGTTTTCCTTCGCCAGGGCGCCGGTAATCCCAATTAGTTTTATCCAAGGGAGCCACTTTAAAAGCCGGGCCACCTTCTCCGCTTTTTTTAATTTGGGTATTGAGGCTTTAGTTCTTCGTCTTCGAAGAGAAACCGTTTCCCCTCGACCGGGAAGAAAAAAATAGCCCGCCTTTAACTGACATTGGCCTTTTTCCAAGAGTTGCCCCAGGGCCGCTCCTATTTTTCTCTCATCCCCGAAGTGGCTTTCGGCAATCAACCACCTTTTAATCTCCTCTTTCTTTAGAGGGTAGTCAAAGATATCAGCGTAGGCTAAAGTCCGAAGAACCGCTTTTTTTAATGCCTCCATCTCAACGGGTAACGGCCGTCGCTACTCCATACTGAGAAAGAAGTTGGGAAACGCCACTGGCCGCGGTTTGGAGAGCCTCATCCGGATCAGTATCGGCATTGACGGCGTTGACAGCGTCTTCAAAATACTTAATCATCCGGTCATTAAGGCCATTATCCCAAGTCCGAGAACAAAGATACCAAGTCTCGGCCTTAGGGGCTTGATTGATAAAAGGAGCTACCATCGGGTCAGATTTAAGCCTACTCGCCATGTCTACGCGCGCGTAGGGTTCCCCAAAAAGCCTCACCTTTGATTCGGCTTGATAGAGTTTTTCCGTTATTTCAGGCGAAGACAAAAACTTAAGGAATTCCCAGGCCTCTTCTTTCAACCCACTTTTCTTCGCCACACCCTCGACCCAAAAGCTTGCCCAAGCAGTGTCCGTTCCGGGCAACTGGGGGGCGGACACCACCCGAAAGTCTAAGTTAGGATTAATCGCTTTAATCTCAAAAACATCCCAGGAAAAACCAAAATACATCGCCACCTTCCCCGTGGCGAAGGCAAGGGTAGAATTTGGTAGCGTTTCGTCCCAAACCCGGTCTGTTTTATTAAAAATAGTGTAAAAAACCAAGGCATCTCTGGCTAAATTACCGGTCGGATTGGCTAAATTGGCCCCGTTTTGAATCATCATTAATCCCAGAATGTCTGGCCAATGCTCAACATTCCCGGTGGTGCCTAAAGCCACTCCTGCTGTTTGAATCTTGCCGGTTTCGTCTCTGGTGGTCAGCTCGATCGCCAATTTCCTTAGCTCATCCCAAGAAGCGGGCGGCAACTTACCCGCTGCCTGAAAAATCTCCTGATTATAAAAGAGGGTCAATGAGTCCACTTCCAAAGGAATTCCCAAATAGTCTCCGCCCGAGCGGAGATTAGTCGTCATCACCGGGTAATAGAGACTCTCAAACTGGGAGGCGCTCATCACTGAAGCGGGCACCGGCTCGAGTTCGTTCTTAAACATGGGTAACCAGGCAATATGAAAGCGAAAGAGATCGGGCCCCTCGTTTCGCGCCAGGGCCGATTGGAGCCTCTCTCGATATTCTCGATGAGACTGGCGAGTATAGTTTATCTTAATTTTGGGGTGCTCTTTCTCCCACTCCGCCAAAACCTCCTTCATCACTTCATCTGGCTCCCAAAGACCCCAGTAATTGAGCGTTACCTCTTTCACTCCCCGAAGGCGAGGGAGACCAAACTTATAAATGGCGTAGCCAGCGGCGAGAACGACAATAAGAATCAAGAGAATCGGCAGGAGTTTTTTAAGGAATCCTAGTCTTGATTTTCCCTCAAGATGAAGAGTGGTCGTCATGTCGCCTGGCGAAACAACTGTCGGCGTTTCTTTACTCGGCTTCTCTCCCCACGCTTTGGGGTAAGAAAAACCAGCCTGAAAGTCTTGGCTTTGTTCGGGCATTATCTAATGTTATCATACAAGAGATGAAGAAAAAAATGCAAGAATATAAGCAATGGCGGAGTAGATTCATGGCAAAATTCCCTCAACTTTCGGTGGGGAAAGTGGCGATGGCAATGTCTATTTTGATTTTTACCTTTTTATTTTTGATTTTTGTCGCCTATCATCTGGCCTATTGGGAGCGAATCTATCCCGGCGTTGCCATCGCCGGTCAAGCCGTCGGCAACCTCACTCCGGTCGAAGCCGAAGCGATGATTAAGACCCCAGAAAGTCAAATCACGGCCACTTCTCTCCTCAACTTGAAATCAGGCGAACAAGAGTGGCCACTCAACTTAACCGAGCTTAATTTTTCTTATGATTTCTCTAAAACCACCCAAAGAGCCTACCAAATCGGCCGCTCGGGTAATTTCCGGGAAGATTTTTCGACCAAGATTGAGGCCTGGTCAAAGGGAATCAACCTAGGCATGGCCTATTCCTTGGATCAAGCTTTATTAGAATCACAAATTGCCACCGTTGCCGCCCAAATCTATATTCCCACCATTGAACCATCGATTAAAATCGCTGCCCAGAAAATCGAAATCGAGCCAGGTAAAGATGGCCAAGAATTAGACAGGCGTCGCCTCCTCGCTGTCGTCAACCACCAACTCTCAACCATTAACTTTACTCCGATTGAAATCCCCATTATTTATCTCTCGCCCATGCTTACCCCCGAACAAACCGAAACCACCCGCCACCGGGCAGAGAAACTCCTGGGAAAGAAGCTCGTCCTAGTTAACGAAGAAATGAAATGGCAACTGGAAGAGGAAGAACTAATTCAACTCCTTTCTTTTACCAATGGCTTTGATCAAGATAAGATTGCCAGTTGGTCAGCCAATCTGGCCACCGCCATCAACCGCTTACCGGAAAATGCCGCCTTTCAATTCAGCGAAGGTAGAGTCACCGAATTTCGACCGGCAAAGGAGGGCCAGTCCCTCGATCAAGAGAAAACTACCAGTCTCCTCACTAACGGCTTGACCCAACTCGAAGTCCTACCTGAAGAGGCTTCCGTAGAGGCAAAAACAATCAGTCTTAGCCTCCCGGTAATTCTCACCCCAGCCCTCGTTAAGACGGCTGAGGTTAACTCTTTAGGCATCAAGCAGTCAATCGGCCAGGGTGTTTCCTACTTTCGAGGCTCGATCACTTCGCGAATTCATAACATCCAACTTGCCTCGTCAAAACTTAATGGCCTTTTAATTGCTCCCGGCGAAATTTTTTCTTTTAATCAGGCCCTCGGTGAAGTCTCAAAAACAACCGGTTATCAAGAGGCCTATATCATCAAAGAGGGCCGAACGGTTCTGGGAGATGGCGGCGGTGTTTGCCAGGTTTCTACCACTCTCTTTCGGGCCGTCCTCAACGCCGGTCTCCCCATCACCGAACGCCAGGCTCACGCCTATCGTGTCTCTTATTACGAGCAGAGTTCGTCCGTGGGATTGGATGCCACCGTCTTTGAACCGACCGCCGACCTAAAATTTAAAAACGACACCCCCGCCCATCTTCTCATCCAAACCAAAGTCGATCTCGCTAATAAAAAATTAACCTTTGACCTTTATGGCAGTCCTGATGGCCGGACGATCACGATTTCTAAATCACGTCTTTGGGATCAGGTCCCGCCACCCCCTGACCTCTATCAAGATGACCCCACTCTTCCCGCCGGCACCACCAAACAAATCGACTGGAAAGCTTGGGGGGCGAAAGTGGCTTTCGACTGGAAAGTCGTCCGGGGCGATGAAGTCTTACAGGAACGCACTTTTTATTCCGCCTATCGTCCCTGGCAAGCAGTTTTCCTTCGTGGTATTGGCCCGGCCCAATGAAAAAATCTCAATTCATCAGCTGGTTTTTCTTTTTCGCCATCCTTACCATCTTTTTTTTACCCCCGACTGACCCTGACCTTGGCTGGCATCTAAGATGCGGCCAGCTAATCTGGCAAGGCCAATCGTTCTGTACCCCCAACCAATTCTCGGTTTTGCTAGAAAATTACCACTGGCCCAACCATTATTGGCTCTACCAAGCGATGATTTATCCTGTCTATCGCCTGGCTGGTCTTTGGGGTCTCACTTTTCTTAATTCTTTCTTGATGGCCAGTGCCATCATCCTCCTTTATTCAGCGATTAAAAAC
>Ga0315285_10002771_pt1 | contig 18351 bp, 16 predicted proteins | sample YL17G09_36_MG_FD_203698 | JGI IMG/M metagenome (GOLD analysis project Ga0315285, IMG submission 203698) | Sediment microbial communities from Yellowstone Lake, YNP, Wyoming, USA - YL17G09_36 | ecosystem: Environmental > Aquatic > Freshwater > Lake > Sediment | place: USA: Wyoming | collected... | reverse complement strand
ACCATCTCTCATTTTTAAACCTCCCTCTTGGCTAATAATCATCTAATATCAAGTATTTAAAATGTATGTGAAGATTTATCACAAATTGACGAAAATCTAGCAAAGATTGATTTTATATGAATGGCTGTTATAGCCCTTAAAAATAAATACTAGTTTTTATATTGCTCCTCTTATTAAAAGGGTCTTATAATGATTGAAAAAAAGGTCCAATGTCCAAAATGTGGTAATATAATTACCTCTTCTGGTAATCCAGGCGATGTTGTAGTATTAACATGCCCTTCATGTGGTGTTAAAGGAAAAGTCACATTCGAAAAACCAATTGTTAAGGAAGAAACAGCAATTGAGGTCTCAAACCTTAAAAAAGTATATGGTAATCTAATTGCAGTAAATGATATTTCATTTTCTGTTAAAATAGGAGAAGTATTTGCATTTTTAGGCCCTAATGGTGCTGGTAAAACTACAACAGTTGAAATGATCGAATCGATTCGGAAGCCGACGGCTGGAGTTATAAAAATATTTGGAATGGATATAAAAACTTCTTTTAATGATATTAAAGAAAAAATTGGTATTCTTCCTCAGGAGTTCCATTCATTTGAAAGACTTACTGTAAGAGAAACTTTAGAATTTTTTTCAAAGCTTTACAAAAAACGAGCAAGTATCGATGGTATCATTAATGCCATGGATCTCAAGGACGAAGAAAAAAGATTGTACATGAATTTATCAGGTGGACTTAAACAACGAGTTGGAGTGGCAATAGCTCTTGTAAGTGATCCTGAAATTATTTTCCTTGATGAACCTACAACAGGACTTGACCCAAAGGCAAGAAGAGAAGTATGGGAAGTAATAGCAGGTTTAAGAAATAGAGGAAAAACAGTTTTTTTAACAACTCATTATATGGAGGAAGCTGAATATTTAGCAGATCATATAGCAATTATTTACAAAGGTAAAATTATCGCAGAAGGATCTCTTAATGAATTAATCAATAAATATGGTAAAGAAAGTATCCTTCATATAAAAAATTGTAAAACAAGTGAAGTTGTGGACAGTTTAAAAGACAGAGATTTCGAGGCATTTAGTGAGAGAAACGGGGATATTGCAGTAAAAATTGAAAATAAAGAACGTGTTCTTGAGGTTTTATCAATACTAAGACATGAATGCGCTGATTATGACAGTATTGATATAAGACGTTCAAATCTTGAGGAAGTTTTCCTACATTTAACAGGCTCAAAACTAACGGAGGAATCTTAAATGAGACTTGAAATCGTAACCGCAATTTTTAAATCAGATTTTAAATCATTTTTACGCAATAAAGGAACACTATTTTGGACTCTTGCTTTTCCAATTATGCTTATTTTGATTTTTGGGGCGATTTTTTCAGGAGTTGGGGAATCAAAATATGAGCTTACCGTTGTTGATTATGATAATACTGATATGTCAAAATTATTCATTAATATTTTAGATAATACAAGTATAATCAAAACAAAATTAGTTAATATCCAAGAAGAAGAATTATTGTCCTATATAAAAGATAATAACATTAAACGTTTAATAGTAATTCCAGAAGGGTTTCAACAAACTATATACCAAATGAGTTTTAATAAAAACGCTACAACAAATATCTCTTTTTATTTTGATCAAAGCGAACAGCAAACCAATTCCATTGTAAGAAGTGTAATTTCAAGTGTTGTTATAAACTTGAATATGAATATTACAGGTGGAAAAGAAATAATTAAAGTCAAAGATATTGAAACAATTTCAGGTGAGTTTACCTATATTGATTTCTTTTTACCTGGTATGATTGGTCTTACAATAATGCAGACTTGTATTTATGGAAGCATTGAGAGTAATACTAAATTTAAAAAATATGGTATTTTAAGAAAACTTTTAACTACCCCAATAACTCGCTCTGAATGGATTTTTTCAAAAATGCTGTTTCAATTGTTCTTGTCATTTGTTTCAAGTATAGTAATAATTATTGTTGGTGTTTTAGCTTTTGGTCTCAATGTCCATATCACAATACTGATGATAATAATAATCATTGCATCTAGTTTCTTGTTTACAGGTATAGGAATGCTTATTGGCAGATTTGTGAAAGACGAAGAATCTGCTGGCATGGCTGGTGGAGTTATTTCGTTTCCAATGATGTTTCTTGCTGGAACCTTTTTCCCACTTGAACAGATGCCGGGTTTTTTACAAACAATTGCACAAATTCTACCTCTTTATTATGTTAATGAGGGGCTTAGAAATGCAATGATTTATTTGAAAACAGATGCTGCTATTTTTCATTCTGCAATTGTTTTGATATTTGCAAGTGTATTTTTTATAGCAGGGCTTCTTTTGACTAAATGGAGAGAGGATTAATTCTTTGGCCACTCGAAATGGCTGTTTTTAAAAAAAGAAAAATCTAAATTACCCCAGTCATCAAAATCCCCCTTGCCATGGGTTCCGTCAGAATATGTAAGAATTTTATATTTCCAATAGTAGTTCATGCAACTTTCATAGTTCCTATATTTCCACCATTGCAAAGACAGAATACTTTCAGTCCCTAAATTATCAATTCCTCCATAAGTGTCACCAATTAAACCAAGAGTATGGCCAAGATGATGCACAATTGCACCTACAATCAACCTATCTCTACTAACAAACGGTATGATATTTTTTAACCATCCAGCAGATATTGCAAACGAATCAAGATTATCCCACCCGATAAACGGAAAATTAAGATCAGGGCAGACATCACAAATTATACCATAGTGAAATATTCCCTTGCGCGGATTAGTCAAATCATTACAAAGAAAATAATTCCAATACTGGTCCTGTAATCTCCCAAAAGAATATTTCAAGGAACTCGCAGGAATTTCTTTGCCACCACCTAAATTACCAATATCAATATGTAAATTTATGCTGTGGTTTTCGAATATTTCAACTAATTTATTTGTTAATTCAATTGATGGTTTATTAGATACATTTGGTTCTGTTGATTTCATCCAATCAATTTCAAGAAATATGTCTTTGTAAAAAGGGTTGGATCCATATTCATCGGTATAACATTCCTCAATGTTGTTTAATGCATCCTTATCCGGATCAAGATTCTCATGGTCATCCCAGCTGAATGGATCATATCCCCATTTTTCTTCCCAAGAATTTGGTACACCATCAAAGTCACTGTCTAATCCTGGAAGATTAATTTTTCTTTTATAATTCTCTATTTCTTTTTCCATAAATGGTTCATTATCTTTCCAATTTGCTCCTATATCACTAATAGGTTTTCGCAACCATGGAAAAACTTTGATTCTATTCAAAATAGTGCCTATTCTGTTTGCTTTTCTAAATAAACCAGGACCTAAAATTGAACCCCACCAATTATTTTTTGCATCAATATATGAAAATTTTGAGTAAATTGCATATTGTGTATTATTTAAAATATTGCAGTTATATATCTTTAAAATATTCATTTTTTCAATATAGAATCCATATCTAAAACTGTCTTTGATATTTGAATTTTTAATAACTATATCCTTTGAATATGACCTTAAAATAATTGTATAATGAGTGTTTAAAAAAAGATCACATTTGTCTATTGTTATCATATTTGAAGAATATATATGAAAACCTGCTCCATTGTGTGAAATTATACTATTATTAACAATGACATTACTGCATTCAAAGATAAATATACCGCCCATATTTGCTTGATTATCACTTACATTACAATGGTTTAATTGTATTTTTGTTGAGTCATTAAAAAGACATGCAATACCATTTGTATGAAAATATGTAAAACTTATTTTATCATAAATTGAGTTTACAATTTCTAATCCAATTGAATTATGGGAAAAACAACAACCTGTAATTGTATTATTATTCGATGAAATTAAAAGGACTCCGACCCCATCTGTATGAAAAGTACAGTTATCTATTAAATTTTCATTAGAATTATTTAGAGATATGCCTGTTTTAGTTCTATAAATTGTGCAATTTTCTATTTCATTATTATTTGAGTTTATTTTTATTCCTGCGCTTTGAATGTTTCCATTAGAATTTCGTATAATGAAATTTTCAATATGGATGTTGTCTACGATTATGTTTAGAATAATTTCGTTATTGTTTCCATCTATAACTGTTGAAGATTTATTTTCTCCGACAAGGCTGATCATTTTATCTATTACTATAGTTTCATTGTAAGTTCCTGCAAAAACATATATTTCGTCCCCCTGTGTTGAATTTGTAACACCATCTTTGATGTATTTATATGGGTAATTTATAGTTCCATCCCATGGGCCATTTATGTTGTCATCATTAATATATATAGTTTTATTTTTAATTCCTTCAGAATTATTAATTAATTTTTGGCTGTTTGATAAATTTGTTGTATTTAATAATAGAATAATTACAAGTAATACAATTAATCTTTTCATCTTTAATTAAATATTATTTATTCCTTGTATATATTCATTTGCATTATAATTTTATTAATTTTAAATATTTTTAATAAAATAGAAATCTATATATAGTAATGAACAACAATAATAATATTATGAGTCATGTTATCAATTGACATGATATATAAGAAAATGAAAAGAAGTGTGAAAAATGTTAATTGTAGGGCAAGTATCAAGCGAAGAGGAAAGATACGAAATACAATTTGTTGCACAAGTTTTCGCAATAGAGAACAGGTTTAGATACCTTGCCCGCCAACAGAGAAAAAAATAAAAAAAAGGTTTATCCAATTAAACTCTTGGTCCCAATCAGTGTTTTTGTATCAACTATGCCTTTTAGAGATCTTATTTTTCTGATAACCACTTCACCTATTGCATCAATATCTCTGCATTCTATTTTTACCAAGATATCATACTCTCCAAATAAGGGATGAATCTCGATTATCTCAGGGATAGTTTTAAGTTGTTCATATACAATTTTTTCATGTAATGGGCTTATTGATAAAAGTGCGAATCCAGTTGCCATGAGACACTGAATGCTAATAGAGTGTCTTATAATTTTCTTTTAAATTTATATGAAACTGGCTTTTGGATTTGACTTTCCTTTAGTAAAAAATATATATTAGTAATGTATTATGTTAACAATTAACCCGGAGGGGTTTTAATGGAAGAAAAAAACAAAAATAGGTCAAGCATAACCAGTGTCGCAGAAAAAGAATTAGATTTACTATGCAGACATGTAGATGTTTTAAAAACAGTTAAAGAACACGGCCCCATAGGTATTATAAAATTATCTAAAATGACAGGACAACCGCAACATATGATTAGATATTCCTTAAGGACATTGGAAAGAGACGGTACTATAAAACCATCACCTCAAGGTGCTATAGTTACTGATAAAATACATAAAACTCTAGGTACACTAGAAGCAACATTAGATGATTTAACCACAACTATGCAGGACCTTAAAAAGAAATTGAAATAAAAATGATAGTTTTTAAAAAAGGAATATATTTCATTATCTTTATAGTTTTAAAATAATCAGTAATAAATGTAAACGTTATATACCAAATTCTATATAATCAAGTTTTATATATCTGAAAAAAAAAGTGATAAAAATGATAAAGGGAATAATAATTCTAGGATTGATAGTATGTAGCTTATTTGCTTTTTCTCTTAACTCAGTTGTCGCCGAAGATGAAGAGTTGTCATTTGATGATAACGTGGAAGATGTTGCTGATCTTGAGCAAGGAACTATCTATCCAGAAATAGGAGATATAGATATAACTAAAATAACTTATACTAAAACTGGGAAAGCAATCTCTATTGAAATTAACTTGAGAGAGAACCTTGAATTATCGGAAAGTGTAATGTCGATTTTAGAACTTCAAACATCTGAACGTACCTATGAAATAGTTTTTGTAGGTGATACCCTTTTTAGTGCAACTACTGATTTAGAAGAAATAACTGCTGAGCTTTCAGGTTTTGGAACAAAAATTCTAACATTAACGTTTGAATTAATAGATGAGAATGAAGAATATACTGACATGATATTCACTCTTTTAAGAGAAGATGAATCAATTGCTTATGTAGATATGGCCCCTGAACCTGATATAGGGAGCTTAACCGTTGATATAAATGGACCATACCAAGGAAAAGTTGATAAAAGCATTACCTTTGCTTGCACGGTAGAACTAGGAATACCCCCATATCAATGGGTAATTGATTTTGGTGATGATAGCGAACCAGAAACTTATGAAAGCTCAGATACTTCTTGGAATCCAACCCATATATATGATACAGAAGGGACATTTGAAGTTTATCTTTACGTAACTGATTCAACTGAGGAGAATTATGGTGATGACAACACAACTGCAATTATAACCGCCGCCAGCAGCGGAACTAATGGCGGCTCTAGCTCAGGATCTGGTTTAACAATGTTTATTGTTCTTATCGCCATAATAGTTATAGCAGGTGTAGCAGTTTTGGTTTATGTAATAAAAAGATAAACCTTCTTTCTTTTTTATTAAAAAAATTTATTTTAAATAAAATTTTTAGTTATCTTTTTATTTGAATAATATATGACTATTTTCAGAGGCTATCTAATGGTAGAGAAGGATAATAAAAAAAGCAAAGAGAGCAAATATGCTTATAAAAAGAAATCTGCATGGGAGATTCTTACTAAGGATCAAATAAAAAAGGCGTTTGATTTCTGTGAGGATTATAAAAAATTTTTAAATGCTGCTAAAACAGAAAGAGAAGCAATTCAACGAATAAACGAAATTGCTAAAAAAGGTAAGAAAAAAATAAAAGTAAACAGGGAAAAGGAAGCTGCAATAATTATCCCTGGTAAAAAACCTATTAGTGAAGGTCTCCGTATAGTAATATCTCACATAGATGCACCTAGGCTTGATTTAAAACAAATCCCATTGTATGAAGACACTTCTAGCAATGTTGTTCTCCTTGAAACTCATTATTATGGGGGGATAAAAAAATTCCATTGGGTCACAATACCTCTTACTTTGCATGGTATTGTTGTTAAAAAAGATGGTAAAAAAACTATTTTTACTCTTGGTGAAGATGAATCTGACCCGATATTTTCCGTACCTGATCTATTGCCTCATCTTTCTCACAAGGTTCAGGATATTAAAAAACTTGAGGATGCAATAACTGGTGAAAGCCTTGATATCATGGCAGGTAGCAAGCCTATTAAAGGTGAGTTTAGCGAAAAAATCAAAACAGCGATTCTTGATAAACTATACAAAGACTATGGAATTGCTGAGGAAGACTTTATTTCCGCTGAGCTTGAGGCAGTTCCAGCTTATAAGGCAAGGGATATTGGTTTTGATAAATCACTTATTGGTGCTTATGGACAGGATGACAGAGCATGCGCATATACATCGCTGAGAGCAGTTATGGACATCAAAAACCCTGAGTATACCGCAATATCTATTTTTGTTGACAAGGAAGAAGTAGGCAGCGAAGGAAACACAACAGCCCAGGTTTCAACATTTCTGAGATCAATTATAAAAGAAATAGATCCAAAAGCTGATGTTGATAATGTAATGCTAAAATCAAAGGTTATCTCAGCTGATGTAAACGCTGCTGTAACGCCTAATTACACAGATGTTTTCGAACTTAAAAATGCATCAACTCTTGGAAATGGTGTTGTTATGTCAAAATTTACGGGGCATGGCGGTAAATACTCTGCAAATGATGCATCTGCGGAATACGTTTCTGAAATTAGAACAATACTCAATAAAGAAAAAATACCATGGCAAACAGCAGAGCTTGGAAAGGTTGATGATGGTGGCGGTGGAACCGTAGCAAAATACTTCTCAAGACTGGGTATGGAGGTAATTGACCTAGGACCGCCTGTAATGAGTATGCATTCACCTTTTGAAGTCACTAGCAAAGTAGATATCTATTCCTCATATCTTGCATATTTGGCATTTCTAAAAGGCAAAATTTAAACAACGAGTTAAATGGAAAAAAATAAACTAACGCAAATTGGAATTATATGCATACTTGCAAGTATAGTAATTACTTTAATTGGAACATATTTTGGACAAAGATTAATCTCAATAATTGGTTGAGCTTTTTTTGTAATAAGTATTTTAATCCTACCGGTTTTAGTATATAAAATTAATAAAAGCAAAAATAATGCAGTTGGAATAAATCCAAAATCTAAAAGATACTGTCCTTACTGTGATAATTCAATATCTGAAAATGCAAATAAATGTCATATATGTGGTAAAATAATTCAATAGGTTTATTAGAAAAAGCGCTCTTTAACTTGCTCAAATACAGTACTGGATCCATTTTTACAGTATTCTGGATTGCATTGCTTTTCGATTTTTCCAGAGACAGGGAAACCTGCAAGCCGCATTAAAGGCCTTGTTGATTTTTTACCATGCTTCCATCGAGCATAAAACCAATGGACAAAGAAAAAAACAGGTCCAACTATCTTCTGCATATCTGGTGCCCAGAAATCTATATTATTCCTCCAGGATCTAGCTAGAACTTCCCACTGAAGCTCTGAAAGATTATCAAGATTTGTTCTAATACAGTTACCAAGAACAGCTTCTTTTAATGGAATAAACAATACCGGGGTGTAAAACATCTTAGCATTATGATTTTTCAAATCATCGATTAAATTCAATGTTGCAATTACATCATCTTCTGTTTCATCTGGCTGACCGGTCATAATTGTACAAAGGGGCCACCAGTCATGATCATTTAGGCATCCTATTGCTTCTACTACTATTTCAGGCCAATTATCAACACTATATGGTAGTGCTTTACCCTTCATGTATTTCTTCATTAGTCTAACACTACCTGACTCGATACCCATCTCAATTGATATGAAGGGTTTCTTGTACAATTTACTTGTTTCTAGGGTCCATCTTGTTTTTTCAATTAAAATAGGTGTCAATTCATCAAGTAGCTTTTTATCATATATCACTGGTGCAAACGAAGCATGAGACAGTAAAATACATTCAACACCTGGGTAAGAGGCGATTGTTTTATACAATTTAACAACTTCTTTTCTATTAGGGATAAATCCTTTCTCCGACTTGTAAAGAAATATGTCTTCAGTTACAGTGAAAATTGATTTTGCTCCCTCTCTAATATTAACCTCGACCTCTTTCATAATATGATCAAGTGGGAATGAGTATTTAGTCCGCATAGTGGGACTACAGAATTGGCATCCTCTACCGCAACCTCTCATTATTTCAACCATTCCATATGAAGAGGCATGTTTAATTAAAGGTACCTTTTCCCTATCTGGTTTTTTGGCTTCAAAATATTTGGGGACTTTTTCATTTTTCATCAGTTTATTAAAAATTTCAACAAGATCTTTTTCACCTTCACCTTGAAATAGCACATCGATTCCAAGTCTATCTTGAGCGTTTGCCTCGCTTATCTGCCAAGAGCCTTGCCCGCCTACAATTACTTTAGGTCTATATTTTTTGATAGACGGATGTGTTACTAATTTTTCAAATTCAGAAGCATTGAGGGCTTCACCACCAAAGCCAATAAGGGAGTTATAAGTTGTTGAGACATATGCAAGTCCCATGGGATCCATAGTTGAGATTCCAACTACCTTGGTTTTTTTACCAATGAATCTATTTAGATTATCATAATGAGAAACTACGACGTTTTCTTTGCCAAATTCATCTACAAGGATAGATTCTACTTTTCTAAGGCCGTAAATTGTATGCTTTGCAGTACCGTCTTCATTACTATCTAAACTATTAAGATGCTCCCGGAGGAGGTATCCTGAAATTTTTTTTGGAAAAGTGCATATAAAGGCAGAAAATGGATTATTATTGTACTCATTTGCTTCGACACGTGAAGCTGCAAGAACTATTGGTACTCCTTCAATATCATTACCATTATCCATAATCCTAACCTTATCATTCAACTAGTATTTTTTTGAAAACAGGGTCCTTTATAGTGCTTTGAATTTTAAGTAGTAAGTCTTTCCATGAAAGTGTATTTTGGGACCATTTTATTATCTCTTTTTTATGAAGAGAAAGAATTTTAAGGAAACTTTGCCAATTGTAACCTTCTGCTTTCAGAGGTTTAGACCATCCTCCATTTTTCCATAAATAACTTGGAAGTTTGTTACCAAACCAGAAAGTAAGAGAATCTATTTTCAGGTCTATTCCTTTTTTTTGACCTATAAATTGTTTCTTAAATATCTTGGGTTCTGGAGGAATTATTAGATTCATAATCATACCCCATATACATAGTACATGGTATTCGAAATCGTAAACTCATATTTATTATTTTAGAAAAAATATGCAAATTATCTTTTCTATTAATATTATTTAGATAATTTAATTTGCCATCAAAGTCTTATTTACCGAAAAGTATTTTAATATAGTATGTATATATGTATCGTGATACCATGTTACATAGTATCATGTTAAGAGGTGAATATATGGTAAAAAATCAAAACAAGAACCTTGATGCTTACAAATCAGGTGGATATTACGGAACTATTAGTATAAAAGATTTTTAACAAATAGATTATTTTTAGATAAATTTCGCTTATTCTTTATTTTTCTTTTTTTAAATACCAATTACTAAAATTTTTATGCTAAATAGATGAGAACTTTTTACTCAATCCTTTGTAAAAGTTAATGGAAATTCACCAGGATAAAGATCTAAAATTGTTGGATCTTGTGCACCGCCCATTTCATTTTTTACCCATTGATCTGCTAAAATAAAAACCTCTTCAGCAGAATTAATACCATCTCCATTTCCGTAATCTGTATCAGCTAAATCATACGATAATCCGGCTAATATTGCTTCTATAAAGACACAACTATACGATAGTAAAAATTCCGTTGTAGACATTAAAATAATTCTATTTTGTGATGCGATTTCTTCAATAAAATCTTGTTTAAACAATTCAGCGTTGAAATTTTGGCTTGGTAACTCATTATTATAAGTTTGTGTCAAAAACCATGGTTGGTCATTGAATCCACCGCTATAACAACTATCAATAATTACACATACTCCTTTTGCTCTCAATAAGCCAAGTAATAAATTCAACATATCATCAGTTATTATTGAATACCCTTTTTCAAAACCATAATACATAACAAGGATTTCATCTGCCCCATCTGCTTCATCTTTAGGAGGTAAATCTATTGGTTGCCCTTCCGATTTTAATGGTGAGCCATGCGTTGTTATAAAAATAAGGACCATATCATCTGAATCTACATTTACAATTAACCATAAAAATTCTTTAATGAAATTATAGAGAGTTGCTTGGCTACTCTTTAAAGTATGGATATGATCTGGCTGCCAATTGGGCGATTGAAGCAGAACATTATAAAACGTGTCAACAGCTCCAAGCATTTCAGGTCGATTTTGTTCAGGATGATTATAGTAATAACCAACCCCAACAAGTAGTGCCCAATATTCTGTTCCTTGATTTGATTCATTATTCATATTTTCTAAATTTTTTTTATCATTTACGTTTCTAACATTAATACTGCTTACAGGTGTGATAATCAATACGGTCGAAATAATTACTATAAATAATGTTAGTTTCATTTTTACCTCCTTTTTCTGTTTATTATCAAATTATTAGTATTTAAAACATATGGTAATAAATATTTTATATCGAGGAAAAAATTATCCATAAAAAATAATGTCATAGAATTATTGCGAAAAGTCGGTAAAGATTTTTAAATAATAGAAGCTGATATTAATTAGACATAATGGTTCATGGTATTGCAACAGATAATAAGAGATACAAACATAAAAAATTGAATGATGAGAAGTGGTTATCTGAAGATATGCTTGTATGGAGAAGATATGTTGAAAGAGATATACAACAATCAGGAATTAAGAATGATAAAGAAGTGAACAAATCTTCAAATAATATGAGTAAAAAGATGTTAACTGGCACTAGAGTATTTCAAATTTTGATTTTAGGAGTGTTTGGTCCAATTACACTAATAGCAGGTTTATATATGCTAATAAAAGAAAATTATGTAGCAGGAATCCCTTTTACATTAATTGGTGCAATATTTGTAATAGCATTAATTCTGAATGAGAAATATAGATAACACTATTTCATTTTTGATTACATATTTTTTAGAATTATTATGTTATATTTTCTTTTAATAAAAAGATATTTTGTTGCTGTGAAATTAACACCGTACTATTCAACAGAATCGAAAAGATCACAGGATTATACAGGAAAAACTAGCGATATAACCAAATAATATACGGCAATTAAAAATATAGGTATGTTAACATAAAAAATTTCTTTGCGTTTGAATATTCCTACAATAGAAGTAACAATTGCAGATATAGTAAACATAAGTGCACTTGTTGTTCTAAGAGCGGCTAAATTTCCAAGTTGTGTTGCCCTCTCTAATGATACTGAATAATTTTCATAGTAATTTTGTGTACGATTTTCTGCTTCGACAGAAACTGAAGCATGGAAGTTAGCCATTTCAATTGATTGGTTACCCAAATCAAATAAATATGATTGTACATCTTTGTCATCTTCTGAATCTGCTTCTGCAAAATACATGCCCGCTTGTGTTATATATGATTGTGCTTGAACTAACTCAGTTGATGCTTGAGTTGATGATTCCAAACGCAGTATCATATATCCAAGGGCTGCGGTTTTTAGATCATCTGCTTCACCTCCTGCATTACTTGAAGATATCCAACTAACTGATGAAAATAAAGAAGAGATTGTTACAAATATTGCAGCGATATCAATAAGATCAATTTTTTTTATTTTTTTCAATATTTCTACCCCAATTCCAAATCATTTATTTACTTATAAAAACACCGTGTTTTCAACACCGTAATTTAAATACTACACTGAACAAAAGAACGTGCAAATCCAAAACCAAATACTTTGCCTAAATAGTTTAAAAAATCATAGAGAGAGAAATAAGACTCAGCGTGGTTTAAAATCAGAGTATTTAACATTTACTCAAGGTCATCAGCTTTATTATAATTTTATTAGACCACATGAAAGTTTATCTGGTTATACACACCTTTAAATGAACACTCTGTTTTGAAAAATATTTACTAACCAAGATGTAACAACAAAAAAAACAACCATATACACAACAGCATCATCTTGATTTAAAATATGTTTTATAAAAATTAGATAAACTTCTTTAACTATTTTTAGTTGATATATTTCAAAAGTAATAATAATGAATACTTATGATTTAATAAAAAAAACAAAAGAACCAATAGCATTTATTCTTAGTAGATATATTACTACAGATCTCGGAGTTATCAGAAGCCTTAAGAAAAAAAACATACCAACAATTGTTTTAAATCCAAATAATAAATCGTTACCTTGTTTTTCAAGATATTATAGGGGTATTACTTGTCCGTATGCAAAAAATGATGAAGAAAAATATGTTGATTTTCTAATAAATCTTGGAGAAAAACTGAATAATAAAGGAGTACTATTACCAGTTGGAGATATTGAATTATCAGTTATTTTTAAAAATAAATCCAAGCTACAAAAGTATTACGCATTTCCACCAGTTGATTTTGATATAGTTGAAAAACTACTAAATAAACGCAGATTTTATGAAACAATAGATAAACTTAATATCCCACGCCCTGAGACTTATATTTTGAGAAGCGAGTCGGAGTTGGAAAAAATTTCTAAAGATATTGTTTATCCTTGTATTCTTAAACCTGTATATTCAGATTATTTTAGATCTGATTTTAAAACTAAGCTTTTCATGGTTAAATCAAAGGAGGAGTTAATAAAAAAATATGAAATATCAGCTTTAAAAAATCATGAGGTTATAATTCAGGAGATAATTCCTGGTGGTGTTAGAAATCATTATGGATTTGATGCGTACTATGATCGAAATTGTGAGCCTAATGGTTCTATCATGTACCGACGGATTAGAGAATTACCGCATGATTTTGGCAATGGTTGTTTCATAGAAAGTATCTGGGAGTCTGAACTTGAAGAAATTATAACAGGGCTGGTTAAAAAAATTGGCTATCATGGGATTATAGACGCTGAATTCAAAATAGATCCTAGGGACAATGAGTATAAAATAATTGAAGTGAACCCTCGCTGTTGGATGCAGAATAGTCTAACTACACGTTGTGGTATTAATTTTCCGTATATGGCGTATATGGATGCAATTGGGAAAGATTTTGAAAAACAGGTTTTTAACGGAAAACACGTGAAATGGGTTTTTTTCCCTGAGGATATATTTTCCTCTTTTATATATTTCAAGAAAAAGGAATTATCGATCAAACAATGGATAAATTCTTTTAAAGGAGAGAAGGAATATGCTATTTTTTCATGGGATGATCCAATACCTTTTTGTGTATTAATTGTTGCTATTTATAAAAATTATATACGAACTTAAAAACAGTATTATCAAGAATTTTCAGGAGAAACAGATTTATTTATAATTAAATCATATGTAATCTAAAATCTTGTGGGAAAAATGAAGGTTCTACTAATTGTACCAAATATAAAATCGTATGATGTCATGCCTTGTTTATCTGTTGCTTATCTTAAGGGTTTTATTAATAATAAAACTAACCATACTGCTACTATTGTTGATTTTTCATATAATAAAAAGGATTGGAAAAAATATTTATTTAAAAAAATTGAAGAAGAAAAACCTGATCTTATTGGTTTCTCAGTTTTGAGTTTTAATTATCCTGAAGCTATTATGATTGCTAGATTCATCAAGACTAATTTTGATATAAAGATTATTTTTGGAGGAGTTCATGTTATTTTATCTCCGGACGAGGTCATTGAAAACGATGCAGTAGATATTATTTCTACAGGTGAAGGAGAAGAGGTACTTTCGGAACTTTTAGATAAATCTTTGAATTGTGAGAATATTAACGGCATCTGGTATAAAGAAGATGAAAAAGTTATTAGAAATAAAAAACGTAAGTTAATTTTCAATTTAGATGGTCTTTCTTTCCCTGATTTTATAGATTTTGAGTTAGAACGATATTTTATAATAAATCATAATCATCTTCCAATAATGGCTTCAAGAGGATGCCCTTATAATTGCACCTATTGCAGTAATCATGTGCTGAGGAAAAATCTTGAAGGAAAATATGTTAGATTTAGAAGTGTTGATAATGTAATAAAAGAGATAGAGATAAGAATAGATCAATACTCAAACAGAGGTTTAAAATTCTTCTACTTCTTTGATGATACTTTCATATCTGATAAAAAATTTGTTTTAGAATTCTGTAAAAAATATGTAGAAAAAGGATTTCATAAAAGGTTTAAATGGACTGCAAATGTTCGAGCAAACCTTGTAACTGAAGAAATCATTAAAGCAATGAAAGATGCAGGATGCTACGAGGTGAGGATGGGGGTAGAATCAGGAAATGATTACATTAGAAACACGGTTTATAATAGGAATATGAGCCAAGAAGATCTTATTAATTCATTTACAATAATCAAAAAACATGGTCTACAATTACGTTTAGATTTCATCATTGGTGCCCCATATGAAACATTAGACATGATGGAAGAAAGCCTTGAGTTAGCAAAACAATCAAAAGGAGACAAAATTTTTTTTGCAAGACTATACCCTTTCCCAGGAACAGAAATAAAAAAGATATGTGAAAAAGAACAAACAATAGAACAAAATGCTCCTTTAGGTGATAAAGGAATGCCACCAGTTGATAAAACAAAATTTGTTTCAAGAAAACAATTAAGAAAATTCACCAAAAAAATATCAATGTGGCAGATGCAAAGATATATCAACCAAGGCTTAAAGTTAAGAGGCCTACTTTTTATATGGGATATTTCCCTTTTTTTATTATATTATAAACATAAACATGATTTAGAGTTTAATCAGATTTACAGATGGAATGTTGAGAATTATACGCTTAATAAACTATAAGAAACACTTTTTCTCCGGTTTTGTTGAATTAGTAGTGTTGAATTTTTGTACAAAATAGGTATTTATTGTGCAAAACAAGTTTTATCATGGTTTATTGTGCAAAGCCGAACGACCGGCTTTGCACTTAAAATACCTGAAACCATCGAATAAAAGTGCAGAATGCCGATTTTAAGTGCAAAGAAGCGTACTCTTCTAATAAAAACGGAAGCGGGGAGGAAGATTCGGACTTCAGTTTACTAGTAAAAATTATGGTTTTATATCTGTTGGATAAATAACATAATGTCGGGGGCGGACATACATCCCCGGGGTTACAGTTCCCTCCAAAAAAGAGGTTAGAATCGTATCGGTTTAACCTTATGATTTTTTGTACGAATCAAATAATAAAAAAAGAAAAGACAAAGGCTATGAGTACCTTAACAAATGTCGCAGTAGAGGAAATGCGTGTGGGAACTGTTGGAACATTCTCTCGAAGAACTGTTGGAAATAGAGATCTTTGCTCAATGGTGTTTTGAGATACACTGGAATTAAACCGAAATCTGTGGAATTGTCTTGGTTCTCTACTCGAATGTATCCTTCAAATTCCGAATTTTCTTGATTTGGCGCAACAACTGAAACCTGTATCGTCACTTGCCCATCCTCTGGAGTAAGGTTTTCATCAGATTCAGGAGTGAATGACCATGTTCCCCAAGTTATTGATGAGGTATTGACAGCCCAATTCAATAGTGAACCTGCATCCCCAATATTTTGTACCTGAAAACTTCCTATCACTGTTGCACCTGGTTTGATATTAGCCCATGAAAGACTGCCAGAACAATCCAAATTTGGGGTATTCGGCACGGGTGGTTCTTCAGGAGCAATATAATCGATTTTAAACACGGAGTTTTGGTTCGGGTTTGGATACGGGTTGGTCCATTGCCATACCATGGTTTCATCGGGGGTTACTTCGAAGAACTTCCCTGGAATCCCATTACAAATAAGGGTATTCCCGTCCTTGAGGCGATGTGCACCACCAAAAACTTGTGAATAGAAACTATTTGGGGGATTCGCAGTATAACTCCATGTGTAGTCTTCAGGACCATACGCCGAATCTGGTTCGAGATAATACTCACCATTGGAGTCCACAGGTGGAGCAAATTCATCCACAGAAGAATATTGTCCCTCTGGACGGTTATTGCCGTTGTTGAATACAAGAATATGTCCTTCACCTGGATATCCAGGTTTTATCCATGAGGCATCATGTTGGAAGAATAATTTTTGATCACTCGCAGTCCCAGCATCGTATGCTTCTGGGTTACCCCAACGATATAATAAATCTCCTCCTTTCCCGCTGTTTCCGCCGGTATGGCTTGCTGCCTCTTCGGTTGTTGTGCTATGATCGATGACCCAGACTTCATTGAAATTATGGATGTCAATGAGTATTTGATCAAACTCTGGGTTATAATCAACTGAATTCGTATGAAGCCAATCACCCACAAAAGGATCGCCAAAATTAATGTCAATTAATTCCGGGTGATCTCCAACAACACCATAGTTATCTTTTGATGAATCATAATCCTGGATGAGATGATCCCACACGTGCCATTCCCAGACAATCGTCCCACTTGTTGCGCCAGTCGGTTGCACCTCAATAACTTTGTCAGGCGTAAATGTGTTTCCTTCGATGGTATTTGGATTACGCCCTGCAGCAATAGCTTCAGTACGTGTTTTTGTTACCCACACTATCATAAGCACGTTTCCATTTGGTAAATATTTAATATCATGATGGCAGGTACATCCATTCACTGTATATCTATAGTCCCACGCTATTGTTCCATCCCATAAAATTTTTTGAACACCACCACCGCCAGAAATTATCGGACGCAGAATAGTACCATTTCCTAACCAATACGCTTCAGTAAAAGGTCGATACGAGCTTGACCACGTATGATTTATTGCACCAGTGCTATCGATTAAATAGGTTGTTGTTCCATAATAGGGGGCAAACAGGATCTGTCCATTGAACGTCCTGCCTCCTTGTTCATTAATCGAAGAAAGGTTTTTGGATGATGACACATGGGTAAAGGAGGTTCCTATCATTACAAGGAGTATCAAAAAAATGAGGACTTGGGATTTCTCGGTATGTCTCATAGGAATCCATAGGATTAATATTCCATGATGTATATATGTTTATTGAAATATTAGATTTTAATGGCCGAACTTTATGAGAATCAAATGATCAAAAAAGATGGCATGATAATTCTTGATTAAATCGTGTTGCATATTCAGATTGAGATGATGCAACATGAAAAACACAAAATATTATATCGGACTGGATGTCCATAAGAAAAGTACCACTTACGTGGTACGAGATAAGACAGGCAATATTGTGACCGATGGCGAAGTAGCAACCTTGTATTCTGAGTTGTCTGAACGATTGGAACCCTATCTTAACGCTTCTATCATTGGGCTTGAATCCTGTACCAGCTACTATACCCTCTATCAAAATTTTTTGAAAAACA